>Ga0302314_10008231_pt1 | contig 18609 bp, 14 predicted proteins | sample III_Palsa_N2_3_FD_200533 | JGI IMG/M metagenome (GOLD analysis project Ga0302314, IMG submission 200533) | Peat permafrost microbial communities from Stordalen Mire near Abisko, Sweden - III_Palsa_N2_3 | ecosystem: Environmental > Terrestrial > Soil > Palsa > Peat permafrost | place: Sweden...
TTATAGTTGAAGTTCATGTCGTCATAGATGTGAAACTCTTCCCAGTAGGCGCCGCCGATGGCGCGCAGGCGCCAGTCGTCGGGTGTGCTGAGACGCAATTCGCTGCTGATATGGGTGCTGTGGATGGTGTCCTGCCAATAACCGATCGGCGAATTGCAGCTCGGCGCGCCGGTGCCGAAGCCGGTGGAACCGCCGGTGCACTGGTAATACATGCCGCCGGCGGAGCGGGAATAGTTGGTGTAATCCATCTGTTCGTGGATGTTGCGGTCGGTATAGCCGCCGGTATAGACGAGCTTGAGATCGCCCACCTTGCCGTCCACCGTCCAGGAGGTGTTGGAATAGCGGTCCTTGTTATAGGACGGGGTGAAGGACGTGACCTGCAGCGGCTGCAGGGTCTGGAAGTCGGAGCCCGTCGGATAATCGACCGACAGGCCCTGGGCATTCAGATTTTCCAGGCTTTCGGTGATCAGCACATCCCAGTCGTCGTTGATCTGGTAAAGGCCCGAGAGACGCGCGCCCTGATAGGTGACCGGATTGAAATTCTTCTGGGCGATGGAGAAATTGTTGGCCTGGGGCGCGCGCGCCGTCGGCAAGGTACAACCAGAGGGGCCGGCCGGCTGGCCGTTGGGGCAGATGTTGGCGGCATTGGGCGCGATGTTGAAATAGCCATTGCCCAGATCCAGGTTGGAGCGGGTGAAGGTCGAGGCCACATTGTCGATATAGCCGCCCTGTTGCTCGTCATAGATTACGGCGCGGACCGCCAGCTTGCCGGTGATGATCGGCACGTTCAGCGTCATGTTGGCGCTGGAATTGTCGGCGCCGCCCTGGGTGAAGCCATAGCTGGCTTCGGCCTTGCCTTCGAACCCATCGAGCTTGGGCTTGTTGGTGATGTAGCGGATTGCGCCGGCTTCGGCACCGCCGCCGAACAGGGTGCCCTGCGGGCCTTCCAGCACTTCGACGCGGTCCATGTCCACCATGTAGATGTCCACGTTGCGGCCAGGGAACTGCATGGACTGATCGTCCAGGTAGATCGCGACATTGGGGAAGTTGGCGATGGTGCCGCTGGACTGGTTGCCGCGGAAGCCGTTGGACAGGCCGCGCATGATGATTTCGCCCTGGCCCGGACCATTGTTGCCATAGGTCACGTTGGGCGTGTAGCGCAGCAGGCTGTCGAGGGTCAGGACATTGTTGTCTTGCAAAGTCTGGCCGGTGAAGGCCTGCACGGTGTTGGGAACTTCCTGCACGGATTCATCACGGCGGTCGGCCGAAACCACGACCGTCTCGATGCCGGTGGACACCGTACCGGTGGACGCGGCGGCAACCTGTTGTGCAAAGGCAGAAGCGCTTCCGCTGACCAGTGCAGCAACGGCGCAGGAAATCAAATATTTGGTCTTCATGAATAGTCCCCCGAAAAATGCCCAGGAAAGCGTCACCTTCGGCGCATGCGCGGCGGCGCATGCCGAGATGATCGTTTCCGAAACAAACTGGCGGGAGACTGAGGACGTCAGATGACATTTCGGTGATGAAACAAATGCAAACTTTTGAAGAGCGGGGCGCGAAAGCGTGACGCCCTGTCGCGTGGCAAAGCTGATACGGAAAAAAAATTCCTGTCGTCAGTCGCCGAGAAGTTCGCGCATCAAGGGAATAAAATCGGCAAAAATACGTCCGGAGATTTCCGCGCGCTTGCCCATGTCATCAAAGCGTCTCAGTTGAACCGCGTCTTGCCAACAAGATGCGCGCTCGAACGCCGCTGCCTGTGCCGCGTCGAATGCACCGCCTTGCAAGACAAGTGATTTTTGCGAGGCCGCGCTCAAGCCGTCCCAATATTGCAGTTCCGTGAAACAGAGATAGCGCTTGGCCGCCACATGCAGGGCGACGGGACGGTATACAGATGCCGGAAAAAACCGTTCGAGCATCCGGGCGCCGACAGTTTCGTGACGGTCGTCGAATCGGCTTTCCGCCACATCTTCTTCTTTTTCGACCAGATGGCCGATGTCATGCAGAAGCGCCGCCACGATCAGGCTGGGCATCGCACCCTCGGCTTGTGCCAGAACGGCGCATTGCAAGGCGTGCTCAAGCTGGGTGACGCCTTCGCCATAATGAAGCCCGCCGCGCGCGGCATAGAGATGTTCGATATCTTCGAGGCTGATCAGCCCGGTCATGCGCCCTCCTGGCGCGTGAGGTGGCGGTGGAAATAAAAGCCCGATCCTGCGACCAGGACCAGTCCCGCCAGGCCGGCGGTATAGGAAATGAAGACCAGAAACTCGACCCAGGAGATTTTGACGCCGAAGAAATTGTACACCACCAGAAGCGCAACCGAACTCATGTAACCGCAAGCGTCCGCCACATAAATCAGAAAACCCGCCGTGCCGGTCTTGCCGGTGGCGGCGATGAAGCGATCGAACAGCAGAGCGTTGAACGGCGTATAGCCCATGTAAAGCCCCGCCCCCAGCGCGATCATCCAGGTGATGGGCCCGATCAGATGCGCCTTGAAAGCGAGGGAGGAAAGCCCGGCCAGGGCCAGGCCCACCGCCACCAGACCCAGATTGGCCAGGAAGGCACGGCGGTTGTCGCGGATGAACATCAGCATCGCCAAGGTCACCAGCACGATCACGGCCACCGGCAGTTCCGACAGGGTGAAGATTTCGGCATTGTTCCCGAAACCCAGCCCGGTCCAGATCTCGACCGCGAAATTGTCCCGGAAATCGCGCAGCGCCGTAAGGCCGACATAGATCACAACCAGCCCGATCAGGCCGGGCGCGAAAGCCGAAAACATCGTACGGCGGGCGGCGCTATCCATGGGGGCGCGGGCCACACGCATTCGTTCGTCTTCCGCGCTTGGTGGCGGCATGACCGCAAGGCCCGCCACGCAGACAATGAGAAGCGGCGCGAAGAGCAGCCCGGTCAGCGCCGGCATCCAATATTCATTGGCCCAGCCATTGAGCATCACGCTGGCGCCCACCGATTTTACCGCTCCGGATGAGACGATGAAGCTGGCGCACAGCATCGCGCCCAGCACTTCCGACACCCGCCGCCCTTCCAGAAAGCCGAACACCAGGCCCCAGATCATGCCCAGCGACAGGCCATTGGCGAAAAGACAGGCGATATTGAAGGGCGCAGGGATCAGCGCGAACAGGACCAGGCACAGTTCGGCGGCGGCAATCAGCACCAGGATGGCGGCAGCGCGGCGCTGCGGCGGCATTTCGGAAACCAGCTTGATGCCGGCGACCTTGGCCAGCGCATAGCCAAACACCTGGGCGATCACCAAGGCGATCTTGTATTCCACCAGTACGGGTGCCGCGTCGGCGAAGCTTGCCACCGAGAAGGGCCGACGAAAACCATACATGGCGAAATAGGCGCCGAAGGCCATCAGCCCGCCATAGAGCGCGAAAACCGGTGCGGGCGCGCGCGCAAGCCAGGCGCGCAGGCGCTGCGGGAGCGGCAGCGCCCCCCGTGAAATGGCAAGGCTCATGAACCGGTGATCCGCCGGGCGATTTCCTGCACCACGGGCATCAGCTGCGAAACATCCTCGATCACGAAATCCGCACCGGCCTGCCTGAGCTCGGCTTCGGCGGCGGCCACTTTTGCGTTCCGTTCTTCCGGGGAAAGGGCAGCCAAGCTTTCGCGGGTCAGGCCCACGCCATTGCCCGAAGCCGACAGCCCAACCGTCCAGCAACCGGCCAGGCGGCCTTCCTCGATGCCGACGGCGGCGTCATCCACCTTGATGCAGGCCGGGGCCGGCCAGGCATCAAGCGCGATCAAGGCTTTCCAGGTCATCAGCGGCGCGGGCCGGCCGCTGGGTGTCTCGCCGGCGCAGACCACCACCTCCGGCGCGTAGCCCTGCTCGGCGGCGCGCGCCAGGATGGAGGCCATCATCTCGCGGGTATAGCCGGTGCCCGATCCGATCTTCACCCCCAGCGCGGCCAGCGCCGCGGCCGTTTCCGCAGCACCCGGGATCAGCACCGAAGCGCGCGCAGCCGCCGCCGTCATCGCCGGAACAAGATTGCGGTAGATCCGCTCGATATCGTCGGCCGTGGCCGCAGCGCCCTTGCTGGCCTGCCAGCGCGCGGCGACCGCCAGGTTCGCCATGATTGCGCTCAGATGATCGTGCTTGGCCTTGCCCATGTCGCGGCGGGCTTCCGCATCCGAAATCGGCGCGCCCTCGGCCGCAAACACCTCGATCAAGGCTTCGACCGGCGCCATGCAGCCGAAATCCACCATGGTGCCGGCCCAATCGAACACCACCGCCTTGACGGGAAAACTCATGCCGCGCTTCCTTTCAAATCGAAGAGATCGTTGATCACCCGTTCGGCGATGCCGAAGCCGGTGGAGGCGCCGGTGCCGCTGGTGACGATCACCAGCCGGACATTTTCCTGCGGCGTGTCGATCAGATAGGTGCGGTCGTCGGCCACGGCATAGACGCCGGTCCAGCGTTCCAGCACGGGGGGCGCATCGCCACCGGTCGCGCGGCGATATTCATCCAGGATGGCGTGCTCGGCTTCGGCCGGCGCGAAGGGCGTGGGCAGATGGTCGTAATGATGGCTGTCACCCACCACCAACCCGCCGTCAGCGCCCTGCACCACGATCAGATGCACGCCATTTTCGAAATGCGCCGGCTGCTCGGCGCGCAGCTTTGCCTCAAGCGCGCGGGCTTGCGGCAACGCGGCATAGCCGCGGTAGCGCGCCAGGCTGAGGTCCGACATCAGGGCCGAAGGCAGGCGAAAACCGGGATCGGCCAGCTTGAGCATGGAAAGCCGGCATTTTTTAAGGCCGTAACCGGCGATCCGGTCGGGATAAAGCGTGACGAAATCATCGCCCGGGCAAACCACCACAGCGCCTGCCTCGATCACCCCGCGAGAGGTGTGAAGCCGGGGCGGGGTGGCGTCGAAAACCACGGTCTCGTTGAAAAAGACGATGCCCAGACTTTCCCGCAGCCAGGCCGTCAGCGCGGCAATCGCGCTGCGCGATTCCACCCGCAATTCATGCGGGCTGAACAGCGCGCCCTGAAGGTCCGGCCCGCCCAGGCCATGGGCCTCTTTGCGAAATTCCGCCGGCGTCATCAGCCGGCAGCCCTCGCCCATCTCGGTCTTGAGAAATGCCTCGATCACGGCCAGCGCTTCGGCGGAGCGCGCCGTCAGCATCAGGCCCCGATGCGCGATGGCGATGCCGGCCTTGGGCACCACTTCGGCCCAGATGTCGCGGGTGCGCCGCGCCAGGCCCCAGCTGTCGCCACGTTCCTGGCCGGTGACGGTGATGAAACCGAAATTGCGGATCGAGGCGCCATTGGCGCGCGCGTCCCGCTCGATCAGGGCCACGCGCTTTCCCGCGCGTGCGGCAGCCAGGGCATGGGCCAGCCCGATGATGCCGCCGCCGACCACGGCCAGATCGAATGTTTGAGCCGGCATCAGATCGCCATGAGATGTCAGGGCGCGCGATTGCCCGAACGACCCTATATGGCGTCAGCATGACAAAACGGATTCAGAGCGGCGGGTTTGTGAATGGGAGTTCGTCGCTGTCGCGCGGGCGGGCTTGGCTTTTTTGATTTAAGACTGCCGCGCGGCGACACGACGCTGTCGCTAGTCGCCGCTTGGCATTCATTCGCGCCCGGTTCGGGCGCGAATGAATGGTGCCGCCTGCGTGACTCGAACACGCGACCCCATCATTACGAATGATGTGCTCTACCGACTGAGCTAAGGCGGCCACCGAAGGAGGCGGGAAACTACTGACCCCGCCCCCCGGCTGCAATGCCAAAACTGGCCCGGAAGGCCTTAATTCCCGGTTTCGCCGTAGGAAATCCGCCAGATCCGGCCCTTGTTGGAATCCGCGACATAGAGCGAACCGTCCGGTCCCACCGCCACGCCGACCGGGCGATAGGCCGCGGCCTTGACCTGCTTGTCTGCCGGACCCGGGCCCGCGAAACCATCGGCGAAGATCATCGGCTTGCCGGCCCTGCCGCCCGAGAAGGGCACAAAGACCACATCGTATCCGGCATGGCCGTTCGGCAGGATGCCCCCATCGGCGCCGCCGCCATGCATGGCAAGGAACGCGCCGCCCCGGAATTTCGCCGGGAACTGGCTGCCATCATAGAAAGCCATGTCCAGCGCCGCCGGCCGCATCGGCTGGAAGGCCACCACGGGTTTGGCATAGTTGGAATCGGTGACCGGGGTTTTGCCGTCGCCGCCATATTCCGGTGCCATCAGGCGGATCTTCCGCTCCCCGTCCCAATAGGTGTAGGGCCAGCCCATGTCGGTGCCCTTGGTGATGTGGAACATCTCGTCGGGGATGTTGTCGTCCTGCGCGGCCGTCACCAGTTCCGGCCAGGTCTTGGCTGTCCCGTCGCGACCGTGCCAGGCGCCATAAAGCCCGTCGCCGCCACGCCAGTCCATCGCGGACTGGTTGCGGATGCCGGTGGCGAAATGCTCGCCATCAGCCAGCTTCTGGCCCGGCTTGCTGTCGTCAAAGCGCCAGATGCCGCCGCGCGTTTCCAGCAAGGGGCAGGGCTTCAAACCAACCGGCTTGTCCTTGGGCCCGTTGGGATCGGGGCAGTTATTGGCGCCGCCGCCGCCATCAACGGAAACATAGAGATTGCCCTTGCCGTCGAAGGCGATGGGATGATTGGTCGCCGCCAGCCCGTCAACAATGGTTTCCGGCGCGCCGGCGGGCACCAGCATGTCATCCAGCGCGATCCGCACCACGCCGGTGCCGTTCGCGGCATAGAGATAATTCTTGTAGATCTTGATGCCGGTGCCCTGGTCGATGCCGGCGATCTTGCCGGTCTGCAGCACCTTGTGATCGGGGCCGAGCCTGAGCGCGACAATGCCGACAGACGGCTGATTGTTCCCGTGACGGGTCGAGACATAGATGTCGTTGCCGCGCAGCGCCATGTGGCGGGCCGGCCCCACACCCTCGGCAACCACCGTGGCATGAAAGCCGGGCGGCAGGGTCAGTCCATCGGGCTCGGCCGCCAGAGCCGGCGCGGCGGCAAGCATCGCAACAAAAGCAACCGAAAGCGTCCTGACCATGATTTCCCCCGTTTTTGGCGGGAAAGCCTAGACCGCGCCCGGAACCGGCGCAATCGCCTCCAGCGGCCCTGGCGGTCAGCCTTTGCCGCGGGGATGGGCCCTGGAATAGGTCTCCAGCAGTGCAGCCGTATCCATCGCGGTATAGATCTGGGTAGTCGAGAGCGAGGCATGGCCCAGCAATTCCTGCAGGCTCCGCAGATCGCCGCCGCCCTGCAGAATGTGGGTGGCGAAGGAATGGCGCAGCGCATGGGGCGTGGCCTTTTCCGCCAGGCCCAATTGGCCGCGCAGCCGCTGCATCAGGCTTTGCGCCTCCCGTGCGTTCATTGGCAAGCCACGCCGCGACAGAAACAGTGGCGATGACGGCGCGCCGGTAAAAGGGATCTTCGCCGCATAATCGTCCAGCGCCGCGGCGACCAGGGGCAGCACCGGCACGCTGCGCTGCTTCCTGCCCTTGCCGATCACGGTCAGGGTTTCGCCCAGGGGCACATCGCCACGCTTCAGGCCCAGCGCCTCGGAAATGCGCAGGCCCGCGCCGTACAACAGTGTCAGCAGCGCGGCGTCGCGCGCGCCCAGCCATTCCACATTATGTTCGCCCGCCTGTTCGATCGCCCGCGCCGCATCCTCCACCGACAGCGGCCGCGGCAAGCGCCGACGCACCCGTGGCGTGCGGATGGAACGGGCGGCGGCATTTTCCAGCACACCTTCCTTGGCGAGGAATTTGTAGAAGCTGCGCACCGCCGCCATCGCCCGCTGCACCCCACCGGGGCCGAGACCTTCCTGACGGCGATGAGTAATAAAGGCGCGAATATCGGCGGGCGTCAGCTTCGCCAGCGCCTTCTCGCTCACCGTCCCGCCGGTATGGATCGCCTGAAAGCCGATGAAGCGCGCCACGTCATCGCCATAGGCACGCAAGGTGTGCGGCGAGGCGCGGCGCTCATGCGCCAGCGCCGCCAGCCAGTTCTTGCGCAGCGCGTCAGCCCCCTCTGCCATCAGCCCTTGATAGCGACGTTCGCCTTCTTGGCGTCGGCGATGAAGGCGGCAAGGCCCTTGTCGGTCAGCGGATGGCTGAGCAGCTTCTTGAAAATTTCCGTCGGCATGGTGGCGACATCGGCGCCGGCCAGAAGCGTCTCGCGCACATGGCTGACGCTGCGGATCGAAGCCGCCAGGATCTCGGTCTTGATGTTGTAATTGTCGTAGACGGTGCGGATATCGTGGATCAGGCCGATGCCGTCCTCGCCTGCGTCATCGACGCGGCCGATGAAAGGCGAAATGAAGGTCGCGCCGGCTTTGGCCGCCATCCATGCCTGCACCGGCGAGAAGCACAGCGTGACATTGACCATGGTGCCTTCGCCGGAAAGCTTGGCGCAGGCCTTCAATCCGTCCCAGGTCAGCGGCACCTTCACCGCGAGATTCTTGGCGATCTTGGTGAGGATCGCCGCTTCCTTCATCATGCCTTCATAGTCGGTGGCCAGCACCTCGCCGCTGACGGCGCCCGGCACGATGGAACAGATTTCCTTCAGCGATTCGACATAGTCCTTGCCCGTCTTGGCGGCGAGCGAAGGATTGGTGGTGACGCCATCCACCAGTCCGCTGGCGGCATATTCGCGGATTTCGGCCACATCGGCGGTGTCGAGGAAGATTTTCATGGGATCAGACCTTAATGTGTTGACCTGGGAATCGGGCGGGGCGAAGTGTAGCCCATGCCCCATACTAGCCTATGATCAGAGCCCGCTTAAACCCCGCGACCCCACCCGAAATCGCCGCAAAACCCGTTGCCGGTGTGTTGCTGCCGCTGCCCCTGGCGGGCGCCTATGATTACAAGCTGCCTGCCGGTGGTAACGCGGCGCGCGGGGCGCTGGTTTCCGCGCCCCTTGGAAACCGTGAAGTTCTGGGCGTGGTGTGGGGCGCGGCCGAAGGCACCGTCGGTGACAATCGGTTGAAACTCGCGGAACCGTTGGAGGGCGCACCTGCCCTGCCCGGGAAGCTGTGCGACTTTATAGACTGGGTCGCCGACTACACCCTGAACCCGCCCGGCGCGATCCTGGCCATGGCATTGCGGTCGCGTGGCGCGTTCGAGCCGGAAGCAAAACGTGTCGCCTATGTGCGCGGCAGTGTGACGCCGCCACGCATGTCGCAGGCGCGGTTGCGCGCGCTGGAGATTGCAGGCGACGGTCTGGCGCGCAGTGTCAGCGGTTTGGCGGAAGACGCCAATGTCACCCCCGCCGTGGTGCGCGGGCTGATCCAGGCCAGCGCGCTGGTGCCCACCGAACTGCCGGAGTTCACGCCGTTTACGCAGCCGCAAGCCGATTTCGCCGCGCCACAGTTGAACGGCGATCAGGCACAGGCCGCGCGCGTCTTGCGCGATGCCATCGCGGCGAAGAAATTTTCTGCCCATCTGCTGGATGGCGTCACCGGCTCCGGCAAGACCGAAGTCTATTTCGAAGCGGTGGCCGAAGCACTCGCCCACGGCAAGCAGGTGATGATCCTGCTGCCGGAGATCGCGCTGACGATCCAGTTCCTGGAACGCTTTGCGGCGCGCTTCGGCGTGCGGCCGGCAGAGTGGCACAGCGATCTGTCGCAGAAGGAACGCCGGCGCACCTATCGCGCGGTGATGCGGGGCGAAGCGCGGGTGGTGGTGGGCGCGCGGTCGTCGCTGTTCCTGCCCTTTCCCGAACTGGGCCTGGTGATCGTGGACGAAGAACATGAGCAGGCATTCAAACAGCAGGACGGCGCCATCTATCACGCCCGCGACATGGCGGTGGTGCGCGCCCGCATCGAGGATTGTCCCGTGGTGCTGGCCAGCGCCACGCCGTCGCTGGAAAGCTTCGTCAATGCCCAAGGCGGGCGTTATTCCCATCTGCAACTGAAGGCGCGGCATGGCGTGGCGGAAATGCCGGAGGTCCGGCTGATCGATCTCAGGCATGCGCGCGACGCACCCGATGTGGAACACAAGGGCCAATGGCTGTCGCCGCCCCTGCGCGCCGCGCTGGAGAAAGCTTTGGCTGCGGGCGAGCAGGCGATGCTGTTCCTTAATCGTCGCGGCTATGCACCCTTGACCCTGTGCGAAGCCTGCGGTCACAAATTCACCTGTCCGCATTGTTCGGCCTGGCTGGTGGAGCACAAATACAAAAAGCGTCTGGCCTGTCATCAATGCGGCTATGAGCTGCCGATGCCGAGTGATTGCCCGGAGTGCCATGAAAGCGGCACCCTGATCCCTTGCGGTCCTGGTGTGGAGCGGGTGGCGGAGGAATTCGCCGCCTTCTTTCCCAAGGCGCGTTATTCCATCGCCTCATCCGACATTTTGCATGGCCCGGCCGAGACCCAGGCCGCCATCCGCGCCTTCGGGCGGCGCGAGATCGATGTGCTGATCGGCACCCAGATCATCGCCAAGGGACATCATTTCCCGCAGCTGACTTTGGTGGGGGTGGTGGATGCCGACCTGGGCGGCAGTGACGGCGATCTGCGGGCGCGCGAACGCACCTTCCAGCTTTTGCATCAGGTATCGGGCCGCGCCGGGCGCGCGGAAAAGCCGGGACTAGTGCTGCTGCAGACCCGCAATCCCGAAGATGCGGTGATGCAGGCTTTGGCCCGGGGCGACCGCGATGGCTTCTATGCCCAGGAACGCGGCTTTCGCGAAGCCACCCAGGCGCCGCCTTTCGGCCGCCTCGCAGCACTGGTGATCAGCGGCTATGACGGCAATCTGGTGCGCGACATCGCCAAACAGCTGGGCCGCGCCGCACCTGCCGCCCGCGATGTGAAAGTGTGGGGACCGACGCCGGCTTTCTATGCCCTGTTGCGCGGCCAGACCCGCGAACGTCTTTTGGTGCAGGCCGCACGCGGCGTGGATGTGCAGGCCTATCTGAAAGCCTGGCTGGCAACGGTGAAAGCGCCGGCTTCGGTGCGTGTGACCGTGGACGTGGACCCGGTGAGCTTTTTCTAGCTGCGCTTGAACGTTTGAGTAGCGGTGAAGGTAAAAGCAACCTCCATCTCATTAGCGCGCAGCAGGCGCAGGCGATATTTCGTGAATTGCCCGGACGACCAGTGGGCTGCAAACGACATTTCTTGTTTGGAGAACTTTACACCAAAGATTTCAGCCTCTTCGCCATCCGACTGATCAACTGCCCGCACGCCCATCTTGCCGTTACGACTTGTGATGATGAGCGAAACATCGGTCGACCATTCGTCACTCGCGATCCAGCGCCCGACAAACGGGTTTTTGGCCTTGGACACCTTGCTGCCACGCTTAACCGATTTTCTGATCGGCTTCACGGCCATACCTTACAGCGTGCGTACGTCGGTGAGATGGCCGGTGACCGCCGCCGCCGCCGCCATCGCGGGGCTGACCAGATGCGTGCGCCCGCCGCGGCCCTGGCGGCCTTCGAAATTGCGGTTGGAGGTCGAAGCGCAGCGCTCGCCTTCCTTGAGCTTGTCGGCGTTCATGGCCAGGCACATGGAGCAGCCCGGATCGCGCCATTCAAAGCCGGCTTCCAGGAACACCTTGTCCAGGCCTTCTTCCTCGGCCTGTTCCTTCACCAGGCCCGAGCCCGGCACCACGATGGCGTTGACGCCGGCAGCAACCTTCCTGCCCTTGGCGATCACGGCGGCGGCGCGCAGGTCCTCGATGCGGCCGTTGGTGCAGGAACCGATAAAGACATGATCCACCTTGATGTCGGTGATCGGCATGTTGGCGGTCAGCCCCATATAGGCCAGGGCGCGCTCGGCGGCGGCGCGGTGATGTTCTTCCTTCATCTGCGCCGGATCGGGCACCGTGGCCGTGATCGGTAGCGCCTGTTCCGGCGAAGTGCCCCAGGTCACCATCGGCACGATGTCGCGCGCATCCAGAATCACTTCTGCGTCGAACGTGGCGTCAGGATCGGACTGCAAGGTCTTCCAATAGGCCTGCGCCGCTTCCCAGACCCCCGCCTTGGGGGCGCGGGGCTTGCCCTTCACATAATTCAGGGTGGTGTCGTCCACAGCGATCAGGCCGGCGCGCGCGCCGCCTTCGATGGTCAGGTTGCACAGGGTCATGCGGCCTTCCATCGACAGGGCGCGAACCGCTTCGCCCGCATATTCGATGACATAGCCGGTGCCGCCGGCAGTGCCGATTTTTGCGATTACCGCCAGGGCGATGTCTTTCGCCGTCACGCCATCGGGCAGCTTGCCGTTGACGGTGACGCGCATGTTCTTGGAATGCTGGGCGCGCAGTGTCTGGGTCGCCAGCACATGCTCGACTTCCGAAGTGCCGATACCGAAGGCCAGCGCGCCAAAGGCGCCGTGGGTGGAGGTGTGGCTGTCGCCGCAGACGATGGTGGTGCCCGGCAGGGTCCAGCCCTGTTCCGGCCCGATGATGTGCACGATGCCCTGGCGGATATCGTCCATCGGGAAATATTCGATGCCGAAGTCCTTGGCGTTCTTTTCCAGGGTCTCGACCTGCAGCCGGGATTCCGGCTCGGTGATGCCCTTGTCGCGGTCCTTGGTGGGGACGTTATGGTCGGCCACCGCCAGCGCCAGTTCCGGGCGGCGAACCTTGCGGCCGGTCAGGCGCAGGCCTTCAAAGGCCTGGGGGCTGGTCACCTCATGCACCAGATGCCGGTCGATATAGAGCACCGGGGTTTCGCCGGGCGGCGAGGCCACCAGATGGGCGTCCCAGATCTTGTCGTACAGCGTCTTGGCCATGGGGTACTCGTTCGGTCGCGGAGGCGGGTTAGATATAAGGCGCTGGCGCTTTGATCAATGTTGCGAAAAATACAGCACAGCCATGATAATGATTATGGCCACGAACTGGGCTAAGACCCTGATCCGCATAAGTTTATTCGACCAGGTGGCCGAGGTCGCGCCGCCCTTCCACAAGGTATAGAGGCCCAGGCACAGGACCATAAAGACAATGCCGACCGCGACGGCGACCAGAAGCTTTCCCATGGCGGCTTTTTACGCCTGCGCGCCCGGCTCCGCAAACGCGCTTAAGCGAGAAGGTCGACCTGCTCGTCGGTGAAGTTGCCGGGGACGATGGTCACCGGAATGGCTTGCACCGCGGTGGCAAACATGGCGACCAGCGGGCCCGGGCCTTCCTTGGCGGTGCCCGACGCCAGCACCAGGATGGAGATGGCCTTGTCCTCTTTCAGAAGCTGGAACAGACATTCGGTGGCCAGACCATAGGGGATCACCAGCTCCGGCAGGATGCCCGACAATTCGTTCACCAGCTTGGCCGCCTCATAGAGCATGCCTTCGGCTTCGGCATGGGCCTCGTCGCGCATGATCTCTTCCACCCCGCGCCATTGCTGGAAGTCGGGCAGCTGGGCCGGGCACATCAGGGTGACGCGGCCGTTCGTATGCTGGGCGCGGCGGGTGGCAAAGCGCAGCGCCACCTTGTGTTCGGGCGTCTTGTCCACGACCACCAGGAATTTGCGCGGAGCTCGGGAGGCAGGGCTGCTCATGGCGGCAAGCTTACTTCAGCTTCCGCTTCAGGTCATAGAGCAGTTCCAGCGCCTGTTTGGGCGTCAGCGCATCGGGCTCGATGGTCCTGAGCGCGTCTTCCACCGGATTGGTCCTGGGCGCCGGCGCGGTGGCGCCGAACAGGGGCAGGTCGTCAATCCGGGCCAGTGGTTTGTGGCCTTCGCGACCCTCTTCCAGGGCGCGCAGCACTTCCTCGGCGCGGGCCACCACCGCATCGGGCAGGCCCGCCAGTTTGGCGACATGGATGCCGTAAGAGCGGTCGGCCACGCCGGACACCACTTCATGCAGGAAGACGATGCTGTCGTTCCATTCCCGCACTTTCATTGTGTAGCAGGCCATGGATTTGAGCCTTTCGCACAAGGCCACCATCTCGTGATAGTGGGTGGCAAACAGCGCGCGGCTCTTATTGGTCTCGTGCAGATGCTCGGCCGCCGCCCAGGCAATGGCCAGGCCGTCATAGGTCGCGGTGCCGCGCCCGATCTCGTCCAGGATCACCAGCGAACGCGGGCTGGCCTGGTTGAGGATGGCTGCGGTCTCGACCATCTCGACCATGAAGGTGGAGCGCCCCGCCGCCAGCTCATCGCCCGCACCCACGCGGGAAAAGAGCCGATCCACAATGCCGATATGGGCGGCTTCGGCCGGCACGAAGCTTCCCATCTGCGCCATGATCGCGATCAGCGCATTCTGGCGCAGGAAGGTGGATTTGCCGGCCATGTTGGGACCGGTGACCAGCCACAGACGGCCCTTTGCGTTTGACGACAGATCGCAGTCATTGGGCACGAATGGCCCGGCGTGTGCGGTTTGCAAGGCCGCTTCCACCACCGGGTGGCGGCCGCGGGTGATGGCAAAGGACAGACCATTGTCCATTTTGGGCCGCACATAGCGGGCGGCGATGGCGAGTTCGCTCAAGGATGCCGCCACATCCAGCACTGCCAGCGCCTCGGCGATGGCTGCCAGTGCCCCACCATGCTCCAGCGCCAGCATCGCCATTTCCTCGAACAACGTGGCTTCCTGCGCCAGGGCGCTGTCGCCGGCTTCGGCGATGCGCGAGGCCAGAGACGCCAGCTCGTCGGTGGAAAAGCGCACCGCGCCGGCCATGGTCTGGCGATGACGAAAGGTCTCTTTATCTGTCAGCAACTTGTCGGCGTGCTGCTGGGTGACCTCGATGAAATAGCCCAGCACGCCATTATGTTTGATCTTCAACTGCGCGACGCCGCTGGTCTGGCGGTACTTGCCCTCCAGGCCGGCGATGACGCGGCGGGATTCATCGCGCAGAGACCGCATCTCATCCAGCGGCGCATGCGCGCCCGTGCGGATGAAGCCGCCATCGCGAGACAGATACGGCGGTTCGTCCACCAGCAGAAATTCCAGCCGGTCGGAAAGACGCGACACCGCGGTGATGTTCTCGGAGAGTGTCCCGATCGCTTCCAGCGCCTCGCCGGCCAGGGATTGCTGGCGCAAGTCTTCGCGCAGGGCGCGCGCCGCCTTCACCCCATCGCGCAGGTTGGCGAGATCGCGCGGACCGCCACGCGCCACCGACAACCGCCCCAGTGCGCGCGCAATGTCGGGCGCGGACCGCAACGCTTCGCGCGCCTGGCGGCGCAATTCGGAATCCTTGGCGAAGGCTTCCACCGCGTCATGGCGCGCCCCGATCGCTTTCACATCGGTCAGGGGCGCGGCCAACCGCGCCGCCAAGAGCCGCGCACCCGAGGCGGTGACGGTGCGGTCCATCCCGGCCAGCAACGAGCCGCCGCGCTGGCCCGCAAGCGTCTGGGTCAATTCCAGATTGCGGCGGGTGGCGGCATCAATGCCCATGAAATGGGATGGCGAGACCCGCGCGATCCTTTGCAAGCTCACCTTGGCGCCCTTTTGCGTCAGCTCCAGATAGGCGACCAGGGCGCCGGCGGCCGACAATTCGGCGCGGGAGAATGCGCCAAGTCCTTCCAGCGACAGCATGTTGTAATGGGTCTTCAGCGCCCGCTCGCCGCCGGCGGAGTCAAAGCGGCTGCCCGGCAAAGGCGACAGCGCAAGACCCAGCGACTTGAACAGCGCCGCAAAATCTTCCTGCATCAACAGCGCATCGGGAAGCAGCAATTCGCGCGGGGAAAGTCGCGCCAGTTCGGTGGCGATCTCGTCGCGCGCCACGGCGGCGACCGAGAACTCGCCGGTGGACATGTCGGCGGCGGCAATGGCGAAATCCGCACCGCTGCGTCCCAGTGCCGCCAGCAGGTTGGAGGCGCGTGGCTCCAGCAGCGCGTCTTCCGTCAGAGTGCCTGGTGTCACCAGCCGCACCACCTCGCGCTTGACCACCGATTTGGCGCCGCGCTTCTTGGCTTCGGCCGGGTCTTCGACCTGCTCGCACACCGCCACGCGGAAGCCTTTGCGGATCAGCTTTTCGAGATAGGATTCCGCGGCATGGACCGGCACCCCGCACATGGGGATGTCCTCGCCCAGATGCTTGCCGCGCTTGGTCAGGGCGATGTCCAGCGCCTCGGCCGCCTTTGCTGCATCCGCGAAGAAGAGCTCGTAAAAATCACCCATGCGGTAGAACAGCAGATAGTCCGCATGCGCCGCTTTCAGCGCGAGATATTGCGCCATCATTGGGGTTGTGTCGCTCGGGGCGACGGCCGCCTCGGCCTGTATACCGAAATCCATCTCGCTCATGCGAGCAACCATAGCAGAGTTGTCGCACCGCCTCGCGTCACACAAGCTTGATGCAATCGCCGCATGCGTGGTTATCCTGTGGAAAATCCTTAAACCACAGCCAATCCCAGCAGGTGCCTGATGAGCCGCCCGTCCTTCACCGACGAAGAAGCCCTTGCCTTTCACGCTGGAGCCAAGCCCGGCAAGCTGGAAGTAAACCCCACCAAGCCGATGGCGACCCAGCGGGACCTGAGCCTGGCCTATTCGCCGGGCGTGGCCGTGCCGGTGCTGGCGATCGCGGAAAATCCCGAACTTGCCTACGAATATACCGCCAAGGGCAACATGGTGGCGGTGATTTCCAACGGCACCGCCATCCTGGGTCTGGGCGATCTGGGCGCGCTGGCGTCCAAGCCGGTGATGGAAGGCAAGGCCGTGCTGTTCAAGCGCTTCGCCGACGTCAACTCCTTCGATCTGTGCATCGACACCAAGGATGTCGACCAGTTCATCAACGCGGTGCGCTATCTGGGCCCGTCCTTCGGCGGCATCAATCTGGAAGACATCAAGGCGCCCGACTGTTTCATCATCGAGCAGCGGCTGCGCGAGTTGATGGACATTCCGGTGTTCCATGACGACCAGCATGGCACCGCGATCATCTCCGCCGCCGGCATCATCAATGCCGCGCATCTGACCGGCCGCAAGCTGGAAGACCTGAAGGTGGTGGTCAATGGCGCCGGCGCTGCCGGCATCGCCTGTCTGGAGCTGATCAAGTCCATGGGCGTGAAAGGGGAGAATGTCATTCTCTGCGACACCAAGGGCGTGGTCTATCGCGGCCGCACCGAAGGCATGAACCAGTGGAAATCGGCGCACGCCACCGAGACCAAGGCGCGCACCCTGGAAGAAGCGGTCAAGGGCTCCGATGTGATCCTGGGCCTTTCCAAGAAAGGCGCCTTCACGCCGGAGATGGTCAAGTCCATGGCCAAGAACCCGATCATCTTCGCCATGGCCAATCCCAATCCGGAAATCACCCCGGAAGAAGCCAAGGCCGCGCGCGACGATGTGATCATCGCCACCGGGCGCAGCGACTATCCCAACCAGGTCAACAACGTCATCGGCTTTCCCTACATCTTCCGCGGCGCGCTGGATGTGCGCGCCACCGCCATCAATGAAGAGATGAAGATCGCCGCCGCCCATGCCATCGCGGCGCTGGCGCGTGAAGACGTGCCCGATGAAGTCGCCGCCGCCTATCGCGGGGCGCGGCCTGTCTATGGCCCGGAATACATTATTCCTTCGCCCTTCGATCCGCGCCTGATCAGCCGCGTCTCGGCGGCGGTTGCCGAAGCCGCGATGAAGACCGGCGTGGCCAAGAAGAAGATCGAGGACCTCGACGCCTATCGCTACCAGCTTTCGGCGCGGCTCGATCCTTCCGCGGGCCTGTTCCAGATGGTCACCAATGCGGTCAGGGCCAAGCCCAAATGCGTGGTGTTCGCCGAGGGCGAAGAGGATTCCGTCATCCGCGCCGCCGCCGCCTTCCAGAATTCCGGCATGGGCAAGGCGATCCTGGTCGGGCGTCCCGATGTCGTGAAGGCCGGCTTCAAGCGCGCCGGCATTGACGAGAATCTGCTGCAAATCCGCGTGCCGCATTCCGCGGAAGAAGCCGCACCCTATATCGACTCGCTCTACAAGCGCATCCAGCGCCAGGGCGCGCTGCACCGCGACGCCGTGCGCATGGTCACCAATGACCGCAATGTCTATGCCGCCTCCATGCTCAAGGCCGGCCATGCCGACGCCATGGTGACAGGGGTGACCCGCAACTATGCCAATGTGCTGGCCGACATCCGCATGGTGCTCGACCCGCCGATGGGCCAGCGCCCTATGGGCATGCAGGTGGTGTTCGCCAAGGGCAAGCTGGTGCTGATCGCCGACACCTCGGTCACCGAAATCCCCACCGCCGACCAGCTGGCCGACATCGCCATTCAGGGTGCGGCGGTGGCGCGGCGCTTTGGCCTGACCCCGCGGGTCGCGCTGCTGGCGTCGTCCACCTTCGGTTTCCCGCGCAGCGAGCGCAGCGAACGCATTATTGAAGCGGTGCAGATTCTGGACGGCCGCCAGGTGGATTTCGAATATGACGGCGAGATGGCGGTGGACGTCGCCCTGGATAAGGACAAGCTGGCGCTTTATCCCTTCGCCCGCATCACCGATACCGCCAATGTGCTGATCATGCCGGCGATCCATTCCGCCTCCATCTCCACCAAGCTGTTGCAACAGATGGGACAGGCCAGTGTGATGGGCCCGATGCTGGTGGGCCTGGAGAAGTCGGTGCAGATCGCGCCACTGGGCGCCAAGATGAGCGAGATTTATAATGCGGCCGTCGTGGCCGCATATGACATCAACCGCTAATGGATTTCGCACGTACCACCGCCTTCATGGCGCGCATCTGGGATGAGGAGATCATCCCAACGCTGACCGATTACATCCGCATCCCCAACAAGAG
>Ga0302314_10008233_pt1 | contig 18608 bp, 19 predicted proteins | sample III_Palsa_N2_3_FD_200533 | JGI IMG/M metagenome (GOLD analysis project Ga0302314, IMG submission 200533) | Peat permafrost microbial communities from Stordalen Mire near Abisko, Sweden - III_Palsa_N2_3 | ecosystem: Environmental > Terrestrial > Soil > Palsa > Peat permafrost | place: Sweden...
GCCGGCAAGGATGTGGCCAATCCGGTGGGGGCGATTCTTTCCGCGGCGTTGCTGTTGCGTCATTCGCTGGGTCTGGAAACAGAAGCGTCGGCGATCGAAGCCGCCATCGAGCAGGTGCTTCAGCATGGTCCGCGCAGCCGGGACATCGGCGGTGATGCGAGCACGGCCGCGGTACGCGATGCAGTGCTCGCCGCCATCGAGCATCACGTCGACACCGCCGAAGCGTTCTTCAGCGGAGTACGCGCATGCGGCTGAGCCCACAGGCTTTGCTCCTCCCTCTGCTTTCAAGGGGAGGTTGGGAGGGGGTTGTCCGGGCTTGCACGAAGGTCAAGAGCACCCCTCCCCAATCCTCCCCTGCGAGCAGGGGAGGGGGCCGAACCCAACAGTTCCCCGCAAAACAAAGCAACCGAAATCTGTTTAGCCATCCAAACCGGAATCCACATGCGCAGTGATCAGATCAAGACCGGCCCCGACCGAGCCCCTGCCCGCGCCATGTTGCGCGCCACCGGTCTGGACGACGCCGACATCGCCAAACCATTGATCGCGGTGGTGCATACGTGGTCGAACGTAAGCCCGTGCAACCTCAACCTGCGCGAGCTGGCGGTCGAGGCTGCCGCTGGCATCCGCGCCGCTGGCGGCACGCCGATCGAATTCAACACTATTGCGGTGACCGACGGCATCGCGATGGGCACGCCCGGCATGCGCGCCTCGCTGATCAGTCGCGAGGTGATCACCGACTCGATCGAACTGGCAGTGGATGGCCACTGTCTCGACGCGATGGTGGTGCTGTGCGGATGCGACAAGACCATCCCTGCCGCGGCGATGGCACTGGCGCGGCTGAACATCCCGGGTGTGGCGTTGTACGGCGGCAGCATTGCGCACGGCACGCACGACAACCATCCGATCACCATCCAGCAGGTATTCGAAGCGGTCGGTGCGCATGGTGCTGGCAAGATCGACGACGCGGAACTTGCCGCAGTCGAGCGCGACGCCTGCCCCGGTGCCGGTGCCTGCGGCGGCCAGTTCACCGCCAACACGATGGCCATGGTGCTGACCACACTCGGTCTGTCACCCATGGGCTTCAACGACATCCCGGCCACGCATCCGGCCAAGGGCGCAGCCGCGTTTCGATGCGGCGAGCTGGTAATGGAATGCCTGAACACTGAACGCAAACCGCTGGACCTGCTCAGTCGCACCTCGTTTCGCAATGCCGCGCGGATGGTCGCCGCCACTGCGGGCTCGACCAACGCAGTGTTGCATCTGCTGGCGATCGCGCGAGAAGCAGGCATCGAGTGGACGCTGGAAGACTTCGAGCCAGCGTCGGTGCATACGCCGGTCATTGCCGACCTGTTGCCAGCGGGGCGCTACACCGCGGTGGAGTTGTTCGGCGCCGGAGGCAGTGCGCGGGTAGCTCAGGAACTGATCGCCGCCGGCATGCTGGAAGATGCGCCCACCGTCACCGGCCGCAGCCTGTTCACCGAAGCCGCCGCCGCGCCACGTGCACAGACGCAAGACGTCGTGCATGCCGTGAGCCGACCGCTGAAACCCCGCGGCGGCTATTCCATCCTGTACGGCAACCTGGCCCCGGACGGCTGCATCCTCAAGCTTGCCGGCAAGGAGAGCGGCCACTTCGAGGGCATTGCACGCGTGTTCGAAAGCGAAGAGGAAGCATTCGCCGCGGTGCAGGGCGATCGTATCCGCGCTGGCGACGTCATCGTTATCCGCAATGAGGGACCAGCCGGCGGACCGGGTATGCGCGAGATGCTCGGGGTCACTGCAGCACTGGTCGGCCGCGGCCTCGGCAACGACGTGGCGCTGATCACCGACGGTCGCTTCTCCGGCGCCACTCATGGCTTCATGGTCGGCCACATCGCGCCGGAAGCGGCGCGCGGCGGTCCGATCGCGCTGCTGCGTGACGGTGACCACGTGGTGATCGACGCCGAGCATCGCGAGCTGCGCACCAGCGTCGATCTTGAAAGCCGTCGCGCAAGCTGGCAACCGCGCAAGCCCAAAGTCACCCACGGCGCGCTCGCCAAGTACGCGCTGCTGGTCGGCTCCGCTTCCGACGGCGCTACCACAAATCAGACGACGGACGTCCAGACGTCCATTCATCGCGCCACAGAAGCAACCCATCCAGCCACCGCCATCACCGAACCTACAGGAGTCACCGCATGAGCACCAGCACCTCTTCCAATACCCTGAAAACTGCCCGCATCGCCGTGCTGGGCTACGGTAGCCAGGGCCGCGCGCACGCGTTGAACCTGCGCGATTCCGGTCTCGACGTCGTAGTCGGACTGCGCAAGGGAGGCCCATCGTGGCAGCGCGCGCAGGCTGAAGGCTTTGCCGTCGCCGAACCAGCTGATGCCGTGCGCGACGCCGATCTCATCGCTGTGCTGACTCCCGACATGGTGCAACCGGCGCTGTACAAGGAAGCGATTGAACCGAACATCCGGCCCGGTGCTGCGCTGTTGTTCGCGCACGGTTTCAACGTGCACTTCAAGCAGATCGACCCACGCAAGGACATCGACGTGATCCTGGTCGCACCCAAGGGTCCGGGCGCCCTGGTCCGCAGCGAATACGAGCGCGGCCGCGGCGTACCCTGCATCTGGGCCGTGCACCAGGACGCCAGTGGCCAGGCCGAGGCCAGAACCAAGGGCTACGCCGACGGCATCGGCGGCGGCCGCGCGATGATCATCGAAACCGACTTCAAGGAAGAGACCGAGACCGATCTTTTCGGCGAGCAGGCGGTGCTCTGCGGCGGTGCCAGTGAGCTTGTCATCAAGGGTTTCGAAACCCTGGTCGAGGCCGGCTACCAACCCGAGATCGCCTACTACGAGGTGATGCACGAACTGAAGCTGATCGTCGATCTGTTCTACGAGGGCGGTCTCACGAAAATGCTTGAGTTCGTTTCCGAGACTGCGCAGTACGGCGACTACGTCAGCGGCCCACGCGTGGTCGATGCCGGCACCAAGCAGCGCATGAAGGAAGTCCTGAACGATATCCAGGACGGCACCTTTGCGCGCAACTGGACGGCCGAATACCAGGCTGGACTGCCGAACTACAAGCGGCTCAAGCAGGCCGATCTCGATCATCCGATCGAACAGGTCGGCGCGAAGCTGCGCGCACGGATGCCGTGGCTGCAGAGCGCGCCGGTACCGGTGGCGGCTACCGCGCCGCTGAAGAAAGTGGGCTGACGCCCTTTTGCTCTTTTGGCTCCTCCCCCTGTTCGCAGGGGGAGGTTGGGAGGGGGGTCGTGGGAGCTTGCGGAAAGATCGAGAGCAACCCCACCCCAACCCTCCCCTGCAAGCAGGGGCGGGAGCACAACACGCCATGTCGGGAATTCTTTTTGTGAATGCGCAACCGCTGAAGAACGAACTCGAAACGCATTGCCACGCGCTCGCCGGCCAGCCGATGAGCGGTGCCGATGTGATCGTGCAGGTATTCGCCGACGAGGGCGTCAATGTTCTGTTCGGCTATTCCGGTGGCGCGATCCTGCCGGTGTACGACGCCGTGTTCCGTTACAACGCCATGCACCTCAAAGACAACGGCGACGAATCGATGCCGCTGATCGTACCTGCCAACGAACAAGGTGCGGGCTTCATGGCGGCGGGCTATGCACGCGCCTCCGGCAATGTCGGCGTAGCCGTGGTTACGTCCGGCCCCGGCGCCACGAACATGGTCACGCCGGTGCGCGACTCGATGGCTGATTCGATTCCACTGGTGGTGATCTGTGGTCAGGTCGCCAGCAGTTCGATCGGTAGCGACGCGTTTCAGGAAGCACCGATCAGCAACATCATGGGCGCCTGTGCGAAGCATGTATTCCTGGTCACCGACGCCAGCCAGCTGGAGGCAACGCTACGTACCGCGTTCACGCTCGCCCGCAGCGGCCGTCCGGGACCGGTGGTGGTGGACGTGCCGAAGGATGTGCAGAACGCCGCGCTCAGCTTTGACGGCAAGGGCGAGCTGGCGCTCGCTGGCTATCGCTCACGGCTGCACGCGGTGGAGCAGGCGGTATTGAGCGATGCGGAGTGCGCCGCATTCTTCAGCGCGCTCATGCGCGCGCGGCGTCCACTGATCTATGCCGGTGGCGGCGTGGTCGCTGCCAGTGCGGCGCCGGCCTTGCGCGCGTTCGTCGATACCTTCGGATTGCCTGTGACCACGACCCTGATGGGCCTCGGCGCATTCGACACCACGGATCCGCTGGCCTTGCACATGCTCGGCATGCACGGCACGGCGTATGCGAACTACGCAGTCGAGGATTGCGACTTCGTATTCACGCTGGGCGCGCGTTTCGACGACCGCGTCGCCGGGGTGCCGCACCTGTTCGCCCCCCGCGCGAAATTCATCGCCCAGCTCGACATCGACCCAGCCGAGATCGGCAAGGTAAAACCGGTGCAATGGCATCACGTCGGTCCTTTGGCGCGCGCGCTGGAACGTTTGACGGCGTACGGCCGCACGCATGATCTGCGGCCGTCGCTCGACGCATGGCGCGCACAGGTCGCGCAGCTTAAAGCCACGCATGCAATGAACTACGACCGCGACAGTGCGTTGATCCAGCCCTATGCCGTGTTGCAGGCGATCAATCGGCATACCGATGGCCGCGCGATCATCAGCACCGGCGTGGGTCAGCACCAGATGTGGGCGGCACAGTATTTCGATTTTCGGGCGCCGCGACATTGGCTCACCTCCGGCTCGATGGGCACGATGGGGTTCGGCCTGCCGGCTGCGATCGGTGCGCAGTTCGCACATCGCGACAAACTCGTCATCGACATCGATGGCGACGCCAGCATCCGCATGAACATCGGCGAGCTGGAGACCGTCACCACCTATGCGCTGCCGGTCAAGGTCGTCGTGCTCAACAACGTCGGCGACGGCATGGTGCGGCAGTGGCAGAAGCTGTTTTTCAAGGGGCGCTTCGCCGCCTCCGACAAGAGCCTGCACAAGAAGGATTTCGTACTCGCCGCGCAGGCCGATGGCTTCGCCTGGGCGCAACGACTGGAGCGCAAGGAGGAGCTGGAAGCCACCATCGCCGCGTTCCTTGCATTCGAGGGACCGGCCTTTCTTGAAGTGATGATCGACCCGGACGCGGGTGTGTATCCCATGGTTGGCCCCGGTGCCAGTTACGCGCAGATGATCACCGGCGACTTCATTGCTTCGCGCCATGCGCCGATCTCACAAGAGACCGCCGCCAGCGAAATGTTCTGATGCTCGCCATTCGAAAGCTCGTCGTTCTGAAGCTCATCATCCCGAGATTGAAGAGAGGTCCACCATGAACCACACCCTTTCCATCCTGCTGCAGAACGAAGCCGGCGCGCTCGTGCGTGTGGCTGGGCTGTTCGCCGCACGTGGCTACAACATCGATACGCTTACCGTGGCGGCGACGCTTGATCCGGCAGTGTCACGGCTGACACTGAGCCTGCAATGCGACGATATCGCGCTGACCCAGATCCTGCAGCAGACGCGCAAACTGGTTGATGTACTGCAAGTGGCCCATCCGGCGACGGCGCTGGCGGCATGAGCACCGCCGCTGCGCTTGCCACGGACGGCGATGACGCGGCGGCTACTGATCTGCTTGCGCAGATTCGGGCAGCGCGTGTCTATGACGTAGCGCAGGAATCCTCACTGGAACTGGCACCGTTGCTGAGCGCGCGACTCGGCCATCACGTGCTGCTCAAGCGCGAGGATCAGCAGGCAGTGTTCTCGTTCAAGCTGCGCGGCGCCTACAACCGCATGGTGCAGCTGGATGCGGCCCAGCGCGCCCACGGGGTGATCGCCGCGTCCGCCGGCAATCATGCACAGGGCATCGCGCTCGCCGCGGCGAAACTTGGCATCCACGCGACCATCGTGATGCCGGTGACCGCGCCGCAGGTGAAAGTGGACGCAGTGCGCCGGCTGGGTGGTGCGATGGTGGAAGTCGTGCTGGTCGGCGATTCCTTCAGCGACGCTCAAGTTGTCGCCGCCCGGCTTCAGGTAGAGCGTGGCGCCACGTTTGTGCATCCATTCGATGACTTGGCGGTGATCGCAGGCCAGGGTACGGTGGCACTGGAAATTCTGCGCCAGCATCCGGGTCCGCTGCACGCGGTATTCGTACCGGTCGGCGGCGGTGGACTGCTCGCGGGCGTGGCGGCGTGCATCAAGGCACTGCGCCCTGAAGTACGGGTGATCGGCGTGCAGGCCGCCGACGCCGATGCCATGGCGCGTTCGCTCGAGGCTGGCGTGCGCGTGGTGCTGGATGAAGTCGGCCTGTTCGCGGACGGCACCGCGGTAAAACAGGTCGGCACGCAGACCTTCGCGCTGTGCCAGCAGCATGTGGACGCGATGCTGCGGGTGGACAACGACGCAATCTGCGCCGCGATCCGTGACATCTACCAGGATACCCGCAGCGTGCCGGAACCCTCCGGTGCGTTGGCGCTGGCCGGTTTGAAACACTATGTCGCCAGCAACCATGCCGACCACGGTGACGGCGCGCTGGTCGCGATCGTCTCCGGTGCCAACATGAATTTTGACCGCCTGCGTTTTGTGGCCGAGCGTGCCGAGCTGGGCGAGCAGCGCGAAGCACTATTCGCCGTGACCATTCCGGAGCAGCGCGGCAGTTTCCGGCATTTCTGCGCAGCGCTTGGCCAACACAACATCACCGAGTTCAACTATCGGATGGGAGATGCCAGCCAGGCGCATATCCTTGTCGGCGTACAGACCGCTGGCGGCGGCGAGCGCGAGGCGCTGGTGGCCGCGTTTGGGGCACATCAATTCGACGTGATTGATCTGACCGAAGATGAGCTGGCGAAACTGCACCTGAGGCATATGATCGGCGGGCGCTGTGTACTGGCACAGGACGAGCGGCTGTACCGCTTCGAATTTCCCGAACGTCCCGGTGCACTCACCTGTTTTCTCGGTCAGCTGCACCCGGACTGGAACGTCAGCCTGTTTCACTATCGCAATCACGGCGCCGACTACGGTCGCATCCTGGTCGGCATTCAGGTACCCGATGCGGAGCAGCCGTTGTTTCAACGCTTCGTCGCCATGCTCGGTTACCCGTACGTGGATGAAAGCGCGCACCCGGCCTATCGATTGCTGTTGCGCGATTGAACGCTGCACGCACCGCCTTGCAGCTAACTCGTTACACCGCCGCCTTCGGCGTCCAGCTCGAACACATGGTTGTCGAAATCGGTGAAGTACAGTGCGGTACCTCCGCGCGCGAACTGACACTCCAGACCGAGCGACTTGACCTTGGCGGCGCAAACCAACTGCTCCGCCTTGCTCACTGTGAGCGCGATATGGTCGCCATTGCACTTCAGCGGCGGCTCGCCCTGCGACAGCACGAAGCAGGTACCTCCAAGCTGTACCAGACTGGCGTGCGCAGCCTGATCCCGGCCCGGGGTGATAACGGCGTCCGCGAACAGCTGCGCATACAACGCCGCGGTCCGGGCCGGATCGCGCACCATCAGCGCGATATGGTCGATGGCATGGGGCATGGGAGGCTCCGCGATGTAACCATGAAGGTAGCTCGCGATCTTCGCACTCTCCATGTGTGCGAACCATGACACCGTTTCGGGGGCTCCATCACGCGACCGCCGGCCACGGCTCACGCTAAACTGGTCCGATGGCTTCCTCCCGCAAGCGCCAGCAACGTAAACCCCCGCCGACCCCGGTGACGCGCCAGCATCCCGGCGTGGCCAGATCCGTTGTCAAAAAGCCGGTGCGCCCGGCGGATAGCTCCACCCGCGCTACGCGGGTCTTGAGCTGGCTGCTGCGGAAACTGCCTGCACGCTATCGCGAGAAAGCCCTGGATTACCTGGTGCTTACCCGCATGGATCGCCCCATCGGCGCGCTGCTGCTGCTGTGGCCCACCTGGTGGGCGCTGTGGTTGGCGGCAAGCGATTTCCCGCCATGGAAGCCGCTGATCATTTTTACGCTGGGCGTGTTCGCGATGCGCGCGGCCGGCTGCGCGATCAACGACTACGCTGACCGCAAGCTCGATCCGCAGGTGACGCGCACCGCCGGTCGACCGATCGCCAGCGGGCGGGTGACCCCGCGCGAGGCACTGATCGTGTTTGCCACGCTGCTCGTGTTCGCATTCGTGCTGGTGTTGTTCACCAATAAATTGACGCTCGAACTGTCCTTTGCCGGTGCCGCGCTGGCCGCGCTGTATCCGTTCAGCAAACGCTATACCTATATGCCGCAGGTGGTGTTGGGAGCCGCGTTCGGCTGGTCGATCCCGATGGCGTTTGCCGCGGTAACGAACGGCGTGCCGCCACTGGGCTGGTTGCTGTTCATCGGCAACATCCTGTGGTCGGTGATCTACGACACCGAATACGCCATGGTCGATCGCGAGGACGACTTGAAAGCGGGTGCGCGCTCGACCGCCATCCTGTTCGGCGATGCCGACCTGCCGATCCTGGGCGTGTTGATGGGTACGTTCCTGCTGACCATGCTTTTTGTCGGCCAGCGCGCCCAACTGGGCTGGCCCTACTGGCTTGGTCTGCTCGTCGCCGCTGGACTGTTCGGCTACCAGATGTGGCTGATCCGCGATCGAAAGCGCGATGCCTGCCTCGCCGCTTTCCGTCACAACAACTGGTTGGGGCTGACCGTGTGGATCGGTATCGTGCTGGCGCTGGCGGTGCGCTGACGCTGGTTGGTTGCCTGCTGGGGAAGTAAGCCGCCCACCCTCAACCGCGCGGCGACGGCGCCCGTGCCAACGCCCACACATCCACCCGTTGCACACCCGCCCGCTTCAGCACGCGGGCGCACTCGGCGAGTGTGGCGCCCGTGGTCATCACATCGTCGAGAATTGCCACATGCGCGGGCAAAACGATGCCTGCCCGCGGCGCGAAGGCACCACGTACATTGCGGCGTCGGCTGATCGCATCGAGTTCGGTTTGCGCCTCGGTACTGCGCGTGCGCTGCAGCACATCGTGGCGCAGCGACACATCCAATGTGCGCGCCAGCGGCCGGGCAAGTTCCAACGCCTGGTTGTAGCCGCGCTGGCGCAGACGCCGGCGATGCAGCGGTACCGTGAGCAACCATTGCGGCAACGCCATCGGGCAGGGCTCGCGTTGCCACAGCGTCGACAACACGCGCCCGGCAGCCAGATCGGCGCCGAACTTGTAGCGTGATTCAAGTCGATCCAGCGGCCAGCCATAGCGAAATGGTGCCCACGCCGCATCCCATGGCGGCGCGTGCCGCTGACACTCGCCGCACAGCGCAGCCGGCAGCGCCAACGGCAGCGCACAACGCGCGCAACAACTGTGGTTGCGGGGCAGCTCGTCCGCGCAATCGGCACATAGATCAAGGCCCTCGGCACCGGCCGCCCCACACAGCAGGCAGCGCAACGGCAGCAGAAAGCGCTGCCACCGGTACAGCCGTTCAACCAGCGCATCCATGCGGGTCACTCCACTTCTCACTCTTGAACAGATGGTAGCCCACCGCGGCCCACGGCCGTTCGTCAACTCGTTGCATGATTATTGAGTTGACACGATTCCAGTCGGCTTCCACACTTTCCGGCCTAAAGCCTGGGAGTAGTTGTTACATGGTCGACGCCACCCTCCGCCACGACTGGACCCGCGACGAAGTCGGCGCGCTGTTCGCGCTGCCGTTCAACGAGCTGTTGCATCGCGCGCACTCGACGCATCGCGAATGCCACGACCCGAACGCGGTGCAGGTATCCACCCTGCTCTCGATCAAGACCGGCGGCTGCCCGGAAGACTGCGCGTATTGCCCGCAGGCGGCGCGCTACGACACTGGCGTGCAGGCGCAGAAATTGATGAGCGTGGAAGCCGTACTGGAACGCGCGCAGGCCGCGAAGGATGCCGGTGCCAGCCGTTTCTGCATGGGCGCAGCATGGCGCGGCCCGAAGGATCGCGACGTGCTCAAGGTGGCCGAGATCGTCCGCGCCGTCAAAGGTCTGGGCCTGGAGACCTGCGCCACGCTGGGCATGTTGAGCGGATCGCAGGCCGACACGTTGAAAGCGGCCGGGCTCGACTACTACAACCACAACCTCGACACCGCGCCGGAGTTCTACGGCGAAGTGATCCATACCCGCCAGTACCAGGATCGCCTGGACACACTCGACCACGTGCGTGCCGCAGGTATGAAAACCTGTTGCGGAGGCATCGTCGGCATGGGCGAATCGCGTGACCAGCGCGCCGGCCTGCTGCAGACACTGGCGAACCTGCCAGAACATCCGCAGTCGGTGCCGATCAACCAGCTGGTACAGGTGGAAGGCACCCCGCTGGCTGGCACGGCAACACTGGATCCATTCGAGTTCGTGCGCACGATCGCGGTCGCACGCTTGCTGATGCCGGCCTCAATGGTGCGTTTGTCGGCCGGCCGTCAGCAAATGGACGACGCGGTGCAGGCGCTGTGTTTCTTCGCCGGCGCGAATTCGATCTTCTATGGTGAAAAACTGCTGACCACCGGCAACCCCGACGTGGAACACGACCGCGCGCTGTTCGTGCGGCTCGATCTGCATCCGCTGCAGGTCGTCGAGGAAGCTGGCACCGTGCACGCGGACATCCTGGAAACCGCTCAGGCCGGATCGGATCAGGCAGGTTGCGGACAAGGCTGTGGCTGCAGCGCCGCGGCCTGATCTGCTCGATCGACTGGCCGTCCAGACGGCCGAACGCGAAAGCGCGCAGCTGCTGCGCCGCCTGCGCACGATCGAGCACGCCGATGGCCCGTGGCTGGAAACCGGCGGGCGACGTCTGCTGTCGTTCTGCAGCAACGACTACCTCGGCCTGGCGCAGCATCCACAACTGATTGCCGCGTTCAAGCGGGTGGCCGACGATGAAGGTGTGGGCAGCACGTCGGCGCACCTGGTCTGCGGTCATCGCGCGGAACACGCGATGCTCGAAGAGGCGCTCGCCCTATGGACCAGGCGCGACCGCGCGCTGCTGTTCTCCACCGGCTACATGGCCAACCTCGGTGTGTTGCAGGCGCTGCTGACGCGTGGCGACCTGTGCGTGCAGGACAAGCTGAACCACGCCTGCCTGCTGGATGGCGCGCAACTATCCGGTGCGGAGCTGAAGCGCTATCCGCACGCCGATGTGGCCGCTGCCGCACGCCAACTTGCTGCGCGCGATGAAGCGGCCGCGCTGCTGGCGACCGATGGCGTGTTCAGCATGGACGGCGACATTGCACCGTTGCGCGAGTTGGCCACGATTTGCCGCCGTGAACGCGCCACCTTGATGGTCGACGATGCGCACGGCCTCGGCGTGCTTGGCGAAGACGGCTCCGGTTGCGTTCGCGCTGCAGGGCTGGGACAACGCGACGTGCCGATACTGATGGCAACACTAGGCAAGGCACTCGGCTGCGGGGGAGCATTCGTCGCCGGCCCTGCGGCGCTGATCGACGGCCTGATGCAATTCGCGCGGCCCTACATCTACACCACCGCGATGCCACCGGCCGTTGCCGCCGCCGCACTTGCCGCGGTGCAGCTGGCGCAGGTGGACTCGTGGCGCCGTGACAAGCTCGCGGCATTGATCAACCGTTTCCGTACGGGCGCTGCGCAGCTCGGCCTCACGCTGTCGTCGTCGGTCAGCGCGATCCAGCCCCTCGTGCTTGGCGACGCGCAGACTGCGATGAATGCTGCCCTTGGACTTGAGCAGCACGGCCTGCTGGTGACCGCGATTCGCCCGCCCACTGTTCCTGTGGGCAGCGCGCGACTGCGCATCACACTGTCGGCTGCGCACGAGGAAGAGCACGTCGATCGGCTGCTGGATGCGCTGGAAACGCTGCGCCTCACTCCTGCTACCGGCTGATTGCCGGGCAGCAGTTACCCACCACGTATAATCACCTTCTGCTTTGCCGATACCTGCGCATGTCGATCGTCAATATCTCCGCCTATAAATTTGTCAGCCTGGACGAACTACCCGGGCTGCGCGAACACATGCTCGAACGATGCACGGCGCTGGCCCTGAAAGGCACCATCCTGCTGGCCCCGGAGGGGATCAACCTGTTCCTGGCCGGCGATCGCGGCGCGATCGACAGCTTCATTATCTGGCTGCATACGGATGCTCGCTTCGCCGACATCAGGCCGAAGGAATCGCCATCCGACGCGGTGCCGTTCGGTCGCATGCGAGTGCGTCTGAAGAAGGAAATCATCACCATGCGGCTGCCGACGATCCAGCCTGAAGGTGGTCGCGCGCCAGCGGTGGACGCAGCCACATTGCAGCGCTGGCTCGATCAAGGCCACGATGACGAAGGCCGCGAAGTCGTGCTGCTGGATACCCGCAACGACTACGAGACCGATCTCGGCAAGTTTCCGCAGGCGGTGGACTATCGGATTGCCAGCTTCACCGAATTTCCCGCCGCGATTGCCGCCGACCGCGCGCGCTACGAGGGCAAGACGGTGGTGTCCTACTGCACCGGTGGCATCCGCTGCGAGAAGGCCGTGCTGCACATGCAGAATCTCGGCATGCCGCACGTCTATCAACTCGAAGGCGGCATCCTGAAATACCTGGAGCAGACTGATGCGCCGCACTGGCAAGGCGACTGCTTCGTGTTCGATGAGCGCGGCGCCGTGGACACCACGCTCGCGCCGGCATCGCTCCCTCTTCCCGCCGGGGAGGGGGCTGGGGTGAGGGGCCAATCTTGCGACGAAGCTGCATCAGAGTCAGCTTCGGTTGATGACCCCGCGAGCACCCGCCCCTCACCTCGGTCCTCTCCCCGTGGGGGAGAGGAGGAATCGGCATGAGTTTGCACATCGACAAGCTGGGGCACGGTCCCGTGCCACTGGTGATGCTGCATGGCTGGGCCATGCATGGCGGCGTCATGGCACCATTGGTCGAGGCGCTGGAAGATCGTTGCACGATGTATGTGGTGGATCTGCCCGGTCATGGCTATTCGCGTGATTGCGGGACACCACTGGAGCCGAGCGCCTGCGCCGCTGCGATTGCCGCACAAACACCTCCGGCGATCTGGCTTGGCTGGTCGCTGGGCGGACTGATCGCGCTCACTGCTGCGCTGGATATGCCCCGCCAGGTACGCGGCCTGGCGATGCTCTGCGCCACGCCAAAATTCGTGCGCAATGCGAGCTGGAGTTTCGGTAACGACGCGTCGCTGGTGCGCCAATTGGCCACCGATCTGGAGACCGACTACCACGCCACGATCGAACGTTTTCTCGCACTCGAGGCGATGGGCAGCACCGATCCACGCGCCGAATTGCGTCATCTGCGCACGTTGGTTTTTGCTCGCGGCGAACCTGACCTGCGTGTGCTGCAGGAAGGCATCCAGATTCTGGACAACAGCGACCGTCGAGCCGCGTTGCCTGATCTCGCCGTGGCCAGCGCGTGGATCGCCGGCCGCCGTGATCGGCTGGTACCACCGCAGGCGATGCAATGGTCGGCCAGCCAGTGCGGTGGCAGCTATCAGGAAATCGAACATGCCGGCCATGCACCGTTCTTCGGCCACGCAGACGTGGTCGCGCAAGCGCTCCAGCCGCTGCTGGCAAACACCCACCCGGCAATGAGCGCTCTTTGATGGATACGTTCCAACTCGACCAGGATCAGGTACGCCGTCACTTCGGCCGCGCTGCGACCAGCTATGAGCAACACGATGTATTGCAGCGCGAGGTACAGGCCGCATTGCTGGAACGTCTGGACTTCTATACGCAAACGCCGCAACGCATCATCGATGTCGGTGCTGGCACCGGCCGCGGCAGCGCGCAGCTGAAACAGCGCTATGCGAAGGCCGAGGTCATCGCCGTCGATCTGGCGCTGCCCATGCTGCGCACCGCGAAACAACACGCAAGTTGGTTGAAGCCTTTCTTGCGCGTATGCGCCGAGGCCACCGCGCTGCCATTACCCGATCACAGCGTGGACGTACTGCATTCCAACCTGTGCTTCCAGTGGATCGTCGATCTGCCCGCGTTGTTCAACGAATGTGCACGCGTACTGAAACCCGGCGGCCTGCTTGCGTTCTCCACTTTCGGCCCGGACACGCTGAAGGAATTGCGCGCCGCCTGGGCCGAAGCTGACCAGCAACCGCACGTCAGCCGCTTCCTCGACATGCACGACATCGGCGACGCCATGCTCGCGGCCGGCCTGCGCGATCCGGTGCTCGACGTGTTCCATTACACACTGACCTACAGCGAACCACGCAAGCTGCTGCAGGAACTGCAAGGCCTCGGCGCCACCAACGCCGACCACGCCCGCGTCCGCGGCCTCACCGGCAAAACCCGCTATCAACGCATGCTCACCGCCTACGAAACGATGCGCGTCGACGACCGCATCCCCGCCACCTGGGAAGTCGTCACCGCCCACGCCTGGGGCCCTCCCCAAGGCCAAGGCCGCCGCAACTCCGACGGCAGCGAGATCGCCAGCTTCTCAGTAGACAGTTTGCGCGGCTCGCGACGGCGCTGAACACTGGATTCTGCGCGATTAGGGATGTCTGCTATCGGCCGAGACTGTGTAAAAACGCAAAGTCGGAGTTCGGTGTGGCCGAGCGATCAGCGCAACCACAAATAGCGCGGACGGCAAAGTGCAGCCGACGATCAATGATTCAGGCGAGGATCGCCTGGATCAGCGGCCTTACCCCAACGATCTTCATCACTCGCTTCATGTTGTAGGCCAAGACGTGCAAGCTCATTTCCGTGGCGACCTTCGGCAAGGTCCGCGTCAAGAAATGGGTTGCGCCCATCCACGCCTTCAACGTGCCGAATGGATGCTCGACAGTCCGACGTCGATCACGCATCGCACCGGGGTACTGATGAAGTCGGTCTGCATCGCCTCCAATACCGACTCATGCTCCCAACGACTGATGCGTCGGTAGCGACTGGTCGTGCACTGGGGTCGGAGCGGGCAAGTCGGACAGGCCGATGACCAATACTTCTGGATCACCATGCCATTCTCGACGGAGCTGAAGCGGCGCGGCGCGTGCTCGCCGGCCGGGCATTGATATACATCGAGGTCGGGCAAATAGCGGAAGTCGCGCTTGTCGAAGCGCCCGTCGGCTTTGCTGTTGGACGTCAGCGGCTTAGGGACCAGTGGCGTGATGCCTGACTGTTCGCACGTCAGGATTTCCTCGCCCTTGAAGTAACCGCGATCCGCCAACGCCGTCAGCGTGTTCTGGCCCATGGCTTCGCAGGCGCGTTTGGCCATGGCTGTTAGCTGGCCGCGATCAGATCCAACGTTCGTCACCTCGTGGGCAACGATCAAGTGGTGCGTTGCATCCACGGCGGTCTGCACGTTGTAGCCGACGATGCCGGCGCCGCGCGTCATCATGGAGCACGCATCCGGATCGGTCAGAGAGACCTGCTGGTCGGGGGATTCCTGCAACTGGCGATCCAGCGCGGCCAACTGCTGCATCTGCTCGCGGACGGTCGCGAGCTTGCCGGTCAGGTGCGGAACGCGACCCTCGGGCAAAGTGCCTGGCTCGCGATCGGCCCGATCCAGCTCGGCCAGGTAGTGATCGACACTGGCCTCCAATTGCTGCATCCGCGTTTTGAGCTTGGCTGCGGTGACGTTTCGATCACGGTTGTTGACCGCTTTGAACTTGCTGCCATCGATGGCGACGACCGCATCGGTAAACAGCTTCATCTGGCGACATAACAGCACGAACTGGCTGCACACCCGTTTGATGGCTGCGCCATTGTTCTTGCGAAAATCAGCGATGGTTTTGAAGTCCGGCATGCATCGCCCGGTGAGCCAGATCAGCTCAACATTGCGCCGGGCTTCGCGCTCCCGGCGTCGACTGGACTGCACGCGATTGAGATAGCCGTAGATGTAAATCTTCAGCAGGGTGCTGGGGTGATACGCCGGACGTCCAGTGGTCGCCGGGAGTACGCCATCAAAGCCCAGCTCGCCCAAGTTCAGCTCGTCAACGAACATATCGATGACCCGAACCGGATTCTCTTCGTCGATGTAATCATCCAGTCGCGCGGGAAACAGCACGCTCTGCGAACGATCTGCACCCTCGACAAATCGCTTCATGCGACACCCCATCACCGTGACGATTTGATCGTACTGGCTCAGCGTTGCAGAGTGTTTTCACACAGCCTCGGCCACAACCGGACGTTACGCCGTGCTCTGCCCACAAAGCTACCCGGGGAAAATCAATTGGGGACGCACGAAAAACAGATAAAAGAACAAGGCTGCCCCAACGATGCCGAGCGCGTACAGGACACGGACCAAGTAGATGGCTTTACGCATGCCTGGGCCGTGTGCTGGATCAGGAAGCTGTGGGTCAAAGATCATCCGCACAACCTGGCTGACTGATTGGATGTCCCGCAAGCGAAGCGAGCCATCTCGGGTCTGAAAATAGCCGGGATCAATCCTGACTAGTCGACGCGCTACCAGCCAAATCAGCACGTTAATTCCGACCATGATCGCGCCGAAGACGTTCAATGCTGTCTGGTGCGGCATTCTTGCTCTCTCTCTTTAGGTCTTGCGAAATTGGATTGCTCAACAGTCTTCCCAGCGTTCCGCGTGGAATGACGGCTATGGGTCGCAATCAGACACTAGCAGCGTGCCAGTCTGATCTAATCGAAGCAACGTCTGCCTTCGGCCATGAGTGAACATTCAACGATTGACATGAACGACATGACCCGGCATCACACCCAACCGAGTGAGAGGGCACATTGGCCCAAGGCAACAAACCCCATCGCGGCGGCACCGACTCCGATTACTCTGAGAGTCCAGGTCGTTGCTTGCGACCTCCAACGCTTGGCGAAGAACCCAGCGCTCCCGCGCATGACCTTCACATTCCACTCTTGAAATTTTTGGGGCCACGTAACCAAGGCGATACCAATTGCCAACGTTGCAACGCCAACTAAAGCTAGACGCATCGCTTCATTGTGCATGGGTTCGTCCTACTTCTCGGGTCATCGCTTTTCGGTTCAGTGTGAAGGCTTAGCCACCAAATACATCGTCAGCTCCGGGTCGCAAGCTGATATGCCGAGATTGCCGCTTCGCCGGCCGTGGAGCAAGGACTGCTCGCCGCCAAAAGCGGCAGCAAGCGGACATTCAATGTCGGAAATCGGCGGTGGTCCGCGGGCACGTTTGCTGGATTGAATCGTTAGACTTTATTTCTCCGCCAACTCAGGCTGTGCATATCGCCGCTTCCAGCCTTCCATTTCTTGCGCCGATTTTCCCACAATGGAACCGCGGGTGAATTCTCCGTTGAACGTGCCCTCTACTGCGTCGCCTGACGAGAAAAATAATATGAGTTCGGCATTTCCATGACGGAACAGGAAACCTGTATTTGTCGGCTCGTCGCCTGTCCGGATGCGATCGTCGAGACCATGGAACCAATTCTCCTGTTCGCCGAGTAGGCTTACGAGCTTTTGGCGTGCTTCCGTATCCAGCAACCGCAAATGCCTATCGTTCCGGTGCGGCTTGAGCGGCGTGGTGACCGGAAAAACATACACTTCATCGGCAGTCCTGATGAGATTCATGGCTTCGGGAGTGTCCCAAACAACCCGCCCATCGGGCATCCATTTCGAACGCCGGCTGCCATCTGGTTCAACGACGTCGACATGGCGCATGGGCACCCAGCCCAGAGCCCGTGGTTGAAGATAGACGTGCATCTCGCTGCTGCCGATAACCTCGACCGCACCAGGCTTACCCGATATGGCAGCAAGTGCCTCATGGATATCCGTGACCGACACATCGTGCACCCTGCCATAAACCCGAACACCGTCAACGTGCATTAACTCGCCGGCAGTTCCCTGGGTCGCGAATGCAAGTCCGACAAGCATGAGAAGTGCGCGCATAGGCTTAGGCCCAATTTACGGAGCCGGAGGCTCCGGTCAGTCGATCTCTAAAGGTGCACAAAAGGTTGCTTGACCGCAAGGAAACCTGGTAGCGCAATCCATCACCAATTTTGTCCGCTTCGGGTGGCGGCCAAAAGCAGCCGCTCACTAACGAAGAAGTTCGGCCGTGCCGCAGTCAACAGGCGTCCACTGGATGGAGCGCCTTGTATAGAAAGTACCGAGTATGCTCGCCGCCGAAACCGGTGAGTTGACCGACCTCCTTGTAGCCGAGCTTCCGATAGAAGCCCAGTGCTTGAAAGCTGTATGTATCGAGGCGCGCGTGTTTGCAGCCACGACGGATTGCCTCTGCTTCCGCCGCCGCCAAGAGCTTCGAGGCATGGCCGGACTTGCGGTGCTTTTCGTGTACCCATAGGAACAGGACTTCCAGATATTGCCAGTTCGTCCTACCGGTGAGGCCGGCAATGATGCTTTCGTCATCGTCGTGAGCAAAAACGCACAAACTCTTGGTGTCTTTTGCCACGAAGGTTGCGTTGTACGCATGAACTTGAGCGACGACAAACGCTTCATCGGTTTCACGCGGCGAGTCAGTGACTTCAATTCGCATTGGGACGTGCCATGCCAGATTTGAAATCACTATTGTCCGGGGCAAAGCTTGTCGCGCAGCTCATTGTGTGTCGGATGCGCCAGGGCCGGAAAGCTGATTGAGTAGGATGTCCGGTAGTCGGCATTAACGACATTATTTGTGCCGTTGATGGTGATGCTCTTGTCGTTGCGTCCGTTATGGAAGTACCAGACCTTGCTTCCGTTCGCGGCGGGCGCGGCGAGAATGGCAAATGTATCGCTGTCGCCGGCTTGAGTCACATAGGCGGCGGCGCCCTGCAGCGTCGTACCCAACGTTAGA
>Ga0302314_10008234_pt1 | contig 18607 bp, 15 predicted proteins | sample III_Palsa_N2_3_FD_200533 | JGI IMG/M metagenome (GOLD analysis project Ga0302314, IMG submission 200533) | Peat permafrost microbial communities from Stordalen Mire near Abisko, Sweden - III_Palsa_N2_3 | ecosystem: Environmental > Terrestrial > Soil > Palsa > Peat permafrost | place: Sweden...
CGCCCTCAAAGTAAACGCTGTCCGAAATCAGGCCATCGTTGACGAGCGTAAAGGCGCCGCCGCTGACCGCGCCAACGATCGTTCCGTTGTTGATAACCGTCGAGGCGTCCTGGATGCCGCGGGCGCCGCCTTCTATGACCGCGGTCTTGTCGGCGGCGGATCCGTTGATCACCGTGCCGCCGCCAAGAAAGGAGATTCCAACTCCGTTATAGACGTCGCCCGTTTGATCGATCGTGCCATAATTAATGACCGTGGACGGCTTCGGGGGGTCCACCGACGTGCCGACGCCGAGCCTTCCGCCGATGATGAGCGCCGTCGTATCGCTGGCCGAACCGTTGATCACCGTAGCGTCAAGCATCGACACGCCGTACGCGCCTTCGATCGTCCCGAAATTCGTCACGGTGGCGCGCGCGCCAGTGACCTCCACCCCGGCGGCGTTCGCGATCAGCAAAGCTGTCTTGTCCGTGGCCGAGCCATTGATCACCGATCCGCCATCACCCAGATCCACGCCGACCTGGGCCGCATTTATCGTTGCAAAATTTGTGACGGTGGCCGCCCGGAGCGAGGCCGCGACTCCGTTGGCGTAGCCGACTAGCAGAGCGGTGGTGTCCGCGGCCGAACCATTGGTCACCGAGCCCCCATCACCCAGATAAACGGCGTCGCACAATGGGGGGTACACCATCGATTTACCCGTGGACTCGATCGTGCCGAAGTTGTCGACGGCGCCCGCGGCGCCTGAAACGCTGACCCCCCCGTAACCGGAGATCAGAGCCGCTGTATCCGAGAGGTCGCCATTGATCACCCTTCCGCCGGCCTGCAAATACACGCCCTGGCCGCTCGTCCCCGTCGCCGCGATCGTGCCGCGGTTGGCTATGACGGCACGGAAGCCGACGTCGACGCCCGATCCGCCGACGTAGGCGGTCCGTTGAACCACAAGCCTCGTGTAGCCGGCGGCGAGCGTGTAGCCGGCCGGATAGTTGCCGCTGAGATATTTCGTCGTCATTGAATCCCGCTTCCCGTTCGACGGATTGGCGTCGTCGCGCCGGCCGCCGGGCATCAATAATCGGTGGCGCGTCGGCCGCCTAGTGTCGCGTCGCATTGAATTTGACGGGTTGGTCTAGCCCCGAAGATGGCTCGACCCGCCCCGCCAGACGCATCCAGTCAAAGAGTCATAATCACTGCGACGCAACACTAGCTGTCAGACCCCACGACGACCGACAGGCGCACCTTGGGCTTTAGCGTCAGATATAGGGCGGAGGCAGCGCAGTCGCCGAAGCGGGCGATCAAGGTCTCCCGACCGTTATCGGCCACAATCTCAAGGTCTTTGAATTCTGCGACCTCTGCCTCAGAGTCTGTCCGAAATCATTTTCTTTTTTGACAAAGCCTTCTAATCATGAGCCGGATTGAAGCCCATTGTAGGAAGGCCAAGGCGTTTTCGTTGAGGCATTCCCAGTCCTTGGCGAGGCGGCGGCATCGGTTGAGCCAAGCGATAGTGCGTTCGACGATCCACCTTTTTGGCAAGATGTTGAAGCCCTTGGCGGCATCGGACCGTTTGACTATCTCGACTTCGACTTGTCCGCAGACTTGTTTGAGAGCGTCTTGAAATATTGGCCCCTGGTAGCCGGCGTCAGCATAGAGTTTCAAGAGAAACGGATACATGCCAAACAACGTGGCCATCACCAGAATGCCACCGTCGCGATCCTGAATGTCCGCGGAATGCACGAGCGCATGCAGCAGGAAGCCAAGAGTATCTACGAGGATATGGCGCTTCTTGCCTTTGATCTTTTTTCCGGCGTCGTACCCGTGCGGATCAATCCGAGGCCCCCCTTTTCCGCGCTCTTGACGCTCTGGCTGTCGATGATGGCGGCGGTCGGGCTGACGTCTCGCTCAGCGGCGTCCCTACATTCCACATAGAGCAGATGGTGGAGATTGTCGAGGGTTCCGTCGTACTGCCAAAGCTTGAAATAGCCGTGTACCGTGCTGCGTGGCGGCAAATCCTTCGGAAGGGCTCGCCATTGGCATCCGGTGCTGAGAAGATACATCAAACCATTTGTTACTTCGCGCAAGTCTACACGACGTCTATTACCACCGGGCTTGGCGGGCGGCAAATTCGGTTCAATCAACGCCCATTCTTCGTCCGTCAAGTCACTGGGATAGCGCAAATGATCCCGATTGTAGCGACCTCGGTTTTCCTTCGTCCACATAGGCGGCCCCCTCCTGATTCGGCCCCCCCCTTGAATCACAAACGATTCCAAGGACTCAATATGTTTTCGGACAGACACTTAGCCCGCCCCTTTTGAACGGCGGGCTGTTTTCGGCGCCAAGGCGAGCCCTGTCTCAAGTCGTCGGGAGCAACCGCACGCCAGCCACCTTCGCGGCGGCGACCAATGCCGTGTCGCTGGTCGCCAACGGCATACCACGGCGCATTGCCAGTTCGAGATAGGTGGCGTCGTAAGCGGTTAGATGGTGCTGCTCTGCAAGATGCGCTGTCGTGGTCCACGACCTGCTCGCCGTTTCGTCATCGATCTTGATCGGCAACGCCTGGAGGAAGCCAGCTAGCCGCTGGCGTACCTCGCAATCGATCCGACCACGGCGTTCGGCCGTCAGAAGACCGTTGAGCGCCTCGATGGGCCAAAGCTGCGGAGCGACGGCGCCCTCGTCGGTGACTCGGTCCAGAAGCGCCATGATTGCGGCGGTCTGCTCGTCCTCAAAGCACCAGGCGAGGGCGACAGAGTTATCGACAACGAAGCTCATCGCCGACCTTCGCTGATCAGCGCCTTGAGAGTGAGGCCGCCAAGGGTCTGGCCCTTGCTGGCCGCGCGCAACCCTTCCGCGGCGGCGCGGGCCTTGGCGCGGTTGAACCCGGTTTCCAGCGGCGCCAGTCGGGCGATCGGTTTGCCGCGACGGGTGATGATGACCTCGCCACCGCTTTCCACTTCGTCCAGCAAAGCGGTGAGGCGGTTTTTCGCTTCGAACACGCCAACGGTGTGCACTATTCGCTCCTTCTGGCTAGCTATCTGCCTAGCTTATCAGTCTGTGGCAAACTTTTCCATCGTGTCATTTCCAGTGGGCCGAGACCGACTGGGACCAACTATTTTCGCCGGCCCCGGGGGCCCTGAAACTGGAGGTTTCCACCTCCGGCGGACTGGCCGTCACCGGCGAATGAAGGCGGGCGATGGCCATGGGCTTCCAGGGCGACGGTCATGGCGGTAGGAGAAAGGGCCGGCTGGAAGCTGGCGTTACGAGAGAACGATCATGAGACGCGCCGCCATCGTCAGCCCGATCCGCACGCCGGTGGGCAAGTTCCTGGGCGCGCTGGCGCCGATGACCGCCGGGGACCTCGGCGCCACGATCCTGCGGGCGCTGGTCGAGCGGACCGGGATCGACCCCGGGCGCATCGACGACGTGGTCTTCGCCCAGGGCTACGGCAACGGCGAGGCGCCGTGCATCGCCCGCTGGTCGGCGCTGGCGGCCGACCTGCCGATCACGGTGCCCGGCTACCAGCTCGACCGGCGCTGCGGCAGCGGCCTGCAGGCGGTGATCGACGCGGCGATGATGGTGCAGACCGGGGCGGCCGACGTCGTCGTCGCCGGCGGCGTCGAAAGCATGAGCAACGCGGAATACTACACCACCGACATGCGCGGCGGCGCGCGGGCCGGCTCGGTCACCTTGCACGACCGCCTGGCGCGCGGCCGGGTGATGAGCCAGCCGATCTCGCGCTTCGGGGTGATCTCCGGCATGATCGAGACCGCCGACAACCTGGCGCGCGACTATCAGATCAGCCGCGAGGAATGCGACCAATACGCCGCCGCCAGCCATCAGCGCGCCGCCGCCGCCTGGGCGGCCGGCAAGTTCGACGACGAACTCGTGCCGGTGGCCGTGCCCCAGAAGCGTGGTGAGCCGGTGGTGTTCGCCAAGGACGAAGGCGTGCGCGCCGACGCCACGGCCGAAAGCCTGGGGGCCCTGAAGGCGATCGAGAAAGGCGGCGTCGTCACCGCCGGCAACGCCAGCCAGCAGAACGACGCGGCGGCCGCCTGCCTGGTGGTAGCCGAGGAGAAGCTCGCCGCGCTGAACCTCGACCCGATGGGCTGGTTCGTCAGCTGGGCGGCGGCGGGGTGCGAGCCCTCGCGCATGGGCATCGGCCCGGTGCCGGCGGTGGCGCGTCTGTTCTCCCGCACCGGCATGAGCTGGGACGACATCGACCTCGTGGAGTTGAACGAGGCGTTCGCGCCGCAGGTGCTGGCAGTGCTCAAGGGCTGGGGCTGGGATGACCGCGATCGCCTGAACGTCAACGGGTCAGGGATCTCGCTCGGCCATCCGATCGGGGCGACGGGGGGACGGATATTGGCCAATCTGCTGCGGGAGCTGAAGCGGCGCGACGGGAAATACGGCCTGGAGACCATGTGCATCGGCGGCGGCCAGGGCATCGCCGCGGTGTTCGAGGCGGCTTGAGGGGCTAGGGAGCGGCTGATTGGCGCCCGGGCTGGCGGGCGGCGTCCGGAGGGCGGCTGGCACGAGCCTATCAGTTCCTCACGATCGCAAGCTACGTTAGTCAGTCAGTTAATCAGGCGCCGCCGCCGCCTGGCTCTTTCCTACCCGCTCTTGGGTGGGGACGGCGCTCAGAGTTGCGCCGCATATCGATCGATCGCGGCGCGTGTCGTGTGATCGATGTCGCCTTGGAAACGCGTGATCCATTCGGCGTTCACCGCGTCGGCGGTCCGGTCAAGCGGCTTCAGCTTCGGCCCCGTCCCCGGCGCCGCGGGGGGGACCCCGAATTCGTCGCAGATCGCCTCGGCGCCGGTAAAGTCGCCGTGCTCGAAATCCTCATAGTAGAGGGGCCGCCACGGTCTCTTCGTGAGCTGCAGGTACCGGCGCAGCGATGCGACGCCCGCGGCGATATTCCTCGCGCTGTCGGCTATCCGAGCGGCATCGTATCGAGGCTCGCCTGTGGGGGCGTGGATGGAATGCCATTGGCCGGTCTGGTTGGCCTTCACCAGGGATACAGCCTGCGCGACGATGTCGCGCCTGAGCAGAAGAACGAAGTGCATCTTCTCCAGATACTGCGGAATGACGCCGCACAGTTCGGCTGTGATCAGGCCGCGCACGCCGAGCTTGAAGCTGAACCAGCCGTCCGCGAATGAGCGGATCATATCGGCCGCCGCCAGTCCCTGAACAAAATTCGGGCTGAACGCCTCTTCCATCCTGCCTATTCGGCGACGAACCGCCAACTCGCGCGCCAGGTAGGAGCTGCCGGCGCGGGACGTGAATACGACACCCAGGCACCCCTCCAGCGACGGCCATTCGGCCGAATGCACCGGGCCCAGCACCCGCCGGCAGTCCTCGTTGTCTCCCGTCGAGAACACGGACAAGCGATCCCTGGTGGCTTCGGTCAGCCGCACCGGCGCTCCCGCGCTCTGATCCGGCAGGTCAGTGATCGCCAGGTTCCGCAACTTCAGACGTGCGTTCAGGGACGCGTGCCGGCGCTCGAGCGCGATATTGGCCGAGATCCGCGGTGCAGCTGGGATTGGGGCGAGAAATTGGGCTGAAGACGCCCCCGAGGACGAGCGCGGTTGCTGAGCCGGACGCCGATCATCGTCTTCCACCATGAATCTTCAGCGTCTCCGAGGTCAGCCGACAACACATTCTGTCGATCCATAACGGGCCGTGCAATAGCTCGTCGGTTAGCCAGCTATCGGCCATGGTGCCGGCGCCACCGGATCAAGAAGATCAAGCAGCGGGACGCTCGCGGCTTCTGACATCCTCAACCCCGGGATGCCGGCTACATCTTCAAGCGGCGGCCCGATCAGTACAGCAAATACTTCTGCCGCTCCTCCAACCACGCCCCCTCGTCCGGCGTGGTGATCGCGTCCAGGTCCCCCGGCCCCGCCGCCGCGTCGTCCACCCATTGACGCAGGCCCGGGCCGCCGTTGATGACGTCGATGGCGAGCTTGCCATGCTCGTATTCGTACGCGAAATCGCGCCATAGCGGGTAATCGGGATAAAGCCGGCGGATGGCCTTGAACGCCAGCGCCTGGATGCGCCAGGGCTTGAACCGCGCGTGGTCGTAGGCCGGACCCTCGGCATGGATCTGCAGGCCGCCGCACAAACGGCCGACATGCTTGTGAAAGGTCGGCTCGAACCAGCAGGGCCGCAGCCGACAGCCCTCCAGCCAATGCGGCGCCAGCGAGACCATCTCGCGCATGACGAGGCCGGCGTCGATGTCGGGCGCGCCGAACAGCTCCAGCGGGCGGGTGGTGCCGCGTCCTTCGGACAGGGTCGCACCTTCGACCATCACGGTTCCGGCATAGGCGCGCGCCATCCACGGGTTCGGCGCGTTGGGGCTGGGGTTGACCCACACGCGCTCGCCCAACGGCCAGCCGAAGCCAGGGCCGTCGTCCGGCGCCCAGCCCCGCATCTCGATGACGCGGTATTCGACATCAAGCCGCAGGGTCCTGATGAACCATAGACCCAGCTCGCCGAGCGTCAGCCCATGGCGCATCGGCATCGGCCCCGCGCCGACGAAACTTTCCCAGCCGGAAGTCAGTTTCAGGCCTTCGACGGGCCGACCGACCGGGTTGGGCCGGTCCAGCACCCACACCGCCTTGCCATGCCGCGCGGCGGCCTCCAGCACGTAACGCAGGGTGGTGATGAAGGTATAGATGCGGCAGCCCAGGTCCTGCAGGTCGACCAGCAGGACATCGAACGTCGACATCATCGCCTCGGTCGGCGCGCGCACCTCGCCGTACAGGCTGAAGACCGGGATGCCGAGGACTGGGTCGTTGAAGTCGGCCGACTCGACCATGTTGTCCTGCTTGTCGCCGCGCAGGCCGTGTTGCGGGCCGAACGCCGCGGTGAGCGTCACGTCGGCATGGGCGGCCAGCGCATCCAGCGTGTGATCCAGGTCGCGCGTGACCGAGGCCGGATGGGCCAGCAGGGCGACGCGCCGGCCTGCGAGCGGCGCGCTAAGGTCTGGATCGGCAAGCAGCCGGTCGATGCCGAATTCCATCAGGGCTCCATCGTCGTGAGTTGCAAGGCGAAACCGGCGGCGCGATGAAAGTCCGCCTTGCCTCGCGGATGGGCCAGGGCCCAATGGGACAGGCGCCCGCCCACCTCCTCGATCACCGCCGACAGGCCCACATGCCAGGACCCCTCCCCCGGCAGATCCGGCGCACCATCCAGGTCCCAGATGGCGCGCACGTCCAGTCGTCTCCCAGTCCACACGATGTCCACACCGGGGCTACGGACCCCGCCCATGGGCGCCATCCCCGCGCGATAGGTGTCGAAGCGATAACAGGCCCATTGGCGTGACGGCGACATATTGAATTCGCAATAGGCCTCGCCCGACGGCCTGCGAACGAAGGCCTCGAAGCAGGTGGTCCGCCAGAGCCCGTCGGCACGGATGGGAGACGTCTCCGGCGGCACGCTCACGTCCGCGATCTCGCCGATGACCGCATAGTGCAGCGCCAGGCGCAGGGGCGCCGGACGCGCCACCTCGACCTCGATGCCAGTCACGGCGTCGCAACGCGCGTCGGGATGCAAGGTCAACATCTGCCGCATGGCCCCACTCTAACAGGGGAACCGGCCGACGCCATCGAAAGCGACATGGACGGTTCGCATCGCCATCCCCTCGCGAGACTCGATTATCATGCTTGACGAAATGCAATAAAGTTGCAATACGTATGTCTTGCCGTTCGCCGGCAGGGCTCGGACGCGGAATTCGCCATGCACGTTTTGCAATGCCACTGATACGAGGTCGTCGCCGTCTCCTTCGCATTGTCCAAGGCGTGCGGGCGCATTCTAGAATATCCAATAAATTCTGTTCGTTACACCTTGGAAGCGCCACAACGGACCGCCCGCCGCATGCCATCGAACCGCCAGTGTACCGCCCGCCGACCGCCATCGGACCGCCAAGCAGCAGCCATCCGGCCGCCCGCTACCGCCAATGACCGCCTACCAGCGGTTCGGTCGCTCGGGCTAAATGGCGTTTCACCACAGGAGGGCCAAAGATGCCGGACTTCATTCTGTTGATGCACAGGGACGTGGAGTCAGCGCCAAACGCCGAGATGTGGACGGCGTATTTCGCCACCTTGCGGGGGCGCGGGGTGTTCGACGGCGGCAGCGCGATCGGGGCGGGAGACAGCTTCCGGAAGGCCGGGGCGCCTGGTGCGGTGAGCGAGCAGATTTCAGGGTGCATCCGCGTCAGGGCCGCGGATCTGGCGCAGGCGCGCGAATGCCTTGAGGGCAACCCGGTGTTCGAGTGTGGCGGGACCGTGGAAATACGCGAACTGCCGCAAGGGCAGTAGGAGACGCGCATTGCGGCGGTGCGCGCGGGGGGGTAGCGAGGGGTAGCCGTAGAGCGAATTTCTGGGAGAACGACGTGGTTTCACGGGCCGAGGCGCTCGAGCGGTTGACCGCCGAGGGGACATTCCAGATCGTCGAGGACCATACTCAAGGTTACCCGTTGCGGGTTTATGCGAACGCGCCGCCATCGTTCCGCTCGCTCCTGGAACTATCGCGCCGCTACGACGAGCGGCCGTTCCTGATCTACGGCGAGGAGGTGGTCACCTATGCCGAGCATTTCGGAAAGGTCGCCGCCCTCGCTCGCCATCTGAGGGCGATCGGCGTCGAAAAGGGTGACCGGATCGCGCTGGGCATGCGCAACTATCCCGAATGGGTGATCAGCTTCTGGGCCTGCCAGGCGATCGGCGCGGTCGTCGTGGCGATCAACGCCTGGTGGGCGGGGCCGGAGATCGCCTTCGCGCTAGAGGATTCGCAGCCGGCCGCGCTGCTGATCGATGGCGAGCGGCTCGAGCGGCTGGCGCCGCTGATCGACAGGATGCAGGGACTGAAGGGCATCGTGGTGGCGCGCCGGGGAGACGCGGGACCAGGCGGCGTGGACTTCGACGCGGTGACCGCGACGCCGGCGGCGGCGCTGCCGGATATCGAGATCGCGCCGTCCGACTATGCGACGATCCTCTACACCTCCGGAACGACCGGCAAGCCGAAAGGCGCGGTCGCCACGCAGCGCAACCACATGACCAACTTCATGAACACCATGCTGGCCGGCGCGGTCGCACGCGGCATGCTGGACGATTTCTCGGCCATCGATCCCCTCGATGCGCCGCAAGGCGGCATACTCCAGACCTTCCCGTATTTTCACATCGGCGGCCTGACGGGCCTCTATCTGGCGACGGCGACCGGCGCGAAGGTGGCGCTGATGTATAAATGGGACCCGCTCGAGGCGGTCCGGCTGGTCGAGACACACAGGCTGAGCGGCGTCTCGGGCGTGCCGATCGTGGTGCGCCAGTTGCTGGAGGCGGCGCGCGCCTCGCGGGCGGATGTCTCCAGCGTCATCGGGGTCACCTCCGGCGGCGCGTCGGTGCCGCCGGACCTGATCCGGCGAATCGAGACGCAGTTCGGCGGCAAGGCCATGCCCGGCAACGGCTATGGCCTGACCGAGACCACCAGCGCGATCATTACCAACGGCGGCGTGGACTATTTCGCCAGCCCCGACAGCATCGGCCGGCCGGTTCCGACGTGCGACGCGATCATCGTCGACGACCAGGGCCAGTCGCTGGGCGATGGCGAGATCGGCGAGCTGTGGGTGCGCGGGCCCAACATCATCCCTGGCTATTGGCAAAATCCCGGCGCGACCGAGGCGGCGTTCGGCGGCGGCTGGTTCCGCACGGGCGACCTTGGATACCGGGCCGACAGCGGACTCTACTACGTCGTCGACCGCAAGAAGGACGTGGTCATCCGCGGGGGCGAGAACGTCTATTGCGCCGAGGTGGAGGCGGCGATCCTGGAACATCCGATGGTGCGCGATGTGGCGATCCTCGGGCTGCCGGATCCGGAATACGGCGAGCAGGTCGCGGCGGTGATCCAGGTCGCCAATACCGCCGAAGCGGCGACGCTGCCCGACGAACTGCGCGCGATGCTGATCACCAAACTGGCGCGGTTCAAGGTTCCGACCTCGTACAAGCTCACGGTCGACGACCTGCCGCGCACGGCCACGGGGAAGGTGTTGAAACGCGAGCTGCGCGAGATGTTCGCCGCCACCAACGGCTGAGAAGGATCGAGCGAAGATGAAAGACGCCATCGCAGGCCTGCCCGTCAGCGAGATCGCGCCCAAGCATCGCTTCGATGTGTCACGATTGGCGGCCTATCTGGCGCCGCGCATCGAAGACTTCGGCGAGGCGCTGGAGGTGCATCAGTTCCAGGGCGGAGCGTCGAACCCGACGTTCCTGCTGGTGACGCGTGGAGCCAATGGGTTCAAACGCTATGTGCTGCGCAAGAAACCGCCGGGAGTGGTGCTGGAGAGCGCGCACCAGGTCGATCGCGAATATGCCGCCATGCGCGCGCTGGGCCCGACCGACGTTCCCGTGCCGAATGCGCGGCTGCTGTGCATGGACGACGCGGTGATCGGCACGGCCTTCTACGTGATGGACTACGTCCCAGGCCGCATCCTGATGGACGCGTCGCTACCCGGCGTCACGCCGGCCGACCGGGCGGCGATCTATGACGACTTCAACGCGACGCTGGCCAGGCTGCACGGCGTGGACTTCCGGGCCGCGGGCTTGGGCGACTGGGAGCGGCCTGGTGATTTCATCGACCGTCAGCTGACCCGCTTCACCCGGCAATACCGGGCGGCCGAGGACGAAAGGATCGCCGAGATGGAAGCGCTGATCGACGCCCTGCCCCGCCGCATCCCGCCGGACCGGCGGGTGGCGATCGTGCATGGCGACTTCAAGCTCGGCAACACCATCTTCCATCCAAGCGAACCCCGACTGATGGCCGTGCTCGACTGGGAACTGGCGACGATCGGCGATCCGCTCGCCGACCTCGCCTTCAGCGCCTTCGCCTGGCATCGCGGCGTGGATGGCAGACCGGTGCTGGACGGCATGGGGCCGGAGACCGGCATCCCCTCGGAGCGAGACTTCGTGCGCGACTATTGCCGCCGCACCGGCCGGGACGGCATCGAGGGCTGGAACTTCTACCTGGCCTTCGGCCTGTTCCGGCTAGCCTCGATCATGCAGGGTGTCTACCAGCGCGTGCTCAACGGCACAGTGGCCAGCGACTTCGCGGCGGTGAACCACGCGCCGGAGCTGGCGCAAAAGGCGCTGGCGATCCTTGAGGACGAGAGCCTGGCGGAGATTTCGTAGGGGACTCACGCCAACTCCGCCAGCACCTCCGCGGTGTGCTGGCCCAGGGTGGGGGCGGCGCGGGAGATCCGCAAACGGGCGTGGCCGATACGGATCGGGGAATTGGGGATCAGATGGTCGCCGATGTAAGGGCGGTTCGCCGTGGCCCAGAAGCCGGCTTCACGCAGATGCGGATCCAGGCTCAACCCATGTGCGGGCAGCACCGGCGCAGCGGCGACACCGGCCGCCTGCAATGTCTCGGCCGCCGATGCCGGATCGCGCGACGACGCCCAGCGGGCGATGGCCGCCTCGATGGCGTCTTCGCGATCCTTGCGTTCGGCCAGGGTCCAATCGGACAGCAACGCCGGATCATCGAGCACCGAGCAGAGCGCGCGCCACGCGTCGTCGCTGTCGACGGACACAGCGAGCCAAGCCTCCTCGCCGGCGCCGGCGACGACACAGACCGGCGCGGCGGCGGACCGGCGGCTTCCCGTGCGCTCCACTCCGCCGAGCTGATCGGCGATGATCGAGTCGGCGCCGAGCTGAAAGACGCATTCGACCTGACACAGGTCGATCTCAGCCCCTCCGAGGCGATCGCGGCCGTAGAGGCCGGCCAGGGCGGAGGCGGCGGCGTAGATGCCGGCGACCGGATCACCCAACGCGACATGCTGCATGCTCGGCGCCCAGTCGGCGTGGCCGTTGACGAAGGGCAGGCCGGACGCCTGCTCGACCGTCGAGCCGTAAGCCCGCAGCCGGGTCAACGGGCCGCCAAAGCCGAATGGCGGCATCGAGACCGAGATCACGCCCGGGCGCAGGCGGCGCTGCGCGGCCTGGCCGAGGCCAAGCCGTTCCATCACGCCCGGCCCATGGTTCTCGACCACCACGTCGGCGCGCCGAACGATGGATTCGGCGACCTTTCGACCGTGCGGCGTCAACAGGTCGATGTCGACACCTCGCTTGGAGCGGTTCACCGCCATGAAGTGGCGCGGCAGCTCGTGCAGGGGGGGATCCTGCGCCTCGAGGATCTCCCACCCGCGCCACCAGTCGGGCTTGCCGCCTGTCTCGACCTTGATGACATCGGCGCCAAGATCGCCGAGGTAGCGGGCCGCCAGCGGGCCGGCCCAGCCCATGCTGAAGTCGGCGACACGGATTCCGGTGAGAGGACCATCCTTCCCGCCGGCTGGCCGCGGCGCGGTGACCCCGTCGTAGGAAATTCGGAACGGCAGGGTGGGACCCGACGCGCCGGTGGCGTCTACCGGCGCAAACGAGGCGCGCCCCGCCCAGTGCCGCATTGCCGGAAGATCCCTTGGCCGAGGCGCCGGGGTGATCGGGATGCGCAGACGCTCACCCGCCTCCACCCAATAATCCGTGGTTTGGCGTGCGATCAGCGGGACGAGCAGGCGGTCGAGTTCATCGGCGCAGTCGGTGCGCAGGAGCGAGGTGGCGAAGCGCGGCTCGACCGCCAGGTCGGGCCGTTCGATCAGGCCGCATAGCGCCGCCCATTGAGGCGGCGTCAGGGCGGTGACGCCGACATGACCGTCGAGGGTCGGATAGATCGAAGACGGATAGACCGGGCTGTAGCGGTTGACGCCGCGGCGCGTCGATAAAGCCGTCGGATCGGCCGCCGCCGTGACCGCTCCAGGCTCGGTCAGGCACAGCGTCGATTCCAGCACATTGACGTCGACGCGCGATGGGCCTGGTTCGCCGGACATCAGGGCCGCGAGAGCGCCGATGAAGCCGTTCAAGCCCGCGAGTATCTGCGGCGCATGCCCCTGGGCCAGGATTGGCGGCCCCTCCGGCAGCCCGAAGGCGAACGCCAGCCCGCTCAAGGCCTCGATCATGGCGTCGTCACCGCGCCAGTCGGCATGGGCCCCGGTCTCGCCGAACCAGGTGATCCCGACACGGACGATCGCGGCGCCGTTCGCGGCGATCGCCTGGTCTATCTCGCGGATAGCGCGGGTCGTCTGGCCGGCGATGACTATTGTCTTCCCGGCCGCCCCGTCCAGGCGAGAGAGCGCCCCGCATAGGTCGGGCGCCGTGGTCTTGCCTTCATCGAGCCAGGCGCCGAACGCAAGTTCCGCCGCGCCCGTCGGGAAGCCCAGATCAGCGGATCGATCGTTTACCTGGATGACCTCCGCGCCGAGCTGCGACAGCAGGCGACCGCAGTAGCGGACCGCCACGCCCCCATCGGCTTCGACCACGCGCAACCCCTGCAAGGGACGGCCTGATGCGCCTTCCGGACCCATTGTCGTTCCTCGTCTAAACGTTTGTTCGTTGCGCTGATCATGAGCCCAAGCCGGCGCGGGCGCCAGTCGTCAGCGCCAGTTAGTTTGCCGCCGCGGGCGTCCCGCCGCAGGCCGGATCAGGGTTTCGACTCGAGCATGGTGTCGGCCTGCTGGCCCGGCCCCAGGCCGCAGCCCTTGGAACGAGCCTGGACCGCCGAAACCTTCGCCAGATGAACGAGCCCGTCGTGGATCTCCGCGACCTGATAGGGGTACACGGGGCCGGTTTTCTTGAGCGCGGCGATCTCGTCCGCCTCCTTGCCGGCGCACTGGTCGAGCACCGCCTCCGCCACGGCGGCCACCGACCCACCCTTGCGAGCGATGCTGTAGGCGGCCGTCTTCATGCAGGCGTGCGCGAGTTCTCGCTGGCCGGCATAGCTGGCAGGATCGGTCGGCGGCGCCAACGTCGGCGCCACGCAGGTGTCAACGGGCGGCGCCGGCCTGTCGCAACACGACAGGACGATGGTGGCCGCGTAAAGGCCGGTAGCCAGCAATCTCAAAATCCCCTCCCCGATCGATGATCCGTACCTTTATCGATCGGCCGCAACCCATTCGGCAATGACGGCCGCATCGATGCCCTGACGGAATAAAGGGGGAAAACGCTGGCGCACCCGTCGAAGGCGCCGCACTTTGGCGTCGAAAAGAGCGCGGCCCGCGCCGAGCCGTAACGAGGAAACGCCATGGCCTATGAGGAATATCGCCTGATCCACATCGCGCGCGAAGTGAAGGTCATCACGGCTACGGTGGACAACCCGCCGATCAACATCATCACGTTGGAACTTTGGGCCGAACTGACCCGTCTCTCGATCGAAGTCGAGGCTGATCCGGACGCGCTGGTGTTGGTGATGAAGAGCGCCGATCCCGACTTCTTCCTCGCGCATTTCGACGTCGGCGCAATCCTCGAGTTCCCGATCGATCGCCCGGCGAGCGCGGCCGATTCCGAGAACAACGCCTATCATGCCATGTGCGAGCGCTTCCGCACGATGGACAAGGTGACCATCGCCCAGATCGAGGGACGCGTGGGCGGCGGCGGCAGCGAGCTTTCAATGAGTTTCGACATGCGCTTCGGGGTCATCGGCAAGACGGTGATCAATCAGATGGAGGTTCCGATCGGCATCCTGCCCGGCGGCACCGGCACGCAACGCATGCCCCACCTGATCGGCCGACACCGGGCGATCGAGGTGATCCTGGGCGGCATCGACCTGGACGCTGAGACGGCCGAGCGCTGGGGCTATCTCAACCGAGCCTTGAGCGCCGAGGCGATCGGACCCTATGTCGATGCGTTGGCGCGGCGGATCGCATCATTCCCGGCGCCGGCCGTGCGGCTGGCCAAGCGGTCGATCAACGCCGCATCCAAGCCCCTGGCCGAGGGACTGCAGGAGGAGAGCTATCTCTTCCAACGCCTTCTGCGCGAGGAAAGCGCGCAGCGGAACATGAAGCGTTTCCTGGAGATCGGCGGCCAGACCCGGGAGGGAGAATTGCGGGTGGCGGAGTTGAGCGGTGAAGTGGCGGCCACCGCGCCCTAGTCTAGGAACAGCTCCGCCGCGGCGTCGACGATGGCGTCCGCGTCCAGGCGATATTGGCGGTAGAGGTCCGGAAGGTCGCCGGTCTGGCCAAAGCGGTCGACGCCCAGGGGGCTGACGCGCTGGCCCCGCACGCCGCCGAGCCAGGAGAGCGCGGCGGGGCTGCCGTCGATGACGGTGACAAGGCCGGCCTGAGCGGACAGGGGGGCCAGAAGGGTTTCGACGTGTGATCGTTTCGCCTGTCCAGCGTTCCAACGTGCGGCGCGCCTGGCGGACCAGCCTCGATGCAGCAGATCGGGCGAAGTGACATTCAGCAGGCCAAGGCCCGGAATGTCGTCCACGAGCTGTTCCCAGGCGCCGATGGCCTCGGGGGCGATCGCACCGGTGAAGACGATGGCGGCGGCCGCTCCTGGCGCCGGCGCCTTCAGCCAATAGCCGCCGGCGAGGGCATCTGATCTCCAGCGGTCGTCCTCACGCCCGACCTGATCGATGGCGCGTGTCGTCAGGCGCAGATAGACCGAGCCGCCGTTCTCGGCCTGCAGGTGCGAGAACGCCCACTGCATCATGGCGGCGAGTTCGTCGGCGAAGGCGGGCTCGAAGGCGGTGAGGCCCGGCTGGCCCATACCGATCAGCGGAGTGTTGATCGACTGGTGCGCGCCGCCCTCCGGCCCGAGCGTCACGCCGGATGGTGTCGCCACCAGCAGGAAACGGGCATCTTGATAGCACGCGTAGTTCAGCACATCGAGGCCGCGGGCGATGAACGGGTCGTAGACGGTGCCGACCGGGATCAGCCGGGTTCCGAACAGGGGCGCCGAGAGGCCGAGCGCGGCCAAGGCCAGGAACAGGTTGTGTTCGGCGATGCCGAGCTCGATGTGCTGACCAGCGCCGCCGCCGCTCCATTTCTGGCCGGACGGGATGCGCGCGAGGCGGAACACGTCCTTCAGCTCGCGGGTCCGGAACAGCCCGCGCTGATTGACCCACGAGCCGAGGTTGGTGGAGACGGTCACATCCGGCGAGGTGGTGACGATGCGGTCGGCCAGCGGATGGCCGGACTTGGCGAGATCGAGCAGGATGTTGCCAAATGCGGACTGGGTGGATTGTTCGGCTCCGTCCGGCGTGGCGATCGGCGGAACGGTCACCGGCGCGACGGCGGGGCGCGGCGCGGGCTGCCCGAGGGCGGAGGCGTCGACGAAGGCCTTCAATTCAGCGGCGGCGTTGTCGCCCAGCCCGGCGTAAGGCGCCCATTCCTCGCCCGGTGCTATGCCGAGGCTGGCGCGCAGGCCCTCGATCTGACCGGGATTCATTAGACCGGAATGGTTATCCTTATGACCGGCGAACGGCAGGCCGAAGCCCTTGACGGTGTAGGCGATGAACAGCGTCGGCGTTTCGTCCCCCGCGCTGTCGAAGGCCTCCATCAGGGTCTGTGCGCAGTGGCCGCCGAGGTTGGTCATCAGGGCGGCCAGCGCGGCGTCGTCGTGGCGGCCAATCAGCTCTGGCACGCCAATGACGTTTCCGAGATCGTCGAGGAGCCGTCGCCGCCACCCCGCCCCTCCCTGATAGGTCAGAGCCGCGAACTCCGCGTTGGGACAGTTCTCGATCCAGTCGCGCAGGGCCTCGCCGCCTGGCTCGGCGAAGGCGGCGAGCTGCAGCTTGCCGTGCTTGAGGGTGATCACCCGCCAGCCGCAGGTCTCGAAGATGTCGTCGAAGCGCCGGAACATGCGATCGGCGGTTGTCGCGTCGAGAGACTGACGGTTGTAGTCGACGATCCACCAGCAGTTTCGGATGTTGTGCTTGTAGCCCTCAATCAGGCACTCGTAGATGTTGCCTTCGTCGAGCTCAGCGTCGCCCATCAGCGCGATCATCCGGCCGGCGTCCTCAGGCCGCATCTGGCCGTGGGCGATCAGATAATCCTGTACGAGGCTGGCGAAAGCTGTGACCGCGACGCCGAGACCGACCGAGCCGGTGGAGAAGTCGACGGGGATCTTGTCCTTGGTCCGGCTCGGATAGCTCTGCGCGCCGCCCAGGGCGCGAAACCGCTGCAGCTGATCGAGGCTTTGATTTCCGAGCATGTAATGGATGGCGTGCAGCAGCGGCCCGGCGTGGGGCTTGACCGCGACCTTGTCGCGCGGGCCGAGCGCATGGAAGTAGAGTGCGGCCATGATGGTCGTCATCGACGCACAGCTTGCCTGATGGCCGCCGACCTTCAGGCCGTCGCGGCTGTCGCGCAGGTGGTTGGCGTTGTGGATCGTCCAGGCGGACAGCCAGCGCAGGCGAGCGTCGAGCCACTGGAGATAGGTGACTTCGCGCGCGCGAACGTCGTCGGGGGATGGCGGGGGGGACAGGCTTGGTGAGGCGGGCACGATCGCTCATATAGCGCGCGAGCACGAAACCCGCCATCGACCGGCTCGGCATCAGATGAAACCTGGTGGTTCAATAGGGACGTGGAGACGGGGTCAGATCGGCCGGCGTCCTCGCCCCTCCCCGCAGCCAGGCGACCACGCCGACCCCAAGCGCCATCACGCCCGCACCGAACAGAGCGCCCAAGCCTAGGTCCAGCAGCGAGGCGGCGAACATGTAGATCGCTATGGCCATAAACGTCAGGGGGAACAGTGGATAGAACGGGGTGCGAGCATGGCGCACGGCCTCCGGATGGCGGCGGCGCAGGACCGTCAGGGCGCCCATGCTGAGCGTGATGAAGAACCAGTAGACTGGCGTCATGTACTCGACCATGGCGCTGAAACCGCTGGCGGCGAATCCCCCCGCCGCGATCAGGATCATGGCGAAACCACCTTCGGCCAGGACGGCGCGGGCAGGTACGCCCCTGCCCTCCTCCCACCGCCCCAGGGCCGCCAGCCTGGGCGTGTCACGGGCGGCGGCGTAGGTGGTGCGCGCGCCAACGATCAGGGTCGAATTGATGCTGGCCACGGCCGAAACGCCGACCACCGCGACGATCAAGGCGCTACCGGTCCCCCCGAACGCCCGGCCCATCAGGTCAGCGGCCGGCGCGGTGCTGTGCGCCAGTCCGCCTGGACCGAGCCCCACCATCATCGCACCGTTCAGCGCCAGATAGATCGCCATCAGGATCGTCAGGCTGCCGAGGATCGCCACCTGCATGCCACGCCTCCCGCCACGCACCTCGGCCGATAGCGTGGCGGCGTCGCTCCAGCCACCGTAAGCCAGGAAGACGTAGATCAGGGCGACAGAGACTTTCCCGAGCGACGGCGCCGCGACAGCCGGCGCCGCGGCAAGCGGCAGTTGTCCGGTAACGGCCAGCTTCACGGCCGCAGCGACGACGCCGGCAAATCCCAGGGCGACGAGCACAACCAGCGCGGCCTGAGCAAGGAATCCCCGCTTCACATGCATCAGGTTCACGCCGGTCAGCGCCGCGACGGCCGCCTCGGCCACGAGGACACGGCCAATGTGACTCAGAGGGACCAGGGCGGCGGCGTAGTCGGCAAACATGAAGGCCATCAGCGCGATCCAGCCGGTATGCATGATCGAGAACCGCGACCAGGCGAACAGCAGACCAAGGTCCCGGCCATAGGCGCGGCGCAAGAACGCATAGTCGCCCCCTGGATCAGGGAAGGCGGTCGCCATTTCCACGTAGCACATCGCCCCGATCATCGAGATCAGGCCACCCAACACCCACAGGCCATAGAAA
>Ga0302314_10008235_pt1 | contig 18606 bp, 20 predicted proteins | sample III_Palsa_N2_3_FD_200533 | JGI IMG/M metagenome (GOLD analysis project Ga0302314, IMG submission 200533) | Peat permafrost microbial communities from Stordalen Mire near Abisko, Sweden - III_Palsa_N2_3 | ecosystem: Environmental > Terrestrial > Soil > Palsa > Peat permafrost | place: Sweden...
AAATTCGCCCCGTTTCACGAACGGGGGGCGTCAGATGGGGTTCCAACCGGCACGTTTCCAGGGCGAAATGTAACGAGGCCGAGTCTGCCATTAATCTTCACCGCTTTTTCAGCCATGAGAGCCCCCCCACCGATCTCTCTGTCAGGGTTTCAAGCAGGATGCGTCTTCGTCCGATCTTCTTCGCGCTCTTCGGCGCCGCGCTGGCCTGGTCGGCCCACGCGCAGACCGATGCGCCGCCGCCCGATTCCCCGCCCGACGTCTCGGCCGATTCCGAGGCCAATCCGCAGGAGGCCCTGCAGCGCTTCCAGGAAGGGCTGAACAATCTGTGCCCCGACAAGCAGTTGCAGCTCTTGTCGGCGCGCGATCTCAGCGACGGCCTCGACCAGTACAAGTCCGGCGTGGCCGCCGACCTGCACGACCGCCTGATCAAGGCGGAGACCGACCACTGCTCGTCGCTGGACGCGGGCGCCGCCTGCGTGAACATGGCCGACATCGCCGCCGCCGACGCGGCCGGCCACATGGACGACCTAGTGCTCTCGATCTGCACCACCTTCCTGCGCTGCCGCGACCAGGGGGTCTGCGACTACGCGCGGTGAGATGACGCGATAGGCGCTGCGCGGCCTTCTGCCGTCGCGGCGGCGTGCTACATATGTTCCAAACTGGAATCGAACCGTACGCGCCGCTTTGTCAGACCCACCCGCCGTCCGCATCTCCGATCTCGCCCGCGTCGCCGGGCCCGACTACCTCGACGGGCTGAACCCCGAGCAGCGCGAGGCGGTGGAGGCTGTCGACGGCCCGGTGCTGGTGCTGGCCGGCGCCGGAACCGGCAAGACCCGGGTGCTGACCACGCGGCTCGCCCACATCCTGAAAACCGGCCGCGCCCGGCCGTGGGAGCTGTTGGCGGTCACCTTCACCAACAAGGCCGCCCGCGAGATGCGCGAGCGGACCGCCTCGATCATCGGCCCCGAGGCCGAGGGTCTGCGCTGGCTGGGCACCTTCCACGCCGTCGCCGCCCAGATCCTGCGCCGCCACGCCGAGCTGGTGGGGCTGAAATCGAGCTTCACCATCATCGACGTCGATGACCAGGAACGGCTGATCAAGCAACTGCTCGAGGCCGAGAACATCGACCCCAAGCGCTGGACGCCGCGCAGTTTCGCCGGCCTGGTCGATCATTGGAAGAATCGCGGCTGGACCCCGGCGCGGCTGCCGCCGGCCGAGGGCGCCAACTTCGCCAACAACCGCGGCCAAGCGCTCTACGCCGCCTACCAGGACCGCCTCAGGGTGCTGAACGCCTGCGACTTCGGCGACCTGCTGCTGCACAACCTGACCATCTTCACCACCCACGCCGACGTGCTGGCCGATTTCCACAATCGGTTCAAATACATCCTGGTCGACGAGTACCAGGACTCCAACGTCGCCCAGTACCTGTGGCTGCGGCTGCTGGCGCAGGGGCGGCAGAACCTGTGCTGCGTCGGCGACGACGACCAGTCGATCTATGGCTGGCGCGGCGCCGAGGTGGACAACATCCTGCGTTTCGAGCGCGATTTCCCGGGCGCCAAGGTGGTGCGGCTGGAGCGGAATTATCGCTCCACCGCCCACATCCTCGCCGCCGCCTCGGGCCTGATCACCGCCAACAAGGGCCGGCTCGGCAAGACGCTGTGGACCAAGGCCGAGGGCGGCCAGAAGGTGAAGGTGCGCGGCGTCTGGGACGGCGAGGCCGAGAGCCGGCTGATCGCCGACGAGATCGAGCGCTGGCGCAAGGACAAGCGCCGTTATCGCGACGTCGCCATCCTGGTGCGCGCCTCGTTCCAGATGCGCGCGTTCGAGGAGCGGTTCGTGATGCTGCAGATCCCCTATCAGGTGATCGGCGGCCCGCGCTTCTTCGAGCGCGCCGAGATCCGCGACGCCCACGCCTATCTGCGACTGGTGCAGTCCCCCGACGACGACCTGGCCTTCGAGCGGATCATCAACACCCCAAAGCGCGGGATCGGCGACTCGACGATCCAGAAGCTGCACGCGGTGGCGTCGATTCCGCCGGCCCAGCTTTACGACGAACCGCTGTTCGACGCGGCGACCGGCGAGGTCGCGCCGGCCGGGCCGTCCACCCACTTCAGAAGCCTGACCGAAGCCGCCCGCCAGATCGTCCGCACCGACGAACTGGCCGCCCGCACCCGCACCGCCCTCGCCAACTTCCTGCGCGACCTCGACCGCTGGCGCGCCCAGGCCGAGCAGACGCCGCACCAGCGCCTGGCCGAGACCATCCTGGAGGAGAGCGGCTACACCGACGCCCTGCGCCTCGACAAAGGCCCGACCAGCCAGACGCGGCTGGAGAATCTGAAGGAGCTGGTCCAGTCGATGGGCGCCTTCGAGACCCTGCAGGCCTATCTGGAGCACGTCTCCCTGGTCATGGACCTCGACCGACAGAGCGGCGAGGACTCAGTGCAGATCATGACCCTGCACTCGGCCAAGGGGCTGGAGTTCCCGCTGGTGTTCCTGCCCGGCTGGGAGGAAGGCGTCTTCCCCAGCCAGCGCAGCATGGACGAGAAGGGCGAGAAGGGGCTCGAAGAGGAACGCCGCCTCGCCTACGTCGGCATCACCAGGGCCAGGGAGGAGGCGCGCATCTCCTTCGCCGCCAATCGCCAGGTCTACGGCCGCTGGACCAGCCAACTGCCCAGTCGCTTCGTCGACGAGATGCCGCCCGACAACGTCGAGGCCGCCTCCGAGACCGGCTACTACGGCGGCGGCCCCGGCATGCGCGAAGCCAATTCGCGCTGGGACGAGGGCGGGGCCTTCGGCAACGGCTATTCCTCCCCCGGCTGGCGCCGCGCCCAGGAGCGCAACTATCGCGGCGGGCCGCCGGGCGTCACCCAGGTGATCGAGGGCGAAGGCCGCCTGGTCGCCGTCTCCGAACCCTCCGCCACCGGGAATTACGCGCTGGGCGAGCGCGTCTTCCACGTCAAGTTCGGCTACGGCGCGGTCACCCACATCGAGGGCAACAAGCTCACCGTGGCGTTCGAGCAGGCCGGCGAGAAGAAGGTGATCGACTCGTTCGTGGAGAAGACTTGAGCGAAGTGTGAGCCGGGCAAACCTCCTTTGAGGGGTCCTGCTACTGCGATCCATGCGCCAACGCATAGCTGCAGTATGGCAACGCTAAACCTTTTGCGGCAAGGTAGCGCCACAAGCACCGTCAACCGATGGTTCCCATCGGGCAGCATCGAGTCTCCCAGGAATTAGCCATGTCTCCTGAGTTAGAAGAATTCCGGCAGCGCATCCTTTCACACGCGAAGCTCGCCGCCCTTCGCGCCCCCAAGATCGAGTCAGAGGCGAGCACCAATGCATCGCTAGTTCAGCCGTTCTTGACCGTGCTCGGATACGACGTCGGCAATCCAGACGAGGTCTCCCCGGAGCATCACGCTGATTTCTCTGAGAAATATCAAAACAAGGTCGACTTTGCGATCCTGCATCAGGGCAATCCCGTCATCGCGATCGAATCGAAGCGAGTAGGCGCGACTATGAAAGATGATCGGGGCCAGCTTCGCAGCTATTTCAACGCCTGCCCAACAGTCAAACTTGGCGTCCTTACCGATGGCTTGAAGTACGAGTTCTACGCGGATTCGGACAAACCGAACATGATGGACGAGTCGGCTTTCCTTCGACTTGACCTATCGGATGTGGCGACGGATAGTGCAATAGACGACAACACACTTGAGGGCATTGCAGTATTGCGAAACGGTTCGTTCAACCCCGAAGACGTCGGGGCAGAAGCGAAACGAAAACTATTGTTCGAGTCTATTGTGGCGACAATTAAGCTTTTTAAGACGGAGCCATCAGACGATTTTATTCGCTTCATTCTCGGCAGTTCGGAGGTTGGCGGAAAGATCAGCAAATTGACCCAGAAGGTCGTCGATTTGAACCGGGATGTTGTTCGTGCGGCGATGGAAGCCTTCGTGGCTCAAGAGGCGCTCGCGCGATTTGGTTATGCGCCGAAGGACGTTGTTCGAACGCCCACCGAACGCCAGGAACCTGCTGTAGTCGCGGCGCCTGTCATAGCGCAGGAACATGAATCTGAATCGCTCTCCCCGTCAGAAGAGGAAATGAACGTTCTCACGTATGCGAAGAATCGACTATTTTACCTTGCGAAAAGTGACGTTCTATTTCAGGAAATACAGAAAATAGCATTTCGAAAATCAAAGACGTCGTTTCGCGTATATTATGGCCGCCCGAACAACGGCTCTCTCTTTGATTTTCGAGAATACAGAGACGGCAGAACAATACTGCAATTTCCAGCGCTGGGCGGCGAGGATTTCCCCTACGCGTTTTCGCCCGAGTTGGATGAGCGCCTACTAAAGGCTTTTACCCAGCGTGTAACGGAAGCGGGGGTAGCCTTCGACTCGGCGCCTGTCCTTAGATCGATCAAGGGCGGTCAGTCCGGCGGCGCGGCATCGTAGGTCGTCCGGACGAACTGAGTTCAAGGATCACTGGCACCCGCCAGGGAAGCTAAGTCTCTCAGATCTTGCGGACGCTCTTGGCCACGGGTTTGTCGCCGTGAAGGTCGATGGCCATCGACGGCCGATCCGGGAACTCGACCATCAGTCGCAGCTCGCCGCCGAGCGCGCGGACATGCCGGCGCAAGGTCGAAACCAGCGCGTCGCCGCCGTGCTCCAGCTTGGAAACCCGATCCTGCGACGTGCCCATGGCGGTCGCGACCTCGACCTGGGTGGGCTTCACCGCCTCGCGCACTTCCCGGAGCGTGACTTCGCGGATGAGGTCCGCGCCGCGCGCCTCACCGGCTTCCTGAATGGTCTTGGGCTGCCGCGCGATCCAGTCGCCAGCTTCGACGGTGCGATAGGTCATTTCAGCGCCTCTAGATGTTGATTGAACGCCGATCGGCTCACTTGATCAGTCCCTTATAGAAACGCGCCGAACCGACGCCCGACTGGTCGCCGCGTATCGGTGTCACACAATCCGGCGGCGCGGAGTCGGCATCAGCTAGTCGTGATCGTTTCCCGCAAGCCAACCGTCGCATTTCTGCCCTAAGAAGCCCCCCGAACGGCGACCTTGTCGAAGCCTCCGGGAGAGCACCATGCCCACGATCACCACCAAGGACGGGACCTCGATCTTCTACAAGGATTGGGGCGAGGGGCAGCCGATCGTGTTCCACCACGGCTGGCCGCTCTCAGCGGACGACTGGGACACGCAGATGATGTTCTTCCTGCAGCACGGCTACCGGGTGATCGCCCACGACCGGCGCGGGCATGGGCGCTCGACCCAGACCTCGACCGGCAACGAGATGGACACCTACGCCGCCGACGTCGCGGCGATGACCGAGCATCTGGGCCTGCGCGACGCGATCCACGTCGGCCATTCCACCGGCGGCGGCGAGGTGGCGCGCTATGTGGCGCGGTACGGCAAGGGCCGGGTCGCCAAGGCGGCGCTGCTCAGTTCGGTGCCGCCGATCATGGTGAAGAGCGAGACCAACCCCGGCGGCACGCCGATCGCGGTGTTCGACGACATCCGCAAGGGCACGGCCTTCAATCGCTCGCAGTTCTACCTGGACCTGACGATGCCGTTCTACGGCTTCAACCGGCCGGGCGCGCAGGTGATCGAGGCGGTGCGCTACAACTGGTGGCGTCAGGGCATGATGGGCGGCGCCAAGGCGCATTACGACTGCATCGCGGCCTTCTCGGAGACCGACTTCACCGAGGATCTGAAGGCGATCGAGGTTCCGACCCTGGTGATGCACGGCGAGGACGACCAGATCGTGCCCTTCGCCGACGCCGGCCCGCTGTCGGCCAAGCTGCTGCCGCACGGCGAGCTGAAGGCCTACCCCGGCTTCCCGCACGGCATGCCGACCGTCCACGCCGACGTGATCAACGCCGACCTGCTGGCCTTCATCAAGGGGTAGGGGAGCAGGTTGAAACTCTCCGAGCTACATCGCGTAGAAGAACCGCTCCTCGGCGATCTTGCCGTTCTTCAGAACGTAGAACGCCACCTCGTCCATGGTGTGGCGCTGGCCGGATTCCTTGACGGTAATGTCCATGGTGAAGCGGACGGCGAAGCTGTCGCCGTTCACGTACGGCCCCTCGACCTTCACCCCGTGGATGTCGTGGGCGCCCGCCCACCATTCGCCCTTGGCGCGGGCGGCCTCGATGCCGCGGCTTTCGGCGGGCTCGCCCATGGCCTCGACGCTGAGCACGTCGTCGGCCCAGTATTTCTCGCCGGCTTCGTGGAATTTGCCCTCCCGGCACAGCGCGACGAGATCTTGAGCGATGTCTTGCGTGGTCATGAAAGGCCTCCTTGGCTCGAAGACGACCCGTAGCAGGCGGATGCGACAGTCCTTGGCAGCAAGGCGCCGGGCGGGTAATCCGCCGCCATGCCGCAGACCAGCAACCACACCTCCGTCGAGGCCCTGAACCGGGCTAACGTCGGCAAGCTGCCCGAGCACCTCGGCCTCGTCATCACCGAAGTCGAGCCGGGGCGGGTGGTCGGGCGCTTCGAGGTGCGGCCGGACCTGGTCGCCCACATCGGCTTCCTGCTGGCCGGGGTGGTGCTGTCGGTGGCCGACATCCTCTGCGCCTACGGCGTCTCCACATCCTGGCCGGAGGGCGCGAGCGGCTTCACCACCGCGGAGGTGAAGTGCAATTTCATGAGCACCCTGCGCGAGGGCGCGGCGGTGTGCGTGGCAGAACTGCTGCATGGCGGACGCACCACCCAGGTCTGGGACGCCACGCTGACCGACGAAGCCACCGGCCGGCTGATGGCGGTGTTCCGCTGCACCCAGATCATCCTCTATCCGCGCAGCTAGAACTCAGCGCTTCGGCGGGATCGTCAGGGTGAGGGTGAAGGGGCCGTAGGCGCCGTCGGCCATGGTGTCGGGGCTGACCGACAGGGTGTAGGCGCCGGCCTGCGGCAGCGTCTTCGGCGACTCGAAGTTGGGGCCGTCCGAGTCGCCGTCGGGAGAGGTGATCACCAGCCGCGTCACGGCGCCGCTGACCTTGTAATAGAGCTTCTGACCGGCAGCGGCCTTGAAGGTGTAGGCGCAGCAGTCGAGGTTCTGCCGCAGCACCCCGTGCACCGTGATGATGTCGGTTCCGACCTGCATCTTCAGCTCGATCGGGTCGGCCGCGGATCCTGGCGCGGCGACGGCTGCCGAGGCCGGAAGGATGAAAAGCGCGGTCGCTGCAAGCGCCAGCTTGAACATCGAACGTCCCCCAAGGCGCGCGAACATCGGGCGCGTCTCGGAAGCTGAGCAGCTTGGATGACAGGGTCAAGCCCCGTTGCCTGTCTTCGGTTTAACGTGCGCGGCGGCGCATCGCGGCTATCATCGGCGCGACGGTTCGGACCGGAGGGGAAGATGCGGCGCAGTCTGGCGTTTAGCGCGGCGATAAGCGTGATCGCGACCAGCCTGGGCGGCTGCGTCGCCTATCACCAGGAGGTCGCGGCGCTGCGCATGCCGAGGCCGACGGCCGAGCCGCCCGAACTGGCCGCCTATGCGCGGCCCAATCCGGACTACCCGACCGTCGGCGGCAACATCCTGAAAGGCACGGCCCCGACCGCGGCCGCCGCCTATGACGCGACCAGCGAGGGCCGGGACCCGACACCGCCCTAACCGCCGCCGTCTCGCCACGGCGCGCTCCAGTCGATAGACGGACGCGGATGAGCGACGTGAACCTGCAGATCACCGCCCGCGGGCCCCGCGCCGAGGCCGAGGCGGCGGCCGACGCCATCGACGCCGATCCGCGGCTCGAGGCCAGCGCCTATTCGATCCTGGAGGAGGACGAGGCGCGCGGCGTCTGGCGCATCGACGCCTATCCGACCTCGGACGAAGAAGCCGAGGCGCTGGTGGGCGTGCTGGCGGCGCGGCCGGCGCTGCAGGTCGCCTCGCATACGCTGGCCGACGCCGACTGGCTGGCGATGGCGCTCTCCGGCCTGCCGCCGGTGCGGGCCGGCCGCTTCTTCGTGTTCGGCGCCCACGATCGCGGCCGCATTCCCGCCAATGCGGTGGGTTTGCGGATCGAGGCTGGCGCGGCCTTCGGCACCGGCCACCACGGCACCACCCTGGGCTGCCTGGTCGCCTTCGACGCGCTGCTGAAGGCCGAGCGTTTCGGCCGGGTGCTGGACGTCGGGACCGGCACCGGCGTCCTGGCCATCGCCGCCGCCCGCACCGGTTCCGGCCGCGTGGTCGGGACCGACATCGACGCGGTCTCGGTGCGAATCGCTCGCGAGAACGCCGGCCTCAACCGCGCCAGAGCCGCTTTCGTGCGCGCCGACGGCCTGAAGCACCGCGGCGTCGCCCGCGATGCGCCCTACGACCTCGTCTTCGCCAACATCCTCGCCCGCCCGCTGGTGCGCCTCGCCCCCGCGATCCGCGGCGCGCTGAAGCCGGGGGGCGTCGCCATCCTCTCGGGGCTCCTACGCGGCCAGCAACGTTTCGTCGCCGCCGCCTACCTCGCCCGCGGCTTCCGCCTCCGCCGCCGCATCCTCCGCGACGCCTGGGCGACCCTGGTGCTGGAGCGGCGGTGAGGTCGAGGGACCCCTTTGCTTCCGGGCTCCCAAAGTCCTAAATCCCCCGCATGCGCCAGACCTTCGATGAGACCACCACCCCCGCCTTCGGCCGCGAGCATGCGCCGCTGATCCGCGCCGCCATGGCCGCGCAAGGCCTCGACGGGTTCGTCATCCCGCACGAGGACGAGCACCAGAACGAATATCTGCCCGCCGCCAACGACCGGCTGGCCTGGGCGACCGGGTTCACCGGGTCGGCCGGGGCGGCGGTGCTCTTGAAGGACAAGGCGGCGATCTTCGTCGACGGCCGCTATGCTCTCCAGGTGCGCGACCAGGTGGACACCGACCTGTTCGAAGTGCGCGACCTCGTCGAGGGCGGGGTGCCGGCCTATCTGCAGAGCGAGGCGCGGGCCGGCTGGACCATCGGCTACGATCCCAAGCTGCACAGTCCCGAGGCGCTGGAGCGGCTGAAGTCGGCGGCGGCCAAGGCCGGCGCGGCGCTGAAGCCGGTGACGCCCAATCCGCTCGACGCGGCCTGGGGCGCGGCGCGGCCGGCGCAGCCGCAAGCGCCGGTCTCGCCACATCCGACCCAGTATGCCGGCGAGGACTCGGCCGCCAAGCGCGAGCGGGTGGGCAAGAGCCTGGCCGAGATGGGCGCGGACGCGGCGCTGATCACGTCCCCGGCCTCGGCGGCCTGGCTGTTCAACATCCGCGGCGGCGACGTGATCCGCTCGCCGCTGCCGCTGTCGCAGGCGATCCTGAACGCCGACGGCAGCGCGCGCCTGTTCCTCGATCCGGCCAAGGTGACGCCCGACTTGCCGGCGTGGCTCGGCAACGGCGTCACGCTGGAGACGACCGAGGCGCTGCCGGGCGCCCTGGGCGACCTCGCCGGCCAGAAGGTGCTGGTAGATCCCGGCACGTCGTCAGCGTGGTTCTTCGAGGCGCTGGAGAAGGCGGGCGCCAAGGTGGTGCGCGCCGCCGATCCCACCGCCCTGCCCCGCGCCTGCAAGAACGCGGTCGAGGTCGAGGGCGCGCGCCAGGCTCACATCCGCGACGGCGCGGCGCTGGTCCGCTTCCTGCGCTGGGTCGCCACCGACGCGACCGAAACCCTGCCGGACGAAACCGAGGTGGTGCGCAAGCTGGAGGGCTTCCGCGACGCTACCGGCGCGCTGAAGGACCTCTCGTTCGACACCATCGCCGGCGCGGCCTCGAACGGCGCCATCGTCCACTACCGGCCGACCGAGCGCCTGACCAAGCGGCTGCAGCGCGGCTCGCTGCTGCTAGTCGACTCGGGCGCCCAGTATCTCGACGGCACCACCGACGTCACCCGCACAGTCGCCATCGGGACCCCGTCGCAGGAAATGCGCGAGCGCTTCACCCTGGTGCTTCGGGGCCACCTGGCGCTGGCCCGTATCCGCTTCCCGGCGGGCACCACCGGCTCGGCGCTGGACGTGCTGGCGCGGGCGCCGCTGTGGGCCCGCGGGCTCGACTTCGATCATGGCACCGGCCACGGCGTCGGCTCCTACCTCGGCGTCCACGAGGGGCCGCAACGGATCTCCAAGCTGCCGAACTCGGTGGCGCTGCGCCCCGGCATGATCGTCTCCAACGAGCCCGGCTATTACAAGGAAGGCGGCTACGGCATCCGGATCGAGAACCTGCAGGTGGTGACCCAGCCGGCCGAGATCGCCGGCGGCGAGCGGCCGATGCTGGGCTTCGAGACGCTGACCCTGGCGCCCCTCGACCGCGCGCTGATCGTCACCGAGATGCTGACCGCCGAGGAACATGCCCAGATCGACGCCTACCACGCCCGCGTGCTGGCGACGGTCGGTCCGCAGGTCGAGCCGGACGTGCGTGCGTGGCTGGAGAAGGCCAGCGCGCCTCTGTGAGCCTTCCTTCTCCCCTTGCGGGAGAAGGTGGCCCGCGAAGCGGGTCGGATGAGGGGTGTCGGCGCCGATCTGCCGGACTAGCTAACCTCGAACCCGCCGCGCTTTCACCCCTCATCCGTCGCCTCCGGCGACACCTTCTCCCGCAAGGGGAGAAGGGAGCTATGCCACCAGTTCCAGCCGCTCCAGCCCCCGGAAGAACGGCAGGGTGCGCCAGGTCGGCGCGGCTTCCGGATCGGCGAGCTTGAGGTTCGGGAACCGCTCGAACAGCCGTAGCAGCGCGACCTGCGCCTCCAGCCGGGCCAGCGGGGCGCCGATGCAGATGTGGGCGCCGCCGCCGAAGGCGACGTGAGGCTTCTTAGGCCGGCTGACGTCGAAGCGGTCGGGGTCTTCGAACACCGCCGGATCGCGGTTGGCGGCGCGCAGGAACATGGTCAGGCTCTGCTTCTGCTTCACCGGGCAGCCGCCGACTTCCATGTCGTGCGAGGCGATGCGGCCGGTAATGTCCACCGGCGGCTCGTAGCGCAGGGTCTCCTCGACCACCGCGTTGATCAGGCCAGGATCGGCCTTCAGCTTGGCGAGTTCGGACGGATTGCGCAGCAAGAGCCGCACGCCGTTGCCGATCAGGTCGGTGGTGGTCAGGTTGCCGCCGATCAGCAGCGCCGAGAGGTTGATGCGCAGCTCGGCGTCGCTGAGTTCGGCGCCGCCGGTCTGCAGCCGCACCATGTCGCTGATCAGGTCGTCCCGGGGATCGGCGCGGCGCTGCTCGATCAGGGCGGTGAAATAGGCGTTCAGCGCCGTGCTGCAGGTCTCCATCACCGCGGTCTGCTGCTCATCGCGGAACGGGTTCAGCGACTGGATGACGCCCTCGGACCAGGCGCGGAATTCCACCAGCCGCTCGGAATCGACGCCGAGCAGCCTCGCGATCACGTCGATCGGGATCGGCACGCAGAAGGCGTTCATCAGGTCGAACGGACCCGAGGCGTCGATCCGGTCCAGCGTCTCGCCGACGATCCGCTCGACCTCGGGCTTGAACTTGGCGACGCGGGCGTAGAGCGCCTGGGCCAGCGGCTGGCGGATGCGGGCGTGATCGGGATCGTCGAGGGTCAGTATGCTGCTGGTTTCGCTGCGCGGGCTTTCCAGCAGGGCGGCGGCCTCGTCGCCGAAACGCCGCTGGATCAACGCCTCCTCGCCGCGCAGGGGATCGCGCCAGAGGGTGAGGTCGGACACCAGCGGCCGCACGTCCTCGTAGCGGGTGAGCAGAAAGCTCGACATCATCTCGTCGTGCTTCACCGGGCAACGCGTCCGCAGGGCCGCCAGCACCGCGTAGGGGTCCTCGCGATAGGCCGGGTTGAGCGGCGTCAGCTCGAACATGGTCGGCAGGGGCGCGTCGTCCATGGCGAAGTCCTCGAAACGGGTCCTGGCGAACTTAGCCGATCGGCGGAAGCGAACCTAGGTTGCCGCTACGTCGCCCCTTGCGCATCCAGAACATTTGAGGAACATTGGTTCCATGCCTCGGAACCCCGCCGCCGCGCTGCAGGAAGCCTCGATGCGGGCCGACGACTGGTGGGCGAGCGCGTCCAGCGCGCCGACGCCGCACCACCTCGGCCATCGCGAGCGGCTGCGCCATCGCGCGCTGCAGGCGATGGGCGCCCTGCCCGACTACGAATTGCTGGAGCTGTTCCTGTTCCGCAGCCTGCCGCAGGGCGACGTCAAGCCGCTGGCCAAGGCGCTCTTGGAGCGGTTCGGCGGCCTGGCCGCGGTGCTGGCCGCCGACGTCGAGGCGCTGAAGACGGTCAAGGGCGTTGGCGCCGCGGTGGCGCTGGACCTGAAGCTGCTGCAGGAGGCGGCTCTGCGCATCGGCCGCGCCGAGGTGACCCGGCGGCCGGTGATCTCATCCTGGACCGCGCTGTTGGCCTATACCAAGGCCGCCCTCGCCCATGCGCCGCGCGAACAGTTCCGGGTGCTGTTCCTCGACAAGAAGAACCAGTTGATCGCCGACGAGACCATGAACGAGGGCACCGTCGACCACGCCCCGGTCTATCCGCGCGAGGTCGCCCGCCGCGCGCTGGAGCTGTCGGCCAGCGCGATCATCCTGGTCCACAACCACCCCTCCGGCGATCCGACCCCGTCCGCCGCCGACATCGACATGACCCGCCAGGTGGTCGAGGCCGGCCGCGTGCTGAAGATCGCCGTCCACGACCACCTCGTGGTCGGCCGCGAGGGGGTGGCGAGCTTCAAGGCGCTGGGGCTGATTTGAAAATGCTGTGCCAATCGGATAGATTAGAACCCAATCGGATTGATTGGAGTTGACCAATGTCGACTAGGGTCGTGACAGCACATATCCCTAATGAGCTTGCCGACAAAGTCGACGCCTTAGCGGCTCGGCTTGAGCGACCGCGAGGCTGGATCGTCAAGAAGGCGATTGTGGCGTGGATCGAGGAGGAGGAACTTCGTGATCGCTTGACCCGCGAAGCAATCGCGGAAGCCGATCAGGGTCTTTTGATCGACGAGGACGAAATCAAGGCGTGGGCGGCATCTCTTGGCACCGACGCGCCAAGGCCATTCCCGAAGCCGTGATCGTTCGCTGGACGCTGAGAGCCTCGGCCGATCTGCGGCGTCTTCACGACTTCCTGGAAGCCAAGAACCCGCAAGCCGCGAAAGCGGTCGCAGAAACTCTGGCGAATGCGCCAAGCAAATTAAGGCAGTTCCCTCGTCGGGGCCCCCGCGTGGAAGGATTCGACGGGCGCGAAGTCCGTCGCCTGGTCGTGGGTTCGTATGAGATTCGCTACGAGATCGCAGGTGAAGTGATCCGAATTTTGCAGATATGGCACGGCAAAGAGGATCGGTAGCTGAAACCGTCCCTAGCGCCTTACCCCCGCACGTCCGCCAGCGCGTCCTTCTCCCATTCCAGGAACTCCGGCGTCTGCAGCAGGCGCTCGGCGTAAGCGGCGCAGGGGCCGAGGTCGCCGTTGTCAGAGAGGCGCAGGCCGTAGCTGCGCAGGCGGGTGGCGACGGGGGTGAAGAAGGCGTCGGCGATCGACCACTGGCCGACCAGGAACGGGCCGCCGAAGCGCGTCAGCAGGCCGCTCCAGAGCTCCACCAGGCGGCGCAGGTCGTTGTGGGTGAGCTCCGAGACCGTCACGTCCTCGCGAAGCGACAGGTCCATCGGGCATTCGCCGCGCAGCGAGTGGAAGCCCGCGTGCATCTCCGCCGCCGCGGCGCGGCCCAGCGCGCGGGCGGCCGGATCGGCGGGCCAGAGTTGGGCGGCGGGAAATTTCTCGGCCAGGTATTCGCAGATCGCCAGCGAGTCCCAGATCGCCAGGTCGCCGTCCTTCAGCGCCGGCACCAGGCCGGTGGGCGAGCCGGCGGCGCGGGCGTTGGCGTTGGTCTCTTCGCTGCGCAGCCGGATCAGGGTCTCGGTGAACGGCGCGCCGGCGCGCTTGGCCGCAAGCCAGGGGCGAAGCGACCAGCTCGACCACAGCTTGTCGCCGATCAGCAGTTCCATCGTCGTCTCTCCCAGGCTTGAGTTCGCGCTGCGCCCGTCTACCTTGCCCACCCTAATAGACAAGCGCGGCGCACGCGCGGGTTCGGGGCCTTCCGGAGGGTTTGAAGCGTATGGCGGGTGCGATGGCGCCGGGGCTGGCGAAGCCCGCGGCGAAGCCGGTGTTTTCCGAAAGCTACAAGCGCACGGTGCTGGTCACCCTGACGCTGGTCTACACGCTCAATTTCATCGACCGGACCATCATCAGCATCATCGGCCAGCCGATGAAGGAGAGCCTGGGGATCACCGACAACCAGCTCGGCCTGCTGGGCGGGCTGGCCTTCGCCCTGCTCTACACGATCCTGGGCGTGCCGATCGCGCGGATCGCCGAGCGGGTGAGCCGGGTCAACATCATGGCGGTGTGCATCACCCTGTGGTCGGGCTTCACCGCGCTCTGCGGCCTCGCGCCCAACTTCGCGGTGATGATGGCGATGCGGGTGGGGGTGGGCATCGGCGAGGCCGGCTGTTCGCCGCCGGCGCACTCGCTGATCTCCGACTATTACGAGCCCAAGCGCCGCGCCTCGGCGCTGGCGGTCTACGCCTTCGGCATCCCGCTGGGCGCGATGCTGGGGGCGATCTTCGGCGGCCTGATCGCCCAGTTCCTCAACTGGCGCGCGGCCTTCTTCATCGTCGGCCTGCCCGGCGTGCTGGTGGCGCTGGCGCTGAAGCTGGTGGTCAAGGAGCCGCCGCGCGGCCACTCCGAGACCCCGGCCCACCCTGTCTTGGTCGAGGACGTGACGCCCGAGGAACTGGTCGCGCCGCCAGCACGCACGCTGGGCGGCGAACTCTGGCACGAGCTGCGCGAGCTCGGCGCCGTCGGCTGGCGCATCTTCGGCACCTGGTCGTTCCTCAACATGACGCTGGGCATCACCCTGGCGTCATTCGCCGGCTACGGCGCGGGGGCGTTCTCGTCGCCCTATTTCATCCGCTCGTTCGGGCTCGGCCTCGCGGTGGTGGGCGTGGTGTTCGGGCTCATCGCCGGGGTCTCGAACGGCTCGGGTACGCTGCTGGGCGGCTTCGTCACCGACTGGATGAGCAAGCGCAGCACGACCTGGTACGCCCTGGTGCCGGGCTTCGGCCTGGCGATCGCCCTGCCGATCTACATCCTCGCCTTCACCCGCCTCGACTGGCACGCGGCGGCCTGGATCCTGCTGCTGCCGGGGATCTTCCAGTACACCTACCTCGGCCCCACCTTCGGGGTGATCCAGAACGCCGTCGACACCCGGCGGCGCGCGACCGCGACGGCGCTCTTATTCCTGGTGCTGAACCTGGTCGCGCTGGGTGGCGGACCGCCGTTCACCGGCTGGCTGATCGACCAGTTCGCCCAGTACGGCTTCACCCACCCCGGCGTCCATTCGATCTGGAGTTCGCTCGGCCGGATGTTCCTGCACGGCGAGGCGGCCGGCCACGGCTTCACCGACCTGTGCCCCGGCGGCCTGCCCAAGAAGGCCGCCGCCGCCGCCCTCACCGCCGCCTGCAAGCCCTCGCTGGTGCGCGCGACGCAGCAGGGCCTGATCGTGACCTTCTTCTTCTACGGCTGGGGCGCCTTCCACTACTTCCTGGCCTCGCTCACCCTGGCCAAGGACCTGCGCAAGGCGGCGGCGGAGCGCGGCGAGGCTTAGGCGCCGGGCGATCGTACCGATCTCGGCAAAGACGGGCCCAGCTTTGGCGCCCGCGTTCAGCCCACTGGAGACGCCGGCATAAATCCGGCAAGGTCTGATGCGACAACGTCCAGCCGTCCGAGCGAATGAAACATGACCGGCGCTTCGCATGACGTCTTCATAAGCTACTCTTCCAAGGACAAGGCGACGGCCGACGCCGTCTGCGCCCTGCTGGAGCAGGAGGGCATCCGTTGCTGGATTGCGCCCCGGGACGTTTTGCCTGGCGAGGCGTGGCCCTCCTCTATCATCCAGGCCATCAGCACGACGAAAATCTTTGTTCTGATATTTTCCTCGTTCTCGAACGCGTCGGCGCAAATAAAACGCGAGGTCGAGCGCGCCGCAAATCGCGAAATACCCATCATCCCATTCCGGATCGACGACGTAACCGCCGATCAATATCTGGAATACTTCATCTCATCGCCGCACTGGATGGATGCCTTCACGCCTCCCCTGGATCAGCATATCCAGCAGCTTTCCGCCAATCTGAAGCGACTGCTCGCCAAGACCGCGACCGCGCCGACGCCTGAAGAACCCTTATTGGCGCCGTCGCAGCCCCAACAACTCCAGCGCCGGCCGGCGCGGGGCATGGGATGGATGGGTCTGGTGTTGATCGGACTGGTCTGCGTTGTCGTCATCGTCGCGGGCGCCGTCATCTTCCGCGGTGGCCCGTCGCCCTCGCCTGGCGCGCCGCCGGGCAACACGGCCAGCCCGACGCCGCCGGTCGCGGCGACATCGCAGGCCCCGCAGACGTCGGAGACACCGCAGACCGCGCAGGTTTGTCATGTCGCGGACCCGACGCCGTCGCTGCTGAACGTGCGCGTCAAGCCGAACGGCGACGTCACGCAGTCCTTGGCCAATGGAACACTCGTCCGCGTCGTCAAGCGGGCCGAGGTCGGCGGCAAGTCATGGGCGTTGATCGAGTCGGAAAACGGCGGCCAGCCGCTGGGATGGGTCTTCGACGACTATATCTATTGCGGTGGCTGACCGCCGGGCGGACGCTCGGAAGGTCCTATGGCGCGAAGTCAATCTTAGGCGCTCATCGCGCGAGCGAAGGCCTCGCGAAGTCTGAGCCGTTCCAGATACGCCTGCGCGTTCGGATATTTGTCGTCGAGCACCTTGAGGGCCGCGAGCAGTTCGAGCGAATACCCCATCATGACGTCCGCCGCGCCGAACGCCGATCCGAGCAGAAACGTGCGATCCGCGACGGTCTGATCGATCACCTGCAGGCAGACCCGGGCTTTTTGCTCGGCCTCGGCGGCCACGGATTGGCGGTCGTCCTTGCGCGTCAGCAGCCCGTTGAGACCGAGCGGACGGGCCAGGGTCGCCTCGCTGAACCAGCACCACTGGTGATGCAGCGCGCTCTCGGCCGTGCCCGGCGCGGGCCGCAGCCGACCGCCGCCGTACCGTTCGAGGATGTAGTCGATCATCGCGCCGGACTCGAACATTGTCAGGTCGCCGTCCGTCAGGATCGGCACCTTGCCCGCCGGACTGATCGCGCGCCATTGCGCCGAACCGCGGAAGGCTGGCGAGAAGTCGATCGTCTCGATCTCGACGGGCTGATCGAGCTCATAACAGAGCCAAATCGGGCGCACCGAGCGCGAGCCCGCGACGTGGTAGATTCTGAGCAAGGCGGAACCTCTCTGGGCAGCCTGGCCGGAGAGCCTACCGACGGAGCGAGCGAATGTCGCCTGATCCCGGCCGCTGGCTTCTCGCCTGAAGGCCCTTCTTGTCCGAGCTGCTCAGGACACGCCCTCGACCATGGCCGGCGCCTTCGCCGCCAGCGACGTGCGTGAAGGGCCGCCCAGGCGCTCGCGCAGCTTCAGGAACGGGCGCTCGACGCTCCAGTAGAGAGCCGCGCCCGCGATGCCGGCGCAGAGCAGCGCCAGCGGCAGGGCCAGGACGTGCGCGGCGGGCGACCATCCCTTCGCGGCTGCCGCCACGGCGTGGATGACCATCTTGTGGCTGAGGTAGAGGCTGTAGGAGCCGGCCGCCAAGGCGCCGGCGCCGGGAATGGCGCGGCGGCCGATCACCGAGGCGGCCGACGCGCCGCCCGTCACCAGCGCGGCCATGCTGAGCGCGATCAGCGGATAGCCGAAGACCGCCGCGAAGAAGCCGCCGATTTCGCGCTGAAACAGCGCCGCGGCCGCCGCGACGCCGACCAGCCCCGCCGCCAGCAGCAGGTTCGGCCGCGACGTCAGCCGCGCCCACCACGCCGGGCGCAAGGTCTGCACCGCGGCGGCGGCGATGCCGGCCAGGAGTCCGTCGAGCCGGCTCCAGGTCGGATAGTAGATCAGCCGCATATAGGGGCCGTCGGGCGAGCCGAAGATGTCGAACTTGGGCGAGGCGATGTCGTGCAGCCAGAACCAGCCGCGGATCAGCAGGCCGAAGACCAGCACCGCGACAAAGGCGCCGATCACCGTCCCCGGCTTCGGGCGCAGGGCGATGAGGCCGAGGGCCAGCGGGAAGACCAGGTAGAACTGTTCCTCCACGCAGAGCGACCAGGCGTGCGAGAACGAATGCGGCGCGAACGGAGCTGGGCTCAGGTTCTGGGTGAAGGTCAGAAAGGTCCACGGCGGCTGGATGTCGGGCCACTCGCGCCACGCCGGCACGAGGAAATAGATCGCCACCACGACGAGGTAGGCCGGCAAGGTGCGCAGCGCCCGACGGGTGAGGAAGCGCGCGTAGCTCGGCCGCTGGCCGCGTGCGAACGGCCGCAGCAATTGCCCGGCGATCAGGAAGCCGCTGAGCACGAAGAAGAGGTCGACGCCCATCCAGCCGAAGCCGACGAGTGGGTTCGTCTGAGGCGCGAGGTCCCAGAGCGAGGCGTGATAGATCAGCACCCAGCCGATGGCGGTCGCGCGCAGCAGATCGAGGCCCGGCAACCGCGGCGCGCCGCGGCTCGAGGAACTGGCGGGCGGCTCCAAGGAACGCGCGACTCCGGGGCGATTCAGGCTGAAGCGCGAGAGCTACACGCTTTCGCTCGGGCCGTCGCGCACTCCCGTGGCGCTTAGAACAC
>Ga0302314_10008236_pt1 | contig 18605 bp, 16 predicted proteins | sample III_Palsa_N2_3_FD_200533 | JGI IMG/M metagenome (GOLD analysis project Ga0302314, IMG submission 200533) | Peat permafrost microbial communities from Stordalen Mire near Abisko, Sweden - III_Palsa_N2_3 | ecosystem: Environmental > Terrestrial > Soil > Palsa > Peat permafrost | place: Sweden...
GACCCAGACGACCACTTACCCGCTCGAGCAGGCCAATCAGGCCCTTGCCGATCTGCGCGCCGGGCGCTTTGAGGGCGCCGCAGTCCTGATTCCCTAAAGCCGTTCAGTGCAGCGCGTCGGCCGGGCCCGGAAAGGGACCCGCCTTGCTCAGCATACTGGGCACGCCGTGACCTAGCTGTCCCTGCAGCCAGCGCGCCGTCTCGATCAGGCGCGGCAGGGACACGCCAGTGTGCACGCCACTGCGCTCGAGCAGATAGATCAGATCTTCGGATGCAATGTTGCCGGTCGCGGCCGGTGCGAACGGACAGCCGCCGATGCCACCGATGCTCGCATCGAGCGTCTGCACGCCCGCATTGATGGCCGCCCAGGCATTGGCAAGGCCGGTATTGCGGGTATTGTGAAAATGACAGCGCAAGCGCATCCCGGGCGCCAGTGCATGGAAGCGCGCGAGCAGCTCGCTGACCTGTGCAGGTACGGCGACCCCGATCGTATCGGCGAAGCACAGCTCAAATGGATCGGCGTCGGCCAGGCGCTCCGCGATGTCGAGCACGTGCTCGATGGGCACTTCGCCCTCGAACGGACAACCGAATGATGTGGAGATTGTGACCTGGGCTCGCACGCCGGCGGCGCGTGCAGCCGTTGCGATCTGCAGCCAGGCCGCGATGGAGTCCTGCGTGTCCACACCCTGGTTGCGGCGGTTGAAACTATCGCTGGCCGCTACCACCATGCCGATCTCGTTGCAGCCCGCGGCCAGAGCTCGCTCCAGGCCGCGCCGATTGAGCACGAGGCCGGTGAAATAGACGCCGTCGGGCCGCTGCAACTGAGCGAGCAGGGATTCCGCATCCGCCATCTGCGGCACTTTGTTGGGATTGACGAAGCTTGCGACCTCGATGCGCCGCACGCCCGCCTGCAACAGGTGCTCGATGAGCGCGATCTTGACCGCCGTCGAAACGACCTGCGGCTCCATCTGCAGGCCGTCGCGCGGACCGACCTCGAGCAGATCAATAGCCCGGCTCATCATGTGCATGGGATGCGCCCTGCGGCTGCGCGCCGCGCGATCCAATCCTCCTTATCAATGCGGTAAATCACGTTCGGTCGGCCAGGCTCGCCGTAATAGCTCACGCTGGCTTCGCCGATGAGGAGGGCGCCCAGCTTTTCCATGGCCTTGCGCGAGCGCCAGTTTTGCGCGCCGACGTGAAAGATCACGTGCTGCACGGCTTCGAACGCATGATCGAGCATGAGGGTCTTGAGCTGCCGATTGTACTGGCCGCCCCAATATTCCCGGGCGATGAAGGTGTAGCCGATCGCTACCGAGCCGCCCGCTTCGTCCAGATCGTAGTAGCGCGAGCTGCCCATGATTGCGCCGCTGTGCGCATGGGTCACCAGGAAGGCGCCACCGGATTCCATTGCGCCTTTGAAATAATTGGCAAACACCTCGCGCTGATATCGATCCGGATTGGGATGCTGCTCCCAGATCAGTCGATCCGATGCGACAGCGTAGAGAGGCTCAAAGTCCGCAGGCTGCAACGGGCGCAGCCGGACAAAATTATTCTCGAGGCGCGGCTGCAGGTTGAAGGGCATTGGACGGCAACGGCTGCTGGAGTTTTTATTGTAGCCCGAGCCCGGGTGGGCCGCAGCCGCTTTGGTACGATGGCGCGCATGAGGTGGCGCCGATATCGCATCGTTCGTCTGGCGCGCGCGCGGCCGCGCTTGCTCATCTCGTTGGCCGTAGCCATCGCGGTCGCCACACTGCTGCCCGAACAGCTGACCGATCATCGGCTCACGCGCTGGCTGATCGCGTGGAATGTGGGCTCGCTCCTGTACGTGACTCTGATCGCAGTGATGATGCACGGTGCCAGCAGCATCCAAATCCGGCACCGCGCACAGCTGCAGGATGAGGGTGAGTACGCGATCCTGGTTCTGGTCGTGCTCGCAGCCATCGCGAGTCTGGGCGCCATTGGCGGTGAGCTTGCGGTCGTCAAGAACATGCACGGGCTCGTGAAGCACGGCCACATCGCGCTCGCCGGGCTCACGGTGGTCTCATCGTGGGCCTTCATCCAGGTGATGTTCGCGACGCACTATGCCAACATTTATTACGCCGCGCTGGCTCGTGGCGAGCCCGCCGGCCTGCACTTTCCGCATGATCGTGCCCCCGACTTCGGCGATTTTTTTTACTTTTCGGCCATCATCGGCACCTCCGGACAGACCGCGGATGTGGCGTTCGTGAGCCGCAGCATGCGCCGCATCGGTTCCGTGCATTGCATTCTGGCCTACATGTTCAACACCGTCGTGCTCGCGCTGCTGATCAATATCGGCGCGAGCATGTTCTAAAAAGGGCCGCACTCGCTCATGAGCTCGCGCGCGTGGCTGGCGTTCCTGGCACTGGGAATCATCTGGGGCGTGCCTTACTTCTTCATCAAGCTGGCCGTGCAGGAACTCTCGCCATGGCTGATCGCCTGGGCTCGCATCGTGCTCGCCACGCTCATTCTGCTGCCGATCGCCTGGCAGCGCGGCGCATTGCGTCCCCTGTTCGCGCACAAGGGCTCAGTCTGCGCGTTCGGGCTGGTCGAGTTCGCGGTGCCCTTTGCGGCCATCTCGCTGGCGGAGCGCTGGATCAGCTCCTCGATCGCTGGCATTCTGATCGCGACTATTCCGCTGATCATCGCGTTGATCTCGCGCTTCTTCGGCGTGCACGAGCGCTTCGGTCCCTGGCGTGTGATGGGTCTGCTGGTCGGATTGAGCGGCGTAGTCACCTTGCTTGGACTGGGCAGCATTTCCGGTCCACTCGGCTGGGTCGGCGTCGGCTGCATGCTGCTCGCAAGCATCGGCTATGCCGTTGGCCCGTTGATCGTGCAACGCCATCTCAAGCTTATCGATCCGTTCGGTCCGATTGCCGCGAGCCTGCTGGTCGCCGCGCTGATCCTGCTGCCGGCGGCGCTATGCTCGCTGCCCGCGCAGATGCCCTCGGCGCTGGCCTTGATATCCGTCGCGGTCCTCGGTGTCGTGTGCACCGCGCTGGCCATGCTGCTGATGTTTTACCTGATTACCCACGCGGGGGCTGCCCGCGCATCCGTGATCACCTACATCAATCCCGCGGTCGCCTCACTGCTGGGCGTGGCGATACTGCACGAGCATCTCGGAGTAGGGGGCCTGACGGGGCTCGCGCTCATTCTGTCGGGCTCCTGGCTCGCGACTCGCGGCGCACGGCCCGGCGTCGGCAACTGAGGATCGGCGCGCGCACCCGCACCAAGTGCGGGCGCCATCGCGCCCCAGGCACTGCCCGGGTGCGCGCAGCCGGCAGGAACCATGCGATTTCAAGCCCATAGCCGCGGCACAACGCTTGCAACCGAATCGGTAATACCGAACCTGATTTTCGTAATATCCGGCTTCCGGGGGTGCTCCATGCGTTCAATGGGAACAGGCCTTGTGCGCGCGCTGCTGCTGTGCGTGGCCTTGCTCGGTGCGCGTGCGGCCGGCGCCGCGTCGATGAGCCTTGGCTACAGCGACTGGCCGGGCTGGGTCGCCTGGCAGGTGGCGATCGACAAGGGTTGGCTCAAGGAGGCCGGGCTCGATATTAATTTCAATTGGTTCGACTACTCGGCATCGATGGATGCGTTTGCCGCCGGCAAGATTGACGGTGATTTCGTCACCAATGGCGATGCGCTCGTGACCGGCGCGGGTGGTGCGCGCAATCTGATGATCATGGCCACCGACTACTCCAACGGCAACGACATGATCGTCGCGCGGCCGGGCATCAAGACGATCCAGGAGCTCAAGGGCAAGAAGATCGGGATCGAAATCGGCTTGGTCGAGCATCTGCTGCTGCTCGATGGGCTCAAGAAGGCCGGGATGACGCAGAACGATGTGACCCTGGTGAATTCGAAGACCAACGAGACCCCGCAGGTGCTCGCCTCGGGTCAGGTCGATGCCATCGGGGCCTGGCAGCCGAACTCGGGCATGGCGATGAAAGCCGTGCCCGGGGCGCGTCCGGTCTATACCTCCGCGCAGGCTCCCGGCCTCATTTACGACGTGCTGATGGTGAGCCCCGCGAGCCTGGCGGCGCATCGGGCCGAATACCTCAAGCTGATCCATGTCTGGGATCGTGTCGTCAAGTACATCAATGATCCGGCGACGCAGCCCGATGCGGTGAGCATCATGGCGGCGCGCGTGGGTCTGACGCCGGCGCAATACCTGCCCTTGCTCGCCGGCACCCATCTGCTCGACATCGCGGCGAACAAGAAGGTGTTCGTCAAGGCCGAGGGCCTCGGCTCGCTCTATGGCTCATCGAGCATCGTCGATGACTTCAACGTCAGGAACGCGGTGTACAAGCAGCCGCAGAACATCGATGGCTGCATCGTTGCGACATTGATTGCGGCGCAGCCCTGAAAGGCCCGGGCATGTACAGCAGCGAGAAGATTCAACAGACGCAGCAGCATCTGGCCGAACGCGGCGTGCGCTATTGCATCGGCGCCTTTGTCGATATCCACGGCGTGCCCAAGGCGAAGGTCGTGCCGCTCGCGCATCTGCCGCAGATGGCGGCCGGCTCAGAGCGCTACACGGGCTACGCGCTCGATGGTCTGGGCCAGGCGCCCAACGACGACGAGATCACCTCGGTGCCCGATCTGGACCATATCGTGCAGTTGCCCTGGGAGCCGAAGATCGCCTGGATGCCCGCCGATAATTACTTTCAGGGCAAGCCCTATGCGCTCAACACGCGCGTCGCCCTCAAGGCGATGCTCTCGCAGGCCGCGCAGTTCGGATTCGGCATGAACCTGGGGATCGAGTGCGAGGTCTACGTGCTCAAGCAGCACGCCGACGGCTCACTCTCGGTTCCCAACCCGGACGACAAGCTGGTCAAGCCTTGCTACGACGTGCGCGGATTCATCGACAACTTTCGCTGGCTCGATCAAATCGCCAGCGCCATGGACGAGCTGGGCTGGGACCTCTACTCATTCGATCACGAGGACGGCAACGGGCAGTACGAGTTCGACTTCCAGTACGCCGATGCACTGACCATGTGCGATCGGCTGATCTTTTTTCGGGAGATGGCCAAGCACTATGCGCGCGAGCAGGGGCTGATCGCGACGATGATGCCCAAGCCGTTTGCGAATCGCACCGGTACCGGAGCGCACTTCAACATGTCGCTCTACGAGCTGGGCAGTGGCCAGAACGCATTCGCCTGCGCACCCGCGGATGACCCGCGGGGCCTCGGGCTGACCGAGCTGGGCTACTACTTCATCGGCGGCATATTGCGGCATGGCAAGGCGCTGTGCGCGGCCTTCGCGCCGACCGTCAACAGCTACAAGCGGCTCGTGCGCCAGGGCGCGATGAGCTATTTCTCCTGGGCGCCCGTGTTCAATTCATACGGCTCGAACAACCGTACCAACTCGCTGCGCGTGCCCTCGGGCGGTGGGCGCTGCGAGGCGCGCAATGCCGACGGTTCGGTGAACCCGTATCTGGCCGCCACGCTGGCTTTGGCGGCCGGCCTGGAAGGCATACGCGAGCGCATCGATCCGGGCAAGCCGAACGAGGATAACCTCTACGCCATCGGTGAGGCCGAGCGCCGCGCCCGCGGTATCGATTTTCTGCCGCAGACGCTGCAGGAGGCCGTGGCCGAATTCGCCGCCGATCCGCTCATCGAGCACACGCTCGGATCGGAGCTGCGCGATGAGTTCGTGCATTACAAGAGTCTCGAGTGGCAGTCCTATCACCAGAGCGTGAGCGCCTGGGAGATCGAACGCTACAGTCAGGCCTTTTAACCGCACCGCGATGCGCACTCGTAGCCGCGCGCATGCACCGGGTGGCCGCGCTGATCCCGCCATTGCACCCGTTCTAGACGGCCCTATCAGAACGGATAGTTCAGACCCGTGAACACGGCCAGTCCTTCGCTGCCGTAACCAATGTCGACACGACCGACCACGGAAGGGCGTGTCACGCCGCGAAAGCCGATGCCGCCGACCGTATGCAGTTGCGTGAGTGGAATGGTGCTCGGCCGCGCGAACACACGGGCCAGATCAACGAAGGGCGTGATCTCCAGGTCGACCTGCGTCGAGAAGGTGTTGAAGCTGGCTACCCGATTGCGCATCTCGATATTGGTGGTAAAGGAATCACGGTCGTAGAAGCGCCCGGCGCCAAAGCCGCGCAGAATCTGCTCGCCGCCAATTGCGCTCTCGCCCCCACCGATGCCGCTGAGTGCCCAGAACGGCAACTCGTGGGTGTCGGGCAGATAGCGCAGCGCCATATGTGCGGCCAGAATCGTGTTGGGCAGCACGCGCCAGTAGCCGCGGCCATCGAAGCCGGCCTCCGTGTACAGCGAGTCGTTGAACACTCCCTGCCGGCTGGCGATGCCGCCATATTCGACCAGCATGAGGCCGCGGGTGGGTATGAACAGGCTATCGCGCGTGTCATAGATCAGGGAGATGCGCTGGCGTATCTCGTTGGTCGTGCCCACGCCCAGAATGTGGGCGAAGCGGGTCTGCAGTGAGGCGATGCCGGCCAGGGTGCCTGGCAGCACGTCGACGCTGCGGATCAGCGGGCTGTACTGCAGCTGCCAGGTGCGGTTGAAATTCAGCCCGATCTGCCACTGCACCAGCTCCTGTTGCTCGGTGTAGTCGGTCTCGGCAATGGCGGGTGATTGGTTGCCTACGCCGTAGAAGCGCGGCGTTCCGTTGCGATCGTAGATCAGGCTCGCACCGAGCGACCAGCGCTGCTCCCGCAGCAGTCCGGTCTCGAACTCGCCGTCGACCCCGCGCTGCACCTTCTGCTCGATGCCCGCGACCAGCGACCAGATCTCGTCCTGGGAGGGGTATTCGAACACGCGCACATGCGCGCCATAGCCGAAATAGGGATTGTAGAAGGCATCGGGCGCGATGATGCGTGTGATCTGGCCGTCCGAATTATTGTGCAGCCACACCGGCAGGATGCCCAGTGTCGTGCCGCTGTTCGGATCCACACCGATCTCCGGTATCGGAATGAATGGCAGGCTCGAGAGCCAGCCAAAGCTCTGCGCGGCGGGCGCTGCAGGCTGCGCTGGCAACGGGTCTGGTGCCGGCGGTGGGGCGCCGGGTCCCGGGGCCGCATCGTTCGCTGTCGCCGTGGCGCCGATGCCGGCGAGCAACAGCGCCCAGACGATGGCCGGCGCGCGCATGCGTGCTGCTCGATGAGGCGCTGTGTCAGGCATCGCCCACACTGCCGCTGAGTGGCCGCCGCAATCGGCGCACCTCCATCCATTGCCAGGAAATCAGCGCCGGCACGCCGCACAGCACTTCGCGCAGACGCTTGGCCATGGAGACGGCCAGCGCCAGCTCGCTGCTGATGCCCAGAGCGTGTCCAAACATGATGAGCCCGGCCTCCTGCACGCCCAGGCCGGCGGGCACGACAAATGCGATATGGCGCACCGCCTGCGTCAGGCTCTCAAGCATCAGGGCGCCGCCCACACCGATCGGCTGTCCAAACAGGCGCAGCGCGAACCAGACCTCGAAGGCGCCCGAAATCACGGCGACGAACTGCAGGCTGGCGGCGCCAATCAGTGTCCAGCCCCGGTGCAGGCAGGCCCGCAGCTCATGATCCAGAGCCGCTCCGCCTTCGGACACGGCGATGGCGCCCACCAGCGGACGCAGCAGGTCGTGAAAGCGCTCGAATATGGAACCGTAACGCAAGGCTAATACCGTCAATGCCGGCACCGGCAGACTCAGAACGAACACCAGAATGAACTTGCGATATTGCAGTCCGGCAGCGTTGAGGTCGATCAGCAGGAGCAATCCCAGCGCCGTGAACACATACATCACGATCAATGTCAGCAGGATCTCGACGATTACCGTGGCACCGGCGGGTGCGGCTGCGATGCCGCGCCAACGCAGCAGACGCACTCCGGCTACACCGCCGCCGACATTGGCCACCGGCAGCACGCGGTCAATGCCTTCGCGCACCGTGGTCACCCAGAACAGGTAGCCAAGGCCCGCGCGCCGCTGCGTATCGTAGGGGCGCAGCAGCATCAGCCAGCCGATCGCATACAGGATCAGGTAGAGCGTGCGGTACGGTACCAGACAAAGCAGTCGCCAGCCGCCCACCGCGAATGTCTGCAGCATCGCCGGCAGATCGGTGCGCACTACCAGGAATATCAGCAAACCCAGGCCCAGCAGCCCCCCGATGTATGCGGCGAGTTTCAAGCCTCGGTCATCAGGACAGTCGGTGCATGACGCCATTGGCGTCAACGTCAAACTCGCTGTCGCGCCAGCGTATGTGCGAGCTGAAGAAGCTCAAGTACCAGACCCAGCAGATCAGCAGCTCGCGCGCCGGCAACAGCCACAGATCCGACCAGAGCCCCCGATCATCGCGCAGTCGATGTACGAAATGCAGCAGCAGCCGTGCCGTGAGCGCGCTGCAGAAGAGCAGCCACGCACTGATCGTGAGGGTCTGGCCGGCCGCGACGAGCGCCAGGCCAAAGATGGCTGGCGGCAGGCTGAAGCTCAAGAAAATCCAGCGGAAACTGCGCGGCCGCAGCACCTTGAGCGTGCGCATCCAGCGCCGCTCATGGCCCACGAGCGCGCGCCAATCCGGTTCGTGGTGCTCAGCATTGACCATATAGCGTGACAGTACGATCTTCAGCCCCTGAGCTCGAACCAGCTCGCCCAGTCGATGATCGTCGGCAAGATGATTGACAATCACCGGCAACCCGCCAATGCCCTCGAGCGTATCGCGTCGCAGGCACAGCGTCTGCCCCGAAACGTAGCCCTCGTGCCCGAATAGCCACGCCAGCAATACCGCGGGCATATACCACTCATTGACGTACATGGCACCCAGTCGCGACCAGGGCCGCGCGGTCGGCACGTCGTGGTAGAGGCAGGTGACCAGTCCCACGCGCGCATCGCGCAGCGGCGCGGTTACGCTGCTCAGATAATCGGGGCCGACGAAGACGTCGCTGTCGGCTATCACGAGCAGGTCGTGGCGTGCACACGCCAGCATGCTGATGAGGTTGCTGATCTTGCGGTTACTGCCGTGCTGCTGCGGGTTGATCACCACATCGATCGCGAGCGACGGGAATTCACTGACCAGGCGCCGTACCGCCGCCAGTGCCGGATCGGCCGGATCATGCACGCCAAAGACGATCTGATAGTCTGGATAGTCCTGGCGGCAGAATGAGCGCAGGTGCCGGTACAGGCCCGGCTCGGCGCCGCACAGGGGCTTGAGCACCGTTACTGAGGGCTGTCGCGTCGTGGCGGCTGCGGTCTTGATCATTCGCCAGCGCAGTACCGCCGCGACGCTGAGCCAAGCATAAGCGGCCGCCACGGATAAGACGGCATAGCCGATGACCGTGATCAGCGCGTGAATCAAGGTCATCGCAAGCGCGCTGTCGGGCGCTTCAGGCCTCGTGCCCGCGCAGGAAGCGGAAGAACTCCACCCCTTCGCGCAGCCGCCGCTGCATCATGTCCCAGCTCGAGAGCATCTGCCGCACGATTTCCCAGATCTTGCTGGGCCGGAAATAAAAGCGCTTATAGAACACTTCCATGCTGTGGAAGAGCTCGCTCTTGGAAAGATTGGGATAGCTGATGGCCGCCAACTGCACGCCGCGCTCGTTCACGAGGTTCAGCGTGTCATTCTCCTTAAGCCAGCCGTTCTCGATGGCCTGCTTATACAGAAACGTGCCAGGGTAGGGCGCGGCCAGCGATACCTGTATCGTGAGCGGATTGATCTCCTTGGCGAATTCGATCGTGTTCTTGATCGTCTCAGTAGTCTCGCCCGGCAGTCCGAGGATGAAGGTGCCGTGGATCAGGATGCCGAGCTTGCGGCAGTCCGCGGAGAAGCGCCGAGCGATATCGGTGCGCAGCCCTTTCTTGACGTTGTGCAGAATCTGGTCGTCGCCGGATTCATAGCCGACCAGCAGCAGGCGCAGACCATTCTCTTTCATGACCTGCAGCGTCTTGTACGGTACGTTGGCCTTGGCGTTGCAGCTCCAGGTCATGCCCAGTCGGCCCATGCCGCGCGCAATCTCCTCGACCCGCGGCAGATTCGAGGAATCGGTGAAGGTATCGTCATCGAACATGACCTCCTTGACGGCGGGCATGTTGTGCTTGATCCATTCGACCTCGGCAAGCACATTCTCGGCCGAGCGCACCCGATAGCGATGTCCGCCGACCGTCTGCGGCCACAGGCAAAACGTGCACTTCGAGCGGCAGCCGCGGCCAGTGTAAAAGCTCACGTAGGGATGTTTCAGATAGCCGTTGAAGTAGTTCTCGATCTTCAGGTCGCGCTGGAAGACCGGGGCCACGAACGGCAACTCATCCATGTTCTCGACGATCGGGCGCGCCGCGTTGTGCACGATGCGGCCATCCGCGCCGCGGTAGGAGAGGCCTTTGACGTCCTTGAGCGGCAGACCTTCGGCGACTTCCTTGCAGGTGTAATCGAACTCCTCGCGGCAGACGAAATCGATCGCCGGCGTGGCATTGAGCGAGCCCTCCGGATCGACCATGGTCTTGGCGCCAACCAGGCCAATCCTGATGTCCGGATTGTCCTGCTTGAGCAGCTCGGCGAATTTGGCGTCGGTCGGAAACGACGGCGTGCTCGTATGCATGATCACGAGCTCATAGCCGCGCGCGATCTCGCGCGCCTGCTGGATGCTCAGATTGTCAGCGGAGGCATCGAGCAGGCGCGAGTTCGGCACCAATGCAGCGGGCTGCGCCAGCCACGTCGGGTACCAAAAGGATTTGACCTCGCGCTTGGCCTGGTAGCGCGAACCGGCGCCACCGTCGAAGCCGTCAAACGACGGGGCCTGCAGGAACAAGGTTTTCAGGGCTGACGTGGAACAGGTGGTCATTGATCGGCCTCGCGGCAAAGTTGTCGCAGCATACTTGCACCCAGCGCTGACAGCATAGTCCCAAAGCGCCCTTCGCCCGCGGCGTAGTCTGTGTCTGCTGGCGCGTTGACTGCCGGCATGTTAAACGCATTGGCTTGATATCGTTCGTTATTCGCCTACCCGGTTTGGTATGCTGTGACGCAGCGTAGTGGATCTGCAGGAGCTTTGTTCATGATGGATCAGGTTGTGCGCAGGCACGCCAGCGAGCGCGAAGACGCCGAAGAAAGCGAGTCGCTCATCCTCGTGGATGAAGCGGACCGCGAAATAGGCCACTTGAGCAAGTCCGAGTGCCATGAGGGGCGCGGCATTCTGCATCGCGCCTTCTCCGTGCTGATCTTCAATGGGCACGGAGAGCTGCTGCTGCAGCAGCGCGCGGCGAGCAAGCCCCTGTGGCCGCTGTTCTGGTCCAACAGCTGCTGCAGTCACCCGCGGCGCTCCGAATCCATGGAAGGAGCCGTACAGCGGCGTCTGCGCGAAGAGCTCGGGGTGCGCTGCGCGTTGAATTTCCTCTTCAAGTTTCATTATCAGGCGCAATTCGAGCCCATCGGCGCCGAGAACGAGATCTGCTGGGTCTTCATCGGCCGATGCGGCGAGCCGCTCAGTATTGACCGCAGCGAGATTCTGGCCACGCGCTGGATCAGCCCCGAAGCATTGCAGTTGGAGTTGACCGGGAGTGGCGGCGCGAGGTTTACTCCATGGTTCAAACTGGAGTGGGGACGTATCTGGCGCGATCATCGCCAGGACGTGCTCGCCCTGTTCTAGGAGTTATCAATTTGGGTGTTCCACTGATCCAGGCATACCGGGTGGGCCGCTATATCGCGGCGCGCAAGTTGCGCGGCGTCAAGCGCTATCCGCTCGTGCTCATGCTCGAGCCCCTGTTCCAATGCAATCTGGCCTGCGCGGGCTGCGGCAAGATCGATCATCCGAAGGAAATCCTGCAGAAGCGACTGACGCTCGAAGAAGCGCTGCGAGCGGTGGACGAATGCGGCGCCCCGATGGTGTCGATCCCTGGCGGGGAGCCGCTGATTCATAAGGATATGCCGCAGATTGTGGCGGGCATCGTCGCGCGGCGCAAGTTCGTGTACCTGTGCACCAACGCCATTCTGCTGCCCAAGCACATCCATGAGTATCGTCCCTCGCCCTACCTGACATTCTCGATTCATCTGGATGGCAATCGCGAGCGGCACGATGAGTCGGTGTGCCAGGAAGGCGTGTTCGACAAAGCGGTCGCGGCGATCCGGCTCGCGCGCAGCCAGGGCTTTCGCGTCACGATCAACTGCACCTTGTTCAATGGCGAGGATCCGGAGGAAGTGGCGGCCTTCTTTGATGAGGCCATGAGCCTTGGCATCGAAGGCATCACCGTCTCGCCCGGCTATAGTTACCACCATGCCCCGCGCCAGGATGTGTTCCTCGGCCGCAGTGCCAGCAAGCGGCTGTTCCGCGAGATTTTCAAACGCCGGCGCCATGCGCAGCACGGGGCCTCAAAGCGCCGCTGGTCCTTCAATCATTCCGGGCTGTTCCTGGACTTCCTCGCCGGCAACCAGGCGTATCAATGCACGCCCTGGAGTACGCCGACCTTCAACATCTTCGGCTGGCAGCGGCCCTGCTATCTGCTCACCGATGAAGGCTACGCGCCGAGCTTTCGCTCCCTCATGGAGGACACCGAGTGGGAGCACTATGGGGTCGGCCGCAATCCGGCCTGCGACAACTGCATGGCCCATTGCGGGTTTGAGGGCACGGCCGTGGATGACGCGTTCATGCACCCGCTCAAGGCACTCAAAGCGGCTCTGCGCGGGCCGCGGGTCACGGGTCCGATGGCACCGGATCTGCCTGTGCTCTATGGGGAAGGCGCGCGGCGCGTTTCGGCCGCCATTCCAGTGAGCCAGATCAAGCGTCCGAATCATGCTGCCGACGCCCAGACCAGCGCCGAGCTGCAATGACGGAGCGGCCGCTGTCGGCGACACCCGCGCGCACGTGAGCAGCAGCCCCGGTGCGCGGCACACCGGCGATGAATTCACCGCGCTCCTTGAGTCCTGGCGTGAGCGCATGGAGCTGGGCTTGGCCGCGCGGCTGCCGGCCCCCGATATCGCGCCCACGCGCCTGCATCAGGCGATGCGCTACAGCGTGCTGGGTGGAGGCAAGCGCGTACGGCCGGCACTGCTGTTTGCCGCCGCGCGCGCAGTAGGGCTCGCGGAAGAGCAAGTCGAGGCGGCCGCCTGTGCGCTCGAGCTCGTGCACGTGTACTCGCTCGTGCACGATGATCTGCCGGCGATGGACAATGATGATTTGCGCCGCGGGCGGCCGACCTGTCACAAGGCCTTCGATGAGGCCACGGCGCTGCTGGTCGGCGATGCGCTGCAGGCACTGGCCTTCCTGTTACTGGCGCGCGATCCGGCTTTGCCGGCCTCACCGGGCATACGCCTGCGGCTCATCGAATTGCTGGCCGACGCCGGTGGCAGCTTCGGCATGGCAGGCGGACAGGCGATCGATCTGGCCGTGCAGGGCCAGCGGCTCAATGAGGCTCAGCTCGAGGATATGCACTCGCGCAAGACCGGCGCGCTGATTCGCGCCAGCGTCATGATGGCCGCGGAATGCGTGCCGAGTCTCGAGCCGCGTCTGCGCAAGGCGCTCGCGAGCTTTGCGGCCCCGATTGGTCTGGCATTTCAGATCCAGGACGATTTGCTCGACGTGATCGGGGACGCCGTGGCGCTGGGCAAGGCCACCGGCGCCGACAGCGAGCGATCCAAGCCCACCTATCCGGCAATCATCGGCGTCGAGGCCTCGCAGCAGCGGGTAAGCCTGTTGCATGCGCAGGCGGTTGACGCACTGGCGCCCTTTGGCGCGCGCGGGGAGGCGCTGCGCGCCATGGCGCACTGGCTGCTCGCGCGCCGGCATTAGCCCGATCGTTGCCGAGGCGCTACCATGGCGCAATCCGCTGTTCAACGGGTGCTGTTCGTACGATGTCGCGAGACCCTCTCCAAACGGATTCCGGCATGTCGGACGAGGTCTACCAGGACCGCATACTGCCGCACGTATCGCGCACCTTTGCGCTGACGATCCCGCAGTTGCCGCCCGCGCTGCGTACCCCGGTCACGAACGCCTATCTGCTCTGCCGCATGGCCGATACGATCGAGGATGAGCCGGCGCTGTCGCCCGCCGCGACGTTGCGGCTGTTGCAACGCTTTGTAGCGGTGGTCGATGGCCACGAGCAGGCGAGCGCGCTGGCGGCGGACGTCGCAGCGCAGCTCTCGGCGCAGACGCTGCACGCCGAGCGCGAGCTGATTCTCAACATGGGACGGGTGGTGCGCCTCACGGCGCAGTTCAACGAGCCCCAGCGCGCCCCCATCCGGCGCTGCGTCGAAGTCATGTGCGGCGGCATGCATCAATTCCAGCACACGGCAAGCCTGCGCGGTGTCCCGCGCTCGAGCGACCTGGATGACTACTGCTACTACGTGGCCGGCGTCGTCGGGCAGATGCTCACGGAGCTGTTCTGCGCCTACTCGCCGCAGATCATGCAGCGGCGCCGGTCGCTGCAGGAGCTGGCGGTTTCCTTCGCGCAGGGCCTGCAGATGACGAATATTCTCAAGGACGTCTGGGAGGATCGCCGGCGCGGAGCCTGCTGGCTGCCGCAGGAGGTTTTCTCGCGCTACGGCCTGGAGCTCGCGCAGTTGTCGCCCGGGCATCGGGATGCGCGCTTCGATGCCGCGTTCAGCGAGCTCATCGGGGTCGCACACGCACACCTGCGCAATGCGCTGGCCTTCACGCTGCTGATTCCGCGCCGGCAGACGGGCATCCGCCGCTTCTGTCTCTGGGCGATCGGCCTGGCGGTGCTCACCTTGCGCAATATCGAGCGCACGCCCGGCTTTACCTCCGGGCAGCAGATCAAGGTCTCGCGCTCGGCCGTCAGCATGACGCGGATGCTGACTTCGCTGGCGGTGCGCAGCAATTGGGCATTGCGACGCCTGTTCGAGCGGGCCGCGCGCGGCCTGCCGCTCGCAGCGCCTGCGGTCGTGCGAGCGTCCCGGCATGCAGCCGAGCAAGCCCAGAGTGCGCGCGCCGCGCCGCTGGACGGGGCCGGCAGCCTGCGCGAGGGGAGTTCAGCGCGTTGACCAGCAGTAATATCCAGGCGCTCGCAGCGCGCGCGCATCGGCACGCCGCAGCCGCGGAGCGGCCGCCGGGCGCGGCAGCATCGCTGGACCAGCGCATCGAGCTCGCGCGCGATGCGCTGCTTGCGCTGCAGAGCGCGCAGGGCTACTGGCTCTTCGAGCTCGAGGCCGATTGCACGATCCCGGCCGAATACATCCTGATGATGCATTATCTGGATGAGATCGATGCGGCGCTGGAGGCCAAGCTTGCCGCGTATCTGCGTGCTCATCAGGCCGAGCACGGCGGCTGGCCGCTCTACTACGGCGGGGCTCTGGACGTCAGCTGCAGTGTCAAGGTCTACTATGCGCTCAAGCTGGCCGGTGACAGCCCCCAGGCCCCGCACATGCAGCGCGCACGCGCGGCCATTCTCGAGCGCGGCGGCGCCGCCCGCAGCAATGTCTTCACGCGCATCGCGCTGGCCTTGTTCGGGCAGGTGCCCTGGCGTGCGGTGCCCTATATACCGGTCGAGATCATGTTGGTGCCGCGATGGTTCCCATTCAATATCGATCGGGTCTCGTATTGGTCGCGCACTGTCATGGTCCCATTGTTCATCCTGTGCACTTATAAGCCGCGCGCGCGCAATCCGCGCGACGTTCATATCACTGAGCTGTTCACGACGCCGCCGGAGCAGGAACGACACTACTTTCGATTGCCGCCGGAACGGTCCGGCATTCTCGCCAAAGTCTTTCTGGTCGTGGATCGACTCGCGCTCTACCTGATCGAGCCGCTGATCCCGAAGGCCATGCGCGCGCTCGCCACACGCCGCGCGGAAGAGTGGATCCTCGCGCGATTGAACGGCGAGGATGGCTTGGGCGCCATCTTCCCAGCGATGGTCAATGCGCTCGAAGTGCTGGTACTGCGTGGCTATCCGAGCGATGACCCGCGCCGCGTGACGGCTAAGCGCGCCCTCGAGAAATTGCTGGTTACCAACACCGCGAGCGCCTATTGCCAACCCTGTGTGTCGCCCATCTGGGATACCGCGTTGGCGAGCCTGACGATGCAGGCGGTCGGGGGCATGACGGCACTGAGCGCGGCGGATCGCGCGCTCGAGTGGCTGCGCTCGCAGCAACTGCGCGATGAGCCCGGGGACTGGCGCATCAGTCGCCCAGCGCTGGCCGGTGGAGGCTGGGCCTTTCAGTTCGCCAATGGCTTTTATCCGGACCTCGACGATACGGGCGTGATCGCCTGGACGATGCAGCAGGCCGGCAATCCTGCGCGCTACGCCGAGAGTCTGGATCGGGCCCTGAATTGGCTGGTCGGCATGCAAAGCGCCAATGGCGGCTTCGCGTCATTCGATGTGGACAATGTTCACTACAATCTCAATTACATCCCATTCGCCGATCATGGCGCGCTGCTCGATCCGCCGACCAGCGATGTCACCGCGCGTGTCGTCACGGCACTGGCGCTGGTAGGGCGGCCGCAGGATAAAGCGGCGCTCGAGCGGGCCATCGTCTTCCTGCGCAACGAACAGGAAATGGACGGCTCGTGGTTCGGCCGCTGGGGTACCAATTTTATTTACGGTACCTGGTCCGTGCTCAGCGCATTGGCGCGCGCGGGCATCGGCGCCGAGGATGAGAGCGTGCGCCGCGCAGTGCGCTGGCTGCAATCGCGGCAGAATGCCGATGGGGGCTGGGGCGAGAGCAACGACAGCTACACACTCGAGCCGAAACCTGCGGGCCTGTTGCGCAGCACCCCCTATCAGAGCGCCTGGGCACTGCTGGGGCTGCTGGCGGCGGGGGACGGCGGCTCGGCGCATGTGCGCGCTGGCATCGACTATCTGCTGCGAACACAGCAGGCCGATGGGCTCTGGAGCGATCCGAGCTTCACGGCACCGGGCTTCCCGCGCGTGTTCTATCTGAAGTATCACGGCTATTGCGCCTATTTCCCGCTCTGGGCGCTGGCGGCGTATCGGCACGCTCTGCGATCCGGGGCCGCTCATTGAGGATAGTCGGGATCGTCTGCGCCTTGCCGGCTGAGGCACGTCATCTGGGTCCCGCGTCACGACGGCAAGCGCCGATCTCCACCTTGAGCGACGGAACACTGCTGGCCGTCAGCGGCATCGGCTGCACGGCCGCCTCGCGCGGTGCGCATGCCTTGCTCGACGCGGGCGCAACCGCGCTGGCGAGCTGGGGCATGGCCGGCGGGCTCGATCCGGCATTGGCTGCCGGGGCTATCTTCCTGCCCAGTCAGATCGTCGGCCTCGACGGCATCTCGGTCATGACGACGCGGCATTGGCGCGAGCGGCTCGCCGGCGCGGTCAGCGCGCATCGGCCTGTGGCGGGCGGCAAATTGCTGACCAGCCCGCGCGCGATCGCGAGCGTCGCGGACAAGGCCGCGTTGTTTGCGCAAACTGGCGCGGTGGCGGTCGATATGGAAAGCCTCGCGGTGGCGCAGGCCGCCCAGGCGCGTGAGCTGCCGTTCATTGCCGTGCGCGTGATCATCGATCGCGCCTGCGATGCGTTGCCGGCGGCGGTCGCGGCGGCGGCCGATCATGCGGGGCATCTGCGGCTCTGGCGCCTGATCGGCGCATTGACCCGCTCGCCCGCGCAGCTCGCGCCATTGATCCGCCTGGTCAGACGCTATCGCAGCGCGAGCCGCTCGCTCGCGGCGCTGGCGCGCGTGGGCTCGCTCGCACCGCACGTATGAGGGCGCTGGTTACCGGGGCGAGCGGCTTCGTGGGCTCGGCCGTCGCCCGGGCACTTCTGCGCGATGGCTGGCAGGTACGCGTGCTCGTGCGCAAGGATTCCGACCGCCGCAATCTGCAGCACCTCGCGGTGGAAATCGTCGCCGGGGATCTGGCCGACAGCGCCTCGCTCGAGCGCGCGCTCGCAGCCTGCGAGGCCTTGTTTCATGTGGCGGCAGACTACCGGCTCGGGGCACCCGAGCCGGCGCAGCTGTATCGCACGAACGTAGAGGGCACGCGCAACATCCTGCAGGCCGCGCGCCGGGCCGGCACCGCGCGCGTGGTCTATACGAGCAGCGTGGCCACGATCGGCCTGCCCGCCGACGGCGCGCCGGGCCGCGAGGACACGAGCGTTACGCTCGCCGATATGATCGGGCACTACAAGCGCTCGAAGTTCCTGGCCGAGCAACTGGTGCTTGAGCTGGCGCGCGATGGCGCGCCTGTAGTCATCGTCAATCCCTCGACACCGATCGGACCGGGCGACGTCAAGCCCACGCCGACCGGCCAGCTGGTGCTCGATGCCGCTTGCGGGCGCACCCCTGCATACATTGATACGGGCCTGAACGTCGTGCACGTCGATGATGTCGCGAGCGGCCATTTGCTGGCCTTTCATCGCGGGCGCGTCGGTGAGCGCTACATTCTGGGTGGGCAGGACATGACGCTGCGCGCGATCCTGGGCGAGATTGCGCGCATCGTCGGGCGCAGGGCCCCGAGCATCCGCTTGCCGCGCCTTGCAGTGCTACCCATTGCCTATGCAGCCGAAGCCTGGGCCCGACTCAGCGGCGGCAGCACCCGCATTACGGTCGAAGGCGTGCGCATGGCGCGCAAGCGCATGTACTACTCGAGCGACAAGGCGGTTCGCGAGCTCGGTTATGCCTGGCGCGAGCCCACGCGCGCGCTCGAGGACGCGGTCGGATGGTTTCG
>Ga0302314_10008238_pt1 | contig 18601 bp, 13 predicted proteins | sample III_Palsa_N2_3_FD_200533 | JGI IMG/M metagenome (GOLD analysis project Ga0302314, IMG submission 200533) | Peat permafrost microbial communities from Stordalen Mire near Abisko, Sweden - III_Palsa_N2_3 | ecosystem: Environmental > Terrestrial > Soil > Palsa > Peat permafrost | place: Sweden...
GAACTCCGTCAACTCGATGGCCTCGAACCTGACCGGCCAGGTGCGCAACATCGCGCTGGTCACGACGGCGGTGGCGCAGGGCGACCTGTCGAAGAAGATCGACGTGGACGCGAGCGGCGAGGTCCTGGAGCTGAAGAAGACCGTCAACGCGATGGTGGACCAGCTTTCCGCCTTCGGTGACGAGGTGACGCGTGTCGCCCGCGAGGTCGGTACTGAGGGCCAGCTCGGCGGCCAGGCGACCGTGCCGGGCGTCGCGGGGGTCTGGGAGGAGCTCACCAACTCGGTGAACTCGATGGCCTCCAACCTGACCAGCCAGGTGCGCAACATCGCGCTGGTCACGACGGCGGTGGCGCAGGGCGACCTGTCGCAGAAGATCACCGTCGACGCGCGCGGCGAGATCCTCCAGCTGAAGGACACCGTCAACACGATGGTCGACCAGCTCTCCGCGTTCGCGGACGAGGTGACCCGCGTCGCGCGCGAGGTCGGCACGGACGGCCAGCTCGGCGGCCAGGCGCACGTGCGCGGCGTCGCGGGCATCTGGAAGGACCTGACCGACACCGTCAACGTCATGGCGTACAACCTGACCACCCAGGTGCGCGGCATCGCCCAGGTGGCCATCGCGGTCGCGCGCGGCGACCTGTCCGAGAAGATCGACGTCAACGCGCGCGGCGAGGTCCTCGAGCTCAAGAACACGATCAACGCGATGGTGGACCAGCTCTCCGCGTTCGCGGACGAGGTAACGCGTGTCGCGCGCGAGGTGGGTACTGAGGGCCAGCTCGGCGGCCAGGCCAAGGTCCCGGGCGTGGCCGGCACCTGGAAGGACCTGACCGACACCGTCAACTTCATGGCGAACAACCTGACCGGCCAGGTGCGCAACATCGCGATGGTCACCACGGCCGTGGCGCGCGGCGACCTGTCGAAGAAGATCGACGTGGACGTGCGCGGCGAGATCCTCGAGCTCAAGACGACCATCAACACGATGGTCGACCAGCTCTCCGCGTTCGCCTCCGAGGTCACCCGCGTCGCCCGCGAGGTCGGCACGGAGGGCCAGCTCGGCGGCCAGGCGACAGTGCCGGGCGTGGCCGGGACCTGGCAGCGGCTGACCGAGTCGGTCAACCAGCTCGCCGGAAACCTCACCACCCAGGTGCGCGCCATCGCCGAGGTGGCCACCGCGGTCACCAAGGGCGACCTGACCCAGCAGATCGACGTGGACGCGTCCGGGGAGGTAGACGCGCTCAAGGACAACATCAACCAGATGATCGCCAACCTGCGCGAGACCACCCGGCGCAACCAGGACCAGGACTGGCTCAAGGGCAACCTGGCCCGCATCAGCAGCCTGATGCAGGGGCAGCGCGACCCGCTGGCCGTGGCCCAGCTGATCATGGCCGAGCTCACCCCCGTGGTCAACGCCCAGCACGGCGCCTTCTTCCTGCTCGAGGGCGACCGGCTGCGGATGCTCGCGGGCTACGGCCGGGCCGCGTTCAGCCCGGACGGCGAGAGCGAGACCTTCCGGCTCGGCGACGGCCTGGTCGGCCAGGTCGCCGCGCAGCGCAAGCAGATCCACCTGACGAAGGTGCCGGCCGGATACCTGCGGATCAGCAGCGGCCTCGGCTCGGCCGACCCGGCCTCGCTGATCGTGCTGCCTGTGCTCTTCGAGAACCAGCTGCTCGCCGTCATCGAGATCGCCTCCTTCCAACCCTTCACCGAGATCCAGCTGGCCTTCCTGAACCAGATCATGGAGTCCGTCGGCGTCACGGTGAACACGATCATCGCCAACTCGGTGACCGAGGACCTGCTGGCCAAGTCCCGGCAGCTGACCTCCCAGCTCGAGGAGCGCTCCGAGGAACTGCAGTCGCAGCAGGAGGAACTGCGCCGCTCGAACGCCGAGCTCGCCGAGAAGGCCGCGCTGCTGGCCAGGCAGAACAAGGACATCGAGGTCAAGAACTCGGAGATCGAGCAGGCCAGGCAGGCGCTGCAGGAGCGGGCCGACCAGCTGGCCCTGGCGAGCAAGTACAAGAGCGAGTTCCTCGCCAACATGTCGCACGAGCTGCGCACCCCGCTCAACAGCCTGCTGATCCTCGCCCGGCTGCTCTCGGACAACAACGAGGGCAACCTGACGGTCAAGCAGATCGAGTTCGCCGACACCATCCACGGCGCCGGCTCCGACCTGCTCGGCCTGATCAGCGACATCCTCGACCTGTCCAAGATCGAGGCGGGCCGGATGGACGTGCAGGCGGCGCCGATAGCGCTCTCCTCGCTGGTGGAGTACGTCGAGGCCACCTTCCGCCCGTTGACCGCCGAGAAGGGCCTGGACTTCGCCGTCCGGCTCGACCCGCGCGCCCCGGCCGAGCTGCACACCGACGAGCAGCGGCTGCAGCAGGTGCTGCGCAACCTGCTGTCCAACGCGGCGAAGTTCACCACCGAGGGCACCGTCGAACTGCGCATCTCGGTGGCCGAGCACATCCACGTCGGCGACGGCGAGGAGATGACGAACCTGAACAAGGCGGTGGCCTTCGAGGTCGCCGACACCGGCATCGGCATCGCCGAGGAGAAGCTGCGGATCATCTTCGAGGCCTTCCAGCAGGCGGACGGCACGATCAGCCGCAAGTACGCGGGAACCGGTCTCGGACTGTCGATCAGCCGGGAGATCGCGCACCTGCTCGGCGGCGCGATCACCGTGCAGTCCACGCTCGGACGCGGCTCCATGTTCACCCTCTACCTGCCGATGGAGCCGCCGATCCAGGCGATCTCGGTGCCCCGGCTGCGGATGCCCGAGCAGCGCGCGCTGCTCGGCGTGGTCGACGACCACGGCGGCGCGGAATCGGAGGCGTCGCGACGGCCCGGCGGACGGCGCCCGCAGCAGCGCGCCGAGGGCACGCCCCGCTACAACGGCCGCTTCGACGGCGAGGTGGTGCTGGTCGTGGACGACGACGTGCGCAACGTCTTCGCCCTGACCAGCGTGCTCGAACAGCACGGACTGACGGTGCGTTACGCGGAGAACGGCCTCGAGGCGATCGACATGCTCGAGCGGGCAGACCGGATCGACCTGGTGCTGATGGACATCATGATGCCCGAGATGGACGGGTACACCACGATGCGCGCGGTACGCCGGATGGAGCGCTTCGCCGACCTGCCGATCATCGCGCTGACCGCCAAGGCGATGCAGGGCGACCGGGAGAAGGCCATCGAGGCGGGCGCCTCCGAATATGTGACCAAACCGGTCGTCACCGGGCAGTTGCTCGACCTGATCAGACTCTGGATCACTGCGAGTGACGGTCCCGGGCGGGTACGGTAGACGACGGCAGTCATACGAAGCCGGCCGTGCGAAGGCCGGGGCGCGGAGAGCCGCGCGAGCTGGGAAGGCGAACAGTACCCATGGTCGAAAGGGCGAAGATCCTGCTCGTGGACGACCGCCCGGAGAACCTGGTCGCCCTCGAGGCCGTGCTCGGCGCCCTGGATCAGACCCTGGTGCGCGCCACGTCCGGCGAGGAGGCGCTCAAGGCGCTGCTCACCGAGGACTTCGCGGTGATCCTGCTGGACGTGCAGATGCCCGGCCTCGACGGCTTCGAGACCGCGGCGCACATCAAGCGGCGCGAGCGCACCAAGGACATCCCGATCATCTTCCTGACCGCGGTGTCCAACGGGCCGCACCACACCTTCCGCGGCTATGCGGCGGGCGCGGTGGACTACCTGGCCAAGCCCTTCGACCCGTGGATCCTGCGCGCGAAGGTGTCCGTGTTCGTCGAGCTGCACCGCAAGAACCTGCTGCTCAAGGAGCAGGCGCAGCTGCTCGCCGATCGGCTCGCCGAACGCGACGAGGCCGGCCGGGACGGAGCGTGGCTCGTCGCCGAACTCGCGGCCAGGCTCGCGGCGGTCGAGGAGAACGTGCACGGCCTCGAGCGCCTCGCGTCGGCCGAGAGCAAGGACCCGGACAAGCCCGACGTCTCCCGCGCCGAGCTCAGCAGCGCCCTCGACACCCTGAACACCAGGCTCGGCCGACTGCGTTCCGCCCTCGACGCGCTGACCTGATCCCCGCGGCGATCCCCGCGTACGCACACCGATCTGACGCCGCGTTCCGCCCCGTCAGAACCGGCATGTACGTGTGGTCATCGAGTACTCTCGATGCATGGTCTCCTCCGGCCCGGCGCAACGGAAGCAGGTGAAGAGTGCTCCCCGCAAGAGCGGGGGTGTTCCGAAGGCTGCCGCGAGGCCTGGCGCTTCAGCGAAGTCGAGTCGGGCCGGAGGTAAGAATTCGGCAAAGAAAACGCCGACCATCCCCGGGCCGGTCGAACTGCTCGTGCGCGCCGTCGAGCTCTTCCTGACGATGCTCTGGGCCGGGGCCAGCCGGGGCGTCGGCGGCCTGGTGCGCGGCGGACGGCGCCGTGGCGGATCCGCGCCGCGCGCCGGAATGGCGAACGATCTGCCCGGTGCCAGGAAGGGCGCGGGCCAGGTCCAGGACGCCGTGCCCGAGGAGCCGCGCGGGCTGCACCCGGACCACCGCCGCGACGGCATCGGCCTGCTGCTCGTCGCCCTCGGCCTGATCGTCAGCGCGGCCATATTCCACAAGATGCCCGGCTGGCTCGGCGACGGGCTCTACGCCTTCGTCGCCGGCGCGGTCGGCTGCGTGGCCTGGGCGATCCCGCTGCTGCTGTTCGGCCTCGCGGTGCGCGTGATGCGGCACTCGCGGGAGAGCGAGGACGAGTTCGGCCGCGTCGCGATCGGCCTGACCTGCCTGTCCCTCGGCGTGCTGGGCGTGGTGCACATCGCGCGCGGCGCCCCGACCCCGTCGATGGGCCCCGAGGCGATGCGGCACGGCGCGGGCTGGATCGGCTGGTTCGCCTCGGCGCCGCTGTCCGCCGTGCTCAGCCAGTGGGTGACCGTGCCGGTGCTGCTCCTGCTGACCTTCTTCGGCCTGCTGGTGACGACGGCCACGCCGGTCTACCGGATTCCCAAGCGGCTGCGCGAGGCCCGGGTCAGAGCGGACAGGATGCTCGACACCGCGTTTCACGGCCGCCCGCTCCCCGAGGACGACCGGCGTCTCGACAGCGACCAGGACCCGACCGAGCTCCCGTCCGCCGCCGGGCTTCCATTGAGCCCGCTCCCCGGCGACGTGGACTTGCGCGGCGACCTGCCGGACGACCCAGACCTCGAACATGAGCCGACGGTGCTGCTCCCGCTGCCCATGCAGCAGAAGGCGAAGGCGCGCAAGAAGGCGCAGCAGCCCGCTCCCGTCCCCCGGGTCGAGCAGGTCACGCTGCTCAGCGGCGAGGACTACAAGCTGCCCTCGATGGACCTGCTCGTCCAGGGCGTGCCGCTCAAGGCCAGGTCCAAGGCGAACGACGACGTGGTCGAGCGGTTGACCGGCGTGTTCGCGCAGTTCCAGGTGGACGCCAAGGTCACCGGCTTCACCCGCGGCCCGACGGTGACGCGGTACGAGGTCGAGGTCGGCCCGGCGGTCAAGGTGGAGCGGATCACGGCTCTGTCGAAGAACATCGCGTACTCGGTGGCCTCGGCGGATGTGCGGATCCTGTCGCCGATCCCGGGCAAGAGCGCCATCGGCATCGAGATCCCGAACGTCGACCGCGAGATGGTCTCCCTCGGCGACATCCTGCGCACCGGCGACGCGGCCACCGACCCGCACCCGATGATCGTCGGCCTCGGCAAGGACGTCGAGGGCCGGAACATCACGGCCAACCTGACGAAGATGCCGCACATCCTGGTCGCGGGCGCGACCGGCGCCGGTAAGAGCACGTGCATCAACACGCTCATCACCTCGGTGCTGATGCGCGCCACGCCGGAGCAGGTGCAGCTGATCCTGGTCGACCCCAAGCGGGTCGAGCTGACCGCGTACGACGGCGTACCGCACCTGGTCACGAAGATCATCACCTCGCCGAAGAAGGCCTCAGAGGCGCTGCAGTGGGTCGTGCGCGAGATGGAGCAGCGCTACGACGTGCTGGCCGAGACCGGCTTCCGGCACCTGGACGACTACAACAAGGCGTACGAGGAAGGCAAGGTAAAGCCCCCGCTGGGCGCCGACTACGAGTACCGAAGGTACCCGTACCTGCTGGTCATCGTGGACGAGCTGGCCGACCTGATGATGGTCGCGCCCAGGGACGTCGAGGACTCGATCGTCCGCATCACCCAGCTGGCGCGAGCCGCGGGCATCCACCTCGTGCTGGCCACCCAGCGCCCGAGCGTCGACGTGGTCACCGGTCTGATCAAGGCCAACGTCCCCTCCAGACTGGCCTTCGGCACCTCGTCGCTGGCCGACTCCCGGGTCATCCTCGACCAGCCCGGCGCCGAGAAGCTGGTCGGCAAGGGCGACGCCCTGTTCCTCCCGATGGGCGCCTCGAAGCCGATCCGCCTGCAGGGCGCGTACCTCTCCGACGAGGAGATGGAGGCGGTGGTCGAGCACTGCAAGTCGCAACTGCAGGCCCAGTACCGCAGCGACGTCACCGAGGGCACGACGGCCGCGAAGAAGCCCGAAGAGGAGATCGGCGAGGACCTCGAGCTGCTGGTCCAGGCGGCGGAGCTGATCATCTCCAGCCAGTTCGGCTCCACCTCCATGCTCCAGCGCAAGCTCCGGGTAGGCTTCGCCAAGGCCGGCCGCCTCATGGACCTGCTGGAACAGCGCGGCGTGGTAGGCCCGTCCGAAGGCGCCAAGGCCCGCGAGGTCCTGGTCCGCCCGGATGACATGCAGCAGGTCATCGACGGGCTGAACGCGGAGGGGTGAGACCGGCTTCCGGGCGGGGCGGTTCGCTGCCAGGCTTCTGATGCGCGGGGCTGTCGCCTCCTACCGCCGTGTCCAGTGCCCGTGCGTGGGCTGCGCGGGCGTTACCCACCGCCCGCCCCGCGCCTCAGTCCCAGCCCGCCTGCGTCGCGTCGGCGTCCTGCGGTCCCGGCCGAAGCAGCCGTAGGACGCGCTACGCGGCGAACAGCAGGAGTCCGGACGCGATCTGCGCGATCTCCAGTTTCCCGGTCACGACGGCGATGACGAATTCCTCCGCCGAGTCTTCGTCCAATGGCTCCCGGAGCAGTTGTCCGTTCAGGCCGAGAAATAACCAGACGGCGTTCCATGCGAGCCGCTTGTTCCCGTCGACCAGGGCATGGTTGCGGCCCAGGGACTCCATGAGCGCGGCGGCCTTCTCCCAGATGCCGGGATAGGCATCCTGCCCGAAAACGGTCGTTCGCGGACGCGCCGCGGCGGACGCGAGCAGACCCGCGTCCCGAATCTGCATCTCCCCGTCGACGACTCGCCGGGCGACTTCAACCAGATCATCCACCGTCAGGTAGTCGATCATCGCGCCAGGCGCTTATTGAGGCCGTCGCTAACCCGAAGTACGCGATCGAGTACCTCGCTCCGGCGCTGTGCGCGCGCGTTCACCGCGTTCATGAGCAGGTCGTGCACGTAGTCCTGCAGGCTGCGGCCTTCGAGCGCCGCCTGCGCGCGAATCTGCTCGATCTCCGCTTCCTCGAACCGCGCGGGGAGCATCTTCTTCGTCATACCATGATGCTAGCAAGTGATAGCAGATGATGTCAGTAGCAATCCATCCTCTATCCGAGCTCGGCCGCGTCGGCGCCCCGAAGGAGATCCATGATCAAGGTGAGCATCGAGATCGACCCGGAGAAGCTCGGCCGCGTCCGCGAGATCCTCGGGACCGACTCCGTCCACGACACCGTAGATGCGGCGTTTCGCGAGTTCGCGCGGATTGCGGCGGCGCGTGAGGCGGTGGCCTCGGCGCGTGGCAGCGTGGCGGCCGAAGGCCTGACTCCCACCGATGCGTTCATGTGGGATGCGGTGGAGTTCGCTCTCGGGGCGATTGATGCGGATGAGTTGGCTAGGCGGGCGGTCGAGCGGCATCGCAAGCAGGCGGAGTAGACGATGGGCTCAGCAGGCGTCAGGCATGGATCCATCCTGCCGCCCCCCGCGTGACCTTTCCGGCTGACGGGGCGTTAGGGGGGCGGACGCGCGCCCGCCAATCGGGGGAATCCACGGCCTGGGAGGGGACGGCCGCCCCTGAACCGGGCAGGTGCATCCGGTAAGGCAAGCAGATAAACGGGTAGCCCGTACAGCACAGCACCGGAGGCCGGAGAACATGGCAGAGCAGGACGGGGAGGACCGGCTCCGCCGGACCCAGCAGGACGTTGACGGGACCGCGGCGGGGCACCGGGAGATCGGCGAACTCCTGCTGCAGGCCCGGATCGACCGGGGGCTGACCGCGCGGGAGGTCAGCGACCTGACCCGGATCACGCCGGAGACGCTGCGGCGGGTGGAGGCGGGCCAGTTCGACCAGTGCGGGGGCGACGTCTACGCGCGCGGGCACATCCGGGCCTACGCGCAGGCCATGGACATCGACCCCGAACCGCTGCTCGCGATGTACGGGGCGGTGCACCTGCCGCCGCTGACCAAGCGCGACCTGCGCAAGCCGCGTACCGCGGCCCCCGCCGCACCGCCGCGTACGGAGCGTCCGCTCGGGTCCGCGCGCAAGGACGCCAGGCAGGCGGCGACGAACCGGGCCCGCGCGGTGCTGCCCACGATCGTCCCGGGGGCGGTGCCCTCGCTGGTGCCGATGGTCGGCACGACGCCGCCGCCGGACGTGCCCTCGCTCAAGCAGCCGCGCCGCAGGGACTACACCGACGCCGACTCGGGCTCGGCTGCTCGCCTGGTCGACCCGCTGGTCAGCGACGGGGCCGCGGTCAACGAGGCGCCCGCCGCGTTCCTCGGCGGCGCCAAGGCCGCGGCGGCGCGCAGCGGCCCGAACTGGTCGCTCGCCCTGCTCGGGGCGCTCGGCGCGGTCGGGCTCGTCGCGGCGGTCCAGCTCTGGCCGCACTCCGGACCGACCACCACGGGACCGACCGGGGCCGCGGGCGCCGCCGTTCCGCAGGCGCACGCTCAGGCGCACGCCGCGCCCAACAGCGCGAGTGCCGCCAAGCCCGCCGCGGTCGCCCCGGCGGCCAAGCCGAAGGCCCCGGTGGACCTGAGGATCTCCACCAAGACCGAGCCGGTCTGGATCGGGGTGACCAACTCCGCCGGGCAGCAGCTCTACTGGAACATCCTGGAGGCCGGGCAGACCAAGGAGTTCACCGACCGTTCCCGGCTCGACGTCACCGTGGGCAACGCGGCGGGCGTGGCGATGCAGCTCAACGGCAAGTCGGTGGCCAGCGCCGGCAGCGACGGACAGGTCGTCAGCACCAGTTTCGGCCCACAGGGGCGGCTCTAGCCGCGCCACGGTGTGCCCGGCCGACCTCCCGAGCCGGATACCCTGGTTGCATGCCGAGCTCCGCCATGCCCGAATCCACGCTGCACGGGAATCTCAGCGCGCCCCACAAGGTCGCGCTGATCACCCTCGGCTGCGCCCGCAACGACGTGGACTCCGAGGAGCTCGCCGGCCGACTCGCCGCGGACGGCTTCGAGCTGGTCGACGAGGCCGAGGACGCGGAGATCGCGGTGGTCAACACCTGCGGCTTCGTGGACGCGGCGAAGAAGGACTCGATCGACACGCTGCTGGCCGCCTCCGACCTCAAGGGCCGGGGCCGGACCAAGGCCGTGGTCGCGGTCGGCTGCCTGGCCGAGCGCTACGGCAAGCAGCTGGCCGACGAGCTGCCGGAGGCGGACGCCGTCCTCGGCTTCGACTCGTACCAGGACATCGGCGACCGGCTCCGGACCATCCTCGGCGGCGGACACGTCGAGCCGCACACCCCGTCGGACCGCCGACTGCTGCTTCCGCTCACGCCGGTCGAACGGCAGGCGGGCACGACGGGGACAGCGGTTCCCGGGCACGGCACGGCCGGTGACGCCACGTCAGCCGAGGCCGAGATCTCCGACCTGCCCACGGGGCTCGCCCCCGCCTCGGGACCGCGCACGCTGCGCCGCCGGCTCGGCGACGGCCCCTCGGCCCCGCTCAAGCTCGCCTCCGGCTGCGACCGGCGCTGCTCCTTCTGCGCCATCCCCTCGTTCCGCGGCGCCTTCCTCTCCCGCCGACCCTCCGACGTGCTGCACGAGGCCCGCTGGCTGGCCGAGCAGGGCGTGCGCGAGGCGGTGCTGGTCAGCGAGAACTCCACCTCCTACGGCAAGGACCTCGGCGACCTGCGGCTGCTCGAGACGCTGCTGCCCGAACTGGCCGCGATCGACGGCCTCGACTGGATCCGCGTCTCCTACCTGCAGCCCGCCGAGCTGCGGCCGAGCCTGATCGGCGCGCTGGCCACGACGCCCAAGGTGGTGCCGTACTTCGACCTCTCCTTCCAGCACAGCGCCCCGGGCGTGCTGCGCCGGATGCGCCGCTTCGGCGACACGGACCGCTTCCTCGAACTGCTCGCCTCGATCCGCGAGCTCGCGCCGACGGCCGGAGCCAGGTCCAACTTCATCGTCGGGTTCCCCGGCGAGACCGACGAGGACTACGCCGAGCTCGAGCGCTTCCTGACCGAGGCCCGGCTCGACGCCATCGGCGTGTTCGGCTACTCGGACGAGGACGGCACCGAGGCCGCGGGCTTCCCGGACGAGGACAAGCTGGACCAGGACCTGATCGACGAGCGGGCCGCGGCGCTGGCCGACCTCGCGGACGACCTGGTGGCGCAGCGGGCCGCCGAGCGGATCGGCGAGCGGGTCCGGGTGCTGGTCGAGGAGGTCTCCGGGAGCTACGTGGAGGGCCGCGCCGCGCACCAGGGCCCCGAGGTGGACGGCTCGGTCCGGCTCACCGGCGACCTGGCCTCGATCAAGGTCGGCGACCTGGTGGACGCGCTGGTGACCGACAGCGAGGGCGTGGACCTGGTGGCGGAACTCACGGAGCGCAATTGACCACCCCGGCCGACGGACGGATAGACGTGGCGCCGGAGTCCGGACCCGCCCCGGCGGCCTCCGCGGCCGTGTCGAACTGGAACGTCGCCAACCTGCTGACGATGCTCCGGATCGTGCTGGTGCCGCTGTTCGTCCTGGTCTTCGTGTACGACGGCGGGCACGACTCGGGCTGGCGTCTTGCGGCGGCGGGCGTGTTCTTCGTCGCCTCGGCCACCGACCGCCTGGACGGCGAGCTGGCCCGCCGCCGCCACCTGATCACCGACTTCGGGAAGATCGCCGACCCGATCGCGGACAAGGCGCTGATCGGGGCCGCGCTGATCTGCCTGAGCCTGCACCACGAGCTGTGGTGGTGGGTGACCGCCGCGATCCTGGTCCGCGAGATCGGCATCACGCTCATGCGCTTCTGGGTGATCAGGTACGGGGTGATCGCGGCCAGCCCCGGGGGCAAGCTCAAGACCGTGCTCCAGTCGCTCGCGATCTTCCTCTACGTGCTGCCGCTGGAGCGTCTGGCCTGGCTGGACTGGACGGCGACGGTCGTCATGGCGGCGGCGCTGGCGCTGACCGTGGGCACCGGCGTGGACTACGTGGCGCGCGCCGTGCGTCTGCGCGCCGGAGCGGGCAAGCGGAGCTGAAGGGGACATTGTGACGATGGGCTCGAACCCGCAGGCCGGACTGAACGGCAGTGCCGACTCCGCCGCCGACGCGGCGCAGGAGCCGGATCCGGCGCTGCGGCTGTTCACCGTGGCGCTGCGCTCCCGGCTGACGGTGGCCGTGGCCGAGTCGCTCACCGGCGGCCGGGTCGCCGCCGCGCTGACCGCCGTCCCCGGCGCCTCGGCCGTGCTGCGCGGCTCGGTGACCGCCTACGCCACCGACCTCAAGGCCCGGCTGCTCGGCGTGGACGCGGCGCTGCTCAGCCGGGCCGGCGCGGTGGACGCCGAGGTCGCCCGGCAGATGGCCCTCGGCGTGCGCAAGCTGTGCGGGGCCGACGTGGGCATCGCCACCACCGGCGTCGCCGGGCCGAGCGAGCAGGACGGCAAGGCGGTGGGCACCGTGTACGTCGCGGTGGTCGGCCCCGACCCGGAGCTCGCCGTCGTGACCCCCGCGCGCTTCACCGGGGACCGCGCGGAGATCCAGCTCGCGGCCACGCGGCTTGCCCTTTCCAGCGCCGTGGCGCATCTCACATCCTGGGCCTCGGGGTAACGTCCGGACAAAAGATTCCCCGCCAGGCGCATGAACCGGTTCTGTCGGTGGCACGTCTTAGAGTGAGCGGATAGAAGACGGCGCAGATGAACGCATCACACACCCCGTGGTGCGGACGAGGGAATTTAGCTCGACGCTCGGCCGTTGTCAGGTACGGTGGGCAGCCCCCGGCGGGGGTGGTAGCCCATACCGCCGGACGATGCCACCGGTTTCGGCGGGAAGAAATTTTCGGCCGCCCGGTGAATACCGGACTCGGAGCGGGTACGGTGGCCGCAAGCCGCCACCCGTGAATCGGGATTGGCGGCAGTGCGAACGGGCAGCCGTTGACGTGTGTGTTCGCTCTGAGCGAACACAGATGACGCCGGAACCCGCGGCCGAAGACCGACTACGAGTTCACGAGAGGGAGGGAGCGACGCCATGATCCTGATCCGTCGCCTGCTCGGCGATGTGCTGCGGCGCAAGCGCCAGGACGAAGGGCGTACCCTGCGGCAGTTGGCCGCAGCGGCGAGAATCTCGCCCGGGTACCTCTCCGAGATCGAACGCGGCCAGAAGGAGCCGAGCTCCGAGCTGCTCGCGGCCATCTGCGACGCACTCGAGGCCCGCCTGTCCGACGTACTGCGCGAAGTGTCCATCGAGCTCGCCGCGGCCGAACTGGCCGCCCAGCTCGAGTCCGAGCGCATCTCCGCCTCTGTGCCTAACAGGGCCGTACCCACCGCACGGGTCGGGGCCGGCAACCAAGCCCAGGTCAAGAGCATGCCGCTGGCCAAGCCGGTGCCGCGCGGAGCGGTGCGCCCCGGCGCGCGTCCGGCCGCCCGGCCGGTCACCCGACGGGTGCCCCCGGCCGCCGTCGGCGCCGTCGCCGGCACCCAGAACCTCGCCGTCGGTCCCGTACAGACGCCGGGCCTCGCCCCGGTCACCACAAACTCCGTTCCGATGGCGCCCGTACCGGTGAGTCCCGCGTCCGGCCTGGCCGTGGGCCCGGTCGGCGCCTCGCACCTTTCCATGGGCTCGCCGAACCTGCTCACCTACCCCGTCGTGCTGCCGGGTGCGGGATCCAATTCCCTCCCGCAGCTCGCCCTGCGCTAAGGCAGCGTCCCCACGCCGCCCTGCAGAAACTCGAGGCCGACCCCGTCCCGCGACCATGGGACGGGGCTTTCGCCATGAGTATGAGTGCGCGGGAAAACGGCGTGCCCTCGGGCGCCGCTCCGTGCGACCATCGTTTCACCGTGATTTCTTCACTGAAAGGCACAGATGACCAACTCCCGTTATGAAGTCGATTCCGAGTACAAATTCCGGAACGCGCCGGGGGACGAGCCGGGGAACGACTACGACGGCGAGCAGCTTGACCGGGCCGACCGGCAGTCCCTGCGCCGCGTGGCGGGGCTGTCCACCGAGCTCCAGGACGTCACCGAGGTCGAGTACCGCCAGCTGCGCCTCGAGCGCGTGGTCCTGGTCGGCGTCTGGACCACCGGCACCGCGGCCGACGCGGACGCGTCGATGCGCGAGCTCGCCGCGCTGGCCGAGACCGCGGGCTCGCAGGTGCTCGAGGGCGTGACCCAGCGCCGCGACCTGCCCGACCCGGCCACGTACATCGGCTCGGGCAAGGCCAAGGAGCTGCGCGACATCGTCGCCGAGACCGGCGCGGACACGGTGATCTGCGACGGGGAGCTGACCCCGGCCCAGCTGATCCACCTGGAAGACGTCGTCAAGGTCAAGGTCGTGGACCGCACGGCGCTGATCCTCGACATCTTCGCCCAGCACGCCAAGTCCCGCGAGGGCAAGGCCCAGGTCGCGCTCGCGCAGATGCAGTACATGCTGCCGCGACTGCGCGGCTGGGGTCAGTCGCTGTCCCGCCAGATGGGCGGCGGCGGCAGCGGTACGGCCGGGGGCGGCGGCATCGCCACCCGCGGTCCCGGTGAGACGAAGATCGAGCTCGACCGGCGCCGGATCCGCGAGAAGATGGCGAAGATGCGCCGGGAGATCGCGGAGCTCGGCAAGGGCCGCGACGCCAAGCGGCAGGAGCGGCGGCGCAACGCCGTCCCGTCGGTGGCCATCGCCGGATACACCAACGCCGGCAAGTCCTCGCTGCTCAACCGGGTGACCGGCGCCGGGGTGCTGGTGGAGGACGCGCTGTTCGCCACCCTGGACCCGACCGTGCGCCGCACCGAGACCGTCGGGGGCCGCGGCTACACCGTCGCGGACACCGTCGGCTTCGTCCGGCACCTGCCGCACCTGCTCATCGAGGCCTTCCGCTCCACGCTGGAAGAGGTGGCAGACGCCGACCTCATCCTGCACGTGGTGGACGCCTCTGACCCCGACCCCGAGGGCCAGCTCGCCGCGGTGCGCGAGGTTCTCGAGGAGATCGGCGCGGCGAAGGTCCCGGAGATCGTGGTCTTCAACAAGGCCGACGCCGCCGACCCGGACGTGCTCGCCCGGCTGCGCCGTCGCGAGCCGCACTCCGTGGTGGTCTCGGCGCGCACCGGCGAGGGCATCGACGACCTGCTCACCGCGATCGAGAACGACCTGCCCCGCCCCGAGTTCGAGGTGGACGCGGTGATCCCGTACGGCCGCGGCGAGCTGATCGCCCGGATCCACGACCACGGCGAACTGCTCAGCGAGACGCACCTGGAGACCGGCACCCGCGTGCTGGCCCGGGTCGACGCCCAGCTGCGCGCCGCCCTCGCCGAGTTCCTGAGCTAGACCCCGCTCGCGCCACCGGGCCCCGACGAACGTTCGGCGGGGCCCGGTGGCGTACTCGTCCAACTTGTCACTCACAGTAGTGAAGCGGTTTGACGCGGTCACCGGGCCTGGGTAAGGCTTGCCTCACAACGATCTTCTGATGAATGCGGAAGTCCGAGGGAGGGCGGAACTTGAGCGTCGACGAGCAGGGCGATTCCGAGCGGTTGCTGGCCAGGCAGCGGGCCCGGGAGTCGTCGGCGCGCAGCTACGCCCGGCATCTGCCGGTGGTCCCGGTTCGGGCCGAGGGGATGACCGTGTACGGCGCGGACGGCCGCACGTACCTGGACTGCCTCTGCGGCGCCGGGACGCTCGCACTCGGGCACAGCCACCCCGTCGCGATCAAGGCCATCCGCCGGGTGCTCGACCAGGGCGCGCCGCTGCACGTGCTGGACCTCGCGACGCCGATCAAGGACGAGTTCACCGAGACCCTGCTCGGCCTGCTGCCGGCCGGTCTCGCCGCCGACGCGCGGATCCACTTCTGCGGGCCGAGCGGCGCGGACGCCGTCGAGGCCGCGATCAAGCTGGCGCGCACGGCCACCGGACGTTCCGGCCTGGTCGCGTTCACCGGCGCGTACCACGGGATGACGGCCGCCGCGCTGGCCGCCACGGGCAACGTCGCGGTCCGCACCCCGGCCCTGGTCCCTGATGCCGGGGTGACCCGGCTGCCCTTCCCGCAGGACTACCGCTGCCCCTTCGGGGTCGGCGGGGCCGCCGGGGAGCGCATCGCCGCGGAGCACGCACGCAGGCTGTTCGACGATCCCGGCAGCGGCATGACCCCGCCCGCCGCCGTGATCGTCGAACCCGTCCAGGGCGAGGGCGGCGTCATCCCCGCCCCGGACGGCTGGCTTCGGGCGCTGCGCGAGCTCGCCACCGCCCACCGCATGCCGCTGATCGCCGACGAGGTGCAGACCGGCCTCGGACGGACCGGGGAGCTGTGGGGCGTCGACCACGCGGGGGTCGTGCCCGACATGATGGTGCTGTCCAAGGCGATCGGCGGCGGCTTGCCGCTGGCAGTGATCGTGTACCGCTCCGAGTACGACGTCTGGGCGGAGGGCGCGCACACCGGCACGTTCCGCGGGCACCAGCTGGCCATGGCCGCGGGCACCGCCACGATGCGCTTCGTCGCCGAGAACAGCCTGGCCGAGCGGGCCCGCAAGCTCGGCGACCGGCTGCGCACGGACTTCGCGGAGGCGATGGCCGAACTGCCCGCGATCGGCGAGGTCCGCGGTCGAGGCCTGATGATCGGTATCGAGCTGGTGGACCCGGAGGCCGCCGCGGACGCCCTCGGCGCCCGGCCCGCGGCGCCCGACCTGGCACGCCGGGTGCGTACGGAGGCGTTGGAGCGCGGCCTGATCGTGGAACTCGGTGGTCGGCACGGGGCTGTGCTTCGGCTGCTGCCGCCGCTCACCATGACCGAGCTCGAGGCCGAGCAGGTGCGTGACGTGCTGTTGGCCTCGATCGCCGCGGCGAGTGCATGAGTGCGGGCGGGCGCTGTGCGGGGCTTGAGGACCGCTCCGGCGGGATCGCGGCTCCGATTGACGCGGCGTCACGCAGCATGAGTGGCATGTCTATGCCGGTGCCCGAAAACCCGCTGCCCTCCGGCGGTCCCGAAGCCCTCAACGCCGAGGTCCGCGCCACCTTCACGCCCGTGCTGCCCGCGACCGGCCTCGGTCCCGCGTCCCTGAACGCCCTACTCGACTACCTGCCCACTCACACGGTCCGGTCCGCGCATCCGCACACGGTCGCCCACCTGCACTGTCCGCCGGATCCGGTCGCCGTCGCCGCCGATCAGCTCGTGGCCGCGCTCAATCCCTCGCAGGATTCCTGGGATCAGAGCGCGGCTCCGGCCGTCATCGAATCCTGCGTCATCTCGGAGTTCAGCGCGCTCGCCTTCGGAGCGCCGGGCGCCGGGTCGGTCACCTCCGGCGGCACCGAGTCCAACTACCTGGCCCTGATGCTCGCCCGCGACGCCGCGATCTCCCGTGCGTACTGCGCGGTGGATCCCGCCGACTCCGGCATTCCGCCGTCAGCCGCCGGGAAGCTGCGCATCCTGACCTCCGCCGTCTCGCACTTCTCCATCGCCCGCGCCGCCGCACAGCTCGGGCTCGGCGAGCGCTCCGTCATCCCCGTGCCCGTAGGCTGGGACCATCGGCTCGACGCCGACGCGCTTTCCCTTGCGGCGCAAGGGATCGCGAACGAGGGCTGCACGCTCGTCGCCGTGGTCGGCACGGCCGGGACCACCGACGCCGGGGCCATCGATCCGCTCGCCGACTGCGCCCGGATCGCCGGTGAGCACGAGGCCTGGTTCCACGTGGACGCGGCGTACGGCGGCGGACTGCTGCTCTCGGACGTTCGCCGTCCGCTGCTCGCCGGGATCGAGCTGGCCGACTCCGCGAGCGTGGACCTGCACAAATTCGGCTGGCAGCCCATCCCCGCCGGCCTGCTGCTGACGCGCGATCCGCAGGCGCTGAGCGCGATCTCGCGGCGCGTGGCGTACCTCTCCGACCTCGACGACGAGGCCGCCGGCTACCCGAACCTGCTCGGCCGCTCGCTGCGCACCACGCGCCGCGCCGATGCGGTGAAGATCCTCGCCGCGGCCCGGCACCACGGCCTCGACGGCTACACGCGGATGATCGAGAGCTGCTTCGCCCAGGCCGCGCACGCCGCCGCCGCGATCGAGGCGCGGCCCGAGTTCGAGCTCGCGCTCCGGCCTGCGCTGACGACGGTGCTCTTCCGCTACCGGGCCCGGCAAGGCGATCCCGACCACGTCAACGCCGAGGCCCGGCGCGCGCTGCTGGCCGCCGGAGCCGCCGTCGTCGGCCGCACGACGCTGCCAAGCCCCGGTGGGCAGCCCGGCGGGCCTGGATCGCTGCGGCTCAAGCTCACCCTGCTCCGACCGGAGACGACGGCCGCCGAGATCGACGCGCTGCTCGACCTCGTGGCCGACGCGGCTAGGGCCTGCGACGTGCCCGGCAGCTGACCACACCCCGAAACCCACCCACCCGAAGCTCAGCCCCAGGGAAACATCCGTGACCACAGCCGTCCAGCCGCAATCGCCATCACTGCCGTCATCCGGCGCAGCCCCGTCCGGCGCCGCGGAGCTCGCCGCCGCCGCCGAACGGCTCGCCGTGGAGAGCCTGCTGCGCTGCTGGATCCGAGAGCGGGCCCTGCCACGACCCGCCGCCGCCGACCTGGTCCTGGAGCTGGGCGAGACGACCGTCACCGTCCCGGTCCGCTACTGGTCCGCGACCGGCTGGCACCGCTTCGGCCCGGCCCACACCGATCAGGGTCCTGCCACGCCCGGCGAGCTGGCCCGGCTGATGGGCCTGGCCGGGGGAGCGTCGGCAGAGGACGCCGCGTCGCTCGCCGCCCGCGCCGCCGAGTCGGCCGAGCGGGTCGGCGCGCACCTGGCCGACCGCGCGGCCAAGCCCGCCCCACCGGACCAGGACAGCTCCGGTGTACTGACCACCCCTTTCCTGGCCGCCGAGCAGGCGCTGCTGGCCGGGCACCCGCTGCACCCGACGCCGAAGAGCCGCGACGGCCTGGCCGAGCCCGCGTACAGCCCGGAGCTGCGCGGCGGCTTCCAGCTCGACTGGTTCAGCGTGGACGAGTCGCTGATCGCCGAGGACAGCGAGCTCGGGCCGACCGCGCACGACCTGTGCACCTTCCTCAGCGGCGCGCTGCCCGACGACGGCCTGCTCGTCCCCGCGCATCCCTGGCAGGCCGCCGACCTGCTGCGACGTCCGGCCGTCCAGCAGCTGGTGGAGGCCGGAAAGCTGCGTCACCGCGGCGCGGCCGGGCCGCGCTGGTTCCCGACCTCGTCCCTGCGCACGGTCTACCGGCCGGACTCGCCGGTGATGCTCAAGC
>Ga0302314_10008240_pt1 | contig 18600 bp, 19 predicted proteins | sample III_Palsa_N2_3_FD_200533 | JGI IMG/M metagenome (GOLD analysis project Ga0302314, IMG submission 200533) | Peat permafrost microbial communities from Stordalen Mire near Abisko, Sweden - III_Palsa_N2_3 | ecosystem: Environmental > Terrestrial > Soil > Palsa > Peat permafrost | place: Sweden...
CTCGAGGGCAGCAAATCCTTCACCAAGGAAATCGCCGACGCCGCCGGCGTTCCGACCGCCGCTTGGGAGCATTTCGACGATCCCGCGGCCGCGCATGAATTCGTCCGCCGCAAGGGCGCACCGATTGTGATCAAGGCCGATGGGCTGGCCGCCGGCAAAGGCGTGGTGGTGGCGCAAAGCGTGACCGAGGCGCAGGCCGCGATCACCGCGCTGATGGAGCGGGCCTCGCTCGGTGAAGCTGGTGCGAGCGTGGTGATCGAGGAGTGCCTCACCGGCCTGGAACTGTCAGTCTTCGCGCTGTGCGACGGGCTCACCGCACTACTGTTGGGCGTGGCGCAGGATCACAAACGGGTGGGCGAGGGCGATACCGGGGCCAATACCGGCGGCATGGGCGCGATCAGCCCGCCGCCGATCGCGACTCCGGAGCTGATCGAAAATGTGCTTGCCCGCATCATCCGGCCGACGCTTGCGGAAATGCAACGGCGCGGCACACCGTTCCGCGGGGTTTTGTTCGCCGGCATCATGGTGACCGAGCGTGGCCCGAAGCTTATCGAATATAACGTGCGTTTCGGCGATCCGGAATGCGAGGCACTGCTGCCACGGCTGCGATCGGATCTGCTGCCCGCTTTGCTCGCCGCCTGCGACGGCGAGCTCGGCGACTTTGATCTGCAATGGAAGAATTTGGCGTCGGCGGTGGTCGTGATGGCGGCTAGGGGTTACCCCGGCGAATACGTCCGTCACACCAGGATCGGCGGTTTGAATCGCGCCGGTGCGGTCGAGGGCGTGAAAATTTTTCACGCCGGCACCGAACGGCGCGACGGCGATTTGCTGGGCGTCGGCGGCCGCGTTCTCGCGGTGTGCGGCACCGGCGGTGACTTGCACCAGGCGCTCGCCCGCGCCTACCACGCGATCGATCTGATCGACTGGCCGCAAGGTTTCTGCCGGCGTGACATCGGAAGGTCGGCCGCGGGCTTGTCCATCATCGGAGCAGGGACCTGAGATCGTGCTGTCTTTTATTAGCTTCATCTGCGTATTTTGGGCTGTAGCCGCAATTTTCAAAGCCCAGCGCGACGTGGCCGAGCTCGTGGGCGCTGAAAGATATTCCAAGAAGACTCCGCGCAATCAAATGATTGCCATTATACAATGGCGCGACATGCTTTTCAGCGGGGGGATAGCCGCATTGATCTTGGTCGACTTTACCGGTCGGCTATTCTCTTCGCGACCAATCTTCGTAATCTTGGGCTGGATATTGGCCGCACTGTCTGTTGTGTTCCGTTTATCGATGCGGCAGTACGTCAAATCCTTGACTTTCAAAAACAAGGAATATTGGAAAGGTAAGCCGCTGCCTCGCCGCATGCTTAGATGATGTGGGCTTCGCGCGAAGCAGTGCCAAAGCCGAGCTTCGAGAAATTCTCCAGCATTCAGCGCAACCCAGCAAAAAACTCGCGCAGTATTTCTGCACATTCGCCCTCGCGCATCCCACCCACGATCTCCCGCGGCCGATGCGGAAACCCCGAATCGAACAGCCGCGGCCCGTGCTCGACCCCGCCGCCCTTAGGATCGTAGGCGCCGAAAATCAGCCGCCGCACCCGGAACAAACCGATCGCCGCGGCACACATCGGACAGGGCTCGAGCGTCACCACCAGATCGCAATCCGCCAGCCGCGGCGAACCCCGGGACAGCGCCGCGCGCCGCAACGCCAGCATCTCGGCATGGGCGGTGGCGTCGCATCCGGCTTCGGTCTCGTTGCCGGCCTCCGCCAGCACTTCACCAGCCGGCCCGATCACCACCGCGCCCACTGGGATCTCACCACGCGCCCCCGCCAGACGCGCTTGCGCTAGCGCCAGCTCCATCGCGTTCATCCTTCAGGCGCCCCGCGCTTCATGCCGCCTCCTTGTGCGGGTTGCGATCCGGAGTAGAAGAAGCTCCCATGTCCAACATCGCCCTTCCCCTGATCGGAGTCACGCTCGATAGCGAGCAGCCCGGCGGCTATTCGAAATATCCCTGGTACGCGCTCCGCGCCAACTACGCCGAGGCGCTGGCTCAACACGGCGCGATTCCGGTCGGCCTGCCGCACGATCCGGCTCGCGCAGAAGCCGTGCTCGACCGCATCCAGGGCCTGGTCGTCACCGGCGGCGCCTTCGACATCGACCCCTCGCACTACGGCGAGCAGGATGTCCACGCCACCGTTACCCTCAAAGCCGACCGTACCGCCGCTGAATTCGCCCTGGTCCGCGGCGCGCTCGCGCGCAACCTTCCCGTCCTCGGCATCTGCGGCGGGGAGCAACTGCTCGCCGTCGCCCTCGGCGGCAAGTTGATCCAGCACATCCTTGATGCGATCGAACACCCTTTGGAGCACGAACAGACCAACCCGCGTCATCAGCCCGGCCACGAAGTCAGCGTCGTTCCCGGCACGCTGCTGCATCAGATCGTGGGCGCTGGTCGCATGGCGGTGAATTCCGCCCACCACCAAGCCGTGCGCGACCCCGGCCCGTTCGCCCGGGTCAACGCCATCGCCCCCGACGGCGTGATCGAAGGCATCGAAGACATTCGCTACCGTTTTTGCCTCGGCCTGCAATGGCATCCGGAATTCCAGATCGATCAAGGCGACCGCAAAATCTTCCAAGCCTTCATCGCGGCCGCCCGATGAGCGACGCAACCGGCAGCGAGGGCCCCGCCCGCGGAGAACGGATCGCCAAATACCTCGCCCGCGCCGGCGTCGCCAGCCGCCGCGACGCCGAACGGCTGCTCGCCGAACGCGCCGTCCGACTCAATGGCGACATCGTCACCCACCCCGCCACCTTCGTGAAACCGGGCGATACCGTCCTGGTCAAGGGCCAGCCGGTCGCCGCGCCCGAGCGCACCCGACTGTGGCGCTTTCACAAACCCCAGGGTCTGGTCACCACCCACCGCGACCCCGAAGGCCGCCCGACCGTATTCGAAAAACTGCCGCCCTTCATGCCCCGCGTGGTTTCGGTCGGACGCCTCGACCTCAACAGCGAGGGCCTGCTACTGCTCACCAACGATGGCGCGCTGGCGCGCAAACTCGAACTTCCCGCTAATGGCTGGATCCGCCGCTACCGGGTGCGCATCTTCGGCTCGCCCGAACCCGCCGAACTTGCCAAACTCGCCGACGGCATCACCATCGACGGCATCCGCTATCGCGGCGTCGATGCCTCACTGGACAGCCGCAAAGGCGACAACAGCTGGATCAGCGTGTCGCTGCAGGAGGGGCGCAACCGGGAAATACGCCGGGTGATGACGCACCTGGGATGGAATGTTTCGCGGCTGATCAGAGTCGCCTACGGACCGTTTCAGCTAGGCAAACTAGAGCGAGGAATGGTCGATGAAGTCGGTCAGAAAATCCTGCGAGAACAAATACCGCAGAAGTAAGAATGTTCTTTTTGTAGACAAAAAGAAGCAAAAAATTTTGTCAATCAGTACAATATTATATGCGGATAGTTTCAGGGAAACTTAAAGGTAAAATTCTTGGCGCGCCGGCCGGAATTACCACCCGGCCAACCTCGGACCGCGCCCGCCAGGCGCTGTTCGATATCATCATGCATGCGCCCTGGGGCGGACGTGAATTGATCGAAAATGCCACCATCCTCGACGGCTGCGCCGGCACTGGCGCGCTCGGACTTGAAGCGATCTCCCGCGGCGCCGGCTTCGCCCACTTCATCGAACAAGATCCCACCGCCCTCGTGGCCCTTCGCGCCAACATCGCCGCGTGCAAAATCACCACCGCCCGAGTCTGGGACGCCGATGTGCGCCGCCCCCCCCAAGGGCCGCCGTGCCAACTGGTCTTTCTCGATCCCCCCTACGGGAAGTCCTTGATCGCACAGGTTCTGTCCCCGCTCCGCACCGCCGGCTGGATCGTGCCCGGCAGCATCATCATTGCGGAAACCGGGCGCGAAGAAAGTGCACCGACGGAAAACCCTCTGCTTGCCGACCGCAAATTCGGGGCCGCGCGCATCCTGATTTGGCGGGAATAGCACAAAAAAAAGACTGCCTTCCGAAGAAGGCAGCCCCATACTTGGAAAGCTCGATGGTATCAGGCGAGCTTGAGGTTGACCGCGGCCGCCTTGCCGCGCTCCATGGTGATTTCGTAGCTCACCTTTTGGCCGTCATTCAGACCGCGCAAGCCAGCGGCCTGCACAGCGGTGATGTGGACGAATACGTCCTTGCCACCGTCCTGCGGCATGATGAAGCCAAAACCCTTCGTGGTGTTGAACCACTTCACGGTCCCGATAGCCATCGTCTTAATTCCTTCTAGCAGTCAGGGGGAGCGCATCCGTGCGGCGGATCGCGCCTTCCGGGCGGGGGATTGCCCGAAATGGAGGGACAGGCGTCACACGAGCGTGGCGCCCCCGAGAGATCATCGAAAAGGAAATGCCCGCTCTCACGCCAGGCGAAGATTGGTGGCAGCGGCCTTGCCGCGTTCCATCGCCACCTCGTAGCTGACCTTTTGGCCTTCATTCAGGCCCCGAAGGCCGGCCGCCTGGACCGCGGTGATATGCACAAACACATCCTTGCCGCCGTCTGACGGCATGATGAAGCCAAAACCCTTGGTCGTATTGAACCACTTAACAGTACCGACAGCCATTATCCGTTACTCCGTCATGAGGCCGCACAACCACGTGCGGCGATATGACAACCGGGCCTTTGGGCGACTTCTGGCGACCGGAACGGAGGCGCAGCAAGGCTAGCCGAAAAAACATCGATTGCTAATGCTATCGCACACCTAAATGGGGGCTGATGTCAATTCCAACTCTATGACAAACACGTGTTCTTAGCCAATCGAGCGGAAAAAACATCAAAAAACACGAGAGCGCTCTGCGCTATTGCGGGGCCAACCGCGCTTCCCATCAGGAATTGTCATGGGACGGCGAACCTATTTCACCAGCTTTTCGGTGAGGTAGGTCAGCTCCAGCGCCTGCTCCTGCGCGGTTTCGCGCAGATTGGCGCCCGCCGAGTGACCGCCCTCGATCGCCTCGTAGTAGAAATAGGGCCGGTGCAATTCCGCCAGCTTGGCGGCGAATTTGCGCGCGTGCTGGGGGCCGACTCGGTCGTCCTTGGTGGTGGTGAAGATGAAGGGCTCGGGATAGGCCACCCCGGCCTTAAGATTGTTATACGGCGATATTTTTGCCAGGAACGCGCGTTCGGCGGGAACCGATACGCTGCCGTATTCGCCCACCCATGATGCGCCGGCGGCGATCTGTTCGAACCGCAGCATGTCGAGCAGTGGCACCTCGATGATCACCGCGTGGAACAATGCGGGATGCTGGGTAAATTCAACTCCCATCAGCAATCCGCCGTTGGACCCGCCGCGAATGCCGAGATGCCGCGGATCGGTCACCTTGCGCGCGATCAGATCGCGCGCCACGGCGGCGAAATCGTCGAAGGCGAGCTGGCGATGGGTCTTGAGCGCGGCTTCGTGCCAGGCCGGCCCGAATTCGCCGCCGCCCCTGATGTTGGCGAGCGCATAGACGCCGCCGCGTTCCAGCCAAAGCTTGCCCAACACCGGCGAATAGGTGGGCGTCATGCTGATCTGAAACCCGCCGTAGCCATAGAGCAGGGTCGGATTTGTCCCGTTAAGCGCCATGTTTTTCGGATGCACCAGGAAATACGGGATCTTAGTGCCGTCGGTCGAGGTCGCTTCGAATTGCTGAACGACGTCGTTTGCGGCGTCGAATTTTGCCGGACGAGTTCTCACCATCTCGGGGGCTGACGAGGTGGTGAGATCGCTGAGATAGAGCGCGCTCGGTTGCAGAAAGCTTTGGGCTTCGATGAAGACCCGATCGTCGCGAACATTGCTGTCGACCAGGTAGATCGAGGAATTATCAGGCAGATCGAGCGTGCGCGCGCTCCAGCCTGACGCGCCCGGTTCGAACACCATCGCCCGTCCGCGCACGTTGTCATAGACCGCGGCGATCAGCTCATCCTTGCTGGTGCTTGCTTCGTCGATGGTTTGCCGCGGCCCGGGCACAAAGATCTGTTGCAGTGGCGCATCGGGGTTTGTCAGATCGAGTGCGGCGAGACTGCCGGCGGGGATCGTTCCGCTGCCGGCCGGGAAGGATTGGTTCAGGGTCACGATCAGCCGGTCGCGCAGCAGCCCGTCGATATCGAGCTTCTCGGGCAGATCGAGTTTGACGGTGGTGTCAGGTGTGACCAGTCGGGTTTCGCTGCGAAAGAAATCGATGCCGCGCTGGAGCACGACGGCGTGATCCCCCTGGCCGTCGACCAGCCCGTCGATCTCGACCGAAACATCCTGTGGCTTGCCGCGATAGATTTCCGTCGCCTGCGCCAGGGTCTGGCCGCGGCGGAGTCGTTTCACGATGAAGGGGTAGCCCGACGCGGTCATGCTGCCGGGACCCCAATCGGTCGCAACGATCAGCGTGTCGCGGTTTTCCCAGGCGAATTCCTGTTTCGCACGCGGCAGAGTGAAGCCGCCGGGCACGAAGCGCGTGGATGCGAGATCGAATTCGCGCGTGGTCACTGCGTCTTCGCCGCCGCCCGAGAGCGATACCAGGCAGAGCCGATCTTCCGGCGTCCAGCAACTGGCGCCCTTCCAGACCCAGTTCTTGTGTTCTTGCTTGGACAGTGCGTCGAGATCGAGCACGGTGGCCCAGTGCGGGGTCGCGGTGCGGTAGTCGGTGAGGCTGGTGCGGCGCCAGATGCCTTGGACGTGGCTCGCGTCCTGCCAGAAATTATAGACTTGGCCGCCGATCAGCGAAGGTTCGGGAATGCGGTCTTCGGCTTCGGCGAGTTTCAGGGCGGTATTATAGAAAGGCTTGTAATTCGGATCGGATTCGAGCCGTTTGAGGCTAGCCGCATCTTGTTGGCGCACCCAATTCAATGCGCGCTGGCTATCGACTTTTTCCAGCCACAGGTATGGATCGGAGGTTTGAGCCGCAGCGAAGGTGGGCGTGATGGCTAGCAGTATCACGGTGGCAAACCGCATAATTGAATTCCCGGGGAGTTTTGATCTCCACAGCATCGCAAATTTCCAAAAGTTTTTTGCTTCTTTTATTCAAAAAAGAAGACTCATGCTTTTTTCCTCAAAGCAAAAGGGCTGGAACCTCGCGGCCCCAGCCCCTTTTGGTCGTCTTAGAAGTCCATATCACCCATGCCGCCGCCGCCCGGGCCGCCCATCGGCGGGCTCTTCTTCTCCGGCTTTTCGGCGATCATCGCTTCGGTCGTGATCAGCAAACCGGCGATCGAGGCCGCCGCCTGCAGGGTGGTGCGCACCACCTTGGTCGGATCGATGATACCGGCGGCGACCAGGTCCTTGTATTCCTCGGCCTGGGCGTCGAAGCCATAGTTGTAGTCGCTGGTCTCGAGCACCTTGCCCGCTACCACCGCGCCGTCCTGGCCGGCGTTCTCGGCGATGATGCGCAACGGCTGTTGGATCGCCTTGCGGATCACATTGATGCCGAACTTCTGGTCTTCGTTGGCGTAGTTGAGCGAGCCGAGCACGGTGCTGGCGCGAACCAAGGCCACGCCGCCGCCCGGCACGATGCCTTCTTCAACCGCGGCGCGGGTCGCATGCAGCGCGTCATCAACGCGATCCTTGCGTTCCTTCACTTCGACTTCGGTCGAACCGCCGACGCGGATCACCGCAACACCGCCGGCGAGTTTCGCCAGCCGTTCCTGCAGCTTCTCACGGTCATAGTCCGAGGTGGTCTCGGCGATCTGGGCGCGGATCTGGGCGGTACGGCCCTGGATGTCGGTCTTCTCGCCGGCGCCTTCCACGATCGTGGTGGTGTCCTTTTCAATCAGGATGCGCTTGGCCTTGCCGAGCAGGGCGAGGGTCACGTTCTCGAGCTTGATGCCGAGATCCTCGCTCACCACCTGGCCGCCGGTGAGGATGGCGATGTCTTCCAGGATCGCCTTGCGGCGGTCACCGAAGCCCGGCGCCTTGACCGCGGCGATCTTGAGGCCGGCGCGGAGCTTGTTCACCACTAGGGTGGCGAGCGCCTCGCCTTCGACGTCTTCGGCGATGATCAGCAGCGGGCGGCCGGACTGCACTACGGTCTCGAGCAGCGGCAGCAGCGGCTGCAAGCTGGAGAGCTTCTTTTCGTGGATCAGGATGTACGGATTTTCGAGCTCCGCCACCATCTTTTCCGCGTTGGTGATGAAGTAGGGCGAGACGTAGCCGCGGTCGAACTGCATGCCCTCGACCACGTCGAGTTCGGTCTGGATGCCCTTGGCTTCCTCGACCGTGATCACGCCTTCGTTCCCGACCTGCTGCATCGCTTCGGAGATGATGCGGCCGATTTCGACCTCGCCGTTGGCCGAAATGGTGCCGACCTGGGCGGTTTCCGCCTGGGTGGTGATCTTGCGGCTGCGCTTCTCGAGCTCGGCTACCACCGCGGCGACCGCGATATCAACGCCGCGCTTCATGTCCATCGGGTTGATCCCGGCGGCCACGCCCTTGGCGCCTTCGCGCACGATCGCCTGCGCCAGCACGGTCGCGGTGGTGGTGCCGTCACCGGCGATGTCGTTGGTCTTGCTGGCGACTTCACGGACCAGCTGGGCGCCCATGTTTTCGAACTTGTCGCCCAGCTCGATTTCCTTGGCGACCGTCACACCGTCCTTGGTGATGCGCGGCGCGCCGAAGCTTTTGTCGATCACGACGTTGCGGCCCTTGGGGCCGAGGGTGACCTTCACGGCGTCGGCGAGGATATCGACGCCGCGCAGCAGGCGGGCGCGGCCATCACCACCGAAACGAACTTCTTTGGCAGCCATGTTCTTTGTTCCTTTGAAAGGATTGGATCAGATAAAGCGCGATCTCAGGCGTTGATGATGCCGAGAATGTCGCTTTCCTTCATGATCAGCAGCTCGTCGCCGCCGATCTTCACTTCGGTGCCCGACCATTTGCCGAACAGGATCTTGTCGCCGGCGCGGACTTCGAGCGGGATGACTTCGCCGCGTTCGTTGCGGGCGCCGGGGCCGACAGCCACCACCAGGCCTTCTTGCGGCTTTTCCTTGGCGGTGTCGGGGATGATGATACCGCCCTTGGTCTTTTCCTCGGCGTCGAGCCGGCGGATGACTACGCGGTCATGCAGGGGACGAAAATTCGACATTCGGATCGCTCCTCGGATGTCTGGATTGGGATGACAAACCTTCCGCGGCCGAATTGGCACTCGGCCACGGAGAGTGCCAGCGATCTAGGAGGGTATGGAGCAAGTGTCAAGCGTTTGATTGGCACTCCCAATAGGCGAGTGCCAAGTGCAAAAGTTTTTTGGTTCCTTTTTTCAAAAAGAACCCTTCCTTACCTTTGGCTCCGGAAGGTAAGAATCTTCTTTTTGTGAACAAAAAGAAGCAAAAAAACTTTGTCTATTAGGTACTTAGCGGCCCCGGGAAATCTCGTAGAGCGCCACCGCGGCGGCGGCGCTCACGTTCAGGCTCTCCATGCTGCCGGACATCGCGAGCGCGGCCAATTCGTCGCAGGTCTCGCGCACCAGACGGCGCATGCCTTCGCCCTCGGCGCCCAAAACCAACGCCACCCGGCGCTGCTTGAACTCGGTGCCGATCAAGGGCTTCGATCGCGCGTCCAAGCCCACACACCAGAACCCGGCCGCCTTGAGGGCGACCAAGGTGCGTACCAGATTCACCGCGCGCAACACCGGAACGATTTCGAGCGCGCCCGATGCGGCTTTGGCCAGCGCGCCGGTCTCCTCCGGGGCGTTGCGATCCTGCACCACCACCGCAGCCACACCAAAAGCCGCAGCGGAACGCAGAATCGCGCCGACATTGCGTGGATCAGTCACCTGATCCAGCACCAGAATCGGCCCGGAACGATCGACCACCGCCTGCAAGCTCGGCGACGGCAACGGATCGGCGAGCAACGCAATCCCTTGATGAACCGCGTCGGAACCGAGCAAGCGATCGATCCGGCCGCGCTCGACACTCTCGGGCCCGATCGCCCATGGGGCGGCAACCTGTGCCGCGAGCGCCGCAGTACCCTCCTCGGTCACCAGCAGACGCCGCAGCCGGCGGGCGGGGTTCTTCATCGCGGCGACTACGGCATGAACGCCGTAAAGCCAGTGACCGCCGGTACCGGTCGGGGCAGCGGTGCCCGAAACGCCGGAACGGGGGAGTTCAAGCCTGGTCGAAGCAGGCCGCGGCGCGTTGGGGCGCGGCGCTTCGCCTTTGGGACCCTCGCGGAAGGGTTTGGCCGCGGGCTTGCCGGCGGCATCGGGCCGGTCGCCCGAACGTGGCCCGACCCAACCGCGGCCGCCACGCCGGACCGGCTCGCCCGGCGGTGCGGCACGCGGATTTGCCGGACGGGGTCCGGAATTGGCACGGTCGGAAGGGGGACGAGGGCTGCGCATGGCGCGTGCTATAAGCGGGGAGGCGCCGGATTGCTAGATGATTGACAACCCAGCGGCAGGGAATTACGTGAGCGCACCCAAGCTCCGGAGGGGTGCCCGAGTGGTTAAAGGGGACGGACTGTAAATCCGTTGGCTAGCGCCTACGTTGGTTCAAATCCAACCCCCTCCACCAACGCGCTACCACATCCCTCCGAGCCCAGCCATTTCGCGCCGGGCAATGGATCAAACGCTCGAAATGCGGGTGACAACTTCTCCGACCCCCTCGATGAACCCCTCGAGCATGTCACCGGGTCGGAGTTCGCCGACGGCTTCGGGCGTGCCGGTGAAGAACAGGTCGCCGGGCGCAATCGCCGCCATGTGCGAGAGCGCGGCGATGATCTCGGCGGCGGGCCGGATCCGATCGGCCAAATCGCCGCGTTGCCGCTGCACGCCGTTCACGTTGAGCTGAATCCTTCCTGCCGCCGGGTGGCCGATTCGGCTGGCTGGCGCGACGGTGCCGATGGGCGCCGAGGCATCGAAGCCCTTGCTCATATCTCAGGGCCGCCTTTGCGCTTTGGCCTCGTCCTGCATATCGCGGCGAGTGAGATCGAGCCCCGCAGCATAGCCGAAGATGTGGTAGAGCGCGCGACCGGTTGGGATATTCGCGCCGTGCCGGCCGATCGCCACCACCAGTTCCATCTCGTGGTGGAGCTTGCTGGTCATCGGCGGATAGGACGTGTCCACGCCGTTGCCCACCACGGCGTCGGCCGGCTTGGAAAAAAGCGTGCCCTGGGGACCGACAAGCTTGGCGTGTCGTTTCTTGCAGTGGGCTTCATCGCGGCCCAGGTGATTATGAGCCGGGGCGAGGTCGACGATTGGTTCGGCTCGCCGGTGATCCAGGGGCTGGGATGGCTGTCTGCCGCCGCCCTGCTGCTGTTCGTCGGTTGGCAGCTGAGCCGTCGCAACAGCATCCCGCTGTTGCGGCTTGAGCTGATCAAGAATCGCAACCTGATCGCCTCGCTGTTTCTGGGGGTTTTTGCCGGCGTGATCCTGTCGGGCAGCATTTACGCGCTGCCGGAGTTTCTTCCTGCCGCTGCCCCGAAAGCACCGCCCGTCGTTAGAGCGCGTTCGGAGCAGATTGAAACGTTTCTGCAGTCCGAACGCGCTCTAACTCTTTGTTTGAGAGCGCGATTCACGCCTACGTGCTATTCAACCTTGTAATAGCCGACCCAGCTATATTCCTCCTGTTCCGGAAGGGATCCCTGCCCTGGGTGGCAGCCCAGGGCAGGGTTGGCTGGCGTCGGATCGGATTCAACCTGAGCCGTCGGGGGCTCTGCCGCAGCTAGATCGCGCCGGTCTCTTCATCAAACCCGGATGGTTGCCTGAACTCATGGTTCGTTTCACAAGGCAGGGTCAACGAAGATGGTGCATATTACCACGATCACGGCAGGAATCGACACTTCCAAAGCGAAGCTCGACATCGCCATTCACGGTCAGTCTGAAGTCTGCCCCGTGGAAAATAATCTACTGGGCTGGCAGAAGCTGGCAGTGCGGATGCGTGAAGCTGAAGTTCAACGCATCGGCATCGAAGCCACCGGCGGTTACGAACGTGGGGTCACCCGCCATTTAGAGGCCCAGGGCTTCACCGTGACCGTGTTGCAGCCGCTCCAGGTGAAGGCGTTCGCCAGGTTACACCTGAAACGTGCCAAGAACGACCAGCTCGATGCGATTTTGATTGCGGCTTGCACGCATTTTCAGGATGCCAGCAGCAAAATGGCACCAGATGCCCGCTTTGATGAGTTGTCGGACCACCTGACCTACATCGAGCAAATCGAAGAAGTCATGGTTCGTCTGCAAACGCGGATGGAACATATCACCGACAAGCGGCGGCGAAGCGCGGTCAAAGCCGATTTGGCACGCCTGGACACCCGCCGCGGCAGCGAATTGTTGCTGCTGACAAAAAACCTTCGCCTGCATGTTGATTTGTCGCGACGACTTGATTTGGTGTTGAGCGTTCGCGGCATTGGGTTGTGCACGGCGCTGGCGATTGTAGTGCGAATGCACGAGTTGGGCCAAGTCAGCCGCGAGCAAGCTGCACCTTTGGCGGGTTTGGCACCGTTTGTGCGCCAGAGCGGCCAGCATCAGGGCGAGACGCACATTGGCGGCGGTCGGGAGCGGCTGCGGCGCTCACTTTATGCGGCAGCGCTGGCAGGCGCGTTCTGATGGAACAAGGCATTGATAACGCTGTATCAGCGGCTGAAAGCACGCGGCAAGACGCACAAGGTGGCGCTGGTGGCGTGTGCTCGCAAGCAGCTGGTGTTTGCCAACGTGGTCGTTCAGCGCGGCAAGCCGTGGGAGGCGGAAACTGCCACTGATTGATGTTCCTTGGTTCGCGTCAAGGAGCCTGTTCCTCCGTCCCGACCTATCCCTATCCAGCCGCCGCGCGCAGGTGGCGTCAAGGATGGCCGCTTGGCCACCGCGCCCTTCGCGCGGCGAGAAGCGTCCTTGACGTCACCGAGCACGGCGGCACCGTCGAGGATAGTGAGGATCCATACCGAAACGAAGTTAATGGTTGCTGCGGCGATCGCGCTCTAGTGTTCCGCTGTTTCGCCGATTTCCGCTCTGGATTGGCGGCGTCGCGATCGTCCTCGGCGTGGCTGCGACCGCGGTCTATCTGCCCCAGGCCTACGTCCAAGGGACGAACGACGCCTATGTCCAAGCCGACACGGTGCCAATCTTGCCGAAGGTCTCCGGATATGTGACGGTGCTCTTTGTCACCGACAACAGCCGATTCCGGGCTGGGAAGCTGTTGGTCGAGATCGATCGCGCGACTTCCAGGTCGCGGTCGACAGCGCGAAAGCAAGCCTGGTCACCGCTCGCGCGGTCAAGAGCGATGTGGAGCACCAGCTCGACGAGCAAGCCGATGTCATTGCCGAGGCCCAGGCGACGATCGCGAGCGACCGGGCGACGCTGCTGTTTGCGAACCAGCAGCTCGCGAGATACGCCAAGCTCGCGACCGATGGTGCGAATACCGCCGAGCGCTGGCAACAGGCGGAGGCCGACGTCGCCGCGCGCCGAGCAGCACTGCAGCACGACCTGGACGCGGCAGCTGCCGCCCAATCCAGCATCGGTGTGCTGCAGAGCCAGGGCGAGGAGGCGGACGGCGCGATTGCTCGCGCGCAAGCGGCACTGGCGCAGGCTCGGCTGAACCTTTCCTACACCCTGATCTACGCCGAAGCCGACGGCAGTGTCGCCAACCGCACGGTCGAGGTCGGGACCTACGTGCAACGCGGCCAGGTGCTGTTCTCGGCGGTGCCGAACCAGACCTATGTGATCGCCAATTTCAGGGAGACCCAGCTGGTTCACATGCGGGTGGGCCAGCCGGTCACGGTGTCGGTCGACGCGTTCGGGGGCGAGGCGACCCAGGGCCACATCGATAGTTTCCAGCGCGGCACCGGCTCGGACTTCGCCTTGCTGCCGCCCGAGAACGCGACCGGCAACTTCGTCAAGGTGGTGCAGCGAATTCCGGTCAAGATCACGCTCGACGGGCCGGCCGAGGCGCTCCGCGCGATCGCGCCCGTCATGTCGGTGGAAGCCGACGTCGCGATCCGCCCGAGGCCCGCCTTCCTGGCCCGGTTCTTTTGAGCCTGAGTGCTGATCGCGGTTGGAGGCAGCCAGGTCTCGGCTTTCCGGGGTTTGACATCGCCCCGGAGGAGGATGGTAATGTCTGCTTTGCACAGCGGCATCAAGCCGAAGGGGCACTCGATTGCCGATCATTCAGGTACAATCCCCGACAGCGAAGTCGTGCGCGGCGCGTTATCAAATCCAGACCACTCACAAAGGTGTAGCGATGAAAAATAGGTGGATCGTCCAAATTCCGGTGGCAGCTGCGCTTATCCTGCCGGCGATGTCTGCGTCCGCGCTTGGGCAGGCTCTTCCGGGCGACACCGGGCGGATGATGAACGGAATCATGCCGGCGGGTGGGCCGCCCGGCGGACCCGGTCGGCCCGGTGGTCCTGGTGGGGCCGGCGGACCGGGTGGGCCCGGTGGTGGCCCGCAGGCCAAGGTGCCGGCGCCGCCGCTCGCGCTCGCGCTGGAAGCGGCGCAGGCGATTGCCCAAGGCTGCAAACAATATGGGCTGGGCCTGGCGGTGGTGGATGCAAAAGGTGAGCCGCGGCTGGTCTATATCCCGGATCAAAGCCAGAGCGGCCACGCTTATACGGCGATCCGCAAGGCATATACCGCGACCGTGTTCAAAGTGCTCACCTCGACCCTGGTGGCGAAGGCGCAAACCGATCCGGCATTTGCGGCGCAAATCCACGCCGACCCGAATCTGATGGCGTTCAAGGGCGGGATTCCGTTGTTTGAAAATGGCCAGCTGATCGGCGCGATCGGCGTGAGCGGCGCCGAGCCCGGCGGGCATGATGAGGAATGCGGGTTGATCGGCTACAACGCGATCAAGTCGCAACTGCAATAAGCGAAAATTGGGTGCGTCCGATGCCGGGTAGCTGGGATTGGACGCACGGCGTAGGGCGGGCAGCGGCCGCCATTTTCGTGTCGGCACCTTGAACATTGGAAATCCCTGACATCGGCGGGTGTTGCCCGAGCTAGGCTCGCTGATTCCATCAAGCTCTCGCCGCGAGATCGCGGCGGCTCCCTCAGGAGAGGAATTCGTGTGAAACCGCTGCCCGCAATCCTCTTCGCCTGCGCAGTCGCGGTAGGCACGGCCCGCGGCGCCACGGCCCAGGATACCGCAGCGCAGCCGCCCGGACTGGCCTACGTAGCTCCGCAAGCCGATTACGCTCGGGGCCCGAGGGCGGTCCAAGCGGCCCGCTCGCGAGAGGTACCGGCGCTCGCTTCGGGCCGCGCTCGCCGCCGAGCGATGGGGGCGCGATCGGCACGGTCGACAGTCTCTCCCCGTCGGGCTTCGAAATCTCGACGGGTACAGGCCTGAAGATGAAGATTGCAACGTCGCTATCGACGATCTACTCCAACGGGCAACGCTCGATCCGGGCCGGCGGCATTGCGCCGGGGGAGAGCGTCATCGTCGTCGGTGTCGTGGCCTTCGGCGCACAGGGGAGAGCGGTGACGACCATCACGGCCGAAGATGTCATCTTGCAACCCGCCGCTGCGGTTGTTTCGGCGAAGCCAGCGCCCGTTCAACAACGTGGCCAAGCGGCTCCGGAACAGCGGATCGGCGAGATCCCGGCCGATTACGTTGAAGGGGGCGGGACGGTCATCAACGGACCGGAAGCGAACAAGGCGACCGAAGCGGCGTTGAAGTCCGAGTTTTACCAGGGAGGCCTCATCAACCCCGTCGTGAAGCAGAACCACGGCATATACGAGTGCCACAACCTCGTGGCTGGGCCTCACCACATCTTTGTCAACTCCGACTTCAAGGTCATCGGCGCCTTTTGAATTTTGTGGACTCTGGGTTTCAACTCGGCCCGGTCTCGGCCAGTGGGTCGAGATCTTTGGCCTCCTTTTCAGCTGTGCAGACTGTGCGAAATGCGGGCATCGGATTCGGGCTCGGCGAGAGGGAAGCGGCGTGGTATAACACAGGTTAGTTTAATATACTAACTACTTTGCCGGGGTTGCGTCGGCTCTACGCCGAGGAGAAGCTGCAGGTGCGGCGGCGTGGTGGGCGCAAGCGGGTGGGCACGCGCCGGCCGATGACGCTTCCGCAGGATCGCAACCAGCGCTGGTTGGATTTTGTGTCCGATGCTTTTGCCGACGGGCGGCGGTTTCGGGTGCTGTGCGTGGTCGATGACTTCACCCGTGAATCGCTATGTTTAGTGGCGGACACATCGTTGTCCGGCAAGCGTATGGCGCGCGAGCTCGACACGGTGATCGCCAGGCGCGGCAAGCCTTTGATGATTGTAAGCGACAACGGCACCGAATTCACCAGCAACGCGATCTTGCAATGGGCGCAGGAGCGTGCGGTCGAATGGCACTACATTGCGCCGGGAAAGCCGCAGCAGAACGGGTTGGTCGAAAGCTTCAACGGCCGCCTGCGCGACGAGTGCCTGAACGAGACGTTGTTCCACACGCTGAACCATGCGCGCGATGTGCTGACGGAATGGCAATTCGATTATACCGAGGTGAGGCCACACTCCTCACTGAACGGCCGCGCGCCGGCCATGATCAGCTTGCCATCGTGCTCGCCTGCGTCAAGGCCGCTTCGCGTCGGCTTCGCCGATGGCCTGCGGCCAGCCTTGACCCAGGCTGCACGCGATGGCTGGGACGATATCGGCCGGGACGAAGAAACGGCGCTCGACCGAACCAAGAAACACCGCCAAGATAGGCTTGGCGGCAACCGCGGACTCTACTTTTGAGTGGAGGAGAGTTGGGGCTCAGGTCAATAACGCTGTCATCAGCGACCACGAGTTCAGGAACTGAACTGATGAAATCTCTCGCAAACCCTTCCCAAACCGAGGACCGCGTGCAGATCCCGGTTGGCGAGGCTTCGCTTTACGGCCAATTCTGTCCGGTGGCGATGGCGGCCGAGCTGCTGGCAACGCGTTGGACGCTGGTGGTCCTCGGCGAAATGCTGTCGGGCTCCACCCGGTTCAATGAAATCCGCCATGGCGTGCCGCGCATGTCATCGGCACTGCTGTCGAAGCGGTTGCGCGAGCTCGAACAGGCCGGCGTGCTGGTGCGCTCTGGCGGCGAGTACATACTGACCCCATCAGGCCGTGATCTAGCGCCGGTTATCCGGGGATTAGGGCGCTGGGCATTGCGCTGGGTGGACGCGGACTGCTCGCTCGCCAATCTGGACGGGCGGCTGCTGATGTGGAACATGCGCCGCAACTTGCGTCCCCACCCGATGCCTGGCCGGCGAGTAGTGGTCGAATTTCGTTATCCCGAGCTCTCCGAGGCCGAGCAGCACTACTGGCTGATCGTGACGCCGGGAGCACCGGTCGACCTATGCTCGCTCGATCCCGGATACGACATCGATCTCCTGGTGACCGCCGACCTCCGCGCGATGACCTCTGCCTGGATGGGGATGAGTGACTTCGCGGCCGAGCTCCGCGCGAAGCGCATTGAACTGGATGGTGATCCCGCGCTGTCTGCCAGCTTCACCCGGTGGATTGGACGCAGCGGCCTCGCGGGTGAGGTCGCCGCGGGCTAATTCATGCCGAACGAACCTGCAAGCTGGCTGGATAATTCCCACCGCCAGGGTTTCGGCGGCCTTGGCCAGGTTGCGAGATCCGGCTGCGGCCGCTAACCTGTGCGCCAACGCCGATCGCGGGTGTAGCTCAATGGTAGAGTTCCAGCCTTCCAAGCTGGCTGTGCGGGTTCGATCCCCGTCACCCGCTCCACCTCATTCCGGCGCCCCCTCTTTTGGCGCCCAGACGTCTTTTTGACCGGGAGCGCTTGACTTTCGGCGCCACACATTCTTTCTACGCCATCCGCGCAACCAACCGGCGAGCCCAGGTCACACTGAGCGAGGGCAGGCAGGGTGGGGCAGGCGTAGGGGTGTAGCTCAATTGGCTAGAGCGCCGGTCTCCAAAACCGGAGGTTGCGGGTTCGAGACCCTCCACCCCTGCCAGCGGATTAGGCGCGTGTTATTTCTATTGAATGGGCATTGTGTGGCGTTCGATCCGGTTAAGTATCTACGAGAGGTTCGCAGCGAAGCCGCAAGGGTGCGCTGGCCGACGCGGAAAGAGACCGTGACGATGACCGGCGTGGTCCTCCTCATGGCGGGGTCGGCTGCGCTATTTTTCCTGGTCGTGGACTCGCTCTTCGGCTGGGTTGCACGCATGTTTTTCACCACCAATAGCTGAGGAACCCGGGATCATGGCCCTGCGCTGGTATGTGGTGCACGTCTATTCAGGCTTCGAGAAAAAGATCGCGCAGCAGTTCAAGGAACAGGCCCAACAGAAGGGCCTGGGCGATCTAATCGACGAGGTGCTGGTGCCCTCCGAGGACGTCGTGGAATTGCGCCGCGGCCAGAAGGTGAACGCCGAGCGGAAGTTCTTCCCCGGCTACGTGCTGGTGAAGATGGAGCTGACCGACGACACCTGGCATCTGATCAAGGATACGCCGAAGGTCACCGGCTTCCTCGGCACCAAGACCAAACCGACGCCGATCAGCCAGGCCGAGGCCGAGCGGATCATGCAGCAGACCCAGGAAGGCGTGGAGCATCCGCGTCCGGCGATCGTGTTCGAGATCGGAGAGCAGGTGCGGGTGTCCGACGGTCCGTTCACCAGCTTCAACGGCACGGTGGAGGACATTGATGCCGACAAGGGCCGGCTCAAGGTCAGCGTGTCGATCTTCG
>Ga0302314_10008241_pt1 | contig 18600 bp, 12 predicted proteins | sample III_Palsa_N2_3_FD_200533 | JGI IMG/M metagenome (GOLD analysis project Ga0302314, IMG submission 200533) | Peat permafrost microbial communities from Stordalen Mire near Abisko, Sweden - III_Palsa_N2_3 | ecosystem: Environmental > Terrestrial > Soil > Palsa > Peat permafrost | place: Sweden...
CGAGCCCACCGAGGAGCAGCTGTACGCGGGCATCCGCCGCGCCACGCTCGCCTCGAAGCTCACCCCGGTCTTCTGCGGTACCGCGTTCAAGAACAAGGGCGTGCAGCCCCTGCTCGACGCGGTCGTGCGCTACCTCCCCTCCCCGCTGGACGTCGAGGCGATCGACGGCCACGCGGTGGGCAACGAGGAGCAGATCATCCACCGCAAGCCGTCCGACGACGAGCCGCTCGCGGCGCTGGCGTTCAAGATCATGAGCGACCCGCACCTCGGCAAGCTCACCTTCGTCCGGGTGTACTCGGGCCGGCTCGAGGCGGGATCCTCGGTGCTCAACTCGGTCAAGGGCCGCAAGGAGCGCATCGGCAAGATCTACCGCATGCACGCGAACAAGCGTGAGGAGATCCCGTTCGTGGGCGCCGGCGACATCGTCGCCGTCATGGGTCTGAAGGACACCACCACGGGCGAGACGCTCTGCGACGCGGCGCACCCGGTGGTCTTGGAGTCCATGACCTTCCCGGCCCCGGTCATCCACGTGGCGATCGAGCCGAAGACCAAGGGCGACCAGGAGAAGCTGGGCACCGCGATCCAGCGGCTCGCCGAGGAGGACCCGTCCTTCTCCGTGCGGACCGACGAGGAGACCGGCCAGACGATCATCGGCGGCATGGGCGAGCTCCACCTGGAGATCCTGGTGGACCGCATGCGCCGCGAGTTCAAGGTCGAGGCCAACGTCGGCAAGCCCCAGGTCGCGTACCGCGAGACCATCCGCAAGACGGTCCCGAAGGTCGAGTACACGCACAAGAAGCAGACCGGTGGTTCCGGTCAGTACGCGCGCGTGATCATCAAGCTCGAGCCCCTCGAGGGCGACAGCGAGGGCGAGGCCGGGTACGAGTTCGTCAACGCCGTCACCGGCGGCCGGATCCCGCGGGAGTACATCCCCTCGGTGGACACCGGCGCGCAGGAGGCCATGGAGTTCGGCGTGCTGGCCGGCTACCCGCTGACCGGCGTGAAGGTGACCCTCCTCGACGGTCAGTACCACGAGGTGGACTCCTCCGAGCTCGCGTTCAAGATCGCCGGTTCGATGGCGTTCAAGGAGGCTGCCCGCCAGGCCAGCCCCGCGATCCTCGAGCCGATGATGGCGGTCGAGGTCACCACCCCCGAGGACTACCTCGGAGACGTGATCGGCGACCTCAACTCCCGCCGTGGCCAGATCCAGGCCATGGAGGAGAGGTTCGGCGCCCGGGTCGTCAAGGCCCTGGTTCCGCTGTCCGAGATGTTCGGCTACGTCGGCGACCTCCGGTCGAAGACCTCCGGCCGGGCCTCGTACAGCATGCAGTTCGACTCCTACGCCGAGGTTCCCCGGAACATCGCGGAAGAGATCATCAAGAAGGCGCGCGGCGAGTAGCCCAAGCCGACCCACCTGAAACATCCACTGCCGCCGGGGCAATCCAGCCGACCGGCACCGCACCAGTCCACAGGAGGACACCGTGGCGAAGGCGAAGTTCGAGCGGACGAAGCCGCACGTCAACATTGGCACCATCGGGCACATCGACCACGGTAAGACCACTCTTACCGCGGCGATCACCAAGGTGCTGCACGACAAGTTCCCGACGCTGAACGCGGCGTCGGCGTTCGACCAGATCGACAAGGCGCCGGAAGAGCGCCAGCGCGGTATCACCATCTCCATCGCGCACGTCGAGTACCAGACCGAGAAGCGCCACTACGCGCACGTGGACTGCCCGGGTCACGCGGACTACATCAAGAACATGATCACCGGTGCCGCCCAGATGGACGGCGCGATCCTGGTCGTGGCCGCCACCGACGGCCCGATGCCGCAGACCAAGGAGCACGTGCTGCTCGCCCGCCAGGTCGGCGTCCCCTACATCGTCGTCGCGCTGAACAAGGCCGACATGGTGGACGACGAGGAGATCCTGGAGCTCGTCGAGCTCGAGGTCCGCGAGCTGCTGTCCGAGTACGAGTTCCCGGGCGACGACGTGCCGGTCGTGCGCGTCTCGGCGCTCAAGGCGCTCGAGGGCGACGCCGAGTGGGGCGAGAAGCTGCTCGGCCTGATGGACGCGGTGGACGAGGCGATCCCGCAGCCGGAGCGCGAGATCGACCGTCCGTTCCTGATGCCGATCGAGGACGTCTTCACGATCACCGGTCGTGGCACCGTCGTCACCGGTCGCATCGAGCGCGGTGTCATCAAGGTCAACGAGACCGTGGACATCGTCGGCATCCGTCCGAACAAGCAGACCACCACGGTCACCGGCGTCGAGATGTTCCGCAAGCTGCTCGACGAGGGCCAGGCCGGTGAGAACGTCGGTCTGCTGCTCCGCGGTGTCAAGCGCGAGGACGTCGAGCGCGGCCAGGTCGTCATCAAGCCGGGTTCGGTCACGCCGCACACCGACTTCGTCGGCCAGTCGTACATCCTGTCCAAGGACGAGGGTGGCCGGCACACGCCGTTCTTCAACAACTACCGTCCGCAGTTCTACTTCCGGACCACGGACGTCACCGGCGTCGTCACGCTGCCCGAGGGCACCGAGATGGTCATGCCGGGCGACAACACCGAGATGACGGTCAAGCTGATTCAGCCGATCGCCATGGAGGAGGGCCTGCGTTTCGCCATCCGCGAGGGTGGCCGCACCGTGGGCGCCGGCCGGGTCATCAAGATCACGGCCTAGTCTTCGCCAAGAAGGCAGAGTATTGATCCGAGGCTCCCGACTCCCGCAAGGGCGTCGGGAGCCTTCGGCGTTCCCGAAGGCGTCACAATGACCCCTTCTCACAACGGGTGATCCGGAATAACAGCCCCCTGATTTCCGGTTGCGGTCCCGAGCCTCCCCTTATAGATTCGCAGCGCTCATGTGCACATGCGAACTGAGGGGGATTCGACCGTGTACGTCCGACCTGCGCGTTTAGGTGAGTGGCTGAAAGAGTTCTGGCCGCTGCTGATCGTGCTGATTGTTCAGGCCGCGTTGTCCTTGCGGCTGATATGGACGAATACCGCGTTCCTCGACGAGGCCACCTACCTCTACGCCGGACACCAGATGATCGCGCACTGGCTGCACGGAATTCCGGTGGTCGAGTATCCGTTGTCGCTGAGCGGTTCGGTGGCGTTGTACCCGCCGCTCGGCGCGATGGCCGACGCCGTCGGCGGGCTGGCCGGCGCGCGGATCCTCAGCCTGCTGTTCATGCTCGGTGCCACGACGCTGCTGCACGGCTGCGCGCGTCGGCTGTTCGGGCGCCGCGCCGCGGCGTTCGCCGCGATCCTGTTCGTCTCGCTGGGCGGCACGCAGTTCCTCGGCGCATTCGCCACCTTCGACGCGATGGCGCTGTTCCTGCTCGTGCTCTCCAGCTACCTCGTGGTGCGGTTCGGGGACGTGCGGGACCTGCGCGGGGTGCTGATCTCCGACCTGCTCGCCGCGCTGGTCCTGGCGATCGCGGACGCGACGAAGTACGCCACGGCGCTGTGGAACCCGATCGTGATCGGTCTGGCGTTCGTCGTGCCGATCGCCCTCGGCGGCGCGTCGCCGCGGCAGGCCGCCCTGCGTGCGGTGCGGTTCACCGGGGTGCTCGTCATCCTGATCCTCGCGGCGCTCTACGGGATCGGCGGCAGCGAATACGTCAAGGGGATCAAGGTCACCACGCTGAACCGGTCCGCCTCGATGGGCGGGGCGCAGAGGCAGTCCGCCACCGATGTGTTCCAGCACGCCTGGACCTGGATCGGCTTCGTCGTCGTGCTCGCCGCGGTCGCCGTCGTGGTCCTGTATCTGAAGGACCGGCGCGGCTTGCGCTCGCCGTTCGGCGCGATCGGCCTGCTTCTGCTGGCCGCGAGCGTGGCCGCGCCGCTGAACCAGGCCAGGATCGGCACCCTGGTCTCGCTGCAGAAGCACGTGGTCTACGGCGCGTGGTTCGGCTGCGTCGCGGCCGGATACCTGCTCGCGGTGCTGCTGCGGCAGCGCCGGGTGGCGATGGCCGGGGCGGCCGTGATCCTGGCGATCCTGCCGCTCGCGCTGTCCGTGCAGGCCAGGGGCTTCTACCGCTGGTCCACGGAGAACCCCCGGTTCATCGCGGATCTCAAGCCGATGGTGCACGCGGGCAATGACAGATACCTGATCGAGGGCTACAACGACGTCCCCGCCTACTATCTCGGCACGGTCGAGTCGGAACAGTGGCGGGACGGGGCCGTCGGCGACTTCGTCTACTACGACCCGGTCACCCACAGCGTGGTCAAGAACGGCCCCTCGTTCGCGGCGGCGATCAAGAACCGCTTCTTCACGCTGATCATCGTCAACTACACCGAGCCGAGCGACCGGCTCATCAAGGCCGCGATCGAGCGTTACGGCGACTACCGGGTGCTGGCGACCCTGCCGCCCTCGCAGGTCGGTTCGAAGCGTGCGTATACGGTCTGGACCGTGGTGCCCAAGAGCGGGTAGCCGGGGGCACGGGTTTGTCGCCGTCCGCGGCCGTGTGGGACCGTTTCCTATGCCCTCCAAGAGCTTCGGCTACCTCACCGCGACGCTGGCGGCCGTTCTGATCGCGGCGGGTATCGCGGTGCTGACGCTTTCCGGCGGCGGCACCCGGATCGCCGCCGGCTCCGGCTCAGAGCCGGCGACGGACGAGCCGATCCCGGGCTACGTCTCGCGGGCCGAGGCGCCGGCCACGCCCGCCCAGGGGAAGCTCTACGTCGGCGTGGACGTCGACGCGGACAACGTCGCCCAGTTCGACACCGAACTCGGCATCTCCCAGCCGGCCATCCTCGGCGGCTACGTCGCGGAGAACGGCCAGCTCTCCAGCGTGCTCCAGGCCGCCTCGGCGTACTCGGGCACGGCGCCGATGGTGTCCTGGTCGATCGACTTCACCCAGGACCTCACCGACGGGAGTATGGACGCCTACCTCAAGAAGCAGGCCGCCGAGGTGGTCGACTACGGCAAGCCGGTCTTCCTGCGCCCGGACTGGGAGATGGACGGCAGCTGGTATCCGGACTGGTCGCCGCCGAAGGTCTCGGCCGCCCGGTACGTCGCGGACTGGCGCTACCTCGTCCGGCTGTTCCGGGCGGCCGGGGCGGGCAACGCGGCGTTCGTCTGGTGCCCGAACGTCGGCGAGCCGATCGGGCGCGCCGCGCAGGACTGGTATCCGGGCGACGCGTACGTGGACTGGGTCGGGACGGACGCGTACCCGAGGCAGAGCGCGGGCACCGGCTTCGTGACCGAGACCGACGGCCTCGACCAGCTCGCCGCGTTCGCGCAGCAGCACGGCAAGCCGATGATGCTGGCCGAGTGGGGGGTGACCTCGCCGGATCCGGACGACGGCTGGCTGTTCGACCAGGTCTTCCAGTGGGCGGCCGAGTATCCCGAGACCGTGAAGGCGCTGGTCTACTTCGACTACGTGGGCGCCAAGGGCGATCACCTGCTGGTGGACCATCCGAACGGCGCCGCCGAGTTCGCCTACCTCGTCCACACCGGCCACGGGGCGCTGACCGCGGTGCCCGCGAACGGGCGCGCGAGCCTCGGGTAGTCCGCGCCGTGCGGACTACCCGAGCACAAGAGGCGATCGCGGTCAGGGCAGCGAGGCGACCTGGGCCGAGGTCAGGGCGCTGTCGAAGATCTCGACCTGGCTGATCTCGCCGTCGAGGGTCTCGAAGGGGTTGCCGCTCGAGTCGAGGCTGGCGCCGATGGTGATCTTGCCGTTGGCCTGCCAACCGCTGCCGCCGGCGTGGTGTGCCACGTCGGTGCCGTTCACGTAGAGGGAGATGCTGTGCGCACCGGCGTTGTAGACGCCGACGAGGTGCGTCCACGAGCCCAGCACGGGGGACTTGGCACCGGCGGCGGTCCACTGCGCGCCGGCGACGTCCGCGCTGCTCCGGCTGAACACCCAGGTCTTCTGGCTCGCGTCGTACTGGAGCTTGAAGGCGTCGACCTTCTCGCCCTGGAAGGCCACCACGGTCTGCGTCGACTTCAGCGTCGAGGACAGCTCGACCCACGCCGACACGGTGAAGCTGCGCGCCGTGTTGACGATCGAGCCGATCGGAATCGTGGCCCGCGAGGTCTGCCCGTTGAGCTTCAGCACCATTCCCTCGGACGAGACCGAGGCCCAGGTGGCGTTGCCGAACAGGTTCAGCGAGCCGGTGCTGGACGAGCAGGCCGCGGGCGTGCCGTCGAGCAGCCAGCGGGCCGCCGCGGTGACGCCCTGCGTCGAGCAGGTCGGGTCGACCGCGAAGCTCGGGCTGGTCGACGCCGCGCCGGTGGCCGCCGAGGTCCCGGTCGCCGTCCCGGTGGCGATGGCGACCGGCTGCGGCTTGGGCGAGCTCCCCGACGTCAGCGCGAACACGAGCCCGCCGACCGCCGCCACCGCCAGCACCGCGCCGACGCCGATCAGCAGCCTCTTCCGGCCGCCGTCGCGGGCCTTCTTCGGGGAGAGCATGTCGTCCGTGAACGGCGGCGGGCTCGGCGTGAACGGCGCGTTGGCGGGGGCGTTGGTGTAGTTGGGATCGAACATCCCCGCGTTCGGATAGAAGAAGCCCGAAGGGGAGGGCGTCGGGATCGGCGTCGAGTCGGTCGTCGGCGTCCCCGGTGGCCTGCCGTAGGGGGCGGGCAGCGGCGAGGAGCCGTCTCCGGCGCCCTGCTGCGGGTAGGGGTAGGCGCCGGGCTGCTGAGCGGCCGGGGCCGGGTACAGCGGGGGGTAGGGGTTCGGCTGGGCGTTGCTCGGGAAGAACGGCTGTCCGGGAACGGGGCTCCCGATCGGGGCGCCGGGCAACGGGGACTGGCCGGGCGGCTGGTTCTGCGGGAACTGGCCCGGCGCGCCGGGCAAGGGGGACTGACCGGGAGCCGGGCTCTGCGGGAACTGGCCGGGTGCGCCCGGCAGCGGGGACTGGCCGGGCGGCTGGTTCTGCGGGTACTGACCGGGTGCGCCGGGCAACGGGGACTGACCGGGTGCGCCGGGCAGCTCAGGTCGGCCGGGCGCGGCGGCTAGCGCGGATTGGCCTGGTGCGCCGGGCAGTGCGGGTTGGCCGGGCAGCGCGGACGGCGGGATCTGTCCGGGGACCTGGCTCTGCTGGAACTGGCCGGCCTGCGCGTTGCCCGGTGTCGCCGCCGCGGCGGGCTGCGGGGCGGCCTTGACCAGCGCGTCCATGCTCCGGGCGATCTCGGGTGCGGTCGGCCGGGCCTGCGGGTTCTTCGCCAGCATCGCCTGCAGCAGCGGAAGGATCTGCGGCGGGATGCTCGGCGGCCACGGCGGCTCCTGGTACATGTGCTGATTCAGCACCTGCAGCAGCTGGTCGCCGTGGAAGGGCGGCTCGCCGGTGAACAGCTCGTAGAGCGCGATGCCCAGGGCGTAGATGTCCACGGCGGGTGTCGGCTCGGCGCCGCTGATCGCCTCGGGGGAGAGGTACTGCGGCGTGCCCACGACCGAGGAGCGCGCGGTGAGCCGGCTGCCGCTGAGCATCCTGGCTATGCCGAAGTCGACGAGCTTGGGCTCCGGCTGCGGGCCGCCGAGGTCGAGCAGGATGTTGGCGGGCTTGAGATCGCGGTGGATGATGCCCGCCGTGTGGATCGACTCGAGCGCGCTGGCCACCCCGCGGCCGATGATCGCGGCCTCGGTCAGGTTCAGCGTGCCCCGCTGGGCGAGGTGCCGGTGCAGGTCGGGGCCGTTTATTAGGTCCATGATGATGGCGAGCCGGCCGTCCTCGACCACCAGGTCGTGGATCCGCACCAGGTTCGGATGGCGCACCGCGACCAGGGCGTTGCGCTCCTGGACGAAGCGCACGACCATCTCCGGCTCGTCGCTCAACTCCTCGCTGAGCACCTTGACCGCGACGTCCACGCCGGTGTCGTTATTGGTCGCCCGCCACACTGTTCCCATGGCTCCGCGGCCCAGGCGCTCCTTGAGCACATACCGGCTGCCGAGACGGTTGTCCATCTCACTCATCGGATCTTCGAGCCTTTCACGCTGTGAGGTCCGTAGCCCCGGACACCGGTCACGAACTCCGTGGAGTTCCCGCCCGAGTCTATCGAGGCTGGGTACCCGAGACCACCGCCGGTCAAGCCGGAAAGCCTGGCAGGGTACGGGGTTTTTCCTGAGGTCGGGTCAGAAGTTCTGCCGCGGCGGGACCTGTTCGGGCGGCGGCCAGCCTTGGTTCTGCGGCTCCATCTGGAACGTCGGCGTGAAGGCGGGCTCCGACAGGTAGTTGCGCCGCCGCCGCGGCCGATCGCGCAGGTAGAGCCCGCCGCCGGCGCCGACGAGCACGAGCAGGCCGATGCCAAGACCCGCCCACAGCCACGGGAAGGAGGAGTCGGAGGACGCCGCCGCGCTCGGCCGCTGCGTCGCCGTGGCCGCCTTAGCCGCTCCGGCTGACGCGGACGCGCTTGCCGTGGGCACCACCGGCAGCAGCGGGTTCGTCGTCTCCGGCGGGGTGCTCGCGGCGAGGGCGGCGGCCGGGTCGATGATGCCGTAGCCGAGGCCGTCGCTGACGCGGGTGTGCTGCGCGTTGCCGCCCTTGGCCGTGTTCAGCATGACCCGGACCACCTGGCCCGCCGTCCAACCCGGGTGCGCGCTCCAGACCAGTGCCGCCTCGCCCGCCGCGAGCGCGGCGGAGAAGTGCGTGCTCGAGTCCGTGATGACTGCTGCTGCTGCGCGGCCGTCCTTGGCGGGCACCGGAATCCGCGCGCCCGGTGCGCCGAGGGTCACGGCCGGGCCGACGCTGGAGAGCGCGGCGACCGAGCCGTTCGCCGTGGTCGCGCTGATGCACAGGGCGCCCGGCGCCGCGCAGGGGTCGCCGATCACCGTGCCGGAGCCGTTGTTCCCGGCTGCGGCGATCACGATCGCGTTGTTCTGCACCGCGTACCGGACCGCGGCCTCGAAGGACGACGAGGTGTTCGGAAGCGGCCTCGGGAACAGGATGACCCGCGCGCGGTGCGCGACAGCGTAGTAGATCGCCTCGCCCGCGCTCACGTCCATGCCGCCCGCGCTCTGGTCCTGGATCTGGATCGGCAGCACGGACGCGCCCGGCGCGAGGCCCTGCACCTTCGAGCCGCCCGCCCCTGTCCCCACGATGAGCGCGGCGGCCTGGGTGCCCTCATACGCGCTCGAGGAGTCCCCGACGGCCTTCGTGACCGCACCGCCCCGCATGCCGATCTCGGGCCTGATCCGGCCGGACAGGTCGGCGTCGGCCGAGTTCACCCCGGTGTCCACCTCGGCCACCACGACGCCGGATCCCGTGCTCGTGCGCCACACGGCGGCCGCATCGAACTGGCTCAGGTACCAGGCGCCGTCGGCCGCCGAGGCCGGGACCGCGGACAGGGCCAGCGCGCCCGCCGCCACGCAGGAGAGCACCTTGATACGTAGGGCCGCACGTCGGCCAGGCCCTCGGCTCTTGTGCCTCTTCACCGTGCCGGACCTTCCCCTCCCGTCGGCGTCGCCTCGCCGCCGAGCCCGGATCATGTGTGACTTTGCAGTGCCCAGATATAGTAGTAGCTGAACGGTTTGGCGGATCCGTTCTCATAGAGCGGCACTTTCGCGACCAGTTCGTAGCCTTTGGTGATCGCGACCTGCGCGGCCATCGCCTGGTCGGCGCTCTCGGTCCCCACCCCCAGCAGTTCGATCACGCTGAAGTACCGCTGCTTGATCGCCGCCACGTACGCCGGGGTGCCGCTCAGGTGGGCGTGCGTCCACTGGTCCTGATAGCTGAAGGACCACGTGTTGTACCACTGGCTCTGGTTCGTCTGCTTGCGCAGATAGTACTGCTCGACCGGGTCGTCCTCGGCCAGGTAGCGGTCCGTGCCCTTGCTGACGTAGGGCTTCATCGCGTTGACGGCTGGGACCGCGTTGCCCCAGGTCTGGAAGAGCATGTGCGCCTGCTGGGTGCCGTAGATCCCGGAGGCGAGCACGGCCAGCGCGGTGACGGCCTCGGCCGTCCGCCGCGAGCGGGCCTGCGCGAAGAAGGCCGCGATGCCGAAGCCGGCCAGCGCCGCGGTGAACCAGGCGCCGAAGCCGAGGTGCTTCGGGAAGGCGGTGTCCGTGTCGATCCGTGCCTGGTTGATCGGCGCCAGCAGCCCCGCGAGGACCAGGCTGGCGGCCAGCAGCGCGCCCGGCACCCGGAAGCGCCCGGCCGAGGCGGGGGAGAAGGCCGCGAAGGCCAGTCCGAGCAGCGCCGCGATGAGCACGATCCCGAGCCGCAGCATCGTGTCGTGGTAGATCTCGGAGGCCGGGGTCGTGCCGGCGGCGCGCTGGGTCGTGGTGAACGCGATGCCGGCGCGCAGGTCGGCGCCGCCGACGTAGAGTCCCGCGCCGATCAGCGCGCCGAGGCCGAGCACCGCGGCGAAGGCGCGTACCAGCGCCCGCCGCCAGCCGACGTGCGGCACGGCGGCGAACAGCAGGATCGCGAAGACCGGCGGATTCCACAGCGCGGAGGCGTACTTCGCGGCGTCGGCGAGGAAGCAGAACACGATCGCGCCGGCGATCCAGCCCCAGGCCAGGCGGCCGTCGGCGGCGCGCAGCGCGCACACGGAGGCGAAGGCGAGCAGCGCGAGGGCCATCGCGTCATACGTGCCGAACGCGCCCATGTACGTCGTCGGCTGGAGCAGCGCGAACAGGCCCGCCGCGATCACCGCGGCCCGCGGACCGTAGAGCCGGCGGGTGAAGCTGAACAGCGCGGCGGTCGCGCCGAGCATCATCGCGCAGCTGAACAGGCGGATCGCGAAGAGCCCGCCGAGGTGGTCGAGGCCGGCCGAGATGATCGGGTAGAAGTCGGGGACGCCGGAGAGGATCTTCGAGTAGTCCGAGGTGTTGGGGACGTGGTCGAACCAGGACTGCCACAGCTGGTGGCCGTCGTAGGCGTAGGTGCCCTCGTCCTCGAACATCCCGTTGGCGCGCATCATCCAGAGGCTGACCCCGGCCTGGACCGCCAGGATCGCCAGGAGCAGCAGCCCTGGCCAGCGCGAGCCCGCGGAGGGGCGCTCCGACCGCTCGGCGCGCCGCCGCGGCGGCTTGGTCGAGCGTTCCTCGGCCTGCTCGGCCGGGGCCTGCGCCGAGTTCGCAGGGGACTTCGACAGCGTCGGCTCGACGTCGTTTCTCTGTGCCGGCATGGCCTCTCCTGTACCGGTCGGGCGGCTCGGGGGGCACCGCGCCGCCGCCGTCGCAAGGCCGGTTGGGTTTTTCCTCCCGTAAGAAGTGCCCCGTCCCGGCCCTCCTGAGGGGACGATGCACGCCGGTGCACGGTACCAAAGCCGGGGCGCGGAGGGACAGTGGTGTCCGTCCGCGCTGGTTGCCGCCGTCTCCTCGATGTGAAAACCTCGCCTGTGCCCTCCAAGAAGCCCGGCCCGCTGACCGCGATCCTGGCGGCACTTCTCGCTTCCGCGGCCGTCGCCGTACTCGTCTCGGCGAACAGCGACTCCTCTACCGCGCAAACGCCTGCCCTCAGCGCCTCGACCGGCGGTTCTCCGCTCCCGGCGGGCACCTCCTCGGCCGGCGGGCAGCCCGTGGTGCCGGGCACCGGGCAGCTCTACGTCGGCACGGATGCCGAGGTCGGCCGCGTCTCCCAGTTCGACACCGAGGCCGGGGTCGCGCAACCGGCCGTGCTCGGCGGCTACACGACCCTGGACGGCGACCTGTCCGGCCTGCTCCAGCACGCCGCCGCGTACCAGGGCACGGCGCCGATGGTCTCCTGGGGGCTCGACTTCACCAAGGACTTCGCCGACGGAAGCATGGATACCTACCTCAAGCAGCAGGCCGAGGAGGTCATCGCCTACGGCAAGCCGGTCTTCCTGCGCCCGGACTGGGAGATGGACGGCAACTGGTACTCGAACTGGTCGCCGCCCGCTGTCTCGCCGAGCCGCTACATCGCGGACTGGCGCTACCTGGTCAAGTTCTTCCGCGCGGCCGGTGTGACGAACGCCGCTTTCGTCTGGTGCGCCAACGTCGGCGAGCCCGTCGGCGAACCCGCCTCCGAGTGGTATCCCGGAGACTCCTACGTGGACTGGATCGGCGCCGACGCGTATCCGCGCCAGGACTCGAGCGTCGACGCGTTCACCGAGGCCGACGGCCTCGACCAGTTGGCCGCGTTCGCCAAGCAGCACGGCAAACCGATGATGCTGGCCGAGTGGGGGGTCACCTCGCCGGACCCGGACAACGCCTGGCTCTTCGACCTCGTCTTCGAATGGGCGGCCGAGTACCCCGAGACCGTGAAGGCGCTGGTCTACTTCGACTACGTGGGCACCAAGGGCGATCACCTGCTGGTGGACCATCCCAACGGCGCCGCGGAGTTCAAGTACCTCATCCAGTCAAACGGCAAGGTGTTGACTACGGTGTCGGCCGCTCCGATTACCCGCCGTGGATAGTCGGGGTCTGATGGGCTTGTTGCGATCACATTAAGCTTCCGGGTCGTCGCCGTGCGGCCGGACCTCGGCGTATGTCGGCTGCTAGACTGCACCGGCGATTTGGAGGCTTCGTCTGACGGTTCGAAATCTCAACCACGTCGCGGCGAAGCGGGGGCCCGGAGACGGCGGGCCCGGAGCAATTGGGGCAACGCGTGCTGGCTTATCTCCTCGAGATGCGCAACTGGTGGATGCACGGCGATTTCTACTCCTTTGCCGCGTTCATGACTCTGGTCTGGGCCCTGTGGGTGGTCCGGCTCTTCCTCGTCCAGCGGTACCGGCCATGGCACCGCGCGTACAACGGCACGGTCTCGGTCGTGATCCCCGTGGTGGACGAGCCGGAGGAGCTGTTCCGCGACGTGCTGCGGCGGATCACCGAGCAGAAGCCGGACCAGGTGATCGTGGTGATCAACGGTCCGCGCAACGAGGTGCTCGAGCGGCTGTGCGTCGAGGCCGGGGTCGACTGGGAGTGGACCGACGTGCCCGGCAAGCGCAACGCCGTGCGGATCGGGGTCGAACGGTCCACCGCCGACATCGTCGTGCTGGTCGACTCCGACACGATCTGGACCGAGCGCACGCTCGTCGAGCTGATCAAGCCATTCCGCAACCCGCAGGTCGGCGGCGTCACGACGCGGCAGCGGATCCTCGAACCCGAGCGCAGCATCCTGACCCGCTGGGCCGACTGGCTCGAGTCGGTGCGCTGCGAGTACTCGATGCCCGCGATGAGCGTGCTCGGCACGGTCGGCTGCCTGCCGGGCCGGACGATCGCCTTCCGCCGCTCGATCCTGGTCGACTGCATGGACAAGTTCCTGAGCGAGAAGTTCCTCGGCGTCTACATCGAGGTCAGCGATGACCGGACACTGACGAACTACACGCTGATGGCCGGGTACAAGACCGTCTACCAGTCCACCTCGCTCGTCTACACCGACGCGCCGCTCAAGCTGAAGAAGCTGCTCAAGCAGCAGTACCGCTGGGCGCGCGGCTCGCAGTACAACTCGCTGCGGATGATGCGCTGGATGCTCAAGGAGGCCCGTTTCCTCGCGGTCTTCTACGCCATCGACATCATGGTCCCGTTCGTGCTCCTCGGCACGTTCGCGGGCTGGGGCTACGCGTTCGCGACGCACGAGGGCAAGCCGGCGATCTACGGGCAGCTGCCGTTGCCCGCCACCGGGCTCGCCGGTCTCGGGCTGCTGCTGGTCTCGGCCATCGGCATGTCCGCGGTCTCCGTCGCACTGCGCTTCGGCCGCCACTTCGCGTACCGCCCGGTGGACCTGTTCTACCTGCCGATCTTCATGCTCATCAACACGGGACTGCTGCTGCCGATCAGGCTGCTCGGCTTCTTCCGCTGCGCGCACAACGCCAGCTGGGGCACGCGCGAGTCCAGCTTCGCGGGGGAGCGCAGCCACAGCCCGCTCGTCGTCATCCCCTACATATTGGGAACCCTCATGCTCGCGGCCTCGGTGATGGTCAATGTCAAGTAGCAGCGGTAGCGGCGGAAGCAGGGGCAGGGCGCGGGGAAAGCGCTCGCACGCCCGGCTGCGGGTGTGGATGACGGTGAACATGGCGGTGCTCGTCACCTTCACCGGCTGGGTCTACTGGGCGGCCAACAGCCAGGGCGACGCCTCGCACGCGGCGGCCAAGTCGGCCGCGGCGGCAGCGATACCCGGCGCCACCTACACGGGCAAGGCCGCCACGGCGAAGGCCTCCACCAGCGCGTCGGCGACCGCCTCGGCGACGCCCACCCCCACCACCCCCACGGTGGCCCAGATCGAAGCCGAGCCGGGCAAGTTCTTCGGCGTCACCGCGGACAACGTGCCGGGCGACCCCGCCGCCTTCACCACCGTCGCGAAATCCGCGACGGTCGCACCCAACGCGGTCGAGTACTACGTCAACTGGACGCAGAGCTTCAGCAGCACCGACGTGTTCGACTCGTACTCCGAAGGCGCGCTCCCGGTGATCACCTGGGAGCCCTTCGCCGGCGGCACCACCGGCCACACCATCCTGGACCAGCCCGACTACGCGCTGTCCACGATCATCGACGGCGACCACGACTCCTACATCACCCAGTTCGCCGAGGCGGTCAAGTCGGTCAAGGTGCCGGTCGCGATCCGCTTCATGCACGAGATGAACGGCAACTGGTACCCCTGGTCGATCAACGAGCAGGGCAACACCTCGGCCCAGTTCGTCGAGGCCTGGCGGCACGTGTGGGACATCTTCCACTCCGTCGGCGCGACCAACGTGATCTGGATCTGGGCCCCCAACGTCCTGCGCGGCGCCCAGGACGACGTCAGCCTCGCCTCCATCTACCCCGGCGACCAGTACGTCGACTGGATCGGCATGTCCGCGTACGAGGACTACGAGAGCACCGCGGAGCAGCTGCTCGGTCCGACCCTCGACGACATCCGCGGCTTCACCCAGAAGAACCTGCTGATCACCGAGACCGGCGGCCAGCCGAACGCCAACAAGGCACCCTGGATCGAGAACTTCCTGGCCTGGCTGCCGCAGCAGTCGAACGTGATCGGCTTCATCTGGAACGAGTACACGGACTCCGTCGACGCCCGCGCCGCCTGGGGCTTCGACGCGGACTCCGCCTCGCTGGCCGCGTTCCGGGCCGGCATCAAGAAGATCCAGCTCGCCGCGATCCCGTCGCCGTAGCGGCGGGGCCCGGCTCCGGGCCCCGCGCTCAGCCCGTCTTGGCGAGAGCCCACACCGAGACGGTGCGGGGGCCGGTGGCGGTGGGCACCGTGTAGCCGCCCTGGAGACGGTAGCCGGACTCGCTGATGGTCGGGAAGATCACGGCGTCGATCTTCGGGGTTTCCGCGTAGTCGAGCACGATGACGGAGTAGTAGCCGGCCGCGATGGCGTCCTTGCACGCGGCGGCGCCGGTCAGCGTCGTGCCGTTCTCGCTCCAGAGGCACGAGCTGGTGTCGTGCCACTGCGTCCAGGAGACTTTGCCGGCGCCGACGTAGTACGCGGCCACGGCCGCGTCCTCGACGAGGTAGTCCGCGGAGCCGCGGTGCACCAGCGGCTTCAGCACACTGATCATCTGGGCCGAGTCGGGCCACGCGTTGGCCAGGGCCGTGCTCTGGGCCACCCCGTCGATGCCGAGCGGGACCGCCGCCGCGAGGGCGAGCACCGCGGCGAGGGCCGTCGTCAGCCGGCCGGGCTGCCTGGCCGTCTCGGCGGCGCGGGCGATGACCCAGCCCGCGGGGACGGCCGCGAAGACCGCGCCGAGCTCGGTCTGCTTGTCCAGCGACAGCGTGCTGTTGATCGCGAGCTGGTAGAGCGGCCCGATGATCCCGCCGAGCAGGAGCAGAACGGCGGTCCAGGCGCGGGGGCCATACGGGACCCCGGCCTCGTCGCTTCGTCCGCCGCGCGCGGCCCAGAGCAGCCCCGAGGCGGCGACGAGGGCGAGCACCAGCACCGGGCCGAGCCAGCGGATCACGTTCGTCTGCACGTCGCCCGCGAACATGTTGCTGTCGACGGTCAGCTCGACGGTCCGGGTGAAGCCGGTGAAGTACGCCTCGCGTCCGGCCAGCACCACCACACCGAGCACGCTGCCGGCCAGCAGGCCGAAGCGCTGCGCGTTCCAGACGCGCGAGACCTTCCAGGCGTCCCAGCCGGGCCCCGCGACAGCGACGAGCACGATGAGCAGCGGATTCCACAGCAGCGACGCGTACTTCACGCAGTCGGCCAGCACCATGAACCCGACGCCGTAGAGCAGGGCGTTGCGGCCGTCGCCGTGCGCGAAGGACACGGTGTGGTGGAGCGACCAGGCGAGCAGGCACACCGCGAGGGAGTCGAAGGTGGCGTAGGAGCCCAGGTGCAGCGTGGGGCCGAGCACCGAGAACAGTGCGGCAGCCGCGATCCCGGTGGGCAGGCCGTAGACCCGGCGGCCGGTCTTGAACACGGCGGTCGTGGCCAGCAGCATGCAGGCGAGGCTCAGGCAGCGGGCGGCCTCGAGGCCGTGCGCCGCGTCCAGCAGCGCCGCGAGCACCGGATAGAGGATCGGGGCCCCGGAGAAGAACGTCGGGTAGTTGTTGATCGGGGTGCCGTGCAGCAGGTGTCCGATCTCCAGGTGCCCGGCGAACAGGGCGGAGGCCTCTTCGACGGAGGCCGTGCGCCCGCTCATCAGCCGCAGGGCCAGATAGGCCTGGATGAAGAGGATCGGCAGCAGCGGGAGATAGGGGATCAGCCTGCGGATGCCCTGGGGGCGGCTGGACCTCGCCTCCTCGCGCTCGCGGCGGTCCGCCTCCCGCTCCAGGTCGCTGCGGAACAGCAGCAGCGTCTCGGTGGCGTCGCGCTCCTCGTCCGCCGCAGCGGCGGCCCTGGCCTGCCTGACCGCCTCCGCACGCAGCTTCTCGGCCGCCTGCCCGTACGTCCGCGGTCCCATCGGCTCCGCCGTGCGCGGCTGGTCCGGTATGTTCAGCGGCCCGGCCTCGGGCCCGAGGTCGGTGGAGGTAGACGCCCGTTCCCGCATATTCCCCTTGCCGCCTTCTGCTCCGCCGGATTGCCACAGCGCGGCGATATCCGCCGTCCCCGCCCGCCGTCCGCGCCGACCGGCTCCGGCATTCTCGCATCGGCCCCGTACGGTGCGGAACCCCGTACCCCGGTCTGCGGGGGTCGGCAAACCGAAGGTGATGGCATTGTTATACGGAGAGAAGGGCTCAGGGTCTCGGGAATCCCGGCGCCACGCCGCGCTCGAAGCCCTGAACTGGGCCGCGAGTCCGACCGCGGATTTGGTATCGACCGCCCTGATACGGCACACTGTTGAGGTTGCTTGGGCCAGGCATGCCCTGAACCAAGCGCCCGGAGCTGCGTCGGACCCTCGGCGCGCACGTACCCGCAACCGCCGCGCGGTCTCGATGGAGAAGCGTGTGGCGTGAGCTGCGGCGGAACGTGGTCTCGGGCCCGCATCACGATCCTCTCTCGAGTGATAGTGAACGGCCGGGGGATTCCCCCTGCCTGTGGGAAGGCGTGCGCCAGCATAGCGACACGCCCGACCGCGTGGGTCGGAGAAATCCGGACAAGACCTACCGCCGGGTACGGTCCGCCGGGCAATAACGCCTGGTGGATGACGGCCTGAAGATCTCATGCGGAACCCCGTGTGCGGTCGTAAGACAGCAGGGCTAGCCCCTGTCGGTCCGCTGGACCGGCGCGGAAGCCGCATTGGGATCAGACGAAAAGAGAAGGACAGCCATGGCGGGACAGAAGATCCGCATCAGGCTCAAGGCCTACGACCACGAGGTCATCGACTCCTCGGCGCGCAAGATCGTCGAGACGGTGAGCCGGACTGGCGCCCAGGTCGCTGGCCCGGTGCCGCTGCCGACCGAGAAGAACGTGTACTGCGTCATCCGCTCGCCGCACAAGTACAAGGACTCGCGCGAGCACTTCGAGATGCGTACGCACAAGCGGCTCATCGACATCCTCGACCCCACGCCCAAGACCGTCGACTCGCTCATGCGGCTCGACCTGCCGGCCGGTGTCGACATCGAGATCAAGCTGTAAGGACGCCTAGGAATCATGGACAAGCAGATCAAGGGCGTCCTGGGTGAGAAGCTCGGCATGACCCAGGTCTGGGACGCGGACAACCGGGTCGTCCCGGTGACCGTCGTCAAGGCCGGGCCGTGCGTCGTGACCCAGGTACGCAGCATCGAGAAGGACGGCTACGCCGCGGTCCAGATCGCCTTCGGCGAGATCGACCCGCGCAAGGTGAACCAGCCGGAGAAGGGCCACTTCGAGAAGGCCGGGATCGCACCCCGCCGCCACCTCGTCGAACTGCGCACCTCCGACGCCGCCGACTACGCCGCGGGCCAGGAGATCACCGCCGAGGTGTTCGAGTCCGGCCAGCGGATCGACGTCGTCGGCACCTCGAAGGGCAAGGGCTTCGCCGGTGTCATGAAGCGGCACAACTTCAAGGGCCTCGGCGCCGGACACGGTGTGCAGCGCAAGCACCGCTCGCCCGGCTCCATCGGCGCCTGCGCCACCCCCGGTCGCGTCTTCAAGGGCGTCCGGATGGCCGGCCGGATGGGCCACGAGCGGGTCACCGTGCAGAACCTGACCGTCCACGCGATCGACGCCGAGAAGGGCCTGCTGCTGATCAAGGGAGCCGTACCCGGCCCCAACGGCGGCCTCGTGCTCGTCAAGACGGCGGCGAAGGGCTGATTGAGATGACTTCCACTGTTACCGTCGATCTCCCCGCGGAGATCTTCGACGTCGAGCTGAACGTCCCCCTGGTCCA
>Ga0302314_10008242_pt1 | contig 18598 bp, 15 predicted proteins | sample III_Palsa_N2_3_FD_200533 | JGI IMG/M metagenome (GOLD analysis project Ga0302314, IMG submission 200533) | Peat permafrost microbial communities from Stordalen Mire near Abisko, Sweden - III_Palsa_N2_3 | ecosystem: Environmental > Terrestrial > Soil > Palsa > Peat permafrost | place: Sweden...
AACAAGCAGGACTACACCCAGGACGGCGCGGGCCCGCTGGCGGGCGGCTCGCTGCCGACGGCGCACTCGAAGGAGACGCCCAAGACCTGGCTCGCCACCGCACGCTACGCGCTCACGCCCACCAGCAACGCGTACGTGCGCGCGGCCAGCGGCTACCGGCCGGGCGGGCCCAATGCCGTGCTGCCCGATCCCGTCACCGGCCTGCCCACCGGGCCATCGACGTTCCAGCACGACTCGCTGTGGAGCTATGAGGCTGGCTACAAGGCCGACCTCTTCGGCAACACACTGTCGATCGATTCCGCCATCTACGACATCCACTGGAACAACATCCAGCAGTTCTTCTCGGTCAACGGCAACAGTGTTGTCGTCAATGCCGGGAAAGCGGAGATCGATGGTTTCGAGCTCGGAGCGACGTGGCGCCCGGACGCGCGCTGGAGCGTCACCGGCAATGTGTCGACCATCGATGCGCGCCTCAAGGAGGATGCGCCCGGCCTGGGCACGGCCGGCCAGCGGCTGCCCAACAGCCCGCGCGTGGCCGCCTCGCTGGGCGCCAGGACGCTGTTCGACCTGGCCGGCCACGCCAGCTATGTCGGCCTGTCGGAACGCTTCGCCGGAGAGCGCAATGCGGGCTTCGACGGCAGTGCCTCGGCACCCAACTATCGGCTGCCGGCGTATTGGCTCACCGACATGCAGGCCGGTGTCGCGTTCAGCCAGTTCGACCTGGCGTTCTACGTGCGCAACGCCTTCGATCGCCATGCGCAACTGGGGGCGTCGACGGCCGAAGAGGCGCTCGGCGGCCCCGTGCAGGTCACGCCGACGCGTCCGCGCACCATCGGCCTGACGTTGACGGCGAATTTCTGATCGATGCGAATGGATCCGGGCAACAACACCTTCGACTTCATCGTGATCGGCGGCGGCATGGCCGGCGCCGCCGCGGCGGCGCATCTGTCCAAACGGGGCAGGGTGGCCTTGCTGGAGCGCGAGTCGCAGGTCGGCTACCACTCCACCGGCCGCTCGGCGGCGCTGTTCTCCACGATCTATGGCAATGCCGCGGTGCGCGCGCTCACGCGGGCGAGCCAGGCCTTCCTGTTCGAGTCGCCGTCGTGGTTCGCGCGCACGCCGCTGGTGAGCCCGCGCTCCACGCTGTTCTTCGCGACCGAGGCGCAGACCGACGCGTTGGCCGCGTTCTGCAGCGATGCCGACATCGGCGCGAACACGTTGGCGCTGAGCGTCTCCGAAGCCGCCGAGCTGGTGCCGCTGTTTCGGCCCGGCTACCTGGGCGGCGCCGTGCTGGAGCCCGGGTCGGCCGATATCGACGTGGCCGTCCTGCACCAGGGCTACGTGCGCCAGGCGAAGCTGGGCGGAGCGACCGTGGCGCTGGATTGCGAGGTCACGGGTCTGGCCTACGCGAGCGGCCGCTGGGTCGTGCAGACGAACGGGCAGGCCTGGGCCGCGCCCATCCTCGTCAACGCGGCCGGCGCCTGGGGCGATGTCGTGGCGCGGATGGCCGGGGCGATACCGGTGGGACTGCGGCCATTGCGGCGCACCGCGCTGCTGATCGACGCGCCGCGCCAGCTCGTGAGCAGCGCGTGGCCGGCGGCTATCGCCATCGACGAGAGTTTTTATTTCAAGCCGGATGCGGGCCGATTGCTGCTGTCCCCGGCCGACGAGGAACCCAGCCCGCCGTGCGATGCGCAGCCGGAGGACCTGGACGTGGCCATCGCGGTGGACCGCTTCGAGCAGGCCACCGGCACGCGGGTCGAGAAGGTGTGGCACCGCTGGGCCGGACTGCGCGTGTTCAGCGCCGATCGCACGCCGGTCGTCGGCTTCGATCCGAGCGTCGACGGCTTCTTCTGGCTCGCCGGCCAGGGCGGCTATGGCATCCAGAGCGCCGAGGCGTTGGGCCGTCTCGCCGCGGCGCTGGCGTGTCGTGAAGGCGTGCCCACGGACCTGGTTGCCGCGGGGGTCGACGCCGACCTGCTCGCGCGCTCGCGCTTCTGACAAGTCCCTCCAAGTTCACATGCCGATTCACCTCCTTACTGGAAAGCAGATGCGCTCACTCAAGACCATCGCGGCCGTTGCCGCCGTCGTTGCCATCGCCGCAACCTCGCTGCGCCTGCTCGCGGCGCCCCCGGCGCCTGCGGCCCCGGCCGTGGCGCCCGCCATCGGCGCTGCTGCCTCCGGCGCGGCGCTCTCCCATGAGCTCACCGCGCAGGACGCCCAGGCGTGGCTCGACGGCTTGATGCCGACGGCGCTGCGCACCGCGCGCACGCCGGGCGCGGTCGTCGTCATCGTCAAGGACGGCCAGGTGCTGTTCGAGAAAGGCTATGGCCTCGCCGACGAGAAGCGACGCATTCCCGTCGATCCCCAGCGCACGCTGTTCCGCCCGGGCTCGACGTCGAAGCTGTTCACCTGGACGGCCGTGATGCAGCTGGTCGAACAAGGCAAGCTCGACCTCGACGTCGACGTCAATCGCTATCTCGACTTCAAGATTCCGCCGCTCGACGGCCAGCCGATCACGCTGCGCCAGATCATGACGCACCGTGCCGGCTTCGAGGAGCGCATCAAGGACCTGGTGGCGTTCGACGTGCCCGAAACGCCGCTGGTCGAGGTGCTGAGCGGCAACATGCCGGCGCGAATCTATCCGGCCGGCACCACGTCGGCCTACTCGAACTACGCGACGGGCGTGGCGGGTCACATCGTGGAGCGCGTCTCCGGGATGTCCTACAACGACTACATCGAGCGCAACATCTTCGGCCCGTTGGGGATGAAGCACTCCACGTTCCGCCAGCCGCTGCCCGATGCGCTGAAGCCCGACATGGCGGTCGGCTACGAAGACGTCGATACGCCCGGTGCGGGCTTCGAGGTGATCAACATCCCGCCCGCGGGCTCGTTGTCGGCCACCGGCGACGACATGGGCCGTTTCATGATCGCGCACCTGGCCGACGGCCGCTACGGCGATGCGCAGATCCTGCGGCCGGAGACGGCACGCATGATGCACACCACCATCACGCGGCCGTTCCCGGATCTCAACGGCATCGCGCTCGGCTTCTACCAGCAGAACGTCAACGGCCATCGCGTCATCGCGCACGGCGGCGACCTGAACTATTTCCACAGCGACCTCTGGCTGTTCCTCGACGACCACGTCGGCGTGTTCATCTCCGTCAACGCGCTCGGCAAAGAGGGCATGGGCGAGGGCATCCGCGACAACGTCTTCCGCGAATTCTCCGACCGCTATTTCGCGCGGCCCGATCCGGTGCTGCCGTTGGACGCCGCCACCGCCAAGGCGCATGCGCAACTGATGGCCGGCCGCTACCAGACGACGCGGCGTGGCGAGACGACCTTCCTGTCGCTGATCAACATGATCTCCCCGACCACCATCACGGCCAATGCGGATGGCACGATCACCACGAAGGTGCTGCTCGCGCCCGAGACCTTCACCGAGACCAAGCCTTTCCTCTGGCACCAGATCGGCGGCCACGACCTGCTGCAGGCGAAGGTGGTCGACGGCAAGGTCGCGCTCTGGAGCACGGACGTGTTGGCGTTCGCCTTCGCCTTCGAGCCGTTGCACGGCCTGGCGGGTGCCGGACTCGAACTGCCGCTGCTGTGCGCGGCTCTGGTGATCCTGCTGGCGAGCGTGCTGGCCTGGCCGATAGGCGCCGGCGCGCGCAAATGGTACGGCGTGCTGCCGTTGCCGGCGGGCCCGGTGCGCACGGCCAAGCGCTGGACCGCCATCGCAGCCGCGGCCGCGCTGGTGGCGGCGATCGCGTGGACGGCGCTGTTCTATGTCGTCGCGCAGATGACCACGCCGCACCTTGACGCATGGGTGCACGTCGTGCAGGTCTTGTCGTTTGTCGGCTTCGCACTGAGCTGGCTCGTCGCGGCCTGGAACCTCGTGCTGGCAGTGCGTTCGCCGGGCCGGCGCGGGTCGACCACCTGGGCGCTGCTGCAGTTCGCCGCGTTCTCGATGGTGCTGTACGTGGCGCTCGCCTACCACCTCATCGGTACCAGCGCGGGGTATTGAGCGATGCGCCGCACGACGACCCCCACCGCGCGGGCGCAGGCATGATGCGCACGCCCGCGCGCCAATGGTTCGGCCAGCCGCCGGGCCTCACGATCCTGTTCCTGACCGAGATGTGGGAGAAGTTCTCCTTCTTCGGCATGCGCACGCTGCAGGTCTACTACATGACCAAGCAGCTGGGCTTCGACCAGGCGAAGGCGTCGCTGATCTACGGCACGTATGCCGCGGGCGTCTACCTCACGCCCATCGTCGGGGGCATCGTGTCGGATCGATGGCTGGGTCGGCGCCGCGCGGTCATCATCGGCGGCCTGCTGATGGCCTGCGGGCATTTCATGATGGCGTCGGAGGCCTTGTTCTTTCCCGCGATGGTGACCATCGCGCTCGGCAACGGCCTGTTCCTGCCCAACCTGCCGAGCCAGGTGGCCCTGCTCTATGCGCCCGGCGACGTTCGGCTGGCGGGTGCCTACAACATCTACTACGTCGGCATCAACCTCGGGGCGTTCATCGCACCGCTGATCTGCGGGACGCTGGGCGAGGTCTACGGCTGGCACTACGGCTTCGCCGCGGCGGGCGTCGGCATGTGCCTCGGACTCGTGATCTACGTGCTGGGATCGCGCCATCTGCCCGCGGATACCACGGAGCGCCCGGCGCAAGTGGTGACGGCTACGCCCGACGCGTCGCGCCATCAATTGCTGTTCCTGATCGGTGCCGGCCTGGCGGTGGTGCTGTTTCGCGTCGCCTACGAGCAGACGGGCAACACGCTGGCGTTGTGGTCGGACGTCGCGGTCGACCGGCGTGCGCTGGGCAACGTGATCCCGGTGACCTGGTTCCAGTCGCTCAACCCGTTGTTCGTCTTCATGATGACGCCGCTCCTTGTCGCGTACTGGAACCGTGGCAAGGCGCCCGTGACGCCGGCCGCGCCGCTGCAGAAGATGGCTTTCGGGGCGGGCGTGGTCGCCGTGTCGTACGTGCTGCTGGCATTGGTCAGCCGCACGGCGCAGGCGAGCGGCGTACCGGCGCACTGGGCGTGGCTGGTCGTGTTCTTCGCGGTGCTCACGTTCGGCGAGCTCTACATCCTGCCGGTCGGCCTGGGCATGTTCGCCCAGCTCGCGCTGCCGCGCTTCGGCGCCACGACCATCGCCGCCTGGTTCCTGGCCGCGTTCGCCGGCAACCTGCTGTCCGGCGTGGTCGGCACCTGGTGGAGCAGCATGTCGCCCGCCGCATTCTTCCTGGCGATGGCCGGCATCGCGGCGGTTTCGGGCATCCTCCTGCTGATGCTCGCCGCCGCCGAACGGCGTTTCTTCACCGGCCTGATGAGCGTTCGAAGCGCACGGAGTCCCTCATGACGAACTCGCCCGGGCACGACCGCCTGGCCTCGATGCTGGTGTGGGACAACCACGTGTGCATGCCGCTACGCCCCCACGACACCGCCTTCCTGCCGCGGTTGCAGCGCCACCGCGACGCGGGCACCGACGTCGTGATGATCAACGTGGGCTACGGCGACGACGGACCCCAAGCGCACCTGAAGATGCTGGCCTCGATGCGCGACTGGATCGCTGCCCACGCGTCGGAGTACCGGCTCATCGAGTCGACGGACGACATCGCCGCGGCGCGCGCCAACGGCCAGCTGGCCATCGGCTTCGACATCGAAGGCGCCAACGCGATCGGCGACCAGCTGAGCCTGCTGCGCCTGTATCGCGACCTGGGCGTGCGCTGGATGCTGCTCGCCTACAACCGCAACAACCGCGCCGGCGGCGGCTGCCAGGACGACGACCCCGGGCTGACGGACTTCGGCCGCCGCATGCTCCACGAGATGGCGCGCGTCGGCATCGTCGCCTGCTGCTCGCATACGGGGTACCGTACCGCGCGCGAGGCCATCGATGAGTCACCAACTCCGGTGATCTTCTCGCATTCCAACGCGCGCGCGCTCACCGACCACCCGCGCAACATTCCCGACGACCTGATCCGCGCCTGCGCCGCGCGCGGCGGCGTCGTTGGTGTCAACGGGATCGGCATCTTCCTGGGCGACAACGACGCCTCGGTGGCGAACGTCGCGCGCCACGTGCTGCACATGGTCGACCTGGTCGGCAGCGAGCACGTGGGACTGGGCCTGGACTACATCTACGACCAGAGCGAACTCGCGGCCGAGATCGCGGCGAATCCCGACAAGTTCCCGGCCCACCTGGGCTATTCGGCCGGCATCGCGATGACGGCGCCCGAACGGTTGCCGGACCTGGCGGAGGAGCTGTCGCGACGCGGACTCGACGACGCGGCGCTGGCGCGGATCTTCGGCGGCAACTGGCTGCGGGTCGCGAAGCAGGTGTGGGAAGTCGGGGCTTGAGCGACGCCGGCCGTGCAGGCGTCATCGGCTTCCAGGCACCGGCTCGACGCTTGCGGGCGAGAATGTCGGATGCCCCACGCCGTCTCCCTGCTGCGTTCCGCGCGTCTTGCGCGCAGTGCCAAGCCGTTCCTGGCCAGGGGTGGGTCCACACGCCCGCGATGCGAAGAGTGTCGTCTGGCCCTCGGGCACTGCATGTGCGCCGCGCGTCCACGGGTGCCGACGCGTGCGGGCGTGTGCCTGCTGATGGCCGACATCGAACCGCTGAAGCCGACCAACACCGGTTGGTTGATCGCCGACGTGGTGGCCGACACGTTTGCGTTCGGCTGGGCGCGGACTGAAGCCGATCCTGCATTGCTGGCGTTGCTGGACGATCCGCAGTGGCAGCCGTTCGTCGTCTTTCCGGGAGAGTACGCGGCGCCCGAGCGCGTCGTGCACGCCGTCCCGCCATCGAATGGCGAAACCGGTCGGCGCCCGCTGTTCATCCTGCTGGACGCCACCTGGAACGAGGCCCGCAAGATGTTTCGCAAGAGCCCGTACCTGGATCGCTTCCCGGTGCTGAGCCTGAAGCCGGAGCAGGTGTCTCGATACACGCTGCGGCGATCGCAGCGGGGCGATCACTTTTGCACCAGCGAGGTGGCGGCACTGTGCATGGAGTTGGCGGGCGAGACGCTGGCGGCGCACACGCTGGAAGCCTGGCTGGATGTGTTCACGCATCACTACGTGCAGGCCCGCAACCAGTTGCCCGCCGCGTGGGACGGCGTGCAACACGAGCGCTTGCGCGCGCTGTCGCCGCCCCCGCCCATTTAGTACGCGCCCATGTAGTCCTTCTTGCCGATGGCGACGCCGTTGTGCCGCAGGATCGCGTACGTGGTGGTCACGTGGAAGAAGAACTGGGGCAGGCCGTAGTTGGACAGGTAAGCCTGGCCGCTGAGCTTCTTTTCCTTCGGCGTGCCGGGGCGCAGGACGACCTCCCTGGCTTCGCTGCCGTCGAACTTCGCGGCGTCCACGCCGTCGATGAACGCCAGGGTCTTCGTGAGCAAGGCATCGAGATCGGCGAAGCTGGTCTCCGTGCCCTCGAAGGCCGGGACATCGATGCCGGCCAGGCGCGCGGTGATGCCGCGTGCGAAATCGGCAGCAATTTGCACCTGCTTGGCCAGCGGGAACATGTCCGGGTACAGGCGGGCCTGCAGGAAGGCATCCGCATTCATGGATTTGGCGGCCACGTCGGCGGCGGTCGTCGCGAGGATCGTCTTCATCGCCGTGAGCAACTGCTTGAAGACGGGGACGGAGTTCGTGTACATCGGGCTGGTCATGGGCGTACCTTGGTGAGAGCGAGACGGGAAGGCGGTCGAGCGGATGCCCTGCCGGATGGAGGCATTGTCGGGCAACGCCGCCCGATACTGGGGCGGCGAGGCCGTCACGTGGACCTCGGAAGGCCGGTCTCCTGCAACACGATGCCCAGCTTGGCCCGGGCATCGCCGCAGTCCGGCTGCAGCGCGAGCACGCGTTCAAGGGCCTGCAACGCAGCGGGAAGATCGCGTTGCGCCAGCGCCGCGTCGCCCAGCAACTGCAGCGTCGGCACGTGGTCGGGTCGCAGCTTCAGGCTCAACGCCGCATGGGCCGCCGCCTGCGCGGGTTGCTCCGCCTGCAGGTCCAGCACCGCCAGCGTCTGGTGGATGGCCGGATGCGCCGGGTACGCGCCTACTGCCTGCTCGCACACGATGCGCGCGCGCTCGCGCTGGCCCGCGTTGACGAGGCGGCTGGCCAGGGCGATGAGGTCGGCGATGTGGGGAGTGGCCATGGGGCGATCGTAGTCTCAACGCGCCGGGGCAGGGGGCGCCGCTGCGATGCGCAGCTCCGCGTAGGCGGCCGCTGATTCGGCCGCGGTGTCATTCTCCGATTCGGTTCTGGGGGAAATCGACGATCGGCGCCAGTCGCTCGTTGTTCACGAGCTCGAGTTGCCGACGCAACAGGTCGTCGGCCGACCGATCGCACCAGCGGCTTCTTTCCGCGTCGCTGGCGTCCGGCGGCGCGAGCAGCGGCTGCAGGCGCGAGCGCGCGGTCGCGCGCAGCAGGTCGCGTTGCTCGCCCGTGAACTGGGTGAAGGTGATGCGATTGCTGCGGGTCAGCATGTCGACGTTGCGATTGCGCCAGTTGAGCACGATCGTCTGGTAGCGCGCCAAGGCGGCAGGTCCCAGGCGGGCGCAGCTTTCCACCAGGGTCTGGACGAAGAACTGGTGTCCGACGACGCTCAGGATGGCGTCGGGCAGGCCGGGTGGGAACGGCCTGCCGGAGGTGTCGAGAGGCGGCGAGAGCTTGTCCGCGAATCGGCCTGAGGGATTCGCGCCCGACGGCAAAACGCGCGGCGGATCGAACAGCTGGCTGCCGGGCGTGAACAGCGGCGCAGTCGGCGCGGCGCGCCCGAGTTCGCGGGTCTGCAGCTTCGGGTCGGTGGGCTGGCGGTCGGAGTAAGTGACCTTGCCGTCCGGACTCACGATGCGATAGGTCGGTCCCGTAGGCGCAGTGGGCGCCTGCGCGGACGCGGCCAAGTGCACGCCCGGCAGGGCCGAAAGCACGGCGATCGGCAGCAGGAGTTGCAGTCGCAATCGTTTCATCGTGAGGCGTTGAACTTGAAGTCGTTCGCCACATTGTCGGCGTCCGCGCAAGGAAATTGACAGCTTTCGTGTGTCGTGGATGGCACGAAGGTCACGGGTTGTCTCTTCTCGACCGTCGCGCGACCCTGTGCTTGTCCGTCAGGCTCCGGCCTGCAGCGCCTCGATCTGCTCGGTGAGCTCCAGCCAGCGTTCCTCGAGCCTGGCCACCTCGGCGCCCACGTGGGCCAGGCGGCGGCCCGCATCGGCGATCTCCGCGCCGCTGAGCTTGCCGGTGGCCATCGAGGCCTCCAGCTCTGCCTTTTCGGCGCCGAGCTTGCTCATGCGCGCATCGATCTGCTGCACCTCGACGCGTAGCGGACGGGTCTGCGCCGCGACCTGCGTGCGCTGCTGGGCCGATTGCTTGCGGTCGTCGTTGCGGGCGGCGCCGGGCTTCGTGTTGCCAGCCACCGGTACCGGCGCCGCCACGGGCGCCGCCGTGGCGTTCGGATCGATGTACGCGCCCTTCTTGCCGCCCTTGCCCGACTTCGGGACAGCCGGCGCCGGTGCGGCCGACGGCGGCAGCAGGTCGTTGAGATTGCCCGGCAACGGTGGCGGCGGGGCGCCGCGCGAGATGGCGCGCGAAGTCTCGAGCAGCCACTTCTGGTAGTCGTCCAGGTCGCCGTCGAACGGCAGCACTGCGCCATGCGACACCAGCCAGAACTCGTCGCACACCTCGCGCAGCAAGGCGCGGTCGTGGCTCACCAGAATGACGGTGCCTTCGAACTCGTTGAGCGCCATCGACAGTGCTTCGCGCGTGGTCAGGTCCAGGTGGTTGGTCGGCTCGTCGAGCAGCAGCAGGTTGGGGCGTTGCCACACCAGCGAGCCCAGCACCAGGCGCGCCTTTTCGCCACCGGAAAGCGTGCCGATGGGCTGGTGGACCATGTCGCCGACGAAGCGGAACTGGCCCAGGAAATCGCGTAGCTCCTGCTCGCGGCCTTCAGGCCCGACGGTGCGCGCGAGGCGAACCATGTGTTGCAGCGGCGTGTCGTCGGCATGCACGACGTCCATTTCCTGCTGCGCGAAGTAGCCGATCGACAGGCCCTTGCCCTCGGTCACCTCGCCTGCGAGCGCGGGCATGCTGCGCGAGATCGTCTTCACGAGCGTGGACTTGCCCTGGCCGTTGGCGCCCAGGATGCCGATGCGCTGGCCGGCGAGCACGCTCTTGTTGATGTTGCGGACGATCGCCTTCTTCACGCCCTCGGGCGGGATGTGCGCGTCGGCCGGATCGTCCGGGTCGGCGAACACCGTGTAGCCGCATTCCATGTTGCTCATCGCGAGCATCGGGTTGGGCAGGCTCTTCGGCTCCTTGAACTCGAACGAGAAGTCCGAGGCCGTCAGCACCGGCGCGATGCGTTCCATGCGCGCCAGCGCCTTCACGCGGCTCTGCGCCTGCTTGGCCTTGCTGGCCTTGGCCTTGAAGCGGTCGATGAAGCGCTGCAGCTGGGCCACGCGCTCCTGCTGGCGGCCGTGGGCGGCGGCCTGTTGCGACATCCGCTCGGAGCGCATCTCCTCGAAGGTGCTGTAGTTGCCGCCGTAGCGTGTCAGCGCGGCGTCTTCCAGGTGGAGGGTGACGTTGGTGATCGCATCGAGGAACTCGCGATCGTGGCTGATCATCACGATCGTTCCGGTGAAGCGCTGCAGCCACGCTTCCAGCCAGACCAAGGCGTCCAGATCCAGGTGATTGGTGGGTTCGTCGAGCAGCAGCAGGTCGGCCGGGCACATCAGCGCGCGGGCCAGCTGCAGGCGCATGCGCCAGCCGCCCGAGAAGCTGTTGACGGGCGCGTCCACCTGGTCGGCCTTGAAGCCGAGACCCATCAGCAGGGCTTGCGCGCGGGCGCGGGCGTCGAAGCCGCCCACTTCGCCGATCTTCATGTGCGCGTCGGCCATCGCGTGGCCATCTTCGGCGGCCTCGGCCGCCTCGAGTTCCTTTTGCGCCTGCATCAGCGGGATGTCGCCTTCGAGCACGAAATCGGTGGCCGGGTCGTCGGTCTCGGGCATGTGCTGCGCGACCTCGCCCAGGCGCCAGCGCGCGGGGATCTCGAAATCGCCGGCATCGGCTTGCAGCCGGCCGGCCAGCAGCGCGAACAGGCTGGACTTGCCGGCGCCGTTGCGCCCGACCAGGCCCACCTTCTCGCCGGGGTTCACGTTGACGTTGACGCCGTCGAGGACGATCTTGGCGCCGCGGCGCAGTTGCAGGTTACGGAGCGTGATCATTTCAGGCGGAAGATTTCGGAAGGCCGGCGTCGAGCATCGCGCGGGTGACAAGCAGCACCGCGTCGTCGTGCAGTTGGGTAGGGAGCCAGACGACGTCGAGCGCGGGGAAGGCGGCATCGAAGTTGTCGCGTTCGTTGCCGATCTCGAGCACGAGAACGGCATCGGGCGTCATGTGGGCCACGGCGTGCGTGAGCAGCACGCGGATGAAATCCATGCCGTCGACACCGCCCGCCAGCGCCATGACGGGCTCGGCGCGGAACTCGGCCGGCAGCTCGGCCATGGCGGTGGCGTTCACATAGGGCGGGTTGCACAGGATCACGTCGTAGCGCCGGTCGCGGCGCACCGCGGCCAGGCCGTTGCCCTGCAGCAGCGAGATGCGCTTGGCCAGCTCGTGGCGTTCGACATTGATCTTGGCGACCGCCAGCGCATCGGCCGACAGGTCGGCCGCGTCCACGGCCACGTCGGGCCACGCCATCGCGGCCAGCACGGCCAGGCTGCCGTTGCCGGTGCACAGGTCGAGCACGCGGTGGATCTCGGCGGGCATCCACGCGTCGATCAGGCCTTCGGCCAGCACCTCGGCGATCAGCGAACGCGGCACGATCACGCGTTCGTCGACGGTGAACGGCACGCCCTGCAGCCAGGCTTCGCCGGTGAGGTAGGCGGCCGGTTTGCGCGTGGCGATGCGCTCGGCGATCAGCGCGTCCAGCGTCGCGATCTCGTCCTTCTTCAGGGCTCGATCGGAGACGCCGTCGAGGTCGTCCAGCGGCACGCCGAGGCGCCACATGACGAGCCAGGCGGCCTCGTCGAACGAATTCGTGGTGCCGTGCCCAAATGAAACGCCCGCCTCGTCGAGGCGGGCGCTTGCCCGGGTGAGATAGTCAATGAGCTTCATGATGGCGTTTCGGACGCCAGCAGGCGCTCCATGGTGAGTCGGTAGATGTTCTTGAGGCGGGGAATGGCGTCCACCGCCACATGTTCGTCGATCTTGTGGATCGTGGCATTGACCGGGCCGAATTCCACTACCTGGGGACAGATGCGTGAAATGAAACGGCCGTCGGACGTGCCGCCGGTGGTGGACAGCTCGGGCTCGACGGTGCCGCCGGCGTCGCCAGCCGTCTCGTCCCGGATCGCCTGCGCCAGCGCCGCGCTGAGCGACCCCGGGCGCGTGAGAAAGGGCGAGCCGCCCAGCGTCCAGGCGATGCGGTGGGGGACGTCATGCCGGTTCAGGATCTCGACAACACGCGCCTTCAACGACTCGGGCGTCGATTCGGTGGAGAAGCGGAAGTTGAGATCGATGACCGCGTCACCCGGGATCACGTTGGTGGCGCCGGTGCCCGAGTGCAGGTTGGAGATCTGGAAGCTGGTGGGCGGGAAATGGTCGTTGCCCGAGTCCCACTTCGTGGCGGCCAGTTCGGCGATCACCGGCGCGGCCGCGTGGATGGGATTGCGCGCGAGGTGCGGATAGGCCACGTGGCCCTGCACGCCCAGCACGGTGAGCCGCGCGGAGAGGCTGCCGCGGCGGCCGTTCTTGATCATGTCGCCCAGGCGAGCGACGCAGGTCGGCTCGCCGACGATGCAGCAATCGAGCTGTTCGCCGCGCGCCTGCAGCGTGTCGACCACCCGCACGGTGCCGTCGACGGACGGGCCTTCCTCGTCGCTGGTGAGCAGGAACGCCAGCCGTCCGGCATGCCGGGGATGCGCAGCGACGAACTCCTCGGTGGCCACCACCATCGCTGCCAGCGACGTCTTCATGTCGGCGGTGCCACGGCCGTACAACTGGCCGTCGCGATACGTGGGCACGAAGGGCGCGCTGTTCCACTGGTCGTGCGGTCCGGTGGGAACCACGTCGGTATGGCCGGCCAGCACCAGGGTCGGGCCCGGACGCGCGCCGGTGCGCACGGCCCACAGGTTGCTCACGCGGGCGTCGTCCGGCCCGAACGGCAGGTGCTCGCACGTGAAACCCAGCGGCTCCAGCCGTTGCGCGATCAGCGCCTGGCAGCCGGCATCGTCCGGCGTCACGGACGCGCGGGCGATCAGCTGTTCGAGCAGCAGGAGGGTGGCATCCATCAGAGATTGGAAAAATTCATGTCAGGTTCAGCCGTGCTTGGATCGGTGCAGATCCATGCCCGGCAGGCGCTGGCGCGGCGCCGTCGGCGGGGCCTCGGGCAGCACGTCCAGCGTGATCTCGGTGAACGACGGCGCGTCGGACTCCACCTTGGCAACTTGGACACGCGAGACCGGGGCCATGTCGTTCTGCAGGCGCCACAACAGGTTGGTGGGCGAGTCGGCGCCCAGCAAGCCTTCTTCCTGGGTCACGAGGCCCAGGCCGATCAGGCGCGCGATGTCCGCTTCGAAGATCTGCGAACCTTCGGCCAGCGACTTGTCCATCGCCTCGCGCACGCCGGGGATGTCGCCGCTCTCGATCAGCTCGGAGATGAAGCGGCTGTTGAGCAGCACCTCGACGGCCGGCACGCGGCCGCCGGCGGTGGAGCGCATCAGGCGCTGCGACACGATGGCCTTCAGGGCCGCGGCCAGGTCGCCCAGCAGCGCCGGACGCGCTTCCGGCGTGTAGAACGACAGGATACGGCCAAGCGTATGGGAGCTGTTGTTGGCGTGCAGCGTGGCCAGCACCAGGTGGCCCGACAGCGCGTACGAGATCGCCATCGACATCGTCTCGCGATCGCGGATTTCGCCGATCATGATGCAGTCGGGCGCCTGGCGCAGCGCGTTCTTCAGCGCGATCTGCAGCGAGGCGGTGTCGCGGCCCACTTCGCGCTGGTTGATGATGGAACGCTTGTTGGAGAACAGGAACTCGATCGGCTCCTCGATCGTGAGGATGTGGCCCGACAGCTGCGTGTTGCGCCACTCGATCATCGACGCCAGCGACGTGCTCTTGCCGTTGCCGGTGGCGCCCACCATCAGCACCAGGCCGCGCCGCTCGAGCGCCAGCGAGGCCAGGATTGGCGGCAGGTTCAGCGTGTCCATCGACGGGATCTTGTGCGGGATGCAGCGGATCACGGCGGCGATGGAGGCGCGCTGCTTGAACGCGGACAGCCGGAAGCTGCCGACGGCCCGGATGCCGATGCCCAGGTTCAGTTCGCCCGTCTGGTCCAGCTCTTCGAGCTGCACAGGCGTCAGCAGTTCGGCGAGCAGCGCGCGCGGCTGGCCCGGCGTCAGGATCTGGTCGGACACCGGAACGAGCTGGCCGTTGATCTTCAGCTGGATCGCCGAATTGGCCGTCAGGTAGACATCCGATGCGCCCTTGTCGGCCATCAGATGCAGCACGCGTTCCATGTTTCCGCCGTCCATCGAGCGTCTCCTGGTGGCGCCTGGGATGCAGGCGCGGGGTTCAAATGCGTGCCGCGGGTGCGGCGAAGGGGACTACAAGGTCTTTATCGACCGGCCCGGGCCGTCGTGGAGCCCAAGGCTCAGGCGCGCAGCAATTCGTTGATGCTCGTCTTGGATCGCGTCTGCGCATCGACGCGCTTGACGATCACCGCGCAGTTCAGGCTGTACTTGCCGTCGGCCGACGGCAGCGAGCCGCTGACGACCACGGAGCCGGACGGCACGCGGCCGTACGTGATTTCGCCGGTGGCGCGGTCGTAGATCTTGGTGCTCTGGCCGAGGAACACGCCCATCGAGATGACCGAGTTCTCCTCGACGATCACGCCTTCGACCACTTCGGAGCGAGCGCCGATGAAGCAGTTGTCCTCGATGATCGTCGGGTTGGCCTGCAGCGGCTCCAGCACGCCGCCGATGCCGACGCCGCCGGACAGGTGCACGTTCTTGCCGATCTGCGCGCACGAACCGACCGTGGCCCAGGTGTCGACCATCGCGCCTTCGTCGACGTACGCGCCGATGTTGACGTACGACGGCATCAGCACCACGTTGCGGGCGATGTAGCTGCCGTGGCGCGCGACGGCCGGCGGCACGATGCGCACGCCCGTGGCCCGCAGCTCGGATTCGTCGAGGTGGGCAAACTTGGGCTCGACCTTGTCGAAGTACTGCAGGCCGCCCGCGTGGATGGGCTTGTTGTCGTTCAGGCGGAACGACAGCAGCACGGCCTTCTTGACCCACTGATGCACCGTCCACTCGCCCACGCCGGTGCGGGTGGCCACGCGCAGGCGGCCGGAGTTCAAGTCCTCGATCACCGAGGACACGGCGGCGCGTACATCGGCCGGCGCGTCGGTGGGCGAGAAGCGGGCGCGGTCTTCCCACGCGGCGTCGATGAGGGTTTGCAGGCTGTTAATCATTCGAACTCGTGGATGTCTTGGATGTAGGCAAGGATGCGTTCGGCGGCCGCGACGCATTCGTCGGTATCGGCCACCAGCGCCAGGCGGATTCGGCCGGCGCCGGGATTGACGCCGCGGGATTCGCGGGCGAGCAGGCTGCCGGGCAATACCGTCACATTGTATTGAGCCAGCAGGCCCAACGCGAACGCCACATCGTCGCCGCCGTGCAAATGAGACGGAATCCCGGCCCAGAGGTAGAAACCGGCGTCCGGCAGGCGCACGTCCAGCTTCGTGGCGAGCATTGGCGTGACCTGGGCGAACTTGCGCCGGTATTGCGCGCGGTTGTCGCGCACATGCACCTCGTCGCTCCAGGCCGCGGCGCTGGCCGCCTGCACGACCGGATTCATCGCGCTGCCGTGGTAGGTGCGGTAGAGCAGGAAAGCCTTCACCAGCGCTGCGTCGCCGGCGACGAAGCCCGATCGCAGGCCCGGCACGTTGGAGCGCTTGGACAGCGACGTGAAGACGAGCAGATTGCGGAAATCGCTGCGCCCGAGCTGGCGCGCGGCGTCCAGCGCGCCCAGCGGCGCCTGGCCTTCGGGGGCGAAGTAGATCTCCGAATAGCACTCGTCGCTGGCGATCACGAAGCCGTGGCGGTCGCTCAGCTCGAACAGCGTGCGCCACTCCTCCAGCGGCATCACCGCGCCGGTGGGGTTGCCCGGCGAGCAGACGAACATCAGCGCCGTGCGGGCCCAGGTGGCCGCGTCGACGGCGCTCCAGTCGACCGCGAAGTTGCGCGCCGGGTCGCTGTTGGCGAACGCCGGCTCGGCGCCCGCCAGCAGCGCTGCGCCCTCGTAGATCTGATAGAACGGATTGGGGCACAGGACGACAGGGGCCTGCTCGTGCGGGCGGCCGCGCCAGGTGGGGTCGATCACTGTCTGCGCGAACGCGAACAGCGCCTCGCGCGATCCGTTGACCGGCAGCAGTTGCGTGGCCGGGTTCAACGTGACGCCGTAGCGCATCCGTGCCCAGGCCGCCATCGTCTCGCGCAGCCCGGCCTCGCCGCGGGTGGCCGGATACGAAGCGAGTCCGTCGAGGTGGCCGGTGATCGCGTCTCTCACCAACTGCGGCGTCGGGTGGCGCGGTTCGCCGATGCCCAGGCTGATGGGGCGGTGGGCCGCGGAGGGGACGACGTCCTTGGCGAGGACGTGCCAGCGTTCGAACGGGTAGGGGTGCAGCGAGCCGAGCAGCGGGTTCATGCGGTCGATTATCCGATGCCGTTCGCGGCGGCGTTCGGCAGGCCGCCCGGGGACGCTTCGTCCATGGGCAATGCGGACTCGAGGACTGGACATCCGATCAGCTGCAGGCTGCAGCGCCCTTGGCACGCCGTTTGCCGCTGCCGACTACCTGGCGCAATGAACTTCTCGTCGCGTTGCCTGTGCCAGGTCAGTTCCTGTTCAGGTTAGATGACACCGACCAGGACAGGGAACTGGGACCCTCGGCAAAATGACGGGTATCTTCAGATGGCGCGCTTTTGGGGCGCTCCACACTCATGACGCACCCGCTCTCCATTGCCCTGCGCCTCGGCGCTTTTCTGATCCTGATGGGTTCCGCCCTGTTCGTGCACCTGCGTGGGCGCGCGCGCTTCGGCCTCATGAAGGCCCTCACCGATTACACGGTGCTGCTGGCGCCCTTCAACATGCTGATGGTGTTGTTCTCGCGAGTGAAGGCCGTCCCGTACGCGCCCGTCGCCGAGTTCCCGGAACTGGCCGTGCTGCAGGCGCACTGGGAAGAGATCCGCGCCGAGGCAATGAGCCTCAACGAGGCCGGCCGCATCGGGGTGGCCACCGGCTACAACGATCTCGGCTTCAACTCCTTCTTCCGCTCGGGCTGGAAGCGCTTCTATCTGAAGTGGTACGGCGAGGAACTGGCGTCCGCGCGTCAGGCTTGCCCGCGCACGGTGGAACTGTTGTCCCGCATCCCGTCGGTCAAGGGCGCGATGTTCGCGTCGCTGCCGCCCGAAGGCAAGCTGGTGCGCCACCGCGATCCGTACGCGGGCTCGCTGCGCTATCACCTGGGCCTGTTCACGCCCAACTCGCCGTCCTGCTATATCGAGGTGGACGGCCAGCGCTACTTCTGGCGCGACGGCGAAGCCGTGGTGTTCGACGAGACCTACATCCACCACGCCGAGAACCAGACCGACCAGCAGCGGGTGATTCTGTTCTGCGACGTCGAGCGCCCGATGCGCAGCCCGGTACTGGCCGCGATCAATCGCTGGTTCGCGAACAACGTGATGGCCGCGTCGGCCTCGCAGAACGAGGTCGGCGAGCGCATCGGCGGCCTCAACAAGTTCTTCCAGGTGGCCTACCAGGCGCGCCTGCAGGCCAAGAAGTTGAAGGCCACCCACCGCAGTCTGTACTACGTGTCGAAGTGGGTCGCCATCCTGGGCGTGCTGTACCTGATCTTCTTTTCCTGGATCTGACGCCCGGGCCTCACGCTCTCAGGCCCGCGCCGCGGCCACCAGTTGCTTCAACGCGTTGGCCAGGTTCATCGGCCGCACCGGCTTGTCGAGCGTGGAGAAGTTCCATTGCGCGGAGAGCTCCAGCAGGCTGCGCTCCATGTCGGAGTCGGCCATCAGCGCTCCGGTGACGACCACGATCGGCATGTGAGCCCGGTGCTGGCGGATCTCCTCGACGATGCGGGCCGCCGTGCCGTCGCCCAGCAGCCAGTCCAGCACGTAGGCGTCGAAGCGGCGGTGCGCGATGGCGGCGTGCAGGCTGGCGCTGTCCGCGAACGGCGTCGCGACGATGCCCAGCGGGCGGAAAGCCTCGACCAGCGCCGCCGCGGCGCGCGTGTCGTCCTCCAGCAGCGCGACCTGCAGGTGGGGGTGGCTGCGGACTGTGAGCGCTTCGATGGCGTGACGGCGCGCGCCGAGGGGCTCGTCGCCGTTGATGTGAATCTCCCAGCCGGTACCGGCGCGTACCGCCACCAGGTCGCTGCTCTCGCCCGGCGCGAGCTCGGCACCCGGCACCAGCAGGCCGGTCGGCGGCAGATGGGCCACGCGGATCACGGCCGGCACGGCGTCGGCGCCCTGGTGGGCCACGCGCGCCAGGTCGTCGTGCGGCAGCAGGTGTTCGTC
>Ga0302314_10008243_pt1 | contig 18596 bp, 12 predicted proteins | sample III_Palsa_N2_3_FD_200533 | JGI IMG/M metagenome (GOLD analysis project Ga0302314, IMG submission 200533) | Peat permafrost microbial communities from Stordalen Mire near Abisko, Sweden - III_Palsa_N2_3 | ecosystem: Environmental > Terrestrial > Soil > Palsa > Peat permafrost | place: Sweden...
GCTGGCCTGCGGGCGGGGGCGGCGGGGCGGACCCAGCGACCGGCCAGCTGGCGGTGGGGGCCGCGTTGAAGGCGTTGGCCGGCTCGTGAGCGAGTTCGGCCGGCGGGTAAAGCCCGGCGTCAAAGCCGTACCGGTCCCCCTGATAGGCCCCCGATCCGAACTGCTGGGAGCGCGTAACCCCGGACTCTTGGTAGGTGCGCTCAGCTGGGTGGGCCGCGGATTCGGAGCCTGGTGCCGGGTCCGGCGGGGCCCAGGCGGCCGGGTCCGGCGGGGCCCAGGACCGGGGCCGGACGGCGTGCAGCGTTCCGCTGGCCGAGGGCGGTTCGGCCAGCGGGCCGAGGGCGTCGCGGGCCGCGGTCATGAACTGGCGGCACGTCTCGTAGCGGTCGCCGGGGTTCTTGGCCAGGACCCGGGCGAATACCTCGTCGACGGCGGGCGGCAGCTCGGGGCGGAGCATGGTCGGCTGGGTGGGGGCTTCTTCCATGTGGGCCCAGATGATCGCCGCGTCGAGGTCTTTCTCGAACGGCACGCGGCCGGTCAGGCACTCGTAGAGGACGCAGCCGAGCGAGTACTGGTCGGCCAGGCCGAGGACCGAGAGGCCGCGGATCTGCTCCGGTGCCACGTAGTCGATCGTGCCGATCGACTGCCCGGTGGCGGTCAGCCCCGACCGGCCGCCCAGGTGCTTGGTGATGCCGAAGTCGGCCAGGTACACGTGATCGGGGTCGGTGTCCTCGTTGGCCCGCTCGACCAGCAGGTTCCCCGGCTTGACGTCGCGGTGGACCAGGCCGCGGCGGTGCGCCGCGTCCAGCGCCCGGGCCGCCTGGCCGAGCAGCAGGACGGCCCGGTCCGGGGGCAGCCGCCCGCGTTTCTTGAGCATCTGCCGCATGTCGGTTCCGGTGACGTACCGCATCGCGATGAAGAGCAGCCCGCCGCTCGATCCCGTGTCGTGGATCGGGATGACGTTCGGGTGGTTCATCGACGCCGCGATCCGCGATTCCTCGAGGAACCGGGTGCGGAAGACGTCGTCGCTGGCCAGCTCCGGAGCCAGCACCTTCAGGGCGATCACGTTACCGAGACGGGGGTTCTCCGCCCGGAACACGGTACTCATGCCGCCGCGCCCGATGATCGCGACCAGGCGGTACCCGGCGAATTCCTCACCGACAAGCGGCAACTCGGCCATACGTTTACTCCCCTCACCGGGAAAGATCAGGTGTTGAGACAATCCCTCGAGCGCAAGTGCGCTGCAACGCCCCCGTGATCAGCGAGTGGTCCGCTCGCAGTGAGCGAGGCCCGGCCGCCCTGACGCTGAACGCCAGGCGGCCAGGGAACCGGAACGCGGCCAGGGCGGGCCGTCGTGACCGCCTCGCTCAGGGGGTCCAGGTGACGGTCGTCGTGTCCGTGGTGGTGTTGTCGTAGTTCTGGTATGCGACGCTGGCGACCGAATCGCCGGACGGCGCGACGTACACGTCGCACTCGGTGAACTGCTTCCCCGGCGCCAGGCTGTCCGGCGGGTTGCCCTGGCAGGTGGGGAAGTCACCAAGCAGCGTGATGGAGTCGACCTCGTCCCCGGCGGGGTCATTCACGGTCAGTGCCCCGCCCCAGCCCTGGACATCGCCCGCCGACTTGCCGACGTTCTTGACCACCTCGGTGACGTAGAACGGCACGCCCAGTTTGGTCTGCGCGTCGAGCTGGAAGTTGGACAGGTCGCTGATGCTGCCCTTCTTCACCGTCACGGTCAGCTGATACGGGCCGGTCGTGGCGCCCGTGCCGTAGCTGTAGCCGACCATGGCCGTCTGCCCGAACTTCAGCTTCGTGCCGTCCGGGGTAAGCCCGCCCGTCTCCGCCGCCCCTGAGCTCGAACCCGGCGAGGCCGCTCCCGCGGCGGCGGACGCGGCCCCGCTTGTCGCCGCCGACGTGGTGGCCTGCGAACTGCTGCTCGATCCCGAAGCGCACGCGGCCAGCGCGCCCGTCAGAACGCACGTGACGACCGCCACGAGCCCGGATCTGGGCCTGGGACGGCCGCCGGGTCCCCCGCTGCTGATGATCTTCTCCCCGAATGACATCCCTGCTCCTTAAGCAGATGACGATACCCCGTTGAAGTGCTGGTTTGCTATTTTGTCATCAAGTACACTCAGTAGTGTCAGGATGATCTGATAATGATGGCATATGGAGGAGTGTGTTGTCGAAGACTCTGCTCAGTCGGCTGGCCATGTTCGAGGTGCTCGACGCGGCCGGGCCGCTGACGATCTCCGAGCTAGCGCACCGCAGCGGCCTGGATGCCGCGGTGGTCTCCCGGACCGTGGCCGCCTGCGAGCGCGACGGCTGGCTAATCCGCTCAGAAGGCCGGGTCGCCATCGGCCCGCGCGCCACGCTCCTGGGCCACTCAGGTCCGTTCGCCGATGTCATCGCCCGGTCGGCACCTCTGGTGCACGCCGTCGCCGGGGTGACCGGTATGCTCACCCACGCCTACAGCCTCGTCGGATCAACCGCCGTGCTTATCGCGGCGGCATCCGGGCGCGGCCCCAGCATCCCGGCCGGACTCGCGGCCAGAGCCCCGCTGCACGCCACCGCCGCCGGGCTGGTCATCGCCGCCCAGCTCAGCCCGCGTCAGCTCGACGTGCTACTGCCGGCCGAGCCGTACCCCGACGCCGCCGCGATCGTCGCCTCGATGGCCGGCACAGTGGCCGAGCCCATCTTCACCCCCGCGCCCCGCGGGGCCAGGGCCGCGGCGCCGGAGCTCCCGCGCCGCCGCGCCGACCTGCTGGCCCGGCTCGACGCCGTCAAGGAGGCCGGCTTCGCCGACGATTCCGGCGCCCTGGATCCCGCGATCAGCTGCATCGCCGCCCCCTGGCCGCAGCCGGGGTTCCCCAGTGCCCTCGTCTGCCTTGGCCCCCCGGATGCCTTTGCCGCCGCCGCCCCGCTCATCCGGCAGGCACTCGGGCTCGCCGCCCAGCCGGGCAGCACCCCCCAGCAGATCATCACCGGCACCGCCGCCGCCATCACGCACGCATCGTTACCACCGTGGACGACATCCTCGCCAGCTGACCGGAAATTGGAGCGGGGTGCGCCGGGCTGTGCCGTGGAGCTTCTCCTGGCCCGGCGTCGATCCCCGGACGGGGGCGGGGTAAGCCGGCGGCAGGCTCAGTGGTCGCTAGCGGGACGGTACGCCGGACCGTGCGAGTCCTCGCAGTGGAACGGGTGGCCGTCGTGGTCCTGTGACTGCGGCGGCTCGTGCGTCTCGTGCAGTTCCGCCAGTTCCTGCGCTTCCGCCGGCTCGTGCCATTGTGTCGGGTCGTGCGCCTGCATCGGGCCCGCCGGGGCGGGCCTGGTGTGGGTGTCGGGGGCGTGGTCGACCTGGAGGGTCAGGTGGGTGATGCCGTACTGGCGGGACAGCAGGTCCTCCAGGTCGGCGCGGACCGCGTGGCAGTCCTGGTACGGCTCCACCAGCACGTGCGCCGACGCCGCGGGCATCTCGGTCGTGATCTCCCAGATGTGCAGGTCGTGGACTTCGGCGACGTGCGGGCGGGCCGCCATGGCGGCGCCGAGCACGGCCGGGTCGAGCCCGGCGGGCGCCGCCTCGAGGAAGATCCGCCCGGAGGTGCGGATCAGCCCCGAGCCGGCCCGCAGCATGAGGACGACCACGACCAGCGTCGCGATCGCGTCGGCGCGGGCGAACCCGCTGGCCAGGATCACGATGGCGGCCACCGCGGTGGCCGCGAACGCGTAGAGGTCGGTGAGCACGTGCGCGACCGCACCGTCCATGTTCAGGCTGCGCCGCCCGCTGGCGCCGTTGGCCCGGGCCAGCATCCAGCTCGCCGCCAGGTTGACGACCACCCCCACCAGGGCGACACCGAGCATCAGCCCGCCGGTCACCGGGTTGGGCGTGATCAGCCTGCGCACGGCCTCATAGGCGAGCCAGACCGCGAGCAGGACCAGCGTGATCCCGTTCGCCTGCGCGGAGAGGATCTCCAGCCGGCGCAGCCCGTAGGTGTAGCCGCCGCGGGGCGGGCGTCCGGCCAGCCGGGCGGTGACGAGGGCCAGCCCGATCGCGGCCGCGTCGGTGAGCATGTGCGCCGCGTCGGACAGCAGCGCGAGCGAGTGTGCGACAAGCCCGGCCGCCACCTCGCCCGCCATGAACAAAACGATGAGCGCGGTCGCCGCGGCGAGCCAGCGCCAGTCCGCGTCGGGCGACGCGCCGTGCGCGTGCCCGTGCCCGTCGTGCTTGTGTCCTGCCATCGCTGCCGACCCGTTCATCCCGTGCTGGCCACCCTGGCCGGCCCGGTCACTCTCATCCCGGGCGTCCCGTTCACCTCCGAGCCGCCGTGCGCGCATATCTCCAGGGTAGTTACCCAGCCGCGCGCCGGATAAGGCCGGCGGTCGCGCGGGCCACGGCGGGATCAGCCGGGCCGCGGGCCGCGGATAGTCGCCGATGGCCCGATCTGACGCCGCGCGGGCCATAAAGCCCCGGACCGGCCGCGCGGAAGGTCACGGAACGCTAACGTCGGTCTGCCGGAAGCGGGGCGGCCCGCGGTTACCGGGTTCTTACGTGATGCGCGGTCGTCGGACCGGCCGGTCCCGGGTGCCGTAGACAGAGTGCTGACGGCAGAGCGCGAGCGAAGGAGATCGATGACCGATACGTCTCAGCGGAATCAGTTCGCCACCCGGCGCTGTGTGCTGCTCGGTGCGGGAGTCCTCGGCGCGGCGGGCGTGCTGACCGCGTGCAGCACCGCCGCCGTGCCCTACGACGCCAACGACGCCGGCCAGGCGCCGGCCGATACCCCGGCCGCGGCCGGGTCGCCCGCCGTGGCCACCGATCCCGCGGCCAGCGGGGCCGCGACCGCGGGGGCCAAGTCCGGCGGGCAGATGGGTACCCTGCTCGGCATGACGGCGGACATCCCCGTGGGCGGCGGCACGATCTTCACGGCGGCCAAGGTGGTCGTCACCCAGCCCACGAAGGGCGAGTACAAGGCGTTCAGCGCCGTCTGCACGCACGTCGGGTGCCTCTGCAACCAGGTCGCGGACGGAACCATCGACTGCCCCTGCCACGGCAGCAAGTTCCAGATCACCGACGGCGCGGTCGTTACCGGACCGGCCCCCACGGCCCTGCCCGCGGCCGCGATCACCGTGACCGACGGCAAAATCCTTTTGCAGTGATCTCCCGGGGGGACGACCCTCGCGCCTGACTCTCGGATTACCGGAGGGCCGTGATGCGCGGTGCGCTGCCCGTCAGCAGGATCCACACCGCGCCGAGCAGGTAGAGCAGGCCGGACACGCCCAGGGCCAGCGCTATGAGGACGCCGAGAACGGTCAGCACGGGGCTGTGCCAGTGGACGCGGACGAGCAGCGCGCCGGCGATCGCCAGCACGCCCGCGGCCCCGAGCAGCGCGGTGGCCAGCCTGGACCTGGTGCGGGCGGGCGTGCGGCCGGAGTTGGCCGGCCGCACGTCTCCGGGACCGTGGGCCGCGCCGTTAACCTGCGCCGTGGTCGCCGCCTTGGAGATCGCGTGCCCGATGTCGCCGGCGGCTACCGGCACGCGGAGCAGCGCGTCCAGGCGGCCCTTGCGCCAGGCGTACAGCGACACCTCGCTGCCGCCGGCCCGCCCGACGGACACCTTGGGCCCGTCCACCAGGATGGCGGTGACGTCGGTGAGCGGGATCCGGCGGGCGATCAGTCCCATCCGCAGCCGGAGCAGCCCCGCCGCCTCGTCCACCACCACGGACGCGCCGAGCACGGCGATGCCGAGCCCCCACGCGCCGGCCGCCGCGGCGACCGGGACCGCGAACCACAGCGGCAGGAACACCAGCGCGATCGCCGCGCAGGCCGCGGCGGCGAGGAAGGACTTGATCCGGAGCACGGCCGGGCAGCGCCAGCGCTGGGCAGGTGTCTGGTTCGGCATGCGCAGATTATGCCGCATGCCGCAGCGCTGACCGGCCGTTTTTGCCATCGGGCGCGAATCCCGGGGGGTACGGGGGGTTGTCCCCCCGGGAGAGGACCGGATTCGCGGCCGATACGATGGCGGTTTTTTGCCATCGGGCGCGAATGCGGGGGGTACGGGGGTCGTCCCCCCGGGAGAGGTGGCAATATACCGGGGGTGGGCTCGTTGATGCTGCTCGACACGGCGTCGCTGTACTACCGCGCGTTCTACGGGATGCCGGAGACGGTGACGGCGCCGGACGGGACGCCGGTGAACGCGATCCGCGGCCTGCTGGACGCGATCGCGCGGCTGGTCCGGGACCACCGGCCGGCCCGGCTGGTGGCGTGCCTCGACGCCGACTGGCGCCCGGCCTTCCGTACCGCGGCGATTCCCGAGTACAAGCAGCACCGGGCCGAGCCGGACGGGTCCGAGCAGACCCCGCCCGGCCTGGCCGTGCAGATCCCGCTGATCACCCAGGTGCTGATCGCCTCCGGCATCGCCATCGCCGAGCACGATGGCTACGAGGCCGACGACGTAATCGCCACCCTCGCCACCCGGGCCGCGCAGCCGGTCGACGTCGTCACCGGCGACCGCGACCTGTTCCAGCTCGTCTGCGACAAGCGCCAGGTCCGCGTGCTCTACACCATCAAGGGCCTGAGCAAGCTGGAGCCGGTCACCGAGGCGGAGATCGCCCGGAAGTACGCCATCCCGGGCGACCGGTACGCGGACTTCGCCGTCCTGCGGGGTGACCCGAGCGACGGCCTGCCCGGCGTCCCCGGCATCGGCGAGAAGACCGCCGCCGCCCTCATCAACGCCTTCGGCGACCTGGACAGCCTGAAGGCCGCGCTCGACAAGGGCCACGGCGGATTTCCCCCCGGCACCAGGAAGAAGCTCGAGAGCGCGCGCCGCTACCTGGACATCGCCCCGCCAGTGGTGCGGACGGCGACCGACGTGCCCCTGGACGAGGCCGTGGACGGCACCCTGCCCGCCGTCCCGCCCAACCAGGAGGTGCTCACCGAGATCGGCGCCGAACTCGGCCTGGGCTCCTCCCTGGCCCGGTTCCGGGCTACGGTCACCACGTCGTGAACCGGCGCAGGCCGTCTTCCTCCAGATGCGGCGCCAATCGGATAACAGCAAGAAGCGTGCAGCGGTAAGGAGACCCGTGACCGACGACACCGCCCTCTACCCGACCGAGCGCCTGGCCCGCGTCGCGGACGCCGTCCGGGACGCAGGCCTGGACGTCCTGCTGCTCACCCCAGGTCCGGACCTGCGCTACGTGACCGGCTACGACGCCAAGCAGCTGGAGCGGCTGACCTGCCTGGCGATCCCGGCCGACAGCGACCCCTTCCTGCTGGTGCCCGCGTTGGAGCTGAAGGCGGCGCAGGCGTCGCCGGCCGGCGCCCTCGACCTGGAAATCATCACCTGGGGGGAGACCGCGCACCCGTTCGGGATGATCTCGGACGCCGTCGGCGACCCGCGGTCTGTCGCCCTGTCCGACCGGATGTGGGCGCTGCACGTGCTGCAGTTCGCGGACATCTTCCCCGCGGCGCGGCAGTACCTGGCCAGCACGGTGCTGTCTCCGCTGCGGATGCGCAAGAGCGCGGCCGAGATCGAGGCGCTGCGAGAGGCGGGCCAGGCGATCGACCGCGTGCACGCCCGCGTCCCCGACTGGCTGCGGCCGGGCGTGACCGAGCGCGAGGTGGGCGCGCAGATCGCCGAGGCCATCCTGGCCGAGGGGCACGCCCAGGTCGATTTCACGATCGTCGGCTCCGGCCCGAACGGCGCCTCCCCGCATCACGAGGTCTCCGACCGGGTGATCGAGTTCGGCGACGTCGTCGTGGTGGATATCGGCGGCACCATGCCGTCGGGTTACTGCTCTGACTGCACCCGCGTGTACGCGGTCGGCCACGCCCCGGACGAGTTCACGGCGTACTACGAGGTGCTCAGGCGGGCCCAGGAGGCGGCGACCCTCAGCGTCAGGCCGGGGGTCACCGCGGAAAGCGTCGACCGGACCGCCCGGGAGATCATCGCCGACGCCGGGTACGGCGAGTGGTTCATCCACCGCACGGGCCACGGCATCGGCCTGGAGTCCCACGAAGACCCGTACATCGTGGAGGGCAACACGATCGCGCTCGACCCGGGCATGGCGTTCTCCATCGAGCCGGGCATCTACCCGGGCCCGCACGGTGCCCGCATCGAGGACATCGTGGTCTGCGCGGACCCGGCGGTCGCCGGGGCCGGGTGCCTGCGGATGAACAACGCCCCCCGCGACCTGATCATCGTGTGACGCGGGCCCAGGCCCAGTCCTCGGAGCGGGGCCCGCGGGGCCGGACCTGGCGGCGGGCCTAGTCCTCGGACCCGCCCTGCTCGGCCAGGAACTGCTCGAACTGCGCGGCGAGCTCCTCCGCGGTCGGCATTTCCTCGCCCTCGGCGAGCAGGTTCTCCCCGTCGTGCCCGACCGACGCGTCGTACTGCGCCTCCAGGCCCTGCACGAGCTCGGCGACCTCCGCCGACTCCGCGACCTGCCGGTCGATGAGCGTGTTGGTCTTGTCGGCCGCCTCGCGCAGTTCGAGCGCTGGCAGGTCGAGCCCGGTCACCTCGGTCAGCGTGTCGATCAGCGTGAGCGCCGCGGTCGGGTAGGCCGCCTGGGAGAGGTAGTGCGGTACCTGGACGACCAGGCCGATCGCGTCCCGGCCCGCCTCGCCGAAGCGGAACTCCATGAGCGAGGACGCCGACGCGGGCACCTGCAGTTTGGCCGGCAGCGGCACCCTGGGCGTCACCAGACCCGGCCGGCTCGCGTGGGTGATCATGCCGAGCGGACGGGTGTGCGGCACGCCCATGGGCACGCCGAAGTAAGTGATCATCGGACCCGCGCCGAGCTGCTCGGCCACGGTCCGCGCGGCGGTCACGAACGCTTCCCACTCGTGGTCCGGCTCCGGCCCGGTGAGCAGCAGGAACGGCTTTCCCTCGGCGTCGGCCAGCTTGAAGACCGACAGCTCGGGCGCGTCGTAGGTCTCCCACTTGCCGCCGTCGAACGTCATGAGGGGACGCCGGGAGCGGTAGTCGAGCAGCCGGTCGGTGTTGAATCTCGCCACGGTGGTGTGCTCGAAGGCATCGAGCAGGTGCTCGGTGAGCAGGCGCCCCGCCGCGCCCGCGTCCATGAAACCCTCCAGGTACACGAGCAGGACCAGGCCGTCAGAGCCGGGCTCGTCAGAGTCGGGACCGCTAACGGCGGGCGTCTGCTCGGTTTCCAGTTCGTAGAGTTCTTCCGGCTCCATGCTTCCAGTCTCTCACCGCGTGCGACAGGTTTGGACGTGCACCGAAGTTTAGCCGCTCCGGCCGCACCCCCTCCTAGCGCCGCAAGTCGGCCCAGATCAGGACGGAGCGCGGGAACCGCGGTCATACCGGGACGTCTGCCGGGGCCGGGCGGCTGCCTGGAAGGGGCCCGAGACTAACCCGTTACCGCGTGTTGTCACGGCGCAGGCAGATTTCCCGTTAAGTTGACGTAGTGGAAGAGATCGACCGCCGGATCGTGTCCCTGCTTTCCCGCAACGGGCGCATGAGCTTCACCGAGCTGGCCAGGCAGGCAGGCCTTTCGGTCTCGGCCGTGCACCAGCGGGTGCGCCGGCTCGAGACCGAGGGCGTCATCACGGGCTACGTTGCGCTCTGTAACCCCGAGGTCATCGGGCTGCCGCTGACCGCCTTCGTGTCGATTAAGCCGTTCGACCAGGCGGCCCCGGACGACGTGCCCGAGCGGCTGCAGGACCTCGATGCGATCGAGGCGTGCCACAGCGTGGCGGGCGACGAGAACTACATCCTCAAGGTCCGGGTCGCCTCACCGACCGCCCTGGAAGACTTGCTCCAGCAGATCCGCACCCTGGCCAACGTCTCCACGCGCACCACGGTGGTGCTGTCCACCGCCTACGAGAACCGTCCGCCGCGGATCTAGCCCGGTAACCTAGCGGGGCTCGTCGGCTGGCCTGGTGCGCAGCCCGTCGAGCATCAGCCCGAGCAGCCGGTCGGTCTCGTCCGGCGCCTGCTCGGTGGCGATCACCACTCCGTGCACCAGGCGCAGCACGTCGAGCGGCTTGATGTCGTCGCGCAGCAGGCCCGCCTGCTGCGCGCGGGTCATCAGCCGTTCCGTGGCGTCGTTCATGGCGCCCCAGCAGCTGGTGATCAGCTGGGAGTCCTTGCCCAGGGAGTCGACCAGCGCGCGGGACAGGCCGCGCTTGGTGGCCAGGTAGGCGACCATCGCCCGCAGCCAGCCGGCCAGGGCCTGGTCCGGGGCGGAGCTGATCATGTACTCGTCCGCGGCCGCGCAGACCGTCTCGACCTGGCTGCGGTAGACCGCCGCCTGCAGGTCGACCCGGGTCGGGAAGTGCCGGTACAGCGTGCCGATCCCGACCCCGGCGCGCCGGGCGATGTCCTCCAGCGGCGCCTCGGCGCCGTTTTCCGCGAATGCCGCGGTCGCGGCGTCGAGCAGCTTCGCCCGGCTGCGCCGTGCGTCGGCCCGCATCCGCGGTTCGTCGCCCGCGTCAGTGCGGGTCTTCTCAGTCATGTCCATCGGTTATCGCACACTACTCGGTTTGCAAAACGGAGGCGACCTCCGTATAGTAACCGGAGTGAACCTCCGTATCTTTTCTCATCGTACCTCGCGCCTGGCGGATCGGGGAGCCCCGGTCGCAGACGCGGTAGACCGGCGCCCGGGCGCCCGTCCCGGCGTCGCGCTCGCCATCATGCTCGGCGCCCAGCTCATGATCATCCTTGACGCGACCGTTGTAAACATCGCGCTGCCGCACATCCAGACAAGCCTGCACTTCTCCGTGACGAACTCGGCCTGGGTGCTGAACGGATACACGCTGACGTTCGGCGGCCTGCTCCTGCTCGGCGGCCGGGCGGGCGACATCCTCGGCCGCCGCCGGATGTTCACGGCCGGCATCGCCATCTTTACCCTCGCCTCGCTAATCGGCGGCCTCGCGCCGTCAGCGGGCGTGCTGCTCGCGGCCCGCGCCGTGCAGGGCGTCGGCGGGGCGCTCGCCTCGCCCGCGGTGCTCGCGCTCATCATCGGTTCCTACTCCGAGGGACGGGAGCGGACCAAGGCGCTGGGCATCTACACCGGCGTGGTCATGGGCGGCAGCTCGCTCGGCCTCGTCCTCGGCGGCGTGATCACGCAGTGGCTCGACTGGCGCTGGGTGCTCTTCATCAACATCCCGATCGGGATCGCCGTGCTGATCGCCACGCCGCGCTTCGTGGCCGAGACCGCCCGGGTGCCCGGCCGGTTCGACCTGGCGGGCGCGATCACCTCGGTGGCCGGCGTCGGCGCGCTCGTCTACGCCTTCATCCGGGTCGGGACGAACGGCTGGAGCGACACTGTCGCGCTCGCCTCGTTCGCTGCCGCCGCCGTGCTGCTCGCGGCCTTCCTCGTGATCGAGACGCGCGCCGCCGAGCCGATCACGCCGCTGCGGCTGTTCGCCGACGCGGGCCGGTCCGGGTCGTTCGTGGCCCGGCTGCTGCTGGTGGCGGGCATGTTCGGGATGTTCTTCTTCCTGACCCAGTTCCTGCAGAAAGTCCTCGGATTCAGCCCGATCCAGGCCGGCATCGCCTTCCTGCCGATGACAATCGCCCTGTTCGCCGTCTCCCGCTTCGTGCCGCGGCTGCTCCCGGTCCTCGGCCCGCAGCGGCTGATGATCGCCGGGATGCTCCCGGTGATCGCGGGGATGGCCTGGCTGTCCCAGGTCTCGCCGCAGACCAGCTACTGGAGCGGCGTCTTCGAGCCGATGCTGCTGATCGGCATCGGCATGGGCGTGGTGTTCGTGCCGCTGACCACGGTCTCGCTGGCCGGGGTGCGCCGGGAGGATTCCGGTGCCGCCTCCAGCATGGTCAACGTCATGCAGCAGGTCGGCGGGTCGCTCGGCCTGGCGGTGCTCGTCTCGGTCTACGGCACCGCCGCCCGCAGCGCCGCCGCGCACCCGGCGGCCGGCCTGTCCGGCGTGGCGCTCCAGCATCAGGTGCTCGCCCACGGCATGGGCACCGCTTTCGGCCTCGCCGCGATCTTCGACGTCGCGGTCCTGGTCCTGGTCGTTACCCTGCTCCGCGCCCGCAAGCCAGCGGTGCCCGACACGCCGGCCGACCTGGTCGACGAGGAGGCCGCGGCGACGGCCAGCGCCGAGTAACGGCTCGGGGCGGGACCGGCCCGCCCGCCGAGGTTCCCCCGGCCGCGCAGGCACTGATGCCGGCGGCCGGGAGCTCGCCGGCGTGATGGTGGATATTGGGAGACCCCAGGACTCTCAATATCCACCATCTTCTCGTTGCGGCGGCCTTCCGGCGCGGCCGTGCGGACGGCGCGCGCCCCGCCGCAGCGGACGAGCCGGTTATTCTGGCCTGGTGTGATTTGGCGTGCTCGGGGCAGTGGCGGCCCAGTCCGCGGCCCCGCAGGCCTCGGCCGTCTCGGCCGCGGCCTCGTCGGCCTGGCCTGCCTCGTCGGACGGGGTCACCCGCCGCAATCGTGCCACGGCGACCAGGGCGAGCGCCGCCATGATGACCGCGCTGATGCCGGCTGCGACGTCCACGCCACTGGTGAACGCCGCGCGGGCGGCCTGGAGGACGTCGGCCGCGGCCTGCCCGTGCAGCTGCCCGGCGGTGGCGGTGGCGTCGCCCAGGGTCGCGCCGATGGCCCGCTCGGCAGGACCGGGAAGGCCCCGCGGGATGTCGCCCGTCACCCGGTAGTGGTAGACGGCGGTGCCGATGCTGCCCAAGATGGCGATGCCGAGGGCGCCGCCGAGCTCGGTGCTGGTCTCCGCCAGCCCGGAAGCCGTCCCCGCCCATTGCGACGGGGCTGACCCGAGCACCATCCCGGTCACCAGGTTGGTCACCGGGGCGATCCCCAGCCCGAACACCGCCGACCCGGTCACCACGGCCGCCAGCCCCAGTGAGGAGGTCTGGGTGAGCAGGCCGAACCCGGCGGCGGCGACGGTCAGGCCGGCGGCCATCGTGAAGGCCGGGTGCAGCCGGCGGGCGAACAGCGGGGTCACCAGTGACCCGCCGATCAGCCCGCCCATCGTCGGGAGCATCCACAGGCCCGCTCGCAGCGATGACTGGCCAAGCACCAGCTGCAGGTACTGCGAGATCAGCAGCAGCAGGCCGAGGATCACGAAGTAGACCAGTGTGTTGATGCCCAGCGCGGCGCTGAATCCGGGCTGGCCGAACAACCGCAGGTCGATCAGCGGGTCAGCCAGCGTTCGCTGCCGACGCACGAATCCCCAGCCGACGAGCAGGCCCGCCACGACCGCGGCGACTGGGACCGGGCGGAAGCCGCCTCCGGCGATCTCCGTCAGGCCGTAGACGACTGGCAAGATCGCGGCGAGGGACAGGCCCACGCTGACGAAGTCCGGCCGCCCGGCCGCTGGGTTGCGGTAGTCCGGCAGCAGGATCGGCCCAGTCGCCAGCAAGATGACCATGACCGGCACCGCGAGCAGGAACACCGCACCCCACCAGAACACCTGCAGCATCGCCCCGCCGATCAGTGGCCCGACCGCGCCGCCGAGGGGCAGGCTGGTCGACCATACGGCGATAGCCAGGGTGCGCTGCTTGCCGTCCCGGAACATGTTGCTGATCAGCGACAGCGTCGATGGCATCAGCGTCGCCCCGGCGAGCCCGAGCACCGCGCGGGCCCCGATCAGCATGCCCGCGCTCACCGAGTAGGCCGCCGCCGCCGACGCGAGGCCGAAGGCGGCGGCGCCGAGCAGCAGCAGCCGCCGGCGCCCGATACGGTCCCCCAGGGTTCCCATGGTGACCAGGAAGCCGGCCAGGATGAACCCGTAGATATCCACGATCCACAGCAACTCGGTCCCGGTGGGCCTCAGCTCACGGCTGATGACCGGAACAGCCAGGTTCAGCACGCTGAAATCCAGGGCGATGACGAACGCGGGCAGCGCCAGCACCGCCAGTCCCATCCACTCCCGTCGGCCCGCCCGCGCCCCCGGTGCTACCGGGGGCAGAATCTTGCCTGCACGATCACCGGTCATCGACGATCCCCTGCGCTCTACGGCCCGCCCTGTCCAGCTCATCATGCGCGGGATCGCTGTCGGTCCGCTGTCGGCCGGTTGCCGGTGAGCCCGCCAGGAGGTCAAGAACAGTAAGTTCGGCAGCACGAATCGCGGCCGCGCAGATGCCCACAGGATCTGCTGACCTGCGGAAACTGCCAGGTAATGGACGACCTTCACCATCTTCGCGGTCAGCGTACCGGCAGTGTCAGCTGACGGTCAGCGGGACCGCATCGGAGTAGCGCACCCGCCCGAAGTACATCAGCTTCACCAGGAGCCACGACTCCCAGCCGGGCTCCGCTGTCGCCGGGACGGTGACGGCGAACCGCACCGTGGCCTCGCCGCCGGGCCCGACCGTGACCGGCTGCGTCCACGGCCCGCTGGCCTGCCAGGTGCCGACGGGGGAGATCAGCTGAACCTCGCCGCGCAGCTGCGAGGCCAGGCGGCTGGTGACGCGCACGGACAGCGCGCCGCTCTCGCCGGGGGCGAGGGACAGCGCCGGGGTGAGCAGGTCGAGCTCGGCCTCGTCGATGAGGGCTGTGACGTCGGTTTGCAGCCGCAGGAACAGCTCTTCCGGCGGCAGCTCCGGGTCGGCGCCGCCCGCCTCGCCGATCGTGACGAGCGCGGTGTCCTCAAAAAGCTGCCCGAGCCCGTCGGTGATCCGCGCGGTGACGAAGTACCGTCCGTCGGCGGTCTCCGGCAGCGCGCTGACCGCCACCTCCCAGGCGGCGAACCCGTTCGGCGCCAGGTCGTAGCGGAGCGCCGCGGCCCCGTCGGCCCCGTCGACCGCGACCTCGGTTCCGTCGACCGCGACGGCGAGCCCGTGGGGCACCATCAGCTCGACCTGGCCGGCGGCGGCGGCCGGGCCGCAGGCCACGGTCAGCGTCAGGGCCGGGCCGTCAGGATCGGCGCCGTCGAGTGTGACCCGCGTCGGCGTGAAGTGCACCGCGACGGGCAGGTTGCCGGCGGGCGCCGGTCCCTTCCCGTGCAGCCAGTACCGGGTGAACACGGGCTGCGCGGGCTCGGGCAGCGCCGTCCTGGCCCCGGCCGGCCGACGGGCGGCCAGTCCCGTCCCGCCCGGCTCGGTCCCGGCCGTACCCGCGTCCGGCGCGGTCGCGGCCCCGGCTAGCCGGACGCGCAGCGTCGCCGTCTCGTACGGCTGCATCGGGACGAACGCGGTCCCGTCGGAGACGGTGAGCGTCCGCAGGCCCGCGGTCCCGTAGCTGGCCGGCAGCTCCTCGCCGTAGCTCTGCTCGAGCAGGTCGCTCCGCCAGGCCGCCTCGATCCCCGGGGCGAGCCGCAGCCGCGCGAGGGACAGCCGCCCGTCCGTTTCCCGCAGCCGCACGGTCACCTCGCGCGGCGACCGGGCCGGCGTCCCCGGCAGCCCCGCCGCCAGGGGGTTGCCGACGGGCTTCAGCGCCGACAGGGTCACGTTCGGCGCGCCCTCGATGGACAGCTGCGCGCCCGGGCCGGCCTCCGTCGCGCCGGCCGGCGCCGGCGGCGCGCCAGAGCCCGGCTTCGCGCCAGAGCCCGGGAGCGAGGCCGGCGTCACGACGGCGATCAGGTCGTGGTTGTACTCCTCGGCCGCCGCGCTGAACCCGGCGGTCCGCCAGTCGCCGGCCGCGCCGGACGAGGCCAGGGCGTAGCGGTAGGTATGCGACCAGTGCTGCCAGGCGAACGATGACCCGTCGGGCGCGGTCCGCCGGTCGCCGTCGATCCAGACCCCGCTCGGCCAGGCCGAGCAGGCGCGCATCAGCGACATCCACAGGGTCCCGTCCGGTGACACGACGGCGCTCGGCGTGCCCCGGTTGAACACGGCGACGGCCCCGTCGGCCAGCGGCTCGTCGCCGGGGGCGAGCGCGTCCCCGTCGCACAGGTCGGCGGTGACCTGCTGGTCCATCAGGTCGCGGGACAGTTCCGCGATGGCCTGCTCCAGGGTGGCGGGGTCCGCGCTGGCCACGATCAGCACCGGCAGGTCACGCGGGCCGCGCAGGTCCGCGCCGGGCGCGAACGCCGCCGCCCGCGACCGGAGCGCCGGCACCCACAGCCGGGCCGTCCCTTCCTCGGCGACCAGTGCGGACAGCCGCTTGGCCACGGACGGGTCACAGGCGGCGAGGACCTCGGCGGTGAACTCGTTCGACGACGGGCCGCCGAGCGCGATCCGGAAGTCGGGCAGGTTAGAGTCCAGGTCGACCCACCCGTAGCGGGTCCCCGACGAGCGCGACAAGGTGGCCGTGACGCCGTGACGCGCCAGCCAGGACAGCAGATCGGTGATGAGCGGGCGGATCTCGGTCGGCGTGCGGTCGGGGGCCACGACCTCGGCTACCCCGAGGGCCACGGAAACGTCGCCCGAGCCGGAGGCGAGCGATGCCCGCGCGACCGACCCGATCCCGAACCAGTGGTTGGCCGGGTTGTCGAGGGTCCACCAGTGCTCGGCCACGTCGGCCTCCGGCGCGCCGAACGGCCGCCCGATGACCGCGGTGGCCGTCTGGTAGACCGGCAGCGCGCCCGGCAGCGCGGCCGGGAACCGCACCCGCAGCAGATGCTCCTGACCGATGGACCCCGAGACGTGCGTGCGGAATTCGACCCGGTCGCTGCCGTCCCACAGCAGCGTCTCGGCCGTGACCGACAGGTCGCCGAGAGCGTAGCGGGCGACGAGCCGCGAGCCGGCCGGGGACCGCTGCGCGCGCACGGTCGCCGGGAGGGAGGACGCGGCGCGCCCCGGCCCCTTGGGCGACAGGTGCCAGGGCCCCTCGTTCCACTTCGGATGCTGCTGGTATTCCTCCTGCAGGACCAGGTCGTTGCCCGGCCCGGCCAGTACCTCCCGCCCGGCGGCTTTGTCGACGACCGAGGCGAGCGTGCCCTGATCTGTCCCGGCCGTCACGCGGAACGCGTCGTTCTCGATGGCGAGCCCGTCTGCGTCGGTCCAGCCGCCAGTGCCCGCCAGTCCAGTGCCCGCCAGTCCAGTGCCGGCCGGTCCCGCGGGGGCCGCCGCGGGGAGCAGCGGGTAGTGCGTGAAGCCGAGCGCGGGCACGCCGCGGGCTCGGAACGTCAGCGTCACCTCGGCCAGCGAGCCGTCGGGATGCCGGCGCACCCCGTCGGCCAGCGCCGGGACCGGGTCGCCGCCCTCCGGGTCGGTGACCGTCAGCCATTCGGTGCCCGGCGCGTCGAGCCGGACGGTCACGGTCGCCATGCCGTCGCGCTCGCGCGCCAGCCCGTTCACCACGGTGACCGCGAGCCCGGCCCCGCCGCCCTGGCCGGCGGCGCCCGACTCGTCCGTGCCCGCCTCGGTAGTCCCGGTCAGGAACGCGATCGCGTCCCGCCGCGCCGCGTCTCCCCGCTCCCAGGCCTCCCGCCACCCGGCGAGCAGGTCGAGGTACACCTCGTCGGATTCGGTTCCGGTGATCGCGTCGTGGTGCGCGCCGTAGGCGAGCTGCCGCCAGGCCTTGTCCAGGGACTCGGCCGGGTACGGCGCGCCGCGCAGCCAGGCCAGGGTGGCGAGCCGCTCGCCCTCGAGCACCGCCACCTCCCCGGCCCGCGCGGCCAGCTTGGTGTCGGCGTAGGAGACGTCCTTGCCGGTGTAGAGCGGGTTCATGTCCCGGGTCTGCGGCATGATCCAGTACCGCGCGGGCTCCGCCTCCGACTGGGCCCGTACCGCCGCGAAGAACTCACGCGGGATCGCCGGCGTGAACCGCGGCCACAGGTACCGCGCGGACCATTCCCGGGCGACGTCGGTCACCCAGCGGGCCGGGATGACGTGGTCGGACCCGACCGGCAGGAGCACGTTGCGGGTGGCGGCGACCGGGGCGAGCGAGCGGAACTGCTCGTAGGCCGCGGCCAGCGCCCCCTGCAGGTCCTTGGCCGTGTGCAGCGTCCACCCGGCGCCGTAGTGGTTGGCCATGTACGCGGTGAGCAGCCCGGAGCCGTCGGGGGAGAGCCACTCGAACTCGGCCGGGAACTGCATCTCGGTGTTCTCCGTCGGCCCCCACTGGTGGAACGGCCCGCGGGCCCAGGAGGACGAGGTCAGTCCGGCGGCGGCCATCAGCCCGGGGAACCCCGGGTCGAACCCGAAGGCGTCGAGCATCCAGGCCGAGGCGGGCTCGGCGCCGAGCACGCCGCGCTGGAACCCCATGCCGTAGACGGCGTTGCGGATGGTCGTCTCCGCCCCGGTCAGGTTGGTGTTCGGCTCGTTGTAGGTGCCGCCCACCAGCTCGAGCCGCCCGTCGGTCAGCAGCGACCGGAGGAAGGCGCGGTCGCGGGGGAACGCGTCGAAGTGCGGCTTGAGGTAGTCGAGCTCGGCCAGCACGAATTTGTAGTCGGGGTCGCGCCGCGCCTTTTCCAGGTGCAGCCGCACCAGGTCGAAAGCGGTCCGCGTGTCCGGCAGGTCGCCGTCCTCGTCCGGCAGCACGAGCCGCGCCTCGGTGAACTGCCCCTGGGTGTTCCACCACACCGGGTCGTAGTGGAAGTGCGACACCATCCACATCGTCCAGCCCGGTTCGGCCACGGTGATGCTCGCCGCGAGCTCGGTCCGCCCGGCGTCCGTCTCCGCGATCACGGTGACCGGCAGCTCGGTGCCCGGCGTCCCGGTCACGGCGACGCTCACCTCGCCGGTCCGGCTTTCCCCCGGTTGCCCCAGCACG
>Ga0302314_10008244_pt1 | contig 18595 bp, 13 predicted proteins | sample III_Palsa_N2_3_FD_200533 | JGI IMG/M metagenome (GOLD analysis project Ga0302314, IMG submission 200533) | Peat permafrost microbial communities from Stordalen Mire near Abisko, Sweden - III_Palsa_N2_3 | ecosystem: Environmental > Terrestrial > Soil > Palsa > Peat permafrost | place: Sweden...
CGCGCGAGTGGCTTGAGGCTAACTTTCCGAAATCCCTGACCGAAGACCCCAATGCGCCGGTGGTGATCATACCCGGCGCGGCGAGCGACAATCCCGACGCCAAACTGTGGCTGCAACGGATGGGCGCCAAGGGTTGGGGCGCGCCGACCTGGCCGAAGAACTACGGCGGCGGCGGGCTGACCCCGGCCGAAGCCCGGGTGCTGCAACAGGAAATGAACCGCATCGGCGCTTCCAACCCGATCGTCGGCATGGGCACCTCGATGTTCGGCCCGACGCTGTTGGAGTACGGCACGGAAGACCAGAAACAGCGCCACATCCCGCCGATCGTTCGCGGCGAGCTGCGCTGGTGCCAGGGCTATTCCGAGCCAGGCGCGGGATCGGACTTGGCGGCCCTGACCACCAAATGCGAGGACGCCGGCGACCATTGGAAGATCAACGGCCAGAAGATCTGGACCTCCGGCGCCCAATACGCCGACTGGTGCTTCTGTCTGGTGCGCACCGATACGTCGAAAAAGCATGAGGGCATCAGCTTCGTGCTGATCGACATGCATCAGCCGGGCGTCGAGACCCGGCCGATCAAGCTGATCGCTGGATCCTCGCCCTTCTGCGAGACCTTCTTCACCGACGCCCGCGCCGAGAAGACCGACATGGTCGGTCCGCTGAACGGCGGCTGGACCATCGGCAAACGCCTGCTGCAACACGAACGCTCCGGCCAGGGCGGCGGGCGGATGATGGGCGGCGGCCCCAGCCTGGATGTCCTCGCCAAGAAATATGTCGGCGTGGACGACAAGGGCCGGATCGCCGACGCCGACCTGCGCTCGCGCCTGGCCGTACATATGATGGACGCCAAGGCGCATGGGCTGACGCTGGCCCGGGCGATGGCGGAGGCGCGAGGCAATGTGAACCCCGGCGCCACCACCTCGATCATGAAGAATTCCGGCACCACCATCGGCCAGACCCGGGCCGAGCTGACCCTGGAAATCATGGGCCATCAGGGGCTGGGCTGGGAGGGCGACGACTTTGAGGCCGCGGAACTCGCCGCTGTGCGTGGCTGGCTCGGCGGCAAGGCCACCACCATCTTCGGCGGCAGCCAGGAGATCCAGAACAACATCATTTCCAAGCGCATCCTGAATCTGCCCGACAGCGTCGGCGCGGCGGCGGGTTGACGACGCCCACCCCTTTGCTTTTCAAGCATCGGGCTTAGACTTCTGACGATTTTCAAACGGAGATTTTTGATGGCCGATTTTGGCGGTGACATAGACGCCTTCCGCACCGAGGCGCGGGAATGGATGGAGGCCAACTACCCGGCCGAGCTGCGCAACGGCGGCGAGGCGCCGATGACCGAAGCGATGATGGGCATGAAGCCCAGCGCGGCGGCGACGCTATGGCGCCAGCGCGTCGGCGAAAAGGGCTGGGGCGTCCCGACCTGGCCGAAAGCTTACGGCGGCGGCGGCCTGTCCCCGGCCGAGGCCCGCGTCGTGCAACAGGAAATGGGCCGTATTGGCGCCAACAACCCTATCCAGGGCATGGGCGTGATGATGTTCGGCCCGACCCTGCTCGAGTACGGCACCGAGGCGCAGAAGCAGCAGCACATCCCGTCGATCGTGCGCGGCGACCTGCAGTGGTGCCAGGGCTTCTCCGAGCCCGGCGCCGGCTCCGACCTGGCCTCCCTGTCCACCAAGTGCGAGGACAAGGGCGACCACTATCTGATCAACGGCTCCAAGATCTGGACCTCCGGCGGCCAGTTCGCCCAATGGTGCTTCTGCCTGGTGCGCACCGACTCCACCAAGAAGCATGAGGGCATCAGCTTCATCCTGATCGACATGGCCACCCCCGGCGTCGAAGTGCGGCCGATCCAGCTGATCAGCGGCAACTCGCCCTTCTGCGAAACCTTCTTCACCGACGTGAAGGTGCCGAAGGAAAACCTGGTCGGCCCGCTGAACGGCGGCTGGACCATCGCCAAGCGTCTGCTGCAGTTCGAACGCAACAGCCTCTCGGGCGGCGGCGGTGGGGCGGCCATGCGGATGATGTTCGGCGCCGGCAGCCTCGATGCGATGGCCAAGAAATACGTCGGGACCGACGACAAGGGCCGCATCGCCGATGGCGACCTGCGCAGCCGGCTGACCCAGCATATGATGGACGCCAAGGCCTTCACCCTGACCCTGATGCGGGCGGCGGCGGAGTCCAAGGGCAACGCCAGCCCGAGCGCCGCGACCTCGATTATGAAGAACGCCGGCACCAAGGTCGGCCAGGACAGAGCCGAACTGACCCTGGAGATCATGGGCAGCCAGGGCCTGGGCTGGGAAGGCGAGGACTTTGCGGCCGAAGAGCTCAGCGCCGTGCGCGGTTGGCTCGGCGGCAAGGCCACGACCATCTATGGCGGCTCTCAGGAGATCCAGAGCAACATCATCTCCAAGCGCATCCTCGGCCTGCCTGATCCGGCCAGCGCCCAACACTGATCAACACCCAAACCTGATCAACACACAGATAAACCCCAGATAACTAACGACAAATTTTGAGAGGAACATAGAAACATGGCCGTCCTTAGCGAAGAACAGAGCATGCTGCGCGATAGCGCGCGGACCTGGGTGCAGGAGAAGTCTCCGGTCACCGCCTTCCGCAAGATGCGGGATTCCAATGCGCCGCTGGGCTACGATCCCGCCGCCTTCGCCGAAATGGCGGAGATGGGCTGGACCGGCGTCATCATTCCGGAAGCCTTTGGCGGCTCGGAATTCGGCTATCTGGGCCTCGGCCTGATCCTGGAAGAGACCGGCCGCACCCTGACCGCCTCGCCCCTGCTGTCCTCGGCTCTCGCCGCCGCCAGCGCCATCATCCTGGGCGGATCGGAAGGCCAGAAAAGCGAATACCTGCCCGCCATCGCTTCCGGCGAACTGGTGGGGACCCTGGCCATCGACGAAGGCGCGCACCATGCGCCGGAAAAGGTCGCCCTGGCGGCCAAGAAGTCCGGCTCTGGCTACAGCTTGACCGGAACCAAGACCTTCGTGCTCGAAGGCATGGCCGCCGGCCTGTTCGTGGTTTCGGCCCGCACCTCCGGCAAGCCGGGCGAGACGGACGGCATCAGCCTGTTCCTGGTCAAGGCCGACGGCAAGGGCGTGTCCCGCAAGGCGCTGAAGCTGGCCGACAGCCGCGGCGCGGCCAACGTCACCTTCGACGGCGCCGAAGGCGCTCTGCTGGGTGAAGAAGGCAAGGGCTGGCCCCTCTTAGAAAAGACCCTCGACCGCGCCCGCGCCGGTCTCGCCGCCGAAATGCTCGGCGCCGCGATCCAGGCCTTCGAGACCACCCTCGACTACCTCAAGGTCCGCGTTCAGTTCGGCCAGGTGATCGGCTCCTTCCAGGCGCTGCAACACCGCGCCGCGAAGATGTTCACCGACCTGGAACTGTCCCGCTCCTGCGTCGAGGCCGCTCTGCAGGCGATCGACGACGACAGCGCCGACGTGCCGGAGCTGGTCTCCCTGGCCAAGGCCAAGATGGGCGACACCCTGCACCTGGTCTCCAACGAGATGGTCCAGATGCATGGCGGCATCGGCATGACCGACGCCCACGACGCCGGCCTCTATCTGAAGCGCGCCCGCGCGGCCGAAGCCACCTACGGCGGCCAAGCCTACCACCGCGACCGCTACGCGCGGATCAACGGCTACTGATCACGGCCTTGCCCTGACGGGGCAAAGGCACTGAAAACTGAGAGGGGTCGCGCGGAACCATCCGCGCGGCCCTTCTTTTTATTGGGGCGTCGGAGCGGCCCGGTGATTGCCCGGACATCGGTCATAGCCGCGTAAGGGCTACCGGGTTAGATTGGCCTTATGACCAAGCTCGCGCTGAAGCTCAAACCCTTGTCGCGTCAGGTGATCGTCATCACTGGCGCCACCTCCGGCATCGGCCTGTCGACGGCCCGCGCGGCTGCGCATCAGGGCGCGGCCCTGGTGCTGGCCGCCCGCAATGAAGAGGCGCTGAAGTCGGTCTGCGATGACCTGACGGCCAAGGGCGCGCGCTGCGCCTATGTGGTCGCCGACGTGGGCGTCTGCCTTGAGGTCCAGGCGGTGGCCGACTTCGCTATCGCCGAGTTCGGCGGCTTCGACACCTGGGTCAACAACGCCGGCGTGACCATCATCGGCGCGGTGACCGACACCCCGCTGGAGGATCAGCGCCGGCTGTTCGACACCAACTATTGGGGCGTGGTGCACGGCTCGCGCGTCGCGGTCGAACACCTGCGCACCCGTGACGGCGGCGGCGCGGTGATCAATGTCGGCTCGGCCCTGGGCGATGTGCCGGCGCCGATGCAGGGGGTTTATTCGGCCTCGAAATCGGCTGTGAAGACCTTCACCCAGGCGCTGCAGTTCGAGCTGGCCGGCCAGGGCGTGCCGGTCTCGGTGACCCTGATCAAGCCGCAGGCGGTGGACAGTCCCTATGCGGAACACGCCCGCAACCTGACCGAGCTGGCGGTGGAATCGCCGTCGGCGGTCTATGCCACCCCCCTGGTGGCCCAAGCTATCCTGCACGCCGCAGAGCATCCGGTGCGCGAGCTGGACATCGGTGGGGCGGACGGCCCGGTGATCCGGGTGATCGGCTCCTTCTGGCCCTGGGCCGCCCAACGGCTGCTGGCCGGCCAGGCGGCCGGGGTGAACCACGATCGCGCCAAGCGCACCGACGCGCCCGGCGACAATCTGCACCATCCGAGCCGCGACCTGCGCGAGCGCGCCTTCCACGCCAAGGTGCGCCAGTCCAGCCTGGTCTCAAGCGCCCAGATGCGGCCCAAGACCACAATGGCCGTGGCGCTGCTCGCCGGCCTGGGCCTGGGCGCCCTGTTCCGGCTCGGCAGTAAAGATCGGTCGGAGGCGGCCTGAATAACGCCGTGATATAATGGCGGCTGGGCCGCTGTAGATCACAGATAGATCGGCCGCCGGGGGACTGCCACACGCCTTCACCGACCGCCTTCGTTCGCGGAATCTGGGACGCGCCGGTCAGCCGGTGCGTGCGCATGCTGGCGGCCATCGACCCTCTAACCAGCTTGGGCCTCGCGATCTTGCTGCTGCTCGCGGCGGCCATGCCGGCGACGGCGATCGTCACCATGGGCCTGATGATCGGCTCCCTGCCGGCCACGGTGCGGGACGGCGCAAGCTCGGCGGCCGCCCACCATACGCTGATGACCATGGCCACCTGGGCCCTGATCATGCTGGCCGCGCAGATCGTCACCCGGCCCTTGTTTGTGATGGCCGGGCAGGCGCGCAGCCGCCTCGACGCCCATCTGCAAGAGCGAGTCTTGACCGCCCTGAACCGGCCCTGGAGCATCGCCCATCTCGAAGATTCCAAGACCGCAGACCTGGTCTCCCAGTTGGCCGGCGTCGGAATCAGCGGCTTCACCCCCGGCGGATCGATCTTCCAGCTCATCACCAGCCGGGCCCTGCGCACGCTCACCGCCCTGATCTCCGGCTCGCTCTTGTTCGCCTATCGCTGGTGGGCGCCGCTGGTGCTGCTCGCCGCGCAACTGGTCTTCTCCACCATCAACCAGCGGATCGCCGCCCGCCAGGCCGCCACCGCGCTTGGCCAGACCAAGGGACTGCGGCGGGCCGACTATTACCGGGACCTGGCCCTTGCGCCGGCGGCGGCCAAGGAGGTGCGGCTGCTGGGCATAGCCGTCTGGATCGCCGAGCGGGTCAGGGGCGAATGGCTGGGCAGCGTCGGCCAGCAATGGCGGACCCAGCGGCGGGACCTTGTGGTCAGCATCGGCGCCGCGTCCGGCGCGGCCCTGGTCAATCTGATCGTCTTCGGCCTGATCGGGCTCGACGCCGCCAGCGGCGTCATCAGCCTGGCGGCGGCGCTGATCTTCCTCCGCGCGGCGCAGGCCTTCACCAGCCTCGGGCAGCTCGGCGCGGCGGACTTCGTGATCGAACATGGCGCCGCGTCGCTGCCGTCGCTGCTTGAGCTGGAAGGTCTGGCCGGACCGGCTGAATCGCCGGGCGCGAAGGACCTGCCGGCCGAGGCGCCGGCTGTCGGCATCCGGTTCGAAGGGGTCTCATTCGCCTATCCCGGCGGGACGCCCGTCCTGCGCGATCTGAACCTGACGATTCCGGCGGGCTCGTCCATGGCCCTGGTCGGGCTGAACGGCGCGGGCAAGACCACCGTGGTCAAGCTGCTGGCTCGGCTCTACGACCCCACCGAGGGCATCGTGCGGGTGGACGGTGTCGATCTGAAGGACATCGCCCCAACCGTCTGGCGCACCCGCATCGCGGCCATCTTCCAGGACTTTCTGCGTTACCATCTGAACGCCCGCGACAACATCGGCTTCGGCGGACTGGCGCGAGCCGGCGATCAGGCGGCCCTGGACCGCGCGGCCGCCAAGGCCGGGGTGCTTGAGCGCATCACCGCCCTGCCGAAAGGCTGGGAGACGCCGCTGGCCCGTCAGTACACCGGCGGCGCGGACCTTTCAGGCGGCGAATGGCAGCGGATCGCCCTGGCGCGGGCGCTGTTCGCCGTGGAGGCGGGCGCCAAGGTGCTGATCCTCGACGAGCCGACCTCGAACATGGATGTCCGTGGCGAGGCCGAGCTCTACGACCGATTCCTGGATCTGACCCGGGGCCTGACCACGGTGCTGATCTCGCACCGCTTTTCCACCGTGCGCCGCGCCGACCGCATCTGCGTGCTGGAGAATGGCGCGGTGAGCGAAATCGGCTCTCACGAGGAACTGATGGCGCGTGGCGGTCGATATGCGGCGCTGTTCACGTTGCAGTCGGCGAGGTTCGCCGACGACGGCGCGGAGAGCGTCGCATGAAGCCGGTCGCCGCGATCCGCAATTTCGGCCGGGGCATTGGCGCCGTGCTGGCGCTGGCGTTCAAGGCTGCGCCGGCGCGCACGCTCGGCCTGCTGACCAACCAGACCCTGCTGGGGTCGATGACCATCGTCGGCGGCTATGCGACCAAGGCCTTGATCCAGGCGGCGACCCATCACGACCAGGCGCGGGCGGCCGCGGCAGGCGCGGTGATCGCCCTGGTGGCCGGCGTCGCGGTGATTGCGTCCCTGATCACCGGCCAACTCACCCGGCGGGTCAGCGAACTGTTCACCACCCATCTCGATGGCGAACTGATCCGGCTGACGACCGCGATCGCCACCCTCGACTACCAGGATCGGCCGATCTACGCCGACAAGATCGCCCTGATCCGCTCCAGCCGGCAACTGCTCGCCGCCTCGATCCAGGCGGTGGTGATCAATCTGCAGCTGGCTGTCATCATGGTCGGGACGCTGGTGGTGCTGGTCGGTATCGATCCCGTGTTCGTCCTGTTGCCGCTATTCGCCACGCCGCGCTTTCTGGCCGACCGGCGCCAGCAGCGGCTGGCCAAGGCGGCGCTGGAGGCCAGCGCCGAGCCACAACGGCTACGCACCCACCTCTACAACACGGCCGCCTCGCCGGTAGCCGGCAAGGAGTTGCGGGTTTTTGGCCTCGGCGAGGAGATGCTGCGGCGCCATCGCGCGATTACCGAGACCTTGCGTCGGATGGCCCGCGAGGCGTCTCAGCGCGCGGTGTTCTGGTCGATGACCGGCAGCCTCGCCTTCACCACGGGCTGCGTGCTGGCCATCGGCTGGGTGGTGCTGCGCGGGGCCCGGGGCGAGGTGAGCCTGGGCAATGTGGTGCTAGCGGCGACGCTCACCACCACGGTGTCGACGCTGATGACCACCACCCTGCAGATGGGCCAGTACCTGGAGAACACGCTGCAGACGGTGGAGCGATACCTTTGGCTGGTGGACTTCTCCGCCAAGTCCGCCGACCGCGCCTCGCCGTCCGCCAAACCGCCCCAGCGCCTGCAAAAAGGCATGACGGTCGAAGGCCTGAGCTTCAGCTATCCCGACCGCGACCGGCCAGCGCTCAGCGACATCACCCTGGACCTGCCGGCCGGCAAGGTGATCGCTCTCGTGGGCGAGAACGGGTCGGGCAAGTCGACACTGGTAAAGCTGCTCTGCGGACTCTACCGGCCGAGCCAGGGGCGGATTTTGATCGACGGCGCCGATCTGGCGGACATGGCCGCCGCCGACTGGCGCGCCAGGATCAGCGCCGCCTTCCAGGATTTCACCAATTTCGAGCTGCCGCTGCATGAAAGCGTTGGAGTAGGCGACCTGGCGCGCCTGGGCGAACGGGATCAGGCCCTGGCGGCGATGGCCGGCGCGGGCGCGGGCGATATCGCCGAGCTGTCGCCGGAGGGGCTGGAGGTCATGCTTGGCCGAAAATGGGGCGGCGTGGAGCTGAGCGGCGGCCAATGGCAGAAGCTGGCCCTGGCGCGGGCGATCGTGCGGGACCAGCCGTTGCTGGTGGTTTTCGATGAGCCGGCCGCCGCCCTGGACGCCACCGCCGAGCACGATCTGTTCGAACGGTTCGCGGCCCAGGCCAGGTCGCGGGCCGCCAGCGGCCAGGTGACGTTGCTCGTCTCACACCGCTTCTCGACCGTCCGCATGGCCGATCTCATCGCCGTGCTGGACAAGGGCCGAGTGATTGAATTCGGCAGTCATGAGACCCTGCTCGCTCGCGCCGGCCTCTATGCGGAATTGTTCGAAATGCAGGCGCGCGCTTACCGTTAGAACTGGGCGATCCGGGCAGCGGCGCTTGGCCGCGCGCAGGGTCCGAAGCTGACCTCGGCCGATATCAATCCCTGGAGCCGTCTCGCTCAGGTCTTGCGGCCCAAGGCCTTGGCCCTCTAAAGCATGGGGCAACCAAACAATCGTTCGAAACTGAGGGAGAGAGCGTTCATGGCACGTCTTGAAGGCAAGGCCGCATTGGTTACGGGCGCGGCGAGCGGCATCGGCCGGGCCAGCGCCATTCTGTTCGCCAAGGAAGGCGCCAAGGTGGTCTGTTTCGACCGCGCCGAGGCTGTGCATGAAACCGCCAAGATGATCACCGACGCCGGCGGCGAGGCCTTCGCCATGACCGGCGACGCCGGCCTGGAAGCGGACGTCGCCAAGGCGGTCGCGACCGTGGTCGAAAAGTTCGGCAAGATCGACATCACCTACGCCAACGCCGGCGTCAGCGGCGGCTACAGCGACATGTTCGAGCTGACCGCCGAGCAATGGACGGAAATCCTGCGCATCAACCTGATCGGCCCCTTCCTGGCGATCAAGCATTCGGCCAAGGCGATGATCCCTAACAAAAAGGGCTCGATCATCTGCACCGCCTCGGTGGCCGGCATCCGCTCCGGCGCGGGGCCCATCCCCTACAGCGCCTCGAAGGCCGGGGTCATCAATCTGGTGCAGACGACGGCCCAGGTGCTGACCGGCACCGGCATCCGCGTCAACGCCATCTGCCCGGGCCTGATCGAGACCGGCATGACCCAGCCGATGTTCGATCGGGCTCGCGAAAAGGGCACCGAGGGCAAGATCGGCCAGCTGAACCCGCTGCAACGGGGCGGCGTGCCGTCGGAAATCGCCGGCGCGGCCCTGTTCCTGGCGTCGGAGGATTCGTCCTATGTGGACGGCCAGGCGATCGTGGTGGACGGCGGATTATCGAGTTCGCATCCGGTGGCGGGACGGCGGTAGGCCAAGTTTTCCGAAAATTGAGGCGCCGCCGTCCTCGACGAGAGGACGGCGTTACTTCTTTCCCTTCGCCTTGGCGGGAGCCGGCGCGGGCGCCGCACCACCGGTCTGCCCGTTCTGGGCTGGGGGCGTGCAGCCCGCGTTTGTAACGGCCTCCAACGGAACGATCACCGCGGCGGCCGGAGGGATGGCGGCCGAGACGATGACCTCGGCCATTTTTGCCCAAACGCTTGTTGCAGCGCCACAAACGGTCTGGAGCCAGCCAGGCAGGTTGGATTTTGCGGCTGCAATGGCCTGGGTTCCGCCCACGGCGCTCTGAACAGCCGGGCTGGGCGCGTTGTTGGTGCTCAAAATATCACTTTGTTGGCTCAACGCCGAGGCGATCATCGGGCCGAGGCCTTGAAAATCTTGGTCTTTTGACTTCGAAAAATCGATAAGCAGGAAGTGGCTTCCAGTGGCGTCGCTGAACTGTTCCACCAGATAGGGCCCTGACCCAGTTATATCTGGGTGGTTGCCCGTGGGATCGGTGGTTAGGGCGGCTATCCCGCCCAAGAGAGTCGCGGCGCGGAAGAAGTCGTAGTTGTCGACATCTTGAGTGCAGTCCGTGGTGTCAATCCGGTCTGTCTTGGTCAAAAGCCATCGCAGGGGGATGACAATGGCGTTTGGGCTCTTCGCCTGCGCCGCCTGCTGGGTTGGGAGCTTGACGAAAGCCGCGCAAACGGCCGCGTTCCTGGCGGGATCATTGGGGCTCAGAAAGAGCGTAAGCGTGGGAATCGGACCCAGATAGGTTCCGGGACCAACAAATTGCGTTCCTACCGTTGGCTGCCCAATCACGCCCAGCCCGGGAAGCACCTCCTTAACATTATAATTTGCCGAGCCGCCCACTGGAGGCGGTGGCGGAGGAGGGGGTGGAGGAGGAGGAGGTGGTGGGGGCGGCGGCGGAGGTGGGGGTGGAGGCGGAGGTGGACTTATTGCTGAGATTAATGAGGCGCAGCCCGCCAATGTGATCGGCGTGATCACCACCAAGGCGGCGACCAAGAAAATACGCGCAACGACAGGCCCACGTACCTTCATTCGATTCCCCCGAACGAATATTGAGAAGAATGCTAAACCTAAACGCGAGAAAGCTCTCAAAGACGCGCCAAAGAGTCAATACACCCTATGGTGGTCACCACGATCTTTGTGAGCGTGGGCGTTTGGCTTCCTGATGGTCCGGTTTTCGGCTGAGCCCGGAGGGCCGCTTGCGGCGCCCTAAACCGCGTCGAACTCCGCAACCCGGTGTCCCGGTGCGACCTCGTCCAGCTTGGGGATATAGACAGGCGCCTTCGGATCGGCGGACTTCTTCGAGGGTAGAAACCGCAGCGCGCTGGCGGGATCGAAGGGGCTCGGCGGCTCGCCAGTCAGCCTCACGCGTTTGCGGCCTCGCTCAAGCGCGGGGTCCGGGATCGGCGCGGCGGACAGCAGGCCTAGCGTATAGGGGTGGCGGGCGTCGGCGTAGAGGTCTTCGCGCGAGGCCTCCTCCATCACCCGGCCCATATAGATCACCAGCACCCGGTGGCTGATCTCGCGCACCACCGCCAGGTCGTGGCTGATGAACATCATCGCCATGCCGAGGGACTTTTGCAGCTCGATCAGCAGGTCGATGATCTGGGCGCGGACCGAGACGTCCAGGGCCGAAACCGCCTCGTCGCAGATCACCAGCTTGGGCTTCATGATCATCGCCCGGGCGATGCCGACCCGCTGGTTCTGGCCGCCGGACAGCTCGTGCGGATAGCGATTGATCAGGGCTTCGGAGAGGTCGACCCGGTCCATCATCGCCCGCACCTCGACCTCGCGGGCGGCGCGGTTCAGATCGGGACGGAAGGCCTGCAGCGGCTCGGCGATGGAATCGCCGATGGTCATCCGCGGATCGAGGCTGGCCAAGGGGTCCTGGAAGACGATCTGCAGGTCTTTGCGCGCGGCCTTCATGGCGTCGCGGTCGGCGTGGGTGACATCGCGCCCGAGCACGGTCACCGACCCGCCGGTCGCCGGCAACAGGTTCAGCACCGCCCGCGCCAGGGTCGATTTGCCCGAGCCGCTTTCGCCCACCACGCCCAGGGTCTCGCCCTGGCGCAGGGTGAAGCTTACGCCATCGACCGCGCGTAGCATCCGGCGCGGGGTGAACAGCTTGTCGTGGATCGGGAACCAGACCTTCACGTCCTTGCCCTCGACCACCACGGGGGCGTCGGCGGGGACGGCGTCGATGGTCGGCCGCCCGCCGCGATCGGATCGATCCAGACGCGGGATGGCGGCCAAAAGGGCGCGTGTGTAGTCGGTGGACGGATTGGCGAACAGGGCCTCGGCTTCGGCCTGCTCCACATAGAGGCCGTCCTTCATCACGCAGACTCGATCGGCCAGCCGGGCGATCACCCCCATGTCGTGGGTGATCAGCACCATGGCGGCGCCGGTCTCGTTCTTCAGCTCGGCCATCAGGTCGAGAATTTCGGCCTGGACGGTGACGTCGAGGGCGGTGGTGGGTTCGTCGGCGATCAGTAGTTCAGGCTCGCAGGCCATGGCCATGGCGATCATCACCCGCTGGCGCATGCCGCCGGACAGCTCGTGCGGATACTGACTCAACCGCCGGGCGGCCTCGGGGATCCGCACCTTGTCCAGCCAGTCGCGGGCGCGTTTGCGGGCGTCCTGGTCGGAGAGGCCCAGGTGCAGCTTCAGGGGCTCGGTGATCTGGTCGCCGATCCGCACGTGCGGCGTCAGGGCCGTCAGCGGGTCCTGGAAGATCATGGTCATCTTCGAGCCGCGCAGCCGGTTCAGCGCTGACGGCTTCAGGCCCAGCAGTTCCTGACCCTGGAACTTGGCCGAGCCGCTGGCGCGTCCGTTTTCGGCCAAGAGGCCCATCACGGTCATGAAGGTCTGGCTCTTGCCCGAGCCGCTCTCGCCGACGACGCCCAGGCATTCGCCCTGGGCGACGTTCAGGCTGATCCCGCGCACGGCGGAGATGACCCCATCGCCGGTGGTGAAGTCGACCTTGAGGTCATCGATGGTCAGGATGGGTTGAGCGGACAGGAACGGCCTCCCGGACTTTGCCGGCGGACTGTAGCGGCCGGGGCGCGGCGATCAATCGCGGATGTGCCGGCGAGGCTAATCCACGGCCGTTCCCCAGGTCTTGTGCCTGGGGTCCATTGGGCTCGGACGGCGCCGGCCAAGGCGCGGACGGGGCCACACCCGCGTTCATCGACTGCTTTTCGCGCTCAATGGCCCCCCGCCACAAGGGCCGGGGAAGGGTGTAGGCTTGTCGTCCTACCCCTCGGTCGTGCTGGCGTGGGTGAAGCCGGCGGCGGTGGCGACGTCGATCAGCTTAAGATTTGGCAGGCCATGGACCAGGAGGTTGGGGCTGACATCCCGGGACAGGGCCGCGAAGGCTTTCAGACGGGCGTCGAATTCGGGCTGGTTCGGCGCCAGGTGCTCGGCGTTGATCGCGACGCCGCGCAGGCCACAGCCCTTCACCGCCGCCAGCGCGGCCTTGGTCGGCTTGACCCGGCCGATGATGCCGACGAACAGCGAGTGGACCAGACCCACCACCTCGATCAGCCGGCTGGGCGGCACGCCGGGGTCCAGGTCGACGATCTCAAGCAGAACCGTGCGGCGCATGGCCTCGCGCACCGGCTGGGTGAGGCTCAGCAGCCGCTGGCGGGTTCTCTGGGTGGCCAGCGAGGTGAAGCTCAGGGGCAGGTGCAGGGTCAGCGCCCCGCCCTGCTCACCCTGTTCATCCAGCAGGGTCGAGACATAGGCCAGCGTCGCCACGTCGATCTCTTCCAGCTCGGCGACATCGGTCTTGCCGCGAACGCCGTGTCGCTCGATGACGAAAGAGGTGAGCACCCCGCGCTTGAGGTTCCAGACCCCTTCCACGCTCAGCTTCAGATCGAAACTTCCGCGCTTGGTCGGCGACAGTTCGATGATGCTGGAGCGGCCGGCCAGAGGCGGCTTCCAATGCGCGGCGGCCGGCGCGTGGTCGGCCAGGGGCCCTGTGACCGCGGCCGCCAGCTGTTCGGCGGGCGTCTCCGCCACGGCGCCTGACCCGCCGCGCCGAAGCTTGGTCAGATCCACCGGCTGGGAGGTCATCTGGCCGCCGACGATGGAGGAGACCGTGCGCACGTCGATGTCGGCGGCGCGGGACTCGCCGAGGAAGAATTTCAGCACGTCCTGCAGAATGGTGAAGCAGACCGCCTGGGCGGCGTAGCGGTCCGAACCTGGCTGGGCGATGGTGTAGCTGACGTCGTCTGTACGCAGGAAGATGTCGGCGGCGCTCAAGGTGCGCTCCAGCTCGCGCTCCACATGGTCCCAGATCTGCGCGCGCTTGATCGGCCAGCGGTCACCCAGTTTGCGGCGAATGGCGTCCAGGCCGATGACGGTGACCAGCCCCGCGGCGATCAGCGCCGGATGGCTCAGCCGATCAAGCACATCGGAAGCCCCGGCCGTGGTGATGCGGTCGGCGCGGACGCCGGGGTCGGCGTCGATCAGGTTTGGCGCGTGAAGATTTGACACGGAATGGTCGTCGCCCACGAAAAGCAAGGCGACGTTACGCGTTACCACGTTAGCCCGCTCTTAACGGATGGCCGATGGCTAGGCCTTCGTGCGCGCGGATTCGAATGCTGCGGCGGTGCGGACCAGGTTGACCGGGTCGGACCGACTGGGCGTCCAGGCGAACGCCGACATGGCGGCGGAGGGATCGGCCACCAGCTTGGGCGGATCGCCGGCGCGGCGGCCGGCCATTTCATACTTTACCGGCTTGCCCAGCGCCGTCTCCGCCGCGGCGACCACGTCGAGAATGGACAGGCCCTTGCCGACGCCGAGGTTGAACGGCCGCGAGGCGCCGCCGGCGCGCAGATAGGCCAGGGCGGCGACATGGGCGTCGGCCAGATCGGTCACATGGATATAGTCGCGAACCGCCGAGCCGTCGGGCGTCGGATAGTCGTCGCCGAACAGCTTTAGCGCCGGCCCCGTGCCCAGAACCGAACGGATCAGGTTGGGGATCAGGTGGGTCTCGGGGTCATGTCGCTCGCCGAGCTCCCCGTCCTCGTCCGCGCCGGCGGCATTGAAGTAGCGCAGGGCGCACCAGGAAAAGCCGTGGGCCGCGCCCATCCACTTCAGCGCGCCTTCGATCACGCGCTTGGTCTCGCCATAGGGATTGGTGGGCTCTAGCGGGAAGGACTCCGAGATCAGGTCCGCCTCGACGGCGCCATAGACGGCGGCGCTGGACGAGAAAACGATCTGGCCGACCTTCTCCGCGGTAAGGGCTTCAAGGAAGCGCAGCGTCGCGATCACATTGATATCGTAGTAGAGTTCCGGCTTGACGACGGACTCGGCGACCAGGCTGGAGGCGGCGAAATGCATGGCGCTGGAAACGTCATACTCGCGCACAATGGCCCGGACCTTGTCGACATCGCGGATATCGGCCTGGACCAGCGGCCCCCATTTGACCGCATCCGCATGGCCGGTTCGCAGGTTATCCAGGACGACGGGCTGATAGCCCGCCTTCGCCAGGGCCTTGCACGCATGCGAGCCGACATAGCCGGCCCCGCCGGCGACCAGAATGCTTTCCACGTGGACTCCCCAAGGCGGCGCGGCGAAACAGTCGGTTACAGGGTTTGTCTCGCAGTCGCGAAATCAGCCCCCTAAAGACCGGCCCTCCTTAGAAGGCGCTTATTGGCATGACCATCCCGTTTATCGACCTCGCGACGCAGCAAAAGCGGATCAAGCCACAGATCGACGCCGCCATCGCCAAGGTGCTGGCTCACGGCGCCTATGTCATGGGCCCGGAAGTGCGCCAGTTCGAGGCCGACCTGGCCGCCTTCGCCGGCGCCAAACACGCCCTGTCCTGCGCCAACGGCACCGAGGCCCTGGCCCTGCCGCTGATGGCCTGGGAGATCGGCGCGGGCGATGCGGTCTTCTGCCCCAGCTTCACCTTCGCCGCGACGGGCGAGATCATTCCCTGGCTGGGCGCGTCGCCGGTATTCGTCGACATCCTGCCCGACACCTACAACATGGACCCGGCGCGCCTGGAGGCGGCGATCAAGGCGATCAAGGCCGAGGGCAAGCTTACGCCCAAGGCCATCATCGCCGTCGATCTGTTCGGCCAGCCCGCCGACTATCCGGCCATCGCCGCCATCGCCAAAAAGTATGGCCTGAAGCTGATCGCCGATAGCGCCCAGGGCTTCGGCTGCACGCTGAACGGCAAGCACCCCGGCGCCTGGGCCGATGTGGTCACCACCAGCTTCTTCCCGGCCAAGCCGCTGGGCTGCTATGGCGACGGCGGCGCGGTGCTGACCGACGACGACTGGCTGGCGGAGCGCATCGACTCCCTCCGCGTCCACGGCAAGGCCACCGCCAGCGACATCGCCGGCAAGACTTTCGAGCACGACCCCAAATACCTCAATGTCCGCGTCGGCCTAAACAGCCGGCTGGACACGATCCAGGCCGCGATCCTGATCGAGAAGCTGAAAATCTTCGCCGACGAGTTGAAGGCCCGCGACGCGATCGCCAAACGCTACGCCGCCGGCCTGAAGGGTTCGGTGACTACCACGCCGATGGTGATCGACGGCGGCTTCTCGACCTGGGCCCAGTACACCATCGAGCATCCCAATCGCGATGGTCTGGCCGCCCACCTGAAGACCCAGGGCGTGCCCAGCGCCGCCTACTATCCGATGCCGATGCACACCCAGGAGGTCTACGGCGTCTACCCGCGCCCCGGCGGCCTGCCGGTCAGCGAGGCCAAGGCGCAAACCGTGCTGGCCCTGCCGATGCACCCCTATCTGGACGTCGAGATGCAGGGGAAGATCATCGACGCGGTGCGGAGCTTCAACGGCTAGGCGCTCCAATCCGGCAAGCCGTCGAAGATGGACGCACCTTTCGGTATCAACCGATGTTCAAGACGATGACAAGTCGGACAAAGCAATGAGAGATCGGTCAGCTGGGTGAGTCTTGGTCCAAGAGCAAGCGGCCGTTTGTGATGCACGTCGAGAAGTGCGCGCGGGCTAACATTGCGGTTTCCGATTAGAACCGATGGATCAAATCGACAGGCATCACACTGCAACCGGCCATCTCGTTGGCGCTCGACAATAAGCTTCGTCGCAAGCTGAGCCGCGCGTCGTCGTAGGCTAGACCATTTTTCCGCCGAAAAACCTTCCAAAGCCTCATCGCTCAGATCGAGCCTGATGAGGCCAAGTATGCGTTCGTTTACGGGCCTAAGGTCGGCCAGCTTGAGCTGCTCGTCGACGTCAACCCACGCGTTTGGCGCTTTAACTTCACAAATCTCAAGTTCGTTGAGCGCACATCGTTCGTCGAACTTAAGCTCTCTCAACGTCGACGATTGTCGCCCAAACAATCGCCGGTATGCCGTTTCGCCGAACACGGTCTTAGCGTCCGGAGGATCACCAACAAATTCATAGCTCTCGACAATCGGAAATGCGACTGACCAGCGATTTCGCTGCCCCCGTTTTGACCAAATATCCTGCAGCTTATGGAAGTCATCCGGCCCGATGAAATCAATCAACGGCAACGCCGATTGCCTCAACCGATGAACCGCAACTAACTTACCGGCCAACTTGGCGTGCCGGTCGCGGTCACGTTGAAACTCGGGATCGTTCTCGAAGCCCTTGTTTGGCTCGCCGAAGGACTTCGTGACGTATTCAATGACGAACCCGGCCCCAAATTGCTTCGTAACCGTGCCCTGGCAACGCTCACGAGCCGTTGGCTTACTTCCAGAGGGGGTAAACCCCAGCCAAGTTCCGCCGCTAAGCCAATCGGCTTTAGCGGCTGTAACCGGTGCGGGAAGATCCTGCACTTTCATTCCCCGAGCGCTCTCCCCATCGTCCTAGCTCGACCCCGTTGTCGTTAAATCATCAGCGCCTGGGACCGCGAAATTGACGATTACTTAATGCGCTTCACATGATCGATGCGGCAAGCGATGTTTGAGAACACATGACGAACGCGATTCGCATTCTGGGGCTGGACCCGGGCTTGCGCCGCACCGGCTGGGGGGTGGTGATCATCGACGGCGCGCGGCTGATCCATGTCGCCCACGGGGTGATCGCGCCGCCGGACAAACTCAGCCTCGCCGAGCGTCTCCTGGTGCTGTTCGAACAGATCAGCCTGATCATCGAGACGCATGCGCCGCATGAGGCGGCGATCGAAGAGACCTTCGCCACCGCCAATGGATCGTCGACCCTGAAGCTGGGCCACGCCCGCGCCGCGGCCATGATCGCCCCGGCCAGGGCCGGCCTGCCCGTGGCGGAATACGCGGCGACCGTGGTCAAGAAGGCCGTGGTCGGCACCGGCGCGGCGGACAAGACTCAGGTCGCCTTCATGATCGCCCGGTTGCTGCCTACCGCTGGCTCCCCCACCGCCGACGCCGCCGACGCCCTGGCTGTCGCCATCACCCACGCCCACGCGAGGCGCGCCCGCCGATTTGGAGCGGCCGCATGATTGGCAGGCTTCGCGGCGCTGTCGCCGAAGTCGGCGAGGAGGAAGCGCTGATCGATGTGGGCGGCGTGGGCTATGTCGTCCGCTGCGGCTCGCGCACCCTCGCCCATCTGCCTGCGCCGGGCGAGGAGACCCTGCTGCATGTAGAGACCCAGTGGACCGAGTCCGCCGGCATGCGGCTCTATGGCTTTTCCACCCGCGAGGAACGCCGCGCCTTCCTGCTGCTGCAGAATATCCAGGGCGTGGGGCCCAAGGCGGCGCTGTCGGTGCTGGACGTGCTGCCGCCCGCCGAGCTCGCGTCCGCCGTGGCGCGGGAGGACAAGGCCCTGGTCGGCCGCGCCCAAGGGGTTGGGCCCAAACTGGCCCAGCGCATCGTCACCGAGCTGAAGGACAAGCCCATCGTCGATGGCCCGGTCGCCGCCTTCCACGCCCAGGCGGTCCGCGCGCCCGCCGCGCCGTCAGCGGCCGGCGAGGCCGTCGCCGCCCTGATGGGCCTGGGCGTCGCCGAAGCGGTCGGACGCCGGACTGTTGAACAGGCCATTGGCCGGCTGGGCGAAGACGCGGACGTCGCGGCGCTGATCAAGGCCGC
>Ga0302314_10008247_pt1 | contig 18586 bp, 20 predicted proteins | sample III_Palsa_N2_3_FD_200533 | JGI IMG/M metagenome (GOLD analysis project Ga0302314, IMG submission 200533) | Peat permafrost microbial communities from Stordalen Mire near Abisko, Sweden - III_Palsa_N2_3 | ecosystem: Environmental > Terrestrial > Soil > Palsa > Peat permafrost | place: Sweden...
CCCCTTCATCATGGTCGGTCATTCCGCCGGCGGTCTCTATGCGCGCCTGTTCGCCGATCGCCGCCCGCACGACGTGGTGGGGGTGGTGCTGGTGGAGCCCTCCATCGAGCATCAGGACCGGCGCTTCAGCGCTGTCTTCGGCAAGGGCGCCGGCAGCCTCGCCGGCCAGAAGACGCGGGCCCAGGCGTGCGCGGCGGCGGCCGACCGTCACGCCCTCCCCTCGCTCGATCCGGCGCTGATCCGCTGCGGCCCCAGGCCCGGCGCCTCGCCGGAGGAGACGCGCAGCGCGCTCAGCGCCGCGAACTGGCGCACGCAATACTCCGAGGCCGACACCTTGTGGGGTGCGACCTCGGACGAGGTGGACGCCGGCGGTCCCTCCATGGGCGACCTGCCCCTGGTGGTGCTCACCGCCGGAAACAATGGAACAGGCCCTTCGGCGTCCCTGTGGGCCGAATTCCACCGCGAACTCGCAGCCCGCTCGTCCCGCGGCAGCGCTCAGATGGTGGCGAAGAGCTCGCACATGATGATGTTCGACCGCCCGGACGCCATCATCGCGGCGATCAACGAAGTCATCGCGGCGGCCACGAAGCGCCCTGGTCGGTAGGAGCCTGGGGACACTCCCAAACCCCGCTCTTCCCCGCGAAAGCGGGGACCCAGGCTTTTTTGTTATTCCATATCCGTGAACAGATCGCGCCAGGCTGGATTGAACCGCTCGATGAGTTCCAGCTTCCATTGCCGCCGCCATTTCTTGATCTGCCGCTCGCGTGTCAAGGCCGCCTCGCGCGTCTCGTGGGCCTCCTGAAACACAAGCTTGGTGACGTCGTACCTGGCCGTGAAACGGCTGAGCATGTGGGCCCGGTGTTCGGTCACCCTTCGATAGAGATCGTCGGTATAGCCGGTGTAGAGCGTGCCATTGCGTCCGCTGGCGAGGATGTAGACGTAAAAGGCCATTTGAGAAAAAGCCTGGGTCCCCGCTTTCGCGGGGAAGAGCGGGTGTGGGGGAGACCGAATCGGCTCGCTCTATTGCGCCCGGAGACAATGCCCAAACCCCGCCCTACCCTCTATCCCGCATCAGGCGACCCTGTTCGCGCTTCCAGTCGCGCTCGGCTTCGGTGGCGCGTTTGTCGGGGGCGGTCTTTCCCTTGGCCAGCGCCAGCTCCAGCTTGGCCAGGCCCTTGTCGTTGAAATAGAGCCGAGTGGGCACGATGGTGCGCCCGTCGCGGCGCACGGCGCCGATCAGCCGGTCGATCTGCTTGCGGTGAAGCAGCAGGCGCCTGGGCCGGCGAGGTTCGTGGTTGAACCGGTTCGAGGGACCATATTCCGGGATGTAGGCGTTGACCCAGGTGATGTCCCGGCCCTCTGCCGCGGCGTAGGACTCGGCGATATTGGCCTTGCCCTCGCGCAGCGACTTGACCTCCGAGCCGGTGAGCATGAGCCCGGCCTCGAAGGTCTCTTCCAGGTAGTAGTCGAACCTCGCGCGCCGGTTCTCGGCGATGAGCTTGCCGGCGGCGGCCATGTCAGTCCGCCTCGGCCATGGCGGCGAGGATCTCGCCCCGGGCGCTCTCGGCGCAGGGCGCGATGGGCAGGCGGGAGTCTTCCGCGCACAGGCCCAGATGAGAGAGGGCGAACTTGGTGGGCGCGGGAGAGGCGTCGGTGAACAGCGCTTTGTGCAGGCGGATCAGGCGATCCTGCAGCGCCAACGCCGCCTTCCAGTCGCCGGTCAGGCACGCCTCGTAGAACCGCGCGCAGGCGGCAGGGGCGACATTCGCGGTGACCGAGATGCAGCCGTGACCGCCGTTGGCCATATAGCCGAGCGCGCTGGGGTCGTCGCCGGAGAGCAGGCCCCAATCCTCGCCGCACAAGCGGCGCTGGAGGCTGGGCCTGGCCATGTCTCCCGTGGCGTCCTTCACACCGATGATGCCCGGCAGTTTCGCCAGGCGGCCCAGAGTCTCGTTGGAGATGTCGACGCTGGTGCGTGAGGGAACATTGTAGACGACGATCGGCAAGGCCGCCGCCGAGGCGATGGCGGCGTAGTGGAGATACAGGCCCTCCTGGCTCGGGCGGTTGTAGTAGGGCGTCACCACCAGGGCCGCGTCGGCGCCCGCCTGTTTGGCGTGGCTGGCCAGCTCAATGGCCTCGGCGGTGGAGTTGGAGCCGGCGCCGGCGATCACGGGGACGCGCCGGTTGGCGATCTCCACCGTCAGGCTCACCACCCGCCGGTGTTCTTCGTGGGTGAGGGTGGCCGACTCGCCCGTGGTGCCCACCGGCACGAGCCCGTGCACGCCGGCGCTGATCTGCCGCTCCACGAGAGCGGCAAACGCTGCCTCGTCCAGCCCGCCGTCGCGAAAGGGGGTCACCAGGGCGGTAAGGACGCCCTTGAAAGGAAAATCCGGCATGGAAGGTGAAATGTCGTCATTACGCCGCGTGTGGTCGCGACTTTGGCTGTCATGAAGCGGAACATTATGCGCCCCAGGGGCGCGAATCAAACCAGACATCCTTCTGTTCTGGATACCTTAAGGAGAAAATCATTGGCGTCCGGCTCGCGCCGCGTGATTCTATTGGCGATGGCGGCGACGGGTGCGGCGAGCCTTGCTCGCGCCCAGCCCTACGTGACCACGCCTTATGGGCCGCCGCCTACCGTGGTGGCGCCACCGATGGCCGCCGTCCCCTACACTTCTCTCACCCAGGCCGCGCCCAGCCCCAATTCCGATTCCCAGAATGTGCTCACCGCCCTCGCCGCCGCCAAGCAAGGGGACGGGGGCCGGGTCCGCGCGGCGATGAGCCAGACCTCCGACCCCACGGCGCGCGAGATCGAGTTCTGGGCCCTCATTGACGGCGCGCCCACGGAAGTGAGCTTTGCCGAGGCTGACGGCGCCCGGCGCCAGCTCGCGGGCTGGCCCAGGGAAGCGCGGCGGGAAGAGGCGGCGGAGGGGCTCCTGCCCTCGTCCGGCCTCCCGCCTGGGGCCGTGGTTGAGTGGTTCGGTGGCCAGGAGCCGCGCACCGGCTGCGGCGCCCTTGCGCTCGCCATCGCGCTCAACGCCACAGGTCAGCCGGGCGAGGCAGCCGCCCTGATCCGCAAGGTCTGGCGCACCCAGGTGTTCGATCAGCCGACCCAGGACGCCATGATCGCGCATTTCAGCGGGGTCTTGAGCGCCGACGATTATGCGGCGCGCGAGGATCTGCTGCTCTACGGCGGTCACGACGGGCCGGCCCAGGATCTCCTTCGCTTTCTCTCCCCGGACCAGCAGGCGCTCGCCCAGGCGCGCATGGCCGTGCGCCGGGGCGATTCCGGCGCCGACGCGCTCATCGCCGCTCTAACCCCCGCCCTTCAGAACGCACCCGGCCTTATCTATGAGCGCGTGCTGCGGCTGCGCGACAGCGGCCAGGACGCCGCCGCGCGCCAGCTCATCGTCGGCCTGCCGGACGCCCTCCCCGACCAAGCCGCCGCCGAACGCCTTTGGAAGCACGGCGGCCTGGCCATCGACGCCTTGAAAGAGGGCGACGCCGCGGGCGCCTATGCGGCGGCGGCGCACGCCGGCATGACCACCGGGCCGAACGCGGCCGAGGCTCACTTCCTGGCCGGCTGGATCGCGCTCACGCGCCTGCACAACCCGGCGCTGGCGGACGAGCATTTCGCCAAGGTCGCGGACGCCGGCGGCTCACCGCTCACCCAAAGCCGCGCCTACTATTGGCGGGGTCGCGCGGCAGAGGCCGAGGGCGATGCGGTCAACGCCCAGCTCTTCTATGGCCAGGCTGCGGTCCACACGACCACGTTCTATGGTCAGCTCGCCGCCCAGCGCACCGGCGTCACCACGCTCACACTGGGCCACGACCCCGCAATTAGTTCCCAGGACCGGGCGGCGTTCGAGGCCCGGGATGCGATCAAGGCCATGCGCTATCTGTCCGGCATCGGAGCCAAGGACGAGTTCCGGGTGTTCGCCGCGGATCTCGCGGACATCCTGCCCACCGACGCCGACGAGGCCATGCTCACCGATCTGACGCGCACCTATGGCGACCAGGAAGCGGGAATGCGCGTCGTGCGCAACGCCGCCAAGCGCGGCTTCATCCTGCCCGAGCGCGGCTACCCGCTGGCGACAGTTCCGACGGGTTACGACGCGGCCGAGCCGGCGCTCGTGCTGGGGGTCACGCGCCAGGAAAGCAGCTTCGATCCCAGCGCCCACTCCGGCGCCGGCGCGCGGGGGATGATGCAGCTCATGCCGGGCACGGCCGAGGGCCTGGCGCGCAAGCTCGGCCTCTCCTTCTCGGCCTATGAGCTCGAAGACGCGCAATACAACATGCGCCTGGGCGGGGCGTATCTTGGCCAACTGGTGGCGGAATTCAGCGGCTCCTACGTCATGGCGGCGGCGGCCTACAACGCCGGCCCCGGGCGGCCGAACCAGTGGACGGCGGCCTGCGGCGATCCCAGAAGTTCCGGTAGCGATCCCCTGAACTTCATCGAATGCATCCCGTTCTCCGAGACGCGCGACTATGTGATGCGCGTGCTGGAAGCGACCCAAGTCTATCGGGCGCGCCTGGCCGGTGGCTCGGCCCCGCTCACTCTCGAACACGACCTGCACCGAGGCGCCTACGGCAACCCTTAGGCGAGCCTTCTTGCGGCCACCACCCAGCCGGATGGGGTCGCGATGAGTTCCCCGTCCAGACCGAACGCTTCGGCCAGAACCGCGGGCGCCAAGGCCTCGGTGGGCGGGGCGATCGCGACGATCCTTCCGGCGCTCATCACCGCTAGCCTGTCGCAATGACGCGCCGCGAGGGTGAGGTCGTGCAGCGTGGCCACCACCGCCGCGCCGGCTTCGGCTTTCGTCTTCAGCACCTCCATGACCGTGAGCGCCGCCTGCGGGTCGAGGCCGGCGGCCGGTTCGTCGGCGACAAGCAGCGGCGCGCCCGTGACCAGAAGTCGGGCGATCAGCACCTTGGCGCGCTCACCACCGGACATGTCGCGCACGCCCCGCTCGGCCAGACCGCCGACGCCCATGTCGGCCAGGGCCGCCAGCGCCCGTTGGTGCGCCTCGCGCGGCGACAGGTGCGGCGCGCCCAACGCCGCGATCCGCCACGCGGGCATGTTCCAGGCAATGCGCCGCTCCTGCGGCAGATAGCCGGCGAGCCCCGCCCGTTCGATTTCAGACAGCCGATCCACTGGCCGACCGCCCAGCCACGCGTCCCCGGTCTCCAGTTTGGCCAGACCAAGCGCCGCGCGCAGTAGGGTCGTTTTGCCGGCGCCGTTCGCGCCGACCACGCCCAGCACCTCGCCGGGAACGGCGACAAGGCTCGCCCCGGTCAGCACCGGCCGCCCGCCCAGGATGACGCCGACGTCCGCGAGTTCGAGCGCCGGCGTCATGCGCGCCAGCTCCTGGACGCGCGCCACGCCAGCAAGGCGAACAGCGGCGCGCCGAAGAGGGCAGTGACGACGCCGAGCTTGAGTTCCTCCGCCGTGGGGATCATCCGCGCCGCGAGGTCGGCCAGGACGAGGAGGCTTGCGCCGGCCAGGGCCGAGGGCGCGAGCGTCTTGGCCGGATCGTCCGACACCGAGCCACGGACAAGGTGCGGGGCCGCCAGTCCCACGAAGCCGATGACTCCGGCCATGGCCACCGCGGCGCCGGTGAGCAAGGCGGCGCCCGCCACGGCGGCGGCGCGGAGCCGGGCCATGGGAAGGCCGGAAAGCGCCGCGGCCTCCTCGCCAAGGGTCAGCATCGAGAGGCCACGGGCAGCGTAGGCGCACAGGCCCGCTCCGAGCAGCGTCGGCACGGCGGCGGCGCCAATGTCACCCCAGCCCCGACCGGCGGTCGAGCCCAGCAGCCAGTTCATCATCTCGCTGGTGGTGATGAGCGACGGTGAAAGATTGAACGCCAGAGCCGTCGCGGCGCCGCCCAGCGCGGAGAGCGCCACACCGAACAGGATCAGGGTTTCCGGCTCGCGCAGGCGGCCGGCGAGGATGGCCACGATGGCGCCCGCCGCCAGGGCGCCGGACATGGCCGCCAGCTCGATCACCCCCGGAGTCTTGGCGAGGCCCAGCGCGATGATTGTAGCTGCGCCCAGCGCCGCGAAGGCCGACACGCCCAGCACGCCCGGGTCGGCGAGCGGGTTGCGCAGCAGACCCTGCATGACCGCGCCGGCGAGGCCCAGTTCCGCCCCCACCAGGGCCGCCGCCACGGCCCTGGGCGCGCGCAGTCCCCAAAGGATCTCTCCGACCGCGGTGGCTGGATGGACGATCGCCTGGGCATATTGCGCGACGCTGAGCGGCGTTTCGCCAAAGGCGACGGCTAGCGCCAGACTGGCGGCAAGAATGAAGATCAAAAGCAGGATGAGGCGCATGGCCTATCGCCTCGAAGGGGTGGGATGGGCCCGGGCCCAGGTGGCGAGGTCGCGCGCTCCATCGGCCACAAACCAAGCCGGGCAGCCCAGGATCGCCCCCGGCAGCGACACGCTGGCGCGTCCCGCGACCAGGCGCTTGAGCGCTTCCTCCCGACCCACGCTCCAGCGCTCGGTGGCCTCCATGTTCTGATCAAAGAAGCCCAACACGACCAGGGACGGCGGATCCAGCAGCAGGTGTTCGAGCGAGATGACGGCGTAGCCCGGGCGCGTGGCCAGATTGGCGAACCCGGCGGCGTGGATCATGGCGTCAATCAGTGTGCCGGGACCCAGGGTGTCTCCGCCGGAGGTAAGGTAGTAGATGCCCCTCCCCCCGCCGGCGCCGGCGGCGTCGGAAAGTTCGCGGTCCATGCGTGTGATCAGGCTTTGGCCGCCGGCTTGATTGCCGAGCCCCGCCGCCACCCGACGGATGTTGACGCGGACGCCCGCAAAATCCGTCGCATCGTCGATGGTCAGCACAAGAACCCCACGGCGCTCCAGGTCCGCGACCAGTCGGTCATCGCCGCCCCAATAGCGCACCACAACTTCTGGCGCCGCGCCCAGAATAGATTCCGCCGTCGCCCGCCGCTCTGGCAGGCCACGCGCCTCAGAACCGAGATACGAGTCTGGGTTGCGCGCCCGCGTTGAGAGGCCGACGATCTCCGCGCGCGGGCTGAGCGCCAGGACGTATTGGTCCGCGCATTGATCCAGTGAAAGCACCCGCGGCGCGGCCACGGCCCAGCCGGCGGCGAGCAACCAGGCGACGCCCGCCAGAGCGGCGCGCGCGCGCATTCCGTTCAGTCTGTAACGATGCCGTGGAGCAGAGCGTCCAGCATCACCCTGGTGAGCTCTTCGGTCGGCGCCCATTCGAAATTCGGCTTGGTGAGCATCAGGCTGACCATGCCATGGCACGCCGACCAGAGGACCTGATGCACCGTTTCGGGATCGCCGGTGCGCAAACGTCCCTCGGCCGCGACCTCGCGGATGACCGAGGCGAACCGGTCGACGCATTCCTGGCCAAGCTGCATGCTGGCGTGCTGACGGCGGATCGAATCCACCTCCGGCGAGGAACAGAATATCAGACGGTAGGCGTTGGGATGCTGCAGGGCGAACCGGATATAGCCTTCCAGTATCAGCCGCACCCGGGTCACCGCGTCGACGGGCATAGCGGTGACTAGGCGATTGCCGGCCAGCAACTCCTCCATCGCTCCCGTGCAGATTTCCAGAAGGATCTGATCCTTGTCGCGGAAGTGCATGTAGAGCGCGGTGGACGACACGCCCACTTCGTCTGCGATTTTGCGGATGGTCGCGGCCTCGTAGCCGTGGGCGACAAAAATGCGCTCCGCGGCCTCCAGGATCTCGGCGCGCCGAAGATGGCCGTCGCCCTTGGCTTTGCGCGCCGAACGGCGCGGTTCATTGAGAATGGCGGTCACGAGTGGCCCTTTTCCCGCACGAAAGGCTCAATAGACGAGAATCGGCGCGCCGGCGCAATAGAGGGGCAGGTTTCGGGTCCGGACTCGACGCGCCCAAGGCTGCACAGGTAATCGTCAGCCGATGACTTCCAACTCCGCGCCCCAACTCGCGCCCGCGCCAGCGGCCATGCGCGCCCAGCCGTGGCCGGATCACGCCCTGTTGGACAGCGGCGGCGGCCGGAAGCTCGAACGCTACGGGCCCTATCTGGTCGTGCGCCCCGAGCCACAGTGCCTGTGGGCGCCGAAGCTCCCAGAACCAGTCTGGCGCGAGGCGTTCGCGGTGTTCGAACCCACGGACGAGGACGAAGCCGGGCGCTGGCGCTTCCAGAGCGCCGCCGACGAGACCTGGCCCATGGCCTGGCGGGACGTCCAGTTTCACGCCCGCTTCACCGCTTTTCGCCACTTGGCGGTGTTTCCCGAACACGCCGCCAATTGGGAGTGGATCGTCGCCCGTCTCGGCGCCGCCCGTCCGGCCCTGAAGGTGTTGAACCTGTTCGGCTACACCGGGATCGCCAGCCTCGCCGCCGCGGCGGCGGGCGCAAGTGTCACTCACGTGGACGCGTCCAAGCGCGCGGTGGCCTGGGCGCGGGATAACGCCGCTCTCTCCAGCCTCAGTGACGCGCCGATCCGCTGGATCTGCGAGGATGCGCGCAAGTGGGTGGCCCGCGAACTGCGGCGCGGGACTCGCTACGACGCCATCATCCTCGATCCGCCCAAATACGGGCGCGGGCCGGCGGGCGAGGCGTGGCGGCTCTATGAAGATCTTCCCGACCTCATGGCCGGGTGCGCCGCGCTGCTTTCCGACGGAGCCTCATTCCTGATCCTCAACGCCTATTCGGAACGGTTGACCGGTCTCGCGCTCGCGCATCTCACGGCGGGGGTCTTGCACGGGCGCGGCGGCCATATCGACTGGGGCGAACTGACCCTTGAGGAACAGGGCGGCGGTCGGGCCGCGGGTCTCTCCTTCTTCGCTCGATGGAGCGCGCCATGAGGGTCGTCACCTCGCTTGCCAACGACACCGTCAAGGCCGTGCGCGCGCTGCACATGCGCAAGGCCCGCGACCAAAACGGCCTCTTCCTGGCCGAGGGCCTGAAATGCGTCACCGAGGCAGTGGATTTGGGGGTCGCGCCGCACATCCTGATGTGCAGCTCCAAGGCGGCAGGCCATTCGGCCCTGGTCCGCGCCGCCGCCGTCGCTCGCGAAACCATCGAGGTCACGCCGGATATCCTGGCCAAGATATCGCGGCGCGATAACCCCCAGACGGTGCTGGGCGTGTTCGAGCAGCGCTACAGCGCGCTCGCCGACCTCGATCCGGACCGTTCAGGCTTCATCATCGGCCTGGAGGAAGTGCGCGACCCGGGAAATCTCGGAACCATTGTCCGGACCGCCGACGCGGCCGGCTGCGCTGGCGTGGTCCTGATCGGCGACTGCTGCGATCCCTATTCAGTGGAGGCCGTGCGGGCGACCATGGGGTCGATCTTCGCCGTGCCCATCGCTCGGGCGAGCGAAGCGGAATTCCTGGCCTGGCGCGCCTCGTGGCCTGGCGCTGTGATCGGAACCCTGCTCACGTCGACTACCGATTTCCGGAGCGCGACCTATGCGCGGCCGGGTCTCATCCTCCTCGGCAACGAGCAGGCAGGCCTCACGCCAGCCCTCGCCGCCGCGTGCGACGTCACCGTAAAGATCCCGATGCGCGGTCGCGCCGACAGCCTCAACCTGGCCGTGGCCGCGGGAGTCATGATTTACGCCGCCACCAGCTAGGCTGCGTATCCTGACAGATGGAAATTGGTATGCAGTGACTTGACGGTGCGTCACCCGGGGTGTTCATCGCGCGCCGTAGCTGTGGCTTTGCGTGGCGTGAACCGACACCAACGCGTACGAACCTCGGGGGGTTCGCCATTCCTACCCATGAATCAACGCCGCGGGCCGCCATCGCGCGAGCCAAAGCTAATCCATTTCTCGCCAAGACCGCGCTCGTCGGCGTCGCCCTGGCCGCGATGATCCATATCGCCCTGGCCGCCGCCGTCATCGGCCGCACGTTCCACCCTTACGGCCTGGACGCGCCCGCGACTTTCGCCGCCGCCGCCGGTTCGGCCAGCTCCTAGCCGAGCACTCGGGCTCGCGGCGCGGACTCAAATGCGCGTGAGCGCGGCCGATAACCCTGAATCAAGCCAATTGACGTAAGGTCAGTCAGGGTGTCTCTCCTGTAGCCTCAGTAGCTTGGAATCGAGTGGAGAAAGCCAACGCGTTCGGACCCTTGAAGGAGTTCGTCATGCTCGCTCTCGCATCGCCTCGCACAACTCTCACCTCCGACCCCAGGTGCCGGAGCCGCGCCATGGTTTCGGCCGTCGCCTTGGGTGCGGCCGGCGTGGGGCACGTCGCCCTGGCGCTCTGGCTTCTTACCCAGACCTTCCATCCGGCCAACTTACCTCAGAGCGAAGCGCCTACGCCGCCCATGGATTTTCGGACCATCACGCTTCCGAAACCTCAGCCGGCCACATCCAGCCAGCCGGCTCAGTCGAACAAGGTTCACACGCCTACTCAGCCTGTCGTCGCGCGGACCGAGACTCTGCCCGTCGTCACAACGCCCGACCAACCCGCCGTGGTCGTCACCACGACTCCATTCGCCGATGGCCTCCGCCAGGCGACATTGTCGACGCTCCCCTCAATCCTGCACACCCTGACCAATCCCGATTGGCTCGCGCGCCCGACGGCCAACGAGGTCGCCCGGGCCTATCCGGAAGGCGCGCTGCGCGGCGGAATCGGGGGCTTGGTCACGCTCGGTTGTGAGGTCACGGCGGCGGGCGCCGTGGCTCATTGCGACGTGATAGCTGAGTCGCCCCAAGGCTACGGCTTCAGCCGCGCGGCCCTGAGCCTCACCCGCTATTTCCACATCCGCCCTGGAACTTACGACGGCCAGGCCGTGGATGGAGCCACGGTCCAAATCCCCATCCGCTTTCAGGTCGCGGGCTAGATCAAGCCAGTTCGTAGCGGATCGGCAGACGCTTGGGGCCACCGACGAAATTAGCTTCGGCGCGGGTGGGTTTGCCGTTGAACTCGAGTGATTTGAGGCGCGGAAGCAATTCCTCCCAGAGGATGCGCATCTCCATCTTGGCCAGGTGCTGGCCGAGGCAAAGGTGCGCGCCGTAGCCGAACGCCAGGTGCTTGTTCGGGCTGCGCTCGGGGCGGAAGGCGTCGGGGGTGTCGAACACCTCTTCGTCGCGATTGCCGGACGGGTAGCACAGCATTAGCCAGTCGCCCTTGGCGATCCTGCGCCCGCGTAGCTCCGTGTCTTCCGTGGCCGAGCGCATGAAGTGCTTCACCGGCGTGGTCCAGCGGATCGACTCGTCCACCAGGCCCGAAATGAGCGCGGGGTCGGCCTTGACCTTGGCGAAGGCCTCCGGGAACTCGCACATGCCCCACGCCGCGCCTGCGGTGGACGACGAGGTGGTGTCGTGGCCGGCGGTGGCGACGATCACGTAGTAGCACATCGCCTCGAAGTCATTGATCGGCGCGCCGTCGATCTGGCCGTTGGCGATCACCGTCGACAGGTCGGCCGTTGGCTCGGCCTTACGGGCATCGGTGATAGATTTGAAATACATGAAGAAATCGGCAAGCGTCGCCTGAATGTCGGTGAGGTCCGCTCCCTTCCGCTCCGCGATGTCGTCATGTGAGCGGTTGAGTTCGGGATCGGTGGCGCCGAACAGTTCCTGGGTGAGCCTGAGCATGCGCGGCATATCGGCCTCAGGGACGCCCAGGATCTCCATGATCACCCGCAAAGGAAACGTTAGGGCGACATCGCCGACGAAGTCGCATGTCCCGCCCAGCTCAGCCATCCGGTCCACGTGCTCGCGCGCGATCGCGCGGATGCGTGTTTCAAGGCTTCGGATGTTCTGCGGCAGGAACCAGGATTGAGTGAGCACGCGGTATTTCGGGTGGTCAGGCGCGTCCATCTGGACCAGCGAGCGCACCAAGTGCGGGCTACCGCCGGTCATCTGGCGCACCTTGGCGTCGGCGTCGAGACTGGTAAGGGTGGTGGCCACATCGCCGTTGTGGAAGAGGGCGTTCTGGCGGCTGACCTCCAGGATGTCGGCATGTTTGGTGGTGATCCAGAACGGCGCAAAGCCTTCCAGCTCCGCCCGGCCCAGGGGATTGTTGGCGCGCAGCCAGCGAAACGCCTCGTGGACGGGCGTATCCTCGGCGTAGGCCTTGGGCGTGATCACCGTGGCGGCGATTTCGTCGGGCACGCGGACGTCGGTCATTTCGGCCTCCCTTGGACCTAGGTTCACGACCCTTAAACGCTTGACTTGGGGTCAGCCTAGTCTCCCGAGAGGCCCCGGCCTAGGGTGAGGCGGCACAGGGAGAACGCCTGACATGGACCTCGCCTATGGCCCTCGCTACGAGGCGTTCCGCGAGGAGGTGCGCGCGTTTCTGGCCGCCCACAAAGGCCGCTTCCCGCCCGACACCGGCGCCACCCGCGAACAGACGCTGGCCTGGCAAGCCCTGCTCATTGACCACGGCTATGCGGCCAGGACCCTGCCGCGCGCCTACGGCGGTTTTGGCGCGGAGCCGGACATCCTCGAAAGCCGCATCATCGCCGAGGAGTTCACCGCCGCGCGAGCGCCCAGGGCCATGTCTGGCCAGGGCATAGCCATGCTCGTCCCCACCCTGCTCGAACTCGGCACGGAGGCTCAGAAGCAGCAGTGGATCGCGCCCACCCTGCGGGGCGAGGTGGTGTGGTGTCAGGGCTATTCGGAGCCCGGCGCCGGTTCGGATCTCGCCTCGCTTTCGACGAGCGCGGTGGAAGACGGCGAAGACTTCATCATCAACGGCCAGAAAATCTGGACCTCGACCGCCGCCCAGGCGGACATGATCTTCTGCCTCGTGCGCACCGAGCCGGACGCACCCAAGCACGCGGGCATCAGCTATCTGCTGTTTTCGATGAAAACCCCGGGCGTCGAGGTACGCCCGTTAAAGACCATGACCGGCCGGGCCGAGTTCAACGAGGTGTTCTTCACCGACGTGCGCGTGCCCAAAACCCAGATGGTGGGTGCGCGGGGCGAGGGATGGCGGGTGGCCAACGCGACATTGGGGCACGAGCGCGGGATGTTGGGCGATCCCAACGCCGCCGAGGCGCGGCTGGCGGAGCTTATCGACCTCATGCGCGGCGAACGCCTGGCCGGCGCGGCGCTGATCGACCAACCGGTGCTGCGTGACCGGTTGATGCGCCTGCAGGCGCGGGTGTTGGCGATGAAGTCCAACGGACTGCGCGTCCTCACCAGCCAGATCGCCGGCGAGAGTCCGGGCCTACCGGCGCTCATCGTCAAACTTCAGGGGTGTGAGATCAACCATCAGATCGCCGCCCTGGCTATCGACGCCCTTGGCGAGTTGGGCGTGCTCTATGGCGGAAGCCCGCACCTGCGGGCGCACGGCGCCTGGCAATGGCGCTACATGTTCGACCTCGGGCTGATCATCGGCGGCGGCACGGCCCAGATTCAGAAGAACATCATCGCCGAGCGAGGCCTCGGTCTTCCGCGGGAGGCGCGCTGATGGATTTCGGCCTCTCCCCCGATCAGCGCGCCATGCAGGCCTCCATCGCCGGCGTTCTGGAGCGCGTCGCCCCGCTGGAGCGCGTGCGGGCGTTCGCGGAAAGCGGCGAGCCGGTGGCCGACGACGTGTGGCGCGCGCTCACGGACATGGGCGTTTCGGGCATCCTAGTGGATGAGGCGAATGGGGGTCTCGGTCTCGGCCTGCTGGACGCGGCGCTGATGGCCGAGACGATCGGGGCTCACGCGGCCCCCTCCCCGTTTCTGGGCGCCGCCGTGCTGGCGCCGCTGGCCCTCCGCATCGGCAGCTCACCTGGGCAACAAGCGGCGTGGCTGCCCAAGCTGGCGGCCGGCGAGATCATCGCCGGCGCGGCTCTCAACGAAGCGCTAGCCGGCGGGCGCGACTCTGGCGGGGTCCGAGCTGAGGGCGGCAGGCTCGACGGCGAGACCCTGTTCGCCCTCGACGCGACCGGCGCGGACATTCTCATTGTCGCCGACCAGGCTGGCGGCTTGCATCTGGCCGAGACGAGCGGCCTGGAGATCACTCCGCTCGCCACCATCGACGCGACACGGCGGTTCGCGAAGGTGCGGTTCGAGCGCACGTCGGCCGAGGCGCTCGCCGGAGGGTGCCTGGAGCGGCTGCGCAACGCGGCCTACATCATGCTCGCCGCCGACATGCTGGGCGCATCACAGACCATGCTCGACAAGGCCGTGGCCTACGCCAAGGAGCGCCAACAGTTTGGCCGGCCCATCGGCGCCTTCCAGGCGGTGAAGCACATGTGCGCCGAAATGGCCGCCGAGCTGGAGCCCTGCCGGGCCCTCGTGTGGTACGCGGCCCACGCCTTCGACGCGGCCCCCGCCGAGGCGGCGGTTTGCGCCGCTCACGCCAAGGCTCACCTGTCGGAGGTCAGCCGCTTCATCGCCCGCACGGCCACCGAGGTTCACGGCGGCATGGGCTTCACCGATCTTCTCGGACTGCATTTCTGGTTCAAGCGGGTGGGCGTCGATCGCCAGCTTCTGGGCGGACCCGAACAGGTTCGAGACCACGCCGCCCGCTTGCAGGGCCTTGCGGCCTAGGCTCAGCCGCTCGGTTGATCCGCAGATGCGCTGAGGACGCCGCAGGCATGGTCCAGCAACGTCTCGCTGGCGCCGTCGATGTTGGAAGGCGTGCCGCCCTCGGCCGCGAGCAGGACAAAGCCGGGCTTCCCGCCCTCCGACTGGACGGCGATCGCCGCCAGGGTCTGTCGGCCCATGTCCGCGCGCACCTCGGGGCTCTCCTTGGCCAGAAGCTTGAACGGATCGCGCGGGGCGATCTCCGCGCCCTCGATGCGCCGCGCGCGGTAGCGCTTGCCCGCAAGGTCGACGTCGAGCGGCTTCCACTCCGGCCTGATGTCGCCCGCGTGGGCGATCAGCGCCGCCTTTACGTCCGCGCGCACGCAATCGACATGGATGTGCAGCTGGTTCTGGCTGCGGCCGAACACGGAATTGATGGCGAGACCGATGTCTTCGCGGGGGGCATTCCCGCCGGCTCTTTGCTCGAAGAACCGGCGCGCGTCCCACGCGGCCTGCCAGTAGTTCGGACCGCCGGCGTCGAGCAGCTTCGGGCTCTCGATGCCGGTGACGCGGGCGGTGGGAATGAGCAGGATCTGAGTCTTGCCCCGGAGGTCCTTGAGTGCGGCGTAACCGCGATGGCGGTTGTATTCCAGGCACGGCTCAGGGTGGCCGCTGACCTTCATGTCAACGGCGCACAGGTCATGGACCACATGCCATAGCGCATTGGGGTCCGAGGCGCCGGCGGGCGTTGCCAGAACCGCGAACCCAACCGCCAAGCCTAGAGCGGAGCCAATGACGCGACCTCTCATGGCTCAAACCTGCGCGAGAACACGGTGACCTGCTCCGTGGCGTAGCCCAGCCGGCTGTAGAAGGCGGCCGCGGCGGCGTTGTCGGCGCGGACCATCAGTTGCAGCTTCGGCATGCCACGTTCGATAGCCCAGGTTTCGGCTGCGCGCATCACGGCGGCGCCGTGGCCGCGTCCACGGAGGTCGGGGGCCACGGCGAGGTAGTAGACCCAGGCTCGGTGACCATCCGCGCCGACCATGGCCGTGGCCACGAGCCGGCCCTCTTCTCGGATGGCGAGGATCGTCGAGGCCGGGCCGTCCAGGGCCAGGCGCGCATCGGCGTGGGGATCATTCCAGGGACGGGTGAGGCCGCAGGCGTGCCAAAGGGCCACGGCAGCCTCGATCTCCGAGGGCTCGAGCTCAGATGTTGCAAGGGATGACGGACTGCCCAAAACGGCCGCATCCATACGGCAGGCGCTCTCAGCGATCCAGCACCAGAACCTGGAAGGTCCCCGGCGTGGCTTTCGGGCGCTTGCCCGGCTCGGCCGGCGGTCCAAATTGCGCGGTCGGCAGCCAGACGCGGCCTGTCTTCGGATCGACCGTCCCCGTGCGCGCGCCGGCCTGGGTCTGGACGGTGTCGATGACGGTATTGGCATGAGGACCGCTGAGCGCAATGACGGCCAGGGTCCCTGTCGCGCCTGACGGAATCAAAGCCAGGCCGCGACGGCTGTCATAGATCACTGCGTCCGGTCCCGCGCCGATGGGGAGGGAGGCGATGACCTTGCCATCCGTCGCGCTCAGAATCTCGGCGAAACCATTGCCGCAGGACGAGACCAGGCGTCCGCCCGCGACGAGGGCCAGACCTGTCGGTCGATGGCATCCCGGCATGGCGTAGCGGGCCAGCACCTTGCCGGCGGCAGGGTCAATCAACACGATCTCATTGGTGTCGGCGGCGTTCACGAATAGCCGGCCCTTGCCGTCGGGGGCGGGAAATTCGAGCTTGCCGCCGACCTTGATCGAACCCACCGCCTTCATCGCCTTCGGGTCGATGAAGGTGATCTCGCCGCTGTCGCCCCCGATCACAATCACCCGCCCGCTTGCCGGATCGAACACCGCCGAATCGCTGTCCGGCGCGGCCGGGATCGAGGCCAAGACCGCGCCAGTATTGGCGTCGATCACCTTGGCGGTGTCATCGCCGCTGTTGGTGGTGACGATGCGGTCCGTCCCTGGCACGGGAACCACCGCGTGAAGATGATCGCCCTGGGCGAAGTCGCCGTGGACCTTGCCGGTGTCCGCCTCGATCATCAGCACCGCGCCGCCATGGGCCACAAAGACGCGCCGACGGGCGGGATCGAAGCTGGCGTAGTCCCAGCCGCCATCCGGCCCGGCGATGCGCGCGGCGACCTTCAGGCCCGAGGCGCCGGGATCGGCGAAGACCGGAAACGCCGGCGCGGCGGCGGCGAGAACGAGGGCGAGAAGGGCGCGTTTCATAGGCGAGGGTTCCGTTGACGAGCGGGCCTCCATGCCACGCCAAGTCCCGGCCTTACAGGGCGTCGGGGACAAATCCGTGACACGCTTTGCTAAGGCGCCAAGCCTCGGCATAGACTTGCAAGCGCATGATCAGCCTCGCCGCCGCCCCGATCGCGCTCGCCGCCTTCCTCGCTTCTACCGTCGAGGCGGTTGAGGCGTTCACCATCGTGCTGGCGGTCAGCGTGGTGCGGGGCCCGAGACCCGCGGCCATCGGCTCGCTTGCCGCCCTGGCCCTGCTCGTCGCGGTAGTGGCGATCTTCGGCCCGCTGATCGGACGCATCCCCATTCACGCCCTGCAGCTGGTGGTCGGCGTGCTGCTGCTCCTGTTCGGTCTCGGCTGGCTGCGCAAGGCGATCCTGCGCGCGGGCGGGGCCCTGCCTCTCAACGACGAGAGCGCCGCCTTCGCCAAGCAAAGTCAGGCGCTCGAAGCCGGCGCCAGCGAAGCCGCCGCTGATTGGATCGCCGGCCTGGCCGCGTTCAAGGCCGTGCTGCTGGAAGGGACCGAAGTGGTGTTCATCGTGCTGGCCGTGGGCGCAGGCCCAGGCCTGCTTCTGCCCGCCGCGGTCGGCGCGGCTTGCGCCTGTCTGGCGGTGCTGGCCTTGGGCCTGCTCATCCGCAAGCCTCTCGCCCGCGTGCCCGAGAACGCCCTGAAATTCGCTGTCGGGACCCTGCTCTCCGGGTTCGGCCTGTTCTGGACCGCTGAGGGATTCCAGGCGCCCTTCCCGTTCGGCGACTGGGCGATCCTCGCCCTGGTGGCCGCGTTCGGGGTGTTTGGGCTCGCGATGACGGCCTATGTGCGCTTCCTCATGGCGAGGGCCCCCGCATGGACGTGATCCGCGCCTTCGGGGCCACGCTCTGGAAGATGTTCGCCGCCGACCTCGTGCTCACCCTCGGCGCTCTGGCCAGCATCGTCGTGCTTGGCGTGCTCACAAGCGCCCGCGCCGTGCCGCCCGGAGACATTCCCCTGATGCTGGCGGCCATGGTCTTCGGCGTCTTCGTGACCGCCATCAATCTGTCCGTAGTCCGGGAAATTCGCAAAAGGTCAAAACGATGAGCGATAGAGTTCAAGTGACGATCAAAGACGGCGTGGCCGACGTGCGGCTGACGCGCGCCGACAAGATGAACGCCCTGGATGACGCCATGTTCGACGCCCTGGTGGCCACGGGCGAACGCCTGAAGTCCGACCCCGACGTGCGCTGCGTGGTCATCTCGGGCGAAGGCCGAGCCTTCTGCGCGGGCCTCGACATGGGCAGCATGGGCCGCATGAGGGAGGGTCCGCGCACCCCGGCGCCCGGCGGCGGCGCACTCGACGGACGCACGCATGGCATCGCCAACCGCCCGCAATACGCGGTGTGGGTGTGGCGCGAGGTGCCCGTGCCGGTGATCGCCGCGGTGCACGGCGTCGCCTTCGGGGGCGGCTTCCAGCTCATGCTGGGCGCGGACATGCGCTTCATCGCCCCGGACGCACGTCTGGCGGTGCTGGAGATCAAGTGGGGCCTCGTGCCCGACATGTGCGGCACTCTGCTTATGCGCCATCTGGCGCGGGAGGATGTGGTGCGCGAACTCACCTACACCGGCCGGGTGTTTTCCGGAGAGGAAGCCCTGAAGCTGGGCTTCGCCACCCGCGTCAGCGACGATCCCTACGCCGAAGCGCTCGCCGTCGCGCGCGAGATCGCCGGCAAGAGCCCGGACGCCATTCGCGCCGCCAAGCGCCTGATGAACTCGGTGGCCGAGGTCACCGACGAGGCCGCCGGATTGCTGCTGGAGACGCGCGAGCAGATCGCCCTCATCGGCAGCCCCAATCAGATGGAGGCGGTGAAGGCCGGCCTCGAAA
>Ga0302314_10008248_pt1 | contig 18586 bp, 14 predicted proteins | sample III_Palsa_N2_3_FD_200533 | JGI IMG/M metagenome (GOLD analysis project Ga0302314, IMG submission 200533) | Peat permafrost microbial communities from Stordalen Mire near Abisko, Sweden - III_Palsa_N2_3 | ecosystem: Environmental > Terrestrial > Soil > Palsa > Peat permafrost | place: Sweden...
GCAAGGAGACGCTGATCACTCGCATGCTGGCGAATAGCCACGCCGTGATGTTCGTTGTAGTGCTATTGCTTCTCGTGATCCTCCTGATCTGCTGGCGCAAGCGCAGCCTCACCGGTGGTTTGGTTGTGGTGGTGGTGCTGGCGGGCCTTTCGATATTCTTCTTCCTGGTGCATGAAGCTCACGTGCGCCGCGGCAGGAAGATAGAGTCGATGCGGATGGCGCACTTCGGCGCAGAAGCGGGCCCGCAAACCGGCACGCCCTACGAGATGTTCCGTCAGCCGTTACTTGCCCCTGACGGAAAACCATGCACGCCCCAGCCCTGGGGGACTATCTCTGCTATCAACCTGTACACCGGCAAGCCAGCCTGGGATGTGCCTCTCGGCACCCTGATTGCGGGTCAGCATACCGGGACGCTCAATCTAGGCGGGCCCATCGTAACTGCCGGCGGCCTGGTATTCACCGCGGCATCCACGAAGCCCTACTTGAGCGCCTTTGACTCGGCCACCGGCGCAGAGCTGTGGAAGATGGAGCTTCCTGTCCCCGCGCAATCTACCCCCATGACCTACCAGGTCAACGGGCGGCAGTACCTGGTGGTCAGCGCCGGGGGCCACGGCGGGATGGGAACGCCGCTCGGCGACTCCGTGATCGCTTATACGCTGAAGTAGGTTGTGCTAGTGAGATTCCCGAGATTCCCAGCCGATGGTGTCTTCGATACCTTGCTCCCGGGACATCTTCGGCGACCAGCGGATGAGACGCTCGGCCTTGGAGTTATCGGCGACGAAGAACTTCTGATCGCTCTGGCGCCAAGGCAGGTTGGTGTAGTTCAGCTTGATGCCGAGGCGCTTTTCGAGGAAGAGCAGAAGCTCCAGCAGGGACATGCTGTTGCCGATGCCGCCGCCGATGTTGAAGGCCTGGCCGCGGGCTTCGGCGATGTGCTCGTAGGCTGAGACGTAGGCGCTGACGGCGTCGGAGACGTGGAGCAGATCGCGGACCTGCTTGCCGTCTCCGGAGACGGTGAAGGCGGGGCGGCCGGGGTCCTGTTTGCTTTCGATGGCCTGACGGCAGAACCAGCCGACCCAACCCTGGTCATAGGTGGCGAACTGGCGGCCGCCGTAGATGGTGGAGTGGCGGAAGACGACGGTGTTGAGGCCGAAGCCGCGGGCGTAGTCGAGCATGTACTGGTCGGCGGCGCCCTTGGAGCATCCGTAAGGGGTGTGGAACTCAATGGCGGTCGCTTCGTCGACGCCCCGGCTGGCTGGGTTGCGGGGCTGATAGCGGGTGGCGGCCTCGACGAGATCGAGGTGGTCGAGATTGCCGTAGACCTTGTTGGAGGAGGCGTAGACGATGGCCGTCTTCGGGGTGTACTGGCGGACGGCTTCGAGGACATTGATGGAGCCGAGGACGTTGATCTCGAAGTCTCGGCGAGGGCTCTGCATGGAGGTCGTCATGGCGACCTGGCCGGCGAGGTGGAAGATGACGTCGGGCTGTACGTTCTTAATGGTCTGCTCTATATCGAAGGCGTTGCGGATGTCGCCGTGGATGAAGTCTGTCAGTCCAAGGGAGCGCAGCCACGCAAGGTTCTCCGAGGCACCGTGGCGGGCCAGCGAGTCGAATACGGTGACGTTCTCCTTCTTATCGAGCAGATAGGCGGCAAGGTTGGAGCCGACGAAGCCGGCACCGCCGGTAATTAAAGCATTCATTTCGAGGCGTTCTCCTGCTTTGCCGAGTTGGCGAAGCTGCGCATGCGTTTGAGGGTCTTGAGATAGCCGAAGGCGAATTGCACGAGTTTGCGTTTGGATTCTCCGGCCTTGCGGCGACCGAAGGTCACGGGGACTTCGCCGATCGACGCGGGAGGGCGGCGCAGGGTGACCTTGATAAGCAACTCTTCGAGGATGTCGAAGTCGTCGGACTCGAGGCGTAGCGGGGTGAGGATCTCACGGCGATAGAGGCGGAAGCTGTTGGTGACGTCCTTGGCGCGGATGGAGAAGGCGATGCGGAAGGTGAGGTTCAGGACGTAGGACATGAAGATGAGGATGGCAGGATTTTCGGTGTGGCCGCCGGGCGCGTAGCGGCTGCCGATCACGATGTCGTAACGCTCGCGCTCGGCCCACATGGAGGCAAAGTACGAAGGATTGTGAGAGCCGTCGGCGTCCATGCAAAGCAGGTATTGGCCTCGGGCCTCGCGGATGATGGTGCGGATGGCGTCGCCGTAGGAGTTTCCGCCCGAGCGGTAGACGTGGCGCACGCCGTTGGCCGCGCAGATCTCCGCGGTGTTGTCCATGGGCTGCTCGGTGTCGACGATGAGGACTTCGTAGTTGGGTGTGAGGGCGGCCGCGGCCTCTTTAATGGAGGCCAGCATCATGGCCAGATTCTCAGCTTCGCGGTAGGCCGGGATGGTGATGGAAAGGTCTACTAAAGGAGGGGCCTGACCGTTCGTAGTCGCAATGTCAGGAAGAGTCATCGGGATCGTTTCGTCATAAGGCGTTGAAATCTGGGAAGTTCGATTTTGACCGCTGTATCCAGCATACCCGATGCTTGGCTTTTGGCCTCCCCAAGGCGCTGGTCAGGAGCCGTTGGCACTGTTCCTGTTGGCTTACCTGTTCCCGGCAAAACCCGGATTTCACTCGCGTATGTGGCTGGATACAACAACCGTCGCCGCCGGTTTCTCCGGTAGACCAGGCAGGGCGAAGGCGACGACGGCGTCGCCCAAGGGCGTGCCGAGGACGCCGTGGCCTCCCGCGGCTACGACGACGAACTGGCGGCCGTGGATGGTATAGGTCATAGGGGTGGACTGCGCGGGGACGGGGAGCTTGCCGTCCCAGACCTCCTCCCCTGTGGCCTTGTCGATAGCTCGGAGGAGGGGTTCTGCGGAGGCCGCGGTGAAGAGCAGGCCTCCGGCGGTGACGATGGGCGCTCCGAAGTTGACGGTGCCGGTGTGCTGGCCGGGGATGAGGGTGCCGAGGGGCTTTTCCCACTCCATCTTGCCGGTGTTGAGGTTGAGGGCGCTGGTGACGCCCCAAGGGGTGGGCGAACAGGGTCGTCCGAGGTCGTCCTGAAGGACGTGACGATAGATCTTGAAGGGCGCGCCGTGGTTGGGCGAGAGTTCACCCACGCCGTCGACGCCCCTGGGGAGGCTCACAACGTGCGGGGCAGGGGTGGCATGGGTAGGGAAGCGCCGTGGTGGATTGATCCAGAAGGCGGCCACCAGAAGGGCGACGGCGACGACGATCGCAGGAAGTCCGGGATACAGCTTGCGGCGAATGCCGGCACCGGCGAGGAGAGCAACGAGCGCCAGGGACTCCCATATATGGTGGTTCAGAATCAGTGCGTAGAGGTTGCTCGGCTGGGGCACCAGGCGTATCTCGTAGGCCGAGCGGTTGGTGTTGACGTAGAGGGTTGCGGTCTCGGGATCGAGGGACATAGAGCCCCAGTTGACGCCCCCGAGGCTGCCTGGAAACTGGAGCGAGCCCTTGCGGCTGACTGGCGTATAGATGCCGTCATAACGCAGCGAGGCGAGCTTGTCCGAGCAGGCCTTGAGACCCTTGGCGTCATGGCCGGAAAGTTGATGGATGTCGATGCTGGCAGGAGTGAGCGGCGGCAACGACGAGAAGGGCTGGGTGGGCGAGGCGTACTCGCCGGGGATGTCACTGGCGGGGACGGGGCGCTCCTGGATGGGATAGAGCGGCTCGCCGGTGAGGCGGTTGAAGACGAAGAGGATGCCGGGCTTGGCGGCGATGGCGACGGCGGGGATGTTGCCGTGGAAGTCGAAGAGGAGAGGCTCGGAGGCGACGTCGTAGTCCCAGATGTCGTGGTGGACGAGTTGGAAGGCCCAGACCTTTTTGCCGGTGCGGGAGTCGAGGGCGACGATGGAGTTGGCGTCGCGGTTATCTCCGGGCCGCAGGCCGCCGTAGAAGTCGATGGAGGGAGCACCTGTAGGGATGAAGACGAGGTGGTTGGCGGGGTCGGCTGCGATGACGCCCCAGGCGTTGGCGGCCCCGGTGCGGGGATGCTGATTGGCTGCCCAGGGGATGGGGTCCCAGGTCCAGAGGAGCTGGCCGGTGCGAATGTCGAAGCCGCGGACGTAGCCGGGTTCGACTTCGACGTCCTGGTTGTCGGCGACGGAGGAGCCGACCACGACGACATCTCCAACAACGGTGGCGGGGGAGGTGTTGCCGAAGTACCAGTAGGGAGTCTGAGGGAGGGTGGGGACGCCGTGGGTGAGGTCGACGGAGCCATGGTTGCCGAAGTTGTCGCAAGGTTTGCCGGTGGCGGCGTCGAGGGCGATGAGGCGGGCGTCGAGGGTGGCGAGCAGGATACGGCTGGAGCAGAGGCCCTTGCCCGGACCCTGCCAGACCGCTACGCCGCGGGAGGTGTAGTTGCCACCTCGAACGTCGGGTGCCAGCTTGGGGTCGTAGCTCCAGAGTTCGGCGCCGGTCTCGGGATTGAGGGCGATGACGCGGTCGTAGGGCGTGGCGATGTAGAGCGCGTCCTTGAAGAGGACGGGGGTGTCTTCGAATTCGGACCTGCTGACGGAGAGACTGCCGGATTCGAGCGCATGGGTGTGGTAGGTCCAGACGGGCTGGAGCTGGGCCACGTTGGCGCGGGTGATCTGGCTGGCGTTGGAGTAGCGCTGGCCGCCTGGGTCCCCGCCATAGGTGGGCCAGCCGTTGCCGGTGGAGGCAGATTGTGGATTGGCGGCTGCGGCGAGACAGGAGGCGATCGAGACGCAGGCCAGGACAGGGGCGAGACGGCGTGGCATTTAGCTCTGGCCTCCGGCGAGGGTAGCGGCCGGTTCGCCGGCGAAGGGGCCGGGAAGGCTGCCGCTCCGGCCTTGCGGCGATGGCAGCTCGTTAGCTTCAAAGGGATAGATCATGGCGACGGCCCAGAGGAGCAGGAGGGCGATGCACTTTAGCTGCCCACCAAAGCGCACGGCGCGATGGATGAACTCCGATTGCACCGAGAGCAGGAAGGCCAGCAGCGCGAACGCCATGATCAGACCACGGTCAGCCTTTTCCGCGGGCGCTCGCCTGGCTCTCTCCAGCGCGACGAACAGCAGCAGCGCAAACGGCGCATAGAGGTGAATCAGGGTGTAGTCATAGGAGGTCGGCGGGAGCAGGATTGACGCGATACTCAGACAGAGAATCTGGTTGATCAGTGGCAGCTTCCAGATGCGTGTGAAGAAGAGAACCACTCCCGCAACTGCGACAACGGCGAGATATAGGTTGAGAATATGTCCCAACTGCTGGGGTGGCGGCAACGGGTACAGGATGCGTTTCAATAGACAAAAGAGCGAGTGGTCGAAGCCTGTTTCTATCGGCGCCAGACGCAGTATCCAATGCTCTCGAAAGTAATTCAAACCATAGCTTGTTCCCTGCCAGCTGGCGCGAAGGTCCGGGCAAATTGCCCACAGCGAGACGAGTGTGGTCAGCCCTCCCACCAACAGCGAACAGACCGCTTGCCGGTACTGCTTCCGTACCAGGAAAATTCCGAGAAAGACGAAGGGATATATCTTCATCGAAGCGGCAACGCCGACACATATAGCGGCGATCCACGGCCTTTCCGTCCAGAATGCCCAGATAGCCAGCGTCACCAGCACCCAGATGACGAACTCCAGATTGGCGCAGAAGACCTCAAACCAGAAGGGGAAAGCCAACAGATAGACCGCCATTAAAAACAGCGTGGCGGACTTCGGCGCCAACCCGCGCCGTATCAGCGCCCGGCGTAGCAAGGCCAGCATGATCCACGAGGTCACCAGGACTACGCCAAGAAACCGTGCCGTTACAAAGGCCGGATCGACCATCGGACCACGCTGCCAGAGAAAGAGCTTGTAGCACAAGCCCATCGGCGCCGGATACATCATGGGCCTGTCGGGGACGAAGAATTGAGGGCTATGAAAGTGCGAGAACGCAGTCAGATAGAAACGAAAGTCGCCGAAGCGGCTCGAGGGGGGGATGAAGGGATAGCTATAGGGATAGTAGAGGTGCAGTACGGAATGGCAAAAGACCTCAGCCACAAAACAAAGTGCTGTCCAGATTGCATTTTGCAGGACAAATTGCTTGAGGATTTTCGGCAGTCGCATCGCGCACCTTAGCTCTGTCATAGAGATCGAGTCCCGGTGGGAGTCGGCGGGTCGATCACGGCTTCGATGATTGTAACTGGAGCGTCGCGGACCTGACGGTACATGCGGCCTAAGTACTCGCCGATGATGCCGAGCAGCATGGCGTTGATGCTGATCGATATCAGGACCAACCCGGCCAGCGTGGTGAAACCGGCGGGCCATTGTGTGCCGAGCGCGATGCGGGCGATAGCGTAGCCGATCATCATCAAACCAGTAATAGCAGAGGAAGCGAGACCGAAGTATGTGGCAAAGCGCAGTGGGACTATCGAGTGGTTGAGAATGCCGTCGATTGCGAGCGACATAAGTTTCGAAAAAGGAAACTTACTTTCTCCATGCTGCCGGGCATTTCTGACATACTCTACGCCGACCTGTTTGAAGCCCAGGGTAGCGATGGTGCCTCTCAAATAGGGGTTAGCGTCACGGTATTTGCAAAGCAAATCAATGACCCGGCGGCTGATCAGGCGAAAATCCCCGGCGTCGACAGGAAGAGGCTCTTCGCTCAATTTATCGACGAGCCGGTAGAAGATGGTGCGCATTACCGTGATGCTCCAGCCCTCAGCGCGTTGCATACGGACGCCGTAGACGACATCGGCGCCTTCTTGCCAGTGGCGCAGGAAGGTCTCAATCAGCTCCGGCGGATCCTGCAAATCCACGTCCAACTGGATTGCCGCGTCTCCGCGGCAATGGGTATATCCGGAGAGGATGGAACGCTGATAGCCGAAGTTCTTGGAAAACCGGAAGACACGAATGCGGGAGTCCTGCGCGGCGATCTCCGAGAGAAGCGCAAATGTACGGTCTGTGCTGTGATTGTCGGTAAAGACGAACTCGAAGCGGAAACGTTCCTCGAGCGGCGCAATTGCAAGCAGCACCTTGTCGTAGAACGGAAATATGTTTGACTCCTCGTTGAAGACGGGAACCACCAACGAGATCAGAAGCTTGGGCATAGCCGGATCGATCATATATTGACACTCCCGGCAGTCTCAGGCCGTACCCGTAGAGCAATACCGGCCGCCAGAAGCTCGGCGATACCTCTAACCGGATCGACCGTAGGACTCCAGCCGGGCAGCACTGGGCCATGCCATGGATTGAAGATTTGTCCAGGCCAATAGGGTATGGCGCCCCAATCAAAAGTAAGATCCAGTGCGATCTGCTCCTTCACCTGCTCGAGAAGCTGCCGCAAGGTGATGCGGACTCCCGAACGGATTGCGTGGAAGGGTTCGAGGGGAACTCCTTCCATAAGCAGCGAACTGGCATGAATGAAGGCATGGGCAATATCCTTAACATGAACGATTTCAATATGTTGTCTTCCTTCAGACGCAGGAAAAATCGAACCGGGGGGGGCTTGCAATATCTTTGACCAGAGCTTGGGGCGCGTGTCGTCTGGCCCGAAAATATCATAAAGAACCAGCGTGACACTGGGAATATTGTGCGCACGGCGATAGTAGGCCAGCATATCGTGGAGTGCCTGTTTGGCGGCTGAATAAAAAGTGTTAGGACAATAGTGGCCTTCGTCGAACTGCCAGTAGGTTCCGGCGTGGACAAAGACGGGTCGATTGGCGCAGTCCGCCGCACCGTGCAGAAGAGCTACTCCGAGCAGAAGGCTACACTTCAACATGCCCATCATCTGATCGAAAGTCGGCGGTTCGGCGTGAATGGCCGCAAGGTGAAAGATAGCGTCGGGTTGAATCTCTTCGACAAAGATGGAAATCGCTGTGAAGTCGTCGCCGATACGACGGATAGAGTCTGCCGGCAGCAGGCTGCGCAGCCGTTCCGTATTGTTATTTGCAATGGCGTAGACAGAGATGCCGGCTGCGAGCATCTGGCGTATAAGCTCAGAGCCGACGTAGCCGTTACCCCCGGTGAGAATCACTTTCCGAGGCAGGTGCGAGGCCCGGTGAGACAACGGGCCCAGCGTTGCGGGCATCACCCCGGACTCATCCTCGCGTGAAGTCATACGCGTAGTCTAACGCGACTCCCAGACGATGGCATCTCCGATGCCCTGCTCTTTGGACATATTCGACTAAGTAGACGGCACTATAAGAGTCGCCGGCTTTCGGCCTCGGAGTAAGCCGGGATGCAGATGGACAGATCGATGGGTGGGGAACGGCTCTATAGCTGGGGAACGGCTCTATAGATATTGCTGTGGCTCAGTCACGGCGAGGCCGGGAAATCTGGAGTGGGCCAACTGCCAAACGGCATAGGCGAGGTTGGTCCGAGGCTTCCATCCAAGGCTAGCGGTGCGGGAGATGTCGGCGACCAGGTTGTTGGGCTCGAGGGGATGAAAGGGCCGCGCGCCGAGCACGATCTCTACATCGAGATCGAGTTGGCGGGCTACGGAGTGGACGATGCGTCCCAGCGAGACGGACAAGCCACTGCCAACATTGAAGATGTCGCGGCTGGGTTGTTCGCCTTCCTCGAGGATGAGCGAGATCGCGTCGACGACGTCCTGCACAGCGCAGAAGTCGCGCAGTTGGGTGCCGGGCGACATGCCGAAGGGCTTGCGATCGAGCGCGCATTGCAGCAGCGAGGGGAACAGGCGGTCGCCGCCGTCGTGGAGGCCGGTAAAGGAGAAGGGCCGGACGATGGTGAGATGGCGTCCGAGGCGTTCGGCGCCGGCGCGGAGGAGGCAGTCTGCCGCGGCTTTGCTGGCGCCGTAGGGATGCAGCGTGTTGACGGGATCGCCTTCGCGGCAGGGCCGTTCCTGGGAGCCGTAGACGAGGCCGGTGCTGATGTTGATGAAGTGGCAGCCGTCAATATTGCAGGAGGCCCTGAAGAGATGCAGCGTGGCTGAGACGTTGAGGTCGACGAAGTCGAAGTAGTCGATCTTCGAGGGCCGAACGCCGCTGGCCGCGGAGTGGATGATGGCATTGGGTCGGAAGTCCGCGACGGCCTGCATGAGACGCGGCGTGTCGGCCATGTCCACTTGCTCCAGGGTAATGTTGGGCAGGTCGGCGAAGAGGCTGTGGTCGAGCTTGCGCATCAGGATGTGGAGACGTGTCTCGGGATGCCGGACGCCGAGATGGCGCACGACGTTATAGCCGAGTGTGCCCGACGCGCCGGTGATGAGGACTCGATGGAGATGGGATCGAAGCATAGGCAAGGCTTGTTGAATGCCGTGGTTCAGTTTACTCGACAAGAGGAGAGGATGCGGGGTTGAACGACTGAGGGCGCGCCTTGCGGCGCGCCCTCAGCGAATGTGACTCTGTATTACATCTCTTTGACGCCGTCGACGAAGGCCTTGAGCTTGCGCGAGCGGCTGGGATGACGCAGCTTGCGGAGAGCTTTGGCCTCTATCTGGCGGATGCGCTCGCGGGTGACCTGGAAGCTCTGGCCTACCTCTTCCAAGGTGTGTTCGCTCCCGTCTTCGAGACCGAACCGCATCTTGATCACACGCTCTTCGCGCGGAGTCAACGTGCGCAGGACCTGTGACGTGTACTCCTTGAGGTTGACCGAGATGACAGCGTCGCTGGGCGAGACGGCCATGCGGTCTTCGATGAAGTCGCCAAGATGCGAGTCTTCCTCTTCGCCGATGGGCGTCTCAAGCGAGATGGGTTCCTGCGCGATCTTGAGAACCTTGCGGACCTTCGCGACAGGGATGTCCATGCGCTTGGCGATCTCTTCGGAAGAGGCTTCGCGACCCAGCTCCTGTACGAGTTGACGCGAGGTCCTGATGAGCTTGTTGATGGTCTCGATCATGTGGACCGGGATGCGGATGGTGCGTGCCTGGTCGGCGATGGCGCGGGTGATGGCCTGACGAATCCACCACGTTGCGTAGGTGGAGAACTTGTAGCCGCGGCGGTACTCGAACTTATCGACGGCCTTCATCAGGCCGATGTTGCCTTCCTGGATGAGGTCGAGGAACTGCAGGCCGCGGTTGGTGTACTTCTTGGCGATGGAGACGACGAGGCGGAGGTTGGCTTCGATCAGCTCACGCTTGGCGCGCTCGGCGTCCATGTCTCCCTGGATCATCTCGCGCTGGGTGCGCTTGAGGTCTTCGAGCGAGATGCCGGAGTCGGCTTCGACGCGCTCCAGATCGACGCGGCAGTTCTTCTGCTGGCGTTTGTACTCCTTCTTCAGCTCTTCCGAGCGGGAGGCTTCGTACTTGTGGTCCAGCGACTTGATCTGGCGCTCGAGGGTGCGCATGGAGTCGACGGTCTTGTTGACCTTGTCGAGTAGGCGCTTCTTCTCAGCGTTGGTGTACTTGAGCTCGCGGATGACGCGGTTGACCAGCACATGCTCGCGGCCCATAAGCCAACGGTGCTTGCGCTTATCTTTTTCCTTGGCCTTGGTGTCCTTGCCGTGCGGTTCCTCGACGCGGGCGAGATAGTCGGCGGCCTTCTTCTGGTGCTTGACCAGTTCGTCAACGCGGGCGACGGTCTGCTTCACGCGGGCGCTGAGGATCTCTTCGGTGAGTTCTTCTTCGTCGAAGATGACGACTTCCTTGATGTTGCGGACGCCGCGCTTGAGGTCTTCCCCGAGGCCGACGATCTCCCGAATAACGATGGGCGAGCGGGAGATGGCCTTCATCACGCGCATCTGGCCGCGCTCGATGCGCTTGGCGATCTCGACTTCACCTTCGCGGGTGAGCAGGGGGACGGTGCCCATCTCGCGGAGGTACATGCGGACGGGGTCGTTGGTCTTTTCGAGGGTGCCGGGAGAGAGGTCGAGTTCGACGTCGTCGCCCTCTTCACCGGACTCGTTGTCATGCTCTTCGGCGACGCGTTCGGCGGCCGCACGGCGGCCTTCCCCGGAGAGCACTTCGATGCCCTGGGTGTTGATGGTGGTCATCAGATCGTCGAGCTCGTCGGGCGAGGTGATGTCGCCGGGGAGGAGGTCGTTGACTTCACCGTAGGTGAGGTAACCCTTCTCCTTGCCGGTGTCGATGATGCGGTCTACGTCTTCTTCGTACTTATCGATCTCTTCAGCCACTTGAGGCACTCCTGAAATTCACGCGCGGTTGTGCGCGGAGAAATATTTTGTGGGAAACAACGCGTGCGCTCGAATTCGGGACGCCGACGTGGAGATTTCCCTTTGTGTGACGGGGTCGCTGAGACGGAGGTTGCGGTCAAGGCCGCGGGCGCGGGCGGAAGACAAAGGCTAACTGTGTTAGCGATCACTTCGGCAACTCTGAGGCGCACGTCTACAACGAAATCTAGTCTACCACTAAATCTGATGCTGTCTGGCCGGAAAAAGATGCGAGAACAAGCGAATTGTGAGGTCCAGGAATCAGGGTTGCCACGGATTCAGCAGTTTTACGGGCAGGTCCTGAACGTCGATTGTGTTGCGCGTGACGAGGGTGAGGCCGTGGACGATGGCGGTGGCGACGAGGAGGGTGTCGACGATGGGGCGAGTGCGATCTGCTGAGAACTCGCCCCATAGGGTTGCCGTCGCATGGTCGACGTTGATGATGCGGTCGACAAAAGTCTGTTCCAGATTCGTAATCCAACCCGAAAAATTATCTACCGATCCAGGGTATCGCCGGTTTCTACCCACAGCACCCTTTCTAAGTTCTCCCAGAGTCATGACACTGAGGAACAAGGATGAGCTGGGGGCGGAGTCGAAGAAGGAAAGGACGGTGGGATCGGGGTTACGCTTCTTCGTCTCGGAGATGGTATTGGTGTCGAGCAGAAAGATCGTTCCCGGGATCATTGGGTGATCTCTTCATCATCATCCTCGAAGAGGTAATCGAGGTTGCGCCCTGTGTCCTTTTGGCGGATGTCTTCAAGCATCTCTTCGACGACCTCGTTGTCAAGTTTCGGGCCCCCAAGGAGAAATTCTTTGAAGTCCGGTCTGAGAGCGGCAAGCGCCTTGTACTCCGAAATGGAGATGACGACGGCGGTTTCAGAGCCGTGCTTGGTAATTAGCTGGGGACCGCTGGTCTTGGCGGCTTCGATGAGCTCGCTGAGGCGGGATTTCGCTTGTTGGACTTGCCAAGTGGCCATAGTGGTCGCTCCTGCCGACGATTCTGACCATAATTATAGTCGTTCTGGTCGGAATTAGCGAATCAGGGTTTGGTGCCGAGGTTGCTGGAACCGTTGGCGGTGGGGGTGGAGGGAAGGCCGGCGCAGATGGGGGTGATGACGGGGGTGGCGACGCCTATGAACTCGGTGACGCTGTTATTGGCGAAGTTTGATATCCATGCGTTGCCGGAGCCATCAATGGCGATGCTTGTGGGAGAATCCAAGCCGCCGCCAGTATAGGCATCGTTACCAGAGAGGGCTGTGCCGGAGCTGGAGAGCTCCGTCACAGTATCGCTTCCCTCATTTGGAATCCAGCTGTTGCCGGAGCCGTCGATGGCGATGGCATAGGGATTGCTGAAGCCGCCGCTGGTGTAGGCGCCATTACCGGAGTCGGAGATGAGAGCGCCGGAGTTGGAAAGTTCGCTGACGCTGTTACCGACGATGCTTACGATCCAGGCATCTCCGGAGCCGTCGACAGCAATACCTATGGGATAGTTCAGGTGGATGCTGGTGTAGGCGCCGTTGCCGGAGTCTGAGACGACTGTACCGGAGCTGGAGAACTCGGTGACACTGTTGCCTGCATAATTTGCGACCCATGCGTTGCCGGAGCCGTCGATGGCGATGCTGATGGGCGCATTCTCGCTGCCGTCGGAGTAGGCTCCGTTGCCGGAGTCGGAGAGGACGGTGCCGGAACTGGAGAGCTCAGTGACACTACTTCCTCCGTAATTTGCGATCCATGCGTTGCCGGAACCATCGATGGCTATGCCTCGGGGATCATTCATACTGCCACCTGTGTAGGCTCCGTTACCGTTATCGGAGAGGACGGTGCCGGAGTTGGAAAGTTTGGTTACGCCGTTGCCAGAGTAATTAGCAATCCAGACATTGCCGGAGGCGTCGATGGCGATGTCGCTGGGCTCATGCATGGTGCCACCGGCCGTGTAGGCTCCGCTGCCGTTGCCGGAGAGGACTTTGCCGGAGCTCGAGAGTTTGGTAACACTGTTGCCGCTCGGGTTTGCTATCCAGGCGTCGCCGGAGGCGTCAATGGCGATGGCGGTGGGGAGATCCAGTCCACCGCCGGTGAATTTGAGCGCGATGGTGAAGGCGGTTGGTGCGGTAGTGAGGGCAGGTTCGTAGGGGACGGCTGTGCTGCCGACGATGTTGTAGATAGTGGTGACGTCTGCTGTGTAGGGATGGTGGGCGAGGTTGATGGCGGCGGTAGCTGTGTCGGTCGGTTGGGTGCCGGCACCGGTTGTGCCGTAGGGGATGCCGTTATTGGTGTCGTCTTCAAAGAGGGTGGAGCAGGGGGTGGAGGATGGGCCGGAGGTGTTGATGCAGGAGGCGAGGATGTTGGCGAGGGTATCGAGGGTGGTTTGGGGGACGGTGCCGTTGCCGGCTGGGGTGGTGGCGAGCGCTACGGTGTTGTTGGCGGAGGTGATGTTGAAGAGGTTGGACGCGTTGGCGAAGGCATTGGCCAGGCCGGTGGCGGCGAGGCTAGTGTTCGAGGAACTGACGTGGACGGCGTCTGTGGCAAAGCCGGAGAAGGCGTAGGCGGCGGCGATGGTGGAGATCTCGTTCATGTTGACGTAGGAGATCTCGGAGGCGCCGGGATAGGGGATAAAGCCGCCATCGGACTGGCAGGTGCCGAGGACGGCGAGGAGCCCGGCAGCGGAGTTGGTGCCGTCGCCGGGATCGCCGCCGAGGGAGTAGAGGTAGACCTGCTGACCGGCGGTGCAGGAGTACTCGCCGGCATCGAAGTAGAAGCCACCGTTGGCGTCGGTGGTGAGGTAGTAGTCGCCGTAGGTGGGGTCGGAGGCGTTGGTGTCCTGGGTGCTGGGGTAGGTGGCGTCGGGGTCGCTGAGGATGAGCGAGTCGGAGGCGTGGCCGTAGGCTGTCTGATCTGCGGCAAACATGAATATCTCTGCGCCGGAGATGGGCTGGCGGCCGCCGTGGACCTTGCCGGCGAGGGGCGCGATGTTGGTTTGAGGGGACGGTGTGGCTGATCCGATGAAGGCCGCCGAACAACCACTTAAAAAGATACACAGCGGCAAGCTTGCAGCAAGAAAGCAAGTGAGTCGCATAAAGTCCTTTGGTTTGGAGGTCCGATCAGGAGTTGTGGCCGAACGCGGGTCGGTGGCCTAATGTTTTGTTCCTTACATATACATTGTTTTCGGAATGAATTCAGCAAAAAAGTGTGATTGTCAGAGGTCGAGCGCGAAGAGGAGGTCGCAGCACTCCTGAGTGCCGACCTTGAAGGTGCGGGTGCCGGCTTCGGTGAAGCCGTTGCGGCGGTAGAAGGCGATGGCGCGGTCGTTGCCACCGTGGGTGCCGAGCAGGAGGCGGGTGCGGCCGAGTTGCTGGGCGTCCGATATCGCAGCGTTCATGAGGGCTTGCGCGGTGCGAATGCCGGGATGATTGGTGACCGGGACAGCGGAAGAGCGGAAGCGCGAGAAGAGGTAGATGCGCTTGAGTTCGATGTCGGTGGGGAGGACGTTGAAGGTGGGCAGGTCGGGCGCGGTGAGCATGGCGAAGCCTACGGGAACATCTGCACCGGTGACGGCCAGGGTGATGCGGGTGTCCGGCTTCGCGAGGTAGTCGCGATAGGCTTCGGGGGTGTGGTTTTTGGCGCAGTGAGCGACGATGTCGGCTCCTGGAAGCATCCAGGTGAAGGCTTCAAGGAAGGTGGCGGCGCCGACGAGGGCGAGGGCCTCGGCGTCGGAGAGTGTTGCGGGACGGAGGGTGACTGGTTCGGTTGCAGGTTGGTTGGGTAAGGGCGCGCAGTTGGTCGACATGGCTGATCTCGCTGGTTGCATGGTAGCGAAAGGCGTGGCTTGGTGTCTCTTCCGCTAAGCTGGAGCTATGCGGAGATTGATACTCGCGGTGGCGTTTGGCGTGGTGGCGTCGAGTTGCGTGGCGCAGAAGCATTCGCCGCCAAAGGCTGAGCCGGTTGCGCGCGTGGGAGTGACGACGAAGGTGTTTCATCCGGCGGCTGCGCGGAACTGGCGTGGAGCGGAGAAGAAAGAACTGGATTGCACGGTGTGGTATCCGGCGATCGATACGGCGGTGGAGACGAGGCAGTTTATCGGGGCTCCCGATTCGCCGCAGTTTGAGGCAGGGATGGCGATGCCTCATGCGGAGTTTGCGCCTTCGCTGGATGGATTTCCGCTGATTTTGCTGTCGCATGGGACGGGCGGATCGGCGGAGCAGATGGCGTGGCTGGGGACGGCGCTGGCGCGGTCAGGGTATATCGCGGTGGCGGTGAACCATCCCGGGAACAATGCGCATGAGGTTTATACGCCGGAGGGTTTTGCGCTGTGGTGGGAGCGGGCGACGGACCTGAGCGAGGTGTTGGATGGGATGCTTGCGGATGAGGCGTTTGGGCCGCGGATCGATAAGACGCGCGTGGCGGCTGCGGGGTTTTCGCTGGGCGGCTATACGGTGTTGGAACTGGCCGGGGCGCAGACCGATATCAGCGAGTTCTTTAACTTGTGTGGGGCAAAACCGGATGCGCCTGGGCCTGGCGCGCCGCGGCCGGATGCCGATACGACGGTTTGCCATGTGCCGGAGATGGACGGTATGGGGAACGTCGACCAGGTGCTGGCGGCGGCACGGAAGACGAGCGGCGAGTCGCTGGCGCGGTCGGGCGAATCGTTTCGCGACCGGCGGGTGAAGGCGGTGTTTGCGATTGCGCCGGCGCTGGGGTTTACGCTGACTCCGGAGAGTCTGAAGTCGATCAAGACGCCGGTGGCGATTGTGGTGGGGTCGGCGGACCGGATTGCGGTGGCGCGGGACAATGCGGACTATGTGAGAGCGTATGTGCGCGGGGCCCGAGAGGCGGTTTTGCCGGGGGTGAGGCACTACACGTTTCTGGATAGCTGCACGGCAGAGGCCAAGGCGAAGCTGGGTGTCTATTGCGCTGATAATGAAGGCGTGAACCGCGATGCGATCCATGCTGAGGTGGCGGCGGAGGCGGTGACGTTCTTCGACCGGGCGCTGCAGATGAAGTAGTAGTGGGTAAGGAGTAAGGAGGTACTTGGCTGGCGACCCCTTTGGCACCCCAGCGAGCAAGTGCGCTCGCCGGGGACGCCCCCCTTGGTTTTTGATGCAAAATCTAGTGCGGATTGGACTTAGGGCCGGATCAAATTGGGTTTTTGTGGCGGTTAGATGTGGAAGCCCGGCGGGTGTCCCGGCGGTTTGTTTTTATGGCCTACTTCTATTGTAGGGAGTTGCGTGAAATACATGTGCAAAGTATTTTTGGGAGATATCGCGTTTGTTTGCAGTGGGTTGGGGGATTTGGAGGGTGCGGAGGGGGTTGACAAGATTTTGGGGAAGGCCGAGGGAGGGCAATTCCTGCGGCAGCGTCGAATCCACCCATTCCGCAAGGTACAGTGCGAGAAATGGTCCACCCGGTGGGCGGAGATGCAAATCCCAGGGGCTGAAGCCCGATGCATGGGGAAGCGCTGAGTGCCAAGGCTGAAGCCCTGGCCGATCTCAGGGGCAAAGGCAAACGCAGATTCAGTCGACGCGGCAGATGAGGCATTTGAGGTAGCGGGTTTCGGGGAGGGTGAGAATCTCGGGGTGGTCGGGGGCGGCGGCTCGGGTTTCGAGGAGCTGGACGCGGCGGTGGGCGTCGGCGGCGGCGGAGGCGAGGATGGCGGTGAAGTCTTCGAGCGAGACGTGGTGGGAGCAGGAGTTGGTGATGAGGGTTCCGCCGGGGGTGAGCAGGCGAAGGGCGCGGAGGTTGAGCTCCTTGTAGCCGCGGGCGGCGGCTTCGGCGGCGCGCCTGGACTTGGCGAAGGCAGGTGGGTCGAGGACGATGGCGTCGTAGAGGTTGGAGCTGTGGCTGCTCAGACAAGCAGGTCTCTCCGCTGCGGCGGCAAAAGCGCCGCCTCCGGTCGAGATGACAGAGCTGCGGGTGGTGTCGAGGTGGCGGAGGTAGTCGAAGGCGTCGGCTTCGATCCAGTCGGTGACGGCCTTGAGGTGGGGGTTGAGGGTGAGGTTTTGGTCGGCGGCTTCGAGGGCGGCGCGGCTGGAGTCGACGCCAGTGACGCGGTCGCAGACCTGGGCGAGGTGGAGGGCGAAGCTGCCCTGGTAGGTGCAGATGTCGAGTGCTCGATGAGCGCGACCGGAGGCGCGGACGTGTTCGGTTGCGGCGGCGTAGTTGAGGCGCTGGTCGAGGAAGGCGCCGGTCTTTTGGCCGGTGGATGCGTCGTAGGTGAAGCGGAGGCTGTTGAGGGTGAAGAGGGTGGTGGTGGGGGGATTGTGCGGCTGCTGAGGAGAAGCAGGTCCTTCGCTACGCTCAGGATGACAATTCATTAGGGTGGTGAAGAGCGGGCCGGGGGGGGGTGGGGGGAGTTGTTCGAGTTCGCGGATGCGGGGGTCTGGGCGCTCCCAAATGGTGAGGGGCTCGATATCGAGGCCTTCGCGGAGAGCGGCGACGACGGTGGCGCGGACGTCGTCCTGGGCGGTGGATTGGGTGAGGAGTTGGAGGAGAACGAGGTCGTTGTAGCGGTCGGCGAGGATGCCGGGGAGGTTGTCGGCTTCGGAGAAGATGAGGCGGTGGGCGTTGTTGGCGGCGGTGACTGGGGCGAGTTCTCGGCGGAGTTGGAGGGCGGCGGCGATGCGGAGGCGGAGGTCGTCGAGATACTGTTGGCGGGTGAGATTGGGCGTGGGGGAGATGAGGCGGGCGGCGATCTGCGAGGCGGTGGAGTAGATGGCTGTGCCGAGGGGTTTGCCGGCGGTGGTGAGGGTGACGAGAGCGCCGGGGGTGGGGTCGGAGTCCTGATGGGGTTCGAGGTCGGTGCGGTAGACCCAGAGGTGGCCGGAGAGGAGGCGGTCGGCGGCGCGGCGGGTGATGCGGAGGGTGGGCATGCTGGTTTGAGTGTAGCGGGGAGTGGGCCGGGTGTTGTTAGCTGCCGAGGAAGGGCGGGTCTTGAAGAGGAATGAGGGGTGAGGGGCGAGGGATGAGGGATGAGGAAGAGCGGGCTAGGGGAGTTCGGGGACGGTGAGGTTGAGGAGTTGGGCTAGGGCGGCGACGACGAGGTTGTGGTCGTCGCGCTGGGGCAGGCCGGAGAGGATGACGGAGCCGATGGGGCCGGTGCCGGTGAGATAGATGGGGAAGCCTCCGCCGTGTGCGGCGAAGTCGGCGAGGGTGAGGCCGTGGCGTTTCTCCATGGTTTCTCCGTCGCGCTCGAGGATGCGGCCGACGGCATAGGTGCTGCGGGCGAAGCGGTGGACGGTGTTACGCTTGCGGCGGATCCAGTCGGCCTGGCCGGGAGTGGCACCGGGGGTGGTGCAGGCAAAGAGGAGCTGGCCGGCGATCTCGATTTCTATAGTGCCGGAGGCTTGTTTGGCGAGGAGGCGGTCGCGCAGGATGCAGCCGAGCTGCCAGGCGGTGGTGGCGTCGAAGGCGGAGAAGCGGAGGGCTTGCTCCTGTGCGTCGATGATGGCTAGGTCTTCAATGGCGCCCATGGTGTGTGCTCCGTCCTCTATCATCGGGCAAATGGAGATT
>Ga0302314_10008249_pt1 | contig 18584 bp, 14 predicted proteins | sample III_Palsa_N2_3_FD_200533 | JGI IMG/M metagenome (GOLD analysis project Ga0302314, IMG submission 200533) | Peat permafrost microbial communities from Stordalen Mire near Abisko, Sweden - III_Palsa_N2_3 | ecosystem: Environmental > Terrestrial > Soil > Palsa > Peat permafrost | place: Sweden...
TGTCCAGTTCGATGAGCGGGATGTGGAAACGGAGCTACGGCGAGGTTACTCGGGCACCGCCAGACGAAAGGGGCGGCAACAGACAAACCGAACCTACTGCTACCGCGCCACATCTCGACTCTACCGATAGCGTGAGTTTGTATCACCGCGAAGCGGCCATCGGCAGCCACCGCCGCACGCCGACTCCCAAGCACCCCGAACAGATCCTCCGGCGGCCGGTGTTGTCACGATTGCTCGTAGCGGGCGTCAGCCGCGCGGGGAGCGCCGCGTGGCGCGCGTGGGCGCGCTGGTGGAGTCGCGCACGATCAGCTCGTGCGGCAGCACGCGCTGGATGGCCGACGTGGTGCGCGTACCCGGCGTGCCGTCCACGGTCGGCGTGCCGATCAGCAGATCCACCGCGGCGCGTGCCATCGCGAGCGTCGGCTGGCGCATCGTCGTCAATGGCGGCCACACGAGGCTGCTGGCAGGCGAATCGTCGAAGCCGGCGATCGCGAGGTCGCCCGGGATCGCCAGGCCCTGGCGTTGCGCCGCGGCCAGCACGCCCAGGGCCATGTCGTCGTTGCTCGCGAAGACGGCGGTCGGGTGGTGGCGCAGCTTGAGCAACTGGTGCGTGGCGGCCACGCCGGATTCGAAGCGGAAGTCGCCGTCGATGATCAGTTCGGGTGCTATTTCCAGGCGGGCCGCCTTCATCGCGTTGACGAAGCCCTGGTGGCGCAGCGCCGAGGCGGCCTGGTCGGCCGCGCCGCGGATGAAGGCGATGCGGCGGTGGCCCAGGCTCAGCAGCAGGTTGGTGATCTCCTCGGCGGCATGCACGTCGTCCATGCGCACGCTGGGCATGTCCTTGCGCTGGCGCGCCGGCGAGACCAGCACCGTCGGCGTCCCGCTCTCCTGCAACGCCTTGAGCACGTGCGGGTTGTCGCACAGCGGCGGCGTCAGGATCATGCCGTCGGGGCGCAGCGTCGACACCATGCGGTGCACCTGTTCGCCCAGGTCGTGCGCGTCGTTGTCCATCGACTCGACGACCAGGTGATAGCCGGCCTCGCGGCAGCGCATCGTGGCGCCTTGCTGCACGCCGGAGATGAATGCCGCGCTGGGGTCGAAGTACAGCAGGCCGATCAGGAACGAGCGCGCACCGGCGAGGCTGCGCGCCGACTGGCTGGGCCGGTAGCGCAGGTCGGCCATCACCTGCAGCACCTTCGTGCGCGTGTCCGCGCGCACGCCGGGCTCGTTGTTCATCACGCGCGACACGGTCTTGATCGACACGCCGGCCTGGCGCGCGACGTCGCTGATCGTGGTGGTGGCCGCAGGTGGCGCGACCGATGGCGTGCGTACGGTGGCCATCAGCCCGCGGCCCCTGCAGTCGCCGGCACCCGCGCAGGCGTGGTCGCGCGCGCGCACAGCGCGTCCACCAGCGCGCGATGGTCGGGCAGGTCGCCCAGCGCACGCTGCGCCACCTGCGCGATCATCGCGAATTCCTGGCGCGCTTCGGCGCCACGCGGCCATGCCGGCCTGGCGTGCGACAGATCGGTCGGATACCCCATGCCGTACATGACGTATTGCCAGCTGGAGGGTGGGTACATCTCCAGGTCGACGATGAAGTCGAGCCGGTGCGGCGGCCGGCTGCGCCACTGCGCGAGCCTGTCGCGCAGCGTGGGCGTCCACGAGGCCGGGTCGGCGTTGTCACGCCAGAAGGCGCTGTCCTCGCGTCGCGTCAGCGCGTAGTGCAGCTTCAGGAAGTCCACCACGCGCTCGAAGCGCGCGCACATCATCTCGTTGAACTGGCGTGCGGCGGGCGCCAGGTTGCCGTCGGCGGGCAGCAGGTAGCCGATCAGGTAGGCGGCCGTCTCGATCAGGCCGATGCCGGAGGACTCGAGCGGCTCCAGGAAACCGGCCGCGAGGCCGACCGCCACGCAGTTGCCGATCCACTGCGTCTGCCGATAGCCCACGTCGAGCTTGAGCATGCGCGGCGTCAGCGTCTCGGCTGCCGGACCCACGTAGTGGCGCAGCACGCGCTCCGCCTCCAGGTCGCTGCTGTGGCGGCTCGAGTACACGTAGCCGATGCCGCGGCGGCGCTGCAGCCCGATGTCCCAGGTCCAGCCGGCTGCGTGCGCGGTGGAGATCGTGTACGACGGGATCGGGGTGTCGGCCGCGGGGTAGGGCACCTGCAACGCGAGCGCGCGGTCGACGAACAGCACGTCGTCCAGCGGCTTGCGCGGCGAGCCGAGCGCGTCGCCGATGAGCATCGCGCGAAAGCCGCTGCAGTCGATGTACAGGTCGGCCGTCAGCGGCCCGCGGTCGCGGGTGACGACGGCGGCGATGTGGCCGTCGTCGCGCAGCTCGACGCGCTCCACGGTCGCGATCACGCGCTCGACGCCCAGCGATTGCGCATGCGTGGCCAGCAGCGTGGCGAACTTGCCGGCGTCGAAGTGGTACGCGTAGTTCATGGGGCCGAGCCAGTCGCCGTCGCTCGCACGCTTGGGGGCGCGCGACGCATCGGCCACGCGCTTCTGCATCGATACCGCGTCGGCGAATGCGCGCGGCGTGCCGTCGGGCGCCGTGGCCTCGCCCAGCAGCCAGTACGGCATCAGTTCGGGCGCGCCCGCGCGTTGGCTCGGCGCATTGAACGGGTGGAAGTAGTGGTCGCTCCCGCGTGCCATGGCGCTGCCCGGCGTGTGCGCCCAGTCCACGAACTTCACGCCCTGCTTGAAGGTGGCGTCGCACTCGCGGACGAATCGGGCCTCGTCGAGGCCGATCGCGTTGAGCGTGCCGCGGATCGACGGGAACGTGCCCTCGCCGACGCCGATGATGCCGATGTCGCTGGACTCGACGAGCGTGACCTGCACGCCGCCCGCGGCGGTGGCCAGCGTCTTCGCAAGAAAGGCCGCGGTGAGCCAGCCGGCGGTGCCGCCGCCGACGATGAGGATTTTCTGAATGGGGTTCATGGGGTTGTCTCCAGCGCGGGGACGCGAATGCGTCCCGTTTTTTGAAGCCGTCGAACGCCGCTTGTCCCGACGGCGATGCGTCGTCGTTTTCCCGTAGCTGCGTCCTGGCGCTTCTATTAGAGGATCATAACGACGAAAAGACAACGCTGTCATTTCTCGATTGACAGCGTTGTCATCGATCGGCATCATGCGTTCCATTCCAGGGATTCGACGGCCTGCAAAGGCTGACGGACACGGCGCCGGGAATCCACACTCGACGGGTGGGGATGCGTCGCCCGGGATGTGCGCAAGGCCCCGTTCCGTGCGCATGCAGGAGAGATCCAGGAAAGGGTCGCGAACGTCGGTCGCCGGAGGGTGGCCAAGCGCTCGGCGAACCCTGCGGCACGACGCCGGAGAAGATAGAAATCGCCGCGCAGACGGCCGACGACGCACCACCAAAATATTGGAGACAACGTGACTATTCGCGCTCAGAAATCCCGGGCTTCGCTCGCATCCCCCATCCACCTGGCCGTCCTGGCCATGCTCGCCGGCACCGCTGCGGCCCAGGCGCAGACGGCCCAGCCGCCCGCCACCGCCGCGAGCGCCGCCGTGTCGGACACCACGTTGCAGGAGGTCACCGTCACGGCGACCAAGCGCACGACCACGCTGCAGAGCACCCCGCTGGCGGTCACGCCGATCAGCGCGGCCCAACTGGACAAGGCGCACGTGCAGACGATCGCCGACGTCGTCCATCTCGTGCCCAGCTTCCAGGCAACGACCGAAGGCGACCACGGCGTCATCACGATGACCCTGCGCGGCATCGGCAACGACAGCGCGAAGACCGAATACGCCGACCCCGAGGTCGCGCTGTTCGTCAACGGCATCTACGCGCCGCGCGCCGAAGGCGCCGCCGCGCTGCTGTTCGACATGGACAACATCGAAGTGCTGCGCGGGCCCCAGGGCACGCTGTGGGGCCGCAATTCCACCGTCGGCGCCGTCAACATGCAGACGGCCAAGGCCGACACGTCCGGCAACTTCGGCGACGTCTCGGGCGGCCTGGGCAGCTACAACCGCTTCGGCGCCCGCGCCGCGTTCAACCTCGCGCTGAGCGACACGTTCGCCATCCGCGCTGCCTTCGTCCACGAGCAGCACGACGGCTACGTCGACTACCAGAAGCCGCCCGTCATCTCGCTGGCAGACCAGCAGGCCGCGGCCGCCCCCGTCATCGCCGCGTTCAACCTGGCGCATCCCGACAACCCGATCGCCTTCCGTCCGCTCGACCCGAACACCTTCGTCCAGGGCGGCCCGAAATACGACGCGCAGGACCAGAGCGCGGCACGCCTGAGTTTCCTGTGGAAGCCGACGCACGACATCACGTGGAACGCCTCCTACGAGAAGTTCCTCGATCGCGGCACGCCCAACATGAACCTGATGCAGACCCCGCGTCCGGGCGAAAGCTTCTGGTCGGCACTCATCAGCGTGGCGCCGTCGCTCGACCGCGACGTCAACACGTTCCGCAGCCGCGTCGACTGGAACCTGAGCGACTACCTGTCGCTGGCCTACATCGCGGGCTACTCCGACTTCAAGGGCTCCGGTGACTTCGACCAGTCCGGCGGCGCCTCGGTGCCCACGAGCTTCACGACCGGCGGCGTGGTGCAGGAAGACCGCACCAACTGGTCGCACTACAAGAACTGGAGCCACGAAGTGGAACTGCAGTCGGTCGGCAAGAACCAGATCGACTGGATCCTGGGCGCGTACTACGCCGCCGAGGACAACGGCATCCGCTTCGACATCCCGATCTCCAACGGTACCCAGCAAGGCACGATCAACTGGCAGGGCTCGTTCGTCCAGCCGAAGGAGACGGTGCAATCGGAGGCCGTGTTCAGCCAGGCGACCTGGAATGTGAGCGACTCCCTGCATCTGACCGGCGGCGCGCGCTTCACGTGGGACGACCGCAAGAACGAAGGCGGCATCAACTGGGGCTGGGACGGCACGAACCCGAACCAGTTGCCGATCGATCCGGCCACCAATCCCGCCGTGCCCGGGTCGGGCTTCAGCGCCACGCACAACGACGGCCACTACACCGGCACCAAGCCGACGTGGCTGGGCCGCGTGAACTGGGACTTGACGAAGAACTTCCTCACCTACGCCAGCGTGTCCACCGGCTACAAGTCCGGCGGCCTGCAGGACGGCGGCCTGCACTACGGGCCGGAGACGCTCATCAACTACGAGGCCGGCACGAAGAACACGCTCTTCGACGGCTCGGTGCACTTCAACAACTCGATCTACTACGAGAACTTCAAGGACTTCCAGTTCAGCGCCCCGGTGACGAATCCGGACGGCACGCACTCGCTGGCCACGTCCAACGCGCAGGGCGCCAAGGTCTACGGCGCCGAGTCCGAGATCACCGCCAAGGTCACGCGGGACGACACGGTTCAACTCAGCCTGGCCTACACGCACACGCAGCTGGGCTATCTGCTCGCCGGCAGCAACGACTATGCGTTGCCGGCCTGCCCGGATCCCACGATCACGAGCTGCCTGAACGTCACCGGCCACCGCATGCCGCACTCGCCCACCGGCTCGATGCAGTTCCAGTACGAGCATGAATTCCGCTTCGCCGACGGCGGCAAGCTGGAGCCGCGCGTCAGCGTGCACTACGAGTCGGCCAGCTACCTGAGCGTGTTCAATCTCGGCGAGGGCGACACGCAGAAGGCCTACGCACGTACCGACCTCGGGTTGCGCTACGACGCCGCCAAGCAGTGGTATGTCGACGGCTACGTGCAGAACGTGAGCAACGGCCGCGTGAAGACGAACGCCTCGAATTCGTTCGGCGTGTGGCAGTCGCAGTACATGGCGCCGCGCACGTTCGGCGTGAACATGGGCTACTCCTTCTGATGGTCCGCGACGCTCTTCATTCGACGAGCGCCGCATCGTTTCCGGGTCCGTCCGCGCGCCGCGCGGACGGCACGCCACGGGCGCGGCACCGATGCCGCGCCACTTCGCGGATCACCATGCCTTCCATTCTCCGGGCGCTCGCGTTCGCGGCCGCCGCATTGGCCGCGGCCAGCGCCAGCGCCACGACGACGATCACCGTCGCCACCTTCCCCGATCTCGACCGCGCCGCCAAGGCCGCGCTCCCGCGCTGGCACCAGGCGCATCCGGACGTCGACGTGAAGATCGTCTCGCTGCAATACGCCGACCACCACACCGCGATGACCACCGCGCTCGCCACCGGCTCGGGCCTGCCCGACGTGATGGCGATCGACTTCAAGTTCATCGGCAAGTTCGCCGGCTCCGGTGGCTTCGAGGACCTGAACAAGCCGCCGTACGACGCCGGCACGCTGCGCAGCCAGTTCGTGGGCTACACCTTCGCGCAGGCCACCAACGCCGCGGGCGAGCTCGCCGCGCTGCCCGCCGACATCGGGCCCGGCACGCTGCTGTACCGCAGCGACCTCGTCGCCAAGGCCGGCCTCACCGAAGCCGATCTCACGAAGAGCTGGGAGTCGTTCATCGCCGCGGGCGTCAAGCTCAAGGCCGCGACGGGCGCGAGTCTGCTGGCCGACAGCGAGGACATCGTCGACATCGTCGTGCGCTCCAACCTGCCCGCCGGAGAAGGCATCTACTTCGATCGCCAGGGCAAGGTGCTGGTCGACGGCCCGCGCTTCGTGCGCGCATTCCAGCTCGGCCGCGCCGCGCACAAGGCCGGCATCGATGCCGGCACCACGATGTGGACCAACGAGTGGGTGGCGGGCTTTCGCGCCAACAAGATCGCCGGCCAGATGATGGGTGCCTGGCTCGCCGGCCACCTGAAGAACTGGCTCGCGCCCGACACCGCCGGCAAGTGGCGCTCCGCGCCGCTGCCCGCCGGCGCGTACGCGTCGTACGGCGGCTCGTTCTACGCGATCCCGAAGAAGGCCGCGCACAAGGCCGAGGCCTGGGCGTTCGTGCGCTTCATGACCGCGGACAAGCAGTCGCAGGTCGATTCCCTGCGCACGCTCGACACCTTTCCGGCTTTGCTCGCCGCGCAGCAGGATCCGGTCATCGACGAGCCGATGCCCTTTCTCGGCGGGCAGAAGGCGCGCGAGCTGTGGCGCGACATCGCGGCCAAGGTGCCGTCCATTCCCGTCGACAAGTACGACTCGATGGCCACCGACGTGATCCGCGCCGAATACCAGAACGTGATCACGCAAGGCAAGGACATCCCCACCGCGCTGGCCGACGCCAAGTCGCTGATCGCCCATCGCGCGCGCCGCTGACGGCTCATCGCGCCTGCCCATGAACAACATGCTCACCAGCGACGCCGCCACCGCGCCGCCCGCGCTCGTGCCCGCCGACGCGTCCCGCGCGCGCTGGCGCCGCCGCGCGCGCAAGCTCGCGCCCTACGCGTTCATCGCGCCGTTCTTCGTCCTGTTCGGCGTGTTCGGCCTGTTCCCGCTGCTGTTCTCGATCTGGCTGTCGCTGCACCAGTGGGACGCCGCGGCCGGACTCGCCGCGATGCACTGGGTCGGCCTGGAGAACTACAAGTACGCCGTCACCGACCCGTGGTTCGCCAAGTCGCTGCTCAACACGTTGTGGTTCGCGGTGGCCTCGGGCGTGCCGCAGCACCTGGTCGCGTTGCCACTGGCGTTCCTGATCCACACGACGCTGAAGCGCAGCCGCAACTTCGTCGTCGGCGCGTACTTCGTGCCTTACGTGACCTCGAGCGTGGCCATCGCGCTGATCTTCACGACGCTGTTCTCGAAGGATTTCGGCGTCATCAACGCGATGCTGCCCGGGCCGCCGATCGACTGGCTGGGCGATGCGTTCTGGGCCCGCATCACGATCGCCTTCGTGGTGTTCTGGCGCTACCTGGGCTGGAACGTGGTGCTGTACCTGTCGGCGCTGCAGGTGATCTCGGGCGACCTGTACGAGGCCGCGACGCTGGACGGCGCGTCGCGCTGGCAGCAGTTCCGCTACATCGCGCTGCCGCTGCTCAAGCCGATGATGTTCTTCGCGATCACGCTCACGCTGATCGGCAACCTGCAACTGTTCGAGGAGCCGTTCATCCTGATCCCGCCCGACTCGGGCGTGGCCACCAGCGTGATGACGACGGCGATGTTCATGTACCGCATGGCGTTCTCCGACGGCGACTTCGGCACCGCCTCGGCTGTCTCGTGGCTGCTGTTCTTCATCATCGCCGCGCTGACCTGGGGCAACAGCCGCCTGTTCGGCAAGGAAGGGGCGAGCGATGTCGCACGCTGACCGCCTCACGCCTTCGCGCGTGATGACACTTGCGCTCGTCGGTGCCGGCGTCGTGCTGCTGGCCGCGCCGTTCTGGTTCACGTTCGTGTTCGCCACGCACGACCGCGCGGACATCTTCGCCAACCCGCCGCCGCTGTGGTTCGGCACGCACTTCCTGGCCAACGTGGCGCTGCTGCTGGAGCGCCTGCCGTTCTGGCGCAACCTGGGCATGAGCCTGTACGTGGCCACGATGACGACGGCGCTGAACCTGGTGCTGTGCGCGCTGGCCGGCTATGCGTTCGCGGTGCACGAGTTCGCGGGCAAGAAGATCCTGTTCGCGCTGGTGGTCGGCTCGATGATGCTGCCCAGCTTCCTCAACATGATTCCCACCTTCATGGTGATGGACCTGCTGGGCTGGATCGACTCGCCGCGCGCGCTGTACGTGCCCGGCGCGGCCGGCGCGCTGGGCATCTTCCTGATGCGCCAGTACATCGGCAGCGCGATCCCGCGCGACCTGATCGACGCGGCGCGCATGGACGGCTGCGGCGAGCTGCGCACGTTCTGGAGTGTGGTGATGCCGCTGTGCGGCCCCGCGCTCGGCACGCTGGGCCTGATCACCTTCATCAACGCGTGGAACAACTTCGTCGGCCCGCTGGTGGTGATGCGCAGCGTCGAACACTACACGCTGCCGCTGGCGCTGCGCAGCATGCAGAGCCCCAACAACACCGAGTGGGGCGCGTTGATGGCCGGCAGCGCCATCGCGATGCTGCCGCTGCTCGTCGCCTTCGTCTTCTCCGCTCGTCGCCTGGTTGCCGGCCTGACCGCCGGCGCCGTGCGCGGATAACTTCTCCAAGACCCCGTTCCCATGAGCTCCTCCGCATTCGCCTTTCCCACCTTGCCGCCCGGCTTCCGGCTGGGCGCCGCCACCAGCGCGGCGCAGATCGAAGGCAGCACGCCCGGTGACGGCAAGGGCCCGTCGATCTGGGACGCGTTCTGCGCGACGCCCGGCAAGATCAAGGACGGTTCCCACATCGACATCGCCTGCGACCACATCCATCGCATGCCGCAGGACGTCGAGCGCATGCAATGGCTGGGCCTGGACGCCTACCGCTTCTCGTTCGCCTGGCCGCGCGTGCAGCCGAGCGGGCAGGGCGCCTGGAACGAGACGGGCTTCGCGTTCTACGACCGGCTGATCGACACCTTGCTGGCGGCCGGCATCGAGCCGCACGCCACGCTGCACCACTGGGACCTGCCGCAGGCCTTGCAGGAGTCCGTCGGCGGCTGGCAGTCGCGCGACACCGCGCATCACTTCGCCGATTACGCCGCCGAGATCGCGCGCCGCTTCGGCGATCGGCTGGCCGCGATCTCGACGCTCAACGAGCCGTGGTGCGTCGCGACGCTGGGCTACGAGCGGGGCCAGTTCGCGCCGGGGCTGAAGAGCCGCGCCGCGGCGATGCAGGTGTCGCACCACCTGCTGCTGGGCCACGGCCTCGCGCTGCAGGCGATGCGCGCGGTGGCGCGCGACAACGCCGGCGGCAGGAACCCGCAGCTCGGGATCGTGCTCAACCACACGCCCGCGTTCGCCGCGGAGAAGACGCCGTCCGACCTGCAGGCCGCCCGCATCGCCGACGGCCTGGACGTGCGCTGGTACATGGATCCGCTGTTCCGCGGCGCCTACCCGGCCGATGCGGTCGAACACCTGGGCGCCGACGCACCGGTGATCCAGGCCGGCGACATGGCCATCATTCGCCAGCCGCTCGACTTCCTGGGCATCAATCTCTACACGCGCCACTGGATCAGCACGCGTGCGCCGGCGATCCCCGCGCCTGCGCCCTACGGCGTCAACGACATGGGCTGGGAGATCGTGCCCGAAGTGCTGACGCAGCACCTGGTGCGCCTGACGCGCGACTACATGCCGCCGCCGATCCTGATCACCGAGAACGGCATGGCCAACGCCGACGTGGTGGTCGATGGCGTGGTCGACGACCAGCCCCGCGTGGCCTACCTGCAGGGCCACCTGGCGGCGGTCGCGAAGGCGATCGAACTCGGTGCCGACGTGCGTGGCTATTTCTACTGGAGCCTGCTCGACAACTTCGAATGGGATTCGGGCTACGCCAAGCGCTTCGGCCTGTTCCGCGTCGACTACGACACGCAGCAGCGCACGCCCAAGGCCAGCGCGCACTGGTACCGCGATTTCATTGCGCAGCACAAGGGGTCGCGCTGATGGCCGAACTTCAACTGCATGGCCTGCGCCGCACCTACGCCAACGGCGTGACCGCGGTCGACGGCATCGACCTGACCGTGGCCGAAGGCGAGTTCATGGTGCTGGTCGGGCCGTCGGGCTGCGGCAAGTCGACCACGCTGCGCATGATCGCGGGGCTGGAGGAGATGAGCGCGGGCCGCATGCTGATCGGCGGCGTCGACGTCACCGACACGCCGCCGGCCGAACGCGGCGTGGCCATGGTGTTCCAGAGCTACGCGCTGTATCCGCACATGACGGTGGCCGAGAACATGGGCTTCGCGCTGAAGATCGCCGGCCGCTCGCGGAGCGACGTCGCTGCCGCAGTCCGCCGCGCGGCCGAATCGCTGCAGCTCGAGTCCCTGCTGGATCGCAAGCCACGCGCGCTGTCGGGCGGCCAGCGCCAGCGCGTGGCGATCGGCCGCGCGATCGTGCGCGAGCCCAAGGTGTTCCTGTTCGACGAGCCGCTGTCCAATCTCGACGCCTCGCTGCGCACGCAGATGCGCCTGGAGATGGCGCGCCTGCACGAGCGCCTGGGCGCGACCATCGTCTACGTCACGCACGACCAGGTCGAGGCGATGACGCTGGGCGACCGCATCGCCGTCTTCAATGCCGGCCGCATCGAGCAGGTGGGGTCGCCGACAGCCGTCTACAGGCAGCCGGTGAACCGGTTCGTGGCCGGCTTTCTCGGCTCGCCGCAGATGAACTTCCTGCCGGCAGTGGCCGAGCGCGACGCCGCCGGCCTGGCCTTGCAGGTGCCGGGCGCAGGACGACTGGCGCTGCCGGCCGGGTGCACGACGCCGCTGGCGAGCGTGCACTCGCTGGGCGTGCGTCCCGAGCACTGGCAGATCAGCGCGGACGCCGGCGCGGAAGGCCTGCGGGCGCTGGTCGAGCGCGTGGAGTGGCTCGGCGACGTGACGCTGGTGCATTGCCGGCTCGCCGGCCGCGACGCGGCCAATGCCGGGCTGGACACCATCAGCGTGAAGACGGCCCTGTCGGACGGCGAAGCGCTGCCGCATGGCACGCCGGTGCGGCTGCAGGTGCAACCGCGCGACCTGATGCTGTTCGATGCGCAAGGGCGTGCGCTGGCGGCCTGACAACGCGATACCTGCATACGCACAGTGCGCATGCAGGTTCTCCGGGCCTTACTTCTTGGTCTTGAGCGCGCTGAACGCCAGCGCCATCGCGGTGGGCGTGGCGGGCGAGGACACGACGTTCGGACGCGGCGAACGCGAGTCGTCCGGGCGCGGGCCACGGCGATCGTCGTCGCGGCGCGGACCGCGCGGGGCGTCGGAACGCGGGCCGTTGTTCGGACCCCGCGGGCCATCCGCACGCGGACCCCGATTGCCGTCCGGTCGCGGACCTTGCGGTCGATCAGTGCGCGGCGCATCGCTACGCGGGCCCTGCGGGCGGTCAGTGCGCGGTGCGTCGGTGCGCGCGCCTTGCGGGCGGTCGGTACGCGGCGCATCGGTGCGCGGTCCGCGCGGAGCGTCCGTACGCGGACCCCGCGGTGCATCCGAGCGCGGCGGCCGCGGCGCACGCGGCGCATCGGCTTGCGGCGCAGCGCCGTCGGCGGCCGCCTGCGCGCTCGCGTCGCGCGGCGGACGTGCGTTGCGTTGACCTTCGGGACGCGGGCCGCGGTTCTGCGGCGGGCCGCGGCGATCGCGGTTGAACGCGGGGGCCGGCGGCGGCTCGAGCGCTTCCTTGCGGGCGCGCGCGATCAGCGGTTCGAGTTCGGCTTCGGGCACGCCCTTGGCGGCGGCGAATTCGGCGGCCGGCAGCGTGTTGGCCTCGAACTCCTGGAGCAGCGTGGCGCGATTGGCGCGTTGCTCGTTCTCCAGCGCGATACGGGCCTGGGTGTTGGTGCGGCGGCGCGCCAGTTCCTCGTTGGCGGCGACGCGGTGCTCGTCGCTCAGTTCGTCGCCGGGGTTGCCGTCGAGGTCGAAGCGGTGCGTGGCCTTGACGAGCGCGTTCAGGTAGCCGTGGCTGCCCGTGTAGCGACGCAGGAACGCCGACAGCTGCGGCTTGGTGAACAGACCGGGCGAACGGGCCTGGATGTCGGCCTGGATGCGCAGCTTCAGCGGCTTGGGAGGATTGGAGAACAGGGCCGGATACAACTTCTTGAGTTGCGGGCCGCAGTCCTCTTGCGCGGTGCGCGCGGGTTGGCCTTCCGGCTTCGCGGCCGCGGCGTCGTCGTCTGCAGGCAGCGGCTCCGCAGCAGTGGCAGCGACAGGCGCCGACTCGGTCGCGGCGTCGGCTGCGGGCAGCGACACGGGCACGGAATCGTCGCCTTCGGGCGGCGTGGAGGACGAGGGAAGCGAGGACATGCGGCAGCGGAACCAAAAAGCGGTGAAGGGGCGTATTGTCGCAATGATTGGCCTCGCGTGCCATGGCGCGTGGTTCCGGCGTCATCATTTGTCGGAAACGTGGTGTGTTGTCGAGTTGCGCGGGCGCAGGCGCGCTCGCGTTCGCCCCTGCGACGCATGGGGCATGCGGGCCCCCCTATCCTCGCGTTTCCACCACGAGGAGACATCATGAGAATCGGTTCGACCTGCCTGATGCTGGCCGCCGCGCTGGCGGGCTCGCCGGCGTTCGGCCAGGCGGTTCCGCAGATCGCCTTCGACTCCGTGCCTGATGCGATCAAGCTGCCCAAGGACATGTCTCTCGGCGAGGCCTCCGGCGTCGCCGTCAACTCCCAGGGCCACATCTTCGTCTTTTCGCGCGGCAACACGCGCGGGCCGGCGTACGCCGCGGCCGCGGCGCAACTGCTCGAGTTCGACGCCGGCGGCAACTTCGTGCGCGAGATCGGCAAGAACCTGTACGGCTGGTCGTTCGCGCATGCGGTGCGCATCGATCGCGCGGACAACATCTGGGTCACCGACAAGGGCTCGGACCTGGTCATCAAGTTCACGCCTGACGGCAAGGTGGCGATGGTCATCGGCCGCAAGCAGGAAGCCTCCGACGAAGACACCGGACCGGTGAAGCACCCGAACCCGCCGGCGCCGGCCGAGGACGGCCGCTTCCGCCAGGTCACCGACGTCGCGTGGGATCACGCGGGCAACATATTCGTCAGCGACGGCTACATCAACTCGCGCGTGGCCAAGATCGACAAGGACGGCAACTGGCTGACGTCCTGGGGCAACCGCGGGACCAAGCCGGGCGAGTTCAACACGCCGCACAGCATCGCGGCCGACGCGCAGGACAACATCTACGTGGCCGATCGCTTCAATCGCCGCATCCAGGTGTTCGACAACGACGGCCACTTCCTGCGCGCGATGACCATCGACGTGCCGTTCGACCGCGCCACGAGGCCGGTGATCGGCAACCCGCTCGACCCGGACGCGACCTCGGGCACGTTCTCGCCCGGCGCGCCCTGGGCGATCTGCATCACGCCGCCGCCGCACCAGGTGCTCTACGCGGCGGACGCCTATCCGGGGCGAATCTACAAGATGACGCTGGACGGCAAGGTGCTGGGCACGATCGGTGGCCCCGGGCGGCAGCTGAAGCAGTTCGGCTGGGTGCACGAGATCGCGTGTCCGGACGAGAACACGCTGTTCGTGGCGGAGCTGTTGAACTGGCGGGTGCAGAAGCTGCTGCTCCACCCCTGATGCAGGGGAAGCTACTTCGACGCGGTATCGGCTCCGGCCTCGGCCTGTGTCGCGAGGCGCCGTGCGACGGCCTGCACCGAAGGCTCCGATCGCTCGATGAAATGCGCGTGCATGTCCTCGCGGATCTGTTCGGCCGTCGCACTCATCTTGAGGCCCACCGGCGACGTCCAGAACGCGGTGATCTCGGCCAGTTCGTCGGCATCGAAGTGCCGCGCCATCACGTCGCCTGCGCCGGGCCTGCGGCTTTCGACGAGGATCGTCGGTGCGAGCGTGCTCACCTTGCGGCCGGTGGGTGAATCGAAGAAGGCGGAGATCTGGCGGATCTCCGCCGTCTCGAAATACTTCGCGTAGATCTCGTAGGCGGTGTAAGCCGCGAATTCGTCGGCATCGAAATGCTGCAGCGCCTCTTCGAGATCGCGTCGACCCTGGGCGAGCAGCGCCGGCACGCGTGCATGGGCCGCGTCGGCCTGCGCGCGATCGGCGAACTTGTCCGCATCGAGGTCCGCGTGGGTGGCGTCCTCGAGTCTCGGCAGCGAGTCGTGCGCGATCTTGGGCGCCATCTGCGGCCAGGCGTCGGCCAGGCGATAGGCGACGATGAACTCTTCGAGCGCCTGCTTCCTGTCGTCGGACAGCGGTGGCGCCGCATGCGCAAATGCAGCGACCGCTCCCAGCGTGCAAAGCAGGGCGCGCAGCGTGAATCGGAGGGTAGCCATCATCGTGTGCAGGGGGAGTGGCGGAGCGGTCCATTGTCGCGCCGAGTGCAAAAGCCTGCGCCACAATGGGCTGCATGGAGACCCCCCGCCTCGCCATGCGTCTGCCTGCGCACGTGCTCAACGGCCTGGCCGTGGCGCTGGGCATCGCCCTCATCCAGATCACGCTCGTGCTGACCGCCGGCAAGCTGGCCGCGCTGGCGGCGGCCACCGGCGCGATCTGCGCCAGCCTGGCCGACCTGCCGATCGCGCCCGCACGCACGTGGCGCCGCGTGGGCATGGGCGCGCTGCTGGGCTGGGCCAGCGCGCTGCTGGTAAGCCTGCTGCGCGCGTCCGGTGTCACGATGGGCTTCACCATCATCGCCCTGTCGTTCAGCTCGACCATGGCGCTGGCCTGGGGCCTGCGCGCCGGGCAGCTCGCGTTCATCCCGATCCTGGCATTGATCTTCACGCTCGCCGCGCCGCCTCCCTCCAGCGCCATGGTGCTGCTGATCCACTCGGGCTGGTCGGCCGTCGGCTGCCTGGCGTATTTCGGCTGGGCGGTGCTCAGCTCGCACGTGCTGCAGCCGCGCTACCGCACGCTGGCGCTGGCGTCGGCCTTGGAGGCGCTGGCAGCGCTGCTGCGCTCGCGCGCGGTCCTGTTGTCGCGCGCCGAAGCGGGCGGGGGCACGCCGCCGCTGCAGGACTGGATCCGCAGCCAGGTCGCGCTCGACGAGCGCCTGCAGGCCGCACGCGACCTGCTGTTTCCCGCAGCCGGCCAGCCCCACACCGGGCCGGCGATCGCCGTGCTGTTGCAGGCCGTGGAGATGCGCGACACGCTGCTCGCCGGCGAACTCGACATCGAATTGCTGGGCCACGACGGCCCCGCCAGCCAGTTGCGCGAGCGCCTGCGCATGCACGGCATGCGCGTGGCCGACGCCGTCGACGCGATGGCGACCGCGCTGCGCGACTTCGGCATGCAGGTGCCGGCTGCGGCCGCATCGCCGCTGGACGAGACGGACATCGAGACCGGCGAGGCGATCCCGCCGCACCCGTCGGACGCCGCCGTCGCGCCCAAGGCCGCCGCAGCGGCGTCGATCGCGGCGTCGGCAGCGTCCGCGTCGGCGATGGCGCCGTCGGCCGCGGTGGACGAACAGCTGGCGGCTTCGGACGCCGCGGTGGTGGGCGAGGCGGCGGCGCAGGCCGTGTCACAGGTTTCCCCCGACGTGGGCCCGGCCGCCGACCCCGCGAGCGTCGCGCGCAACGCGGCCGCGGCCGCCCGCGCGCAGACCCCCGCCCGGGTGCCTTTGTTCGCCACCAGCGATCCGCGCTATCCGCTGGCCGTGGCGTTCTACAGCCGCGCGCGCCAGATGGTGGCGGTGCTGGCGCGCATGCAGGCCGCGCTCCGCGGCGAGGTCACGCCGCTGCCGCTGGCGCCCGACGAGCTGCAGGTGTTCATCTCGCCGGAGGGCTGGCCGCTGGCCGCGCTGCGCGCGCAGCTCACCACGCGTTCGCCGATCTTTCGCCACGCGGTGCGCCTCAGTCTTGCGCTCGGCAGCGCCTGGTTCATCGGCCTGGCGCTGCCCTGGGCCTCGCATCCGCACTGGCTGGTGCTGAGCGTGGCGGTGGTGTTGCGCGGCAACCTGGAGCAGACGCTGTCGCGCCGCAACGACCGGGTTCTGGGCACGATGATCGGCTGCCTGCTGGTGCTGGTGCTGGCCCAGTTCGGGGCGCCATGGCTGGCCACGCTGGCCTTCCTGATCGCCGTGGGCATCGCCCATTCGTTCACCACCGCACGCTACCTCGTCACGGCTGCCGCGGCCAGCGTGATGGCGTTGATGCAGGCCCACATGGCAGCGCCGGACGCCGCCAGCTTCGGCGTCTTCGAACGCATCGCGGACACCGTCATGGGTGCCGCCCTTGCGTGGGGCTTCAGCTACCTGTGGCCGTGGTGGGAGCGGAGCGGCGTCGAGAAACTCAACGAGCGCGTGCTCAAGAGCCTGCGCGCGCTCACCACCGAGGTGATGCGCCTGCCCGACCCGGCGCAGCCGGACCTGAAGCTGCGACTGGCGCGGCGCGAGGTCTACGAGGCGGTGGGCGCGATCGCATCGGCGGCGCAGCGCACCGGCGCCGAGCCGGAGCGCGTGCAGGTGCCGATGTATGCGCTCGCCGAGATGCTCACGCGCTGCCACGTGCTGATGGCGCAGCTGGTGGCGGTGCGGCTGCTGCTGGCGCGCCGTGGCGCGCAGCTGGAGGGCACGGTGGCGCGCAAGGCGCTGACCGACGCCTGCGTGGCGCTGAACCACGCGCTCGACAACCCGACCGTCGGCACCTCGCCGCAACGCGGCGCCCCGGGCGCGGCGGGTGCGCCGGTGGTGGTCAGCGGCACGGTACCCAGCGAGGACGTGGACCACACGGCGGTGCCGGCGGCGCTGCCGGACAGCGCGGTGTTGCCGTGGTTGCGGCGGCGGCTGCAACTGGCCACGCGCGCGGCGCGGCGCGTGGGCCTGGCAGCGCAGGCGTTGAACGCCGCGGCGCGCTGAACTTCGCTGGGTATCAGTTCCTGCTCATGCCGCGGCCCTGAACGAACGTGTCAGATTGACGTCTTGACTTCGAAATCCTGGCGGATGGTGCTCGCAGTCTTCTCGAACAACCCCAGAACGACTTCGTGGAAAGCCTCTTCATGAGCGGCGTCGTGGCGAGCATCATCCTCGTCCCAGAACGGAAATTTGAGTGAGGCAACCATCATCTGCACGCGCGCGACATTGACGATGACCTGGGCCTCCTCGACCGATTCAAGCACCAGCTCGTCATCGGCGCCACGCTCGAGGATCTCTGTCGCCAGAACATAGTTGCCTTCACCAGCGATCTTGCGCAGTTCAGCCTTCACCGACTCAGGAAACGACAGATGCTTGCTCATATCTTCACTCCGGTGTTCGTCATCATGGCCTCGACCTCCTTGAGCTTGGCAATGAGGTCTTCCATGCTCATTCTCTTACCGACATTCAGCAGCGGATGATCGATCGTCTTGTAGTTGATGACCAGGCCTTCAGGCAATTTGCTGTCGCGTGGTAACAGCCATACTCGGCCCGGTATTGGAATATCCCGCAAGCGCTGGAGCGAACTGGAGAACGACAGCCCTTTCGTGATGTCTGGCAGCACGTAGTGCTTGCCCTCGGACTTGACATATTCGATCTTGAAGTCGGCTGGCCGAACGGTCTCTGCATCGCTGTCGGATTTGTATATCTTGGCTGACGACACGTTGCCGCCGCCGCGCAGAAGGCCGCCATCCTTTGCGATCTGTTCCGTGTATAGCTGCCAGATGTTGGCGCGTTCGATTTGGATGAACATTCCGACACTCACTGATGTCGCCGTGCCCCCGGGACGGGGCAGGCTGGGCATGTGATTGTCGATAGCGGAACGAATCTCCCGGCGCGCCAAACAGGGGGTTGACGGGTCGAAATCCCTTATTAACGATTGCGCTTGGCAGCCCGCGCCGCGCGCTCCGCCACCTTGGCCGCCTCGGCGGCGCGGAGCTTGTCCTTCTTGCTCGGGCGCTTGCCCTTGACGCCGCCCTTGTTGTTCGGCGACTCGGCGGCGCCCTTCGGCGGGGCCACTTCCTTGGGCTCGAAGCCGGGGATCTTCTCGCGCGGGACGCGCATCGCCTGGCGACCCTCGATCAGGCGGAAGTGCGCCTCGGTGGCGGGGGTGACGAAGCTCACCGCGAGGCCCGGCTCGCCGGCGCGGCCGGTGCGGCCGATGCGGTGCACGTGGTCGTCAGCGGAACGCGGCAGGTCGTAGTTGACGACCACCGGCAGCTGCACGATGTCGATGCCGCGCGCGGCCAGGTCGGTGGCCACCAGGACCTGCAGGCGGGAGGCCTTGAAGTCGTCGAGCAGTTGCGTGC
>Ga0302314_10008250_pt1 | contig 18584 bp, 17 predicted proteins | sample III_Palsa_N2_3_FD_200533 | JGI IMG/M metagenome (GOLD analysis project Ga0302314, IMG submission 200533) | Peat permafrost microbial communities from Stordalen Mire near Abisko, Sweden - III_Palsa_N2_3 | ecosystem: Environmental > Terrestrial > Soil > Palsa > Peat permafrost | place: Sweden...
GTACTCAACGACGAGGAGGCCGCGCTGCTCGCCACCGCGCTGACGGTGACGGCCGGCAGCATCGGTAATGATGCCGCCGCTGCCGCGGATGACGAGGCCGACTGAACGGCGCGGGCGGCTACTGGGCGTCGAAGCGGCCGCCGCTGATGCCACGGCTCGCCGGTCCCAGCAGCGCAATGTACGGCCGGGTGATGCTCTCGGGTAGCGGCAGTGCCTCCGCCTCCTCCGCCGGATAAGCCTGGCGGCGCATCTTGGTGCGGGTCGCGCCCGGGTTCAGTGAGTTGACGCGCAGCGAAGTGATGCCTTCAACCTCCGCCGAGAGCACCTCGTTCAGGCCCTCCACTGCGAATTTGGATACGGCGTAGGCGCCCCAGTAGGCGCGACCGACCCGGCCGACGCCACTCGAGGTGAAGAGGATCGAGCCGTCCGCCGAGCGTTTCAGCAGCGGCAGCAGGATCTGGGTCAGCACGAACGCGGCGGTCACATTCACCTGCATCACCCGGCACCAGGTGGGCACATCGTAGTGTTCGATCGGTGCGAGCTGCCCCAGCAGTCCGGCGTTGTGCAGCAGACCATCGAGCTTCTGGTAGCCCTCATCGATGGCGGCGAACAGGGCGTCGTAGTCCCGCGCCAGTGCGTTCTCGAGGTCGAACTCGATGATTGCCGCGCGCTCCGCGCCGCACTCGCCGGTGATCCGGGCATGCACTTCATTGAGGTTGCGGACGTTGCGGCCCAGCAGCAGTACGGTCGCGCCATGCTGTGCGCAGCTGATCGCGACGGCGCGGCCGATGCCCTGGCTCGCGCCCGTCACCAGGATGACGCGGCCCTTCAGGTCATGCGGACCGACCGGGGCAACGCGCGGATCAAAATTCAAGGACTCGCTCATGGGCGCTCCGAAGTTTTCAGCGAAGAGTTCAAGGGTATCGCGCTCTGCCGGCGCATTGCCCGCCGCGCCGTGCGCCAGGCGCGCAGGGCGTCCCCGACGCCCTGCCAGCGGTTGCGCTGCCAGCTGCGCGGCAGCGCGGCTTCGGCGCGCCGCGAATGCTGCTGCATCAGGGCGCACCAGACCAGCAGGCCGCGCAGCGCAACACGGTGATGCGGGGCGCGCAACAGTGCGCAGCTCGTGGTCAGTGTGCCGCGCAGTTCCCGGTGTCGCGCCCGCAGCCGCTCGCACAGCGCCGCGGGCCATGGGGTCAGCGCCAGGCTCTCGGGCGCCACGTCGAGCCGTGCCAGTTCCTCCAACGGAATCCGCAGGCGCCCCAGCCGCGCCGAGCGCTCGAGCGAGATCAGCATCTCGAGTTCGCACACGGCCTCCCCGGCGCCAGCGGCGAACTGTTCGGCGGTCTGTGCCTGCACTTCCGGTGCGCCGCAGACGACGGCGAGCCGCATCACGGCCTGCGCCCAGCGCCCGCAGTAGCCGCTGAGTTCCTCGCGCGTATCGAAGGTTGCGCTCGCCAGATCCCAGGTGGCGATATCGACCAGCCCGGTGATGTCGGGGCCTGCGGCGCTACCGGCGGCGGCCGCGGGCTGCTGCGCGAGCAACGCGCGCGTCAGCGGATGCAGGGCGTGCCCGGTGCGCAGCCGCTGTGCTTCCTCGGCCCACCACGTCATGCGCACATGCGCCACGGAGTGCTCCAGCCCCGGCTGCAGCGCCGTGTTGATTTCCGTTTCGATGCCGAACAGCGGGGCGAGCACCGCCTGCATCCGGGCACTGCTGTACAGCCACGCGAAATAGCGGGCGGTTCCCGCGGGTATCTGCGTCACGATCCGTCCTTGAGCTCACGTGCGACCGCATCGATGGGCGGGGGCGCCTCGAGCGGTTCCTCGGCGGTGGCACCGAGTTCGCGCAGCCGTCGTGCCTGCGGTACGACCTGGCGTTGCAGGGAGCCGGCGGCCTGATTGAAGGCTTCGACAGCGCCTCCCAGGCGCTGGCCGACCCTTGCCAGGTGCGCCAGGAACAGGCTCAGGCGCGAATGCAGTTCGCCGCCGAGTTCCTGCACCTGCCGCGCGTTGAGCGTGATCTGATTCTGCCGCCAGCAGTAGGCGACGCATTTGAGTACGGCCATCAGTGTCGACGGCGTCGCCAGCACCACGCTCGCTGCCAGCGCCTCTTCGATCAACTGGGGCTGCACCGCGAGTGCCGCCGCCAGGAACTGATCACCCGGGATGAAGAGGATCACGAACTCCGGCGCACGCGGGAACTGTGCCCAGTAGGCCTTCGCCGCGAGCTCGCGCACCCGGGCGCCGACCTGCTGCGCGTGCCGCTGCAGCTGCTGGCGGCGGGTCGCCTCATCCTGCGCCTCGAGCGCCGCCAGATAGGCATCGAGCGGGGTCTTGGCATCGATCACCAGTTCGCGCCCTTCGGGCAGATGCACGATGAGATCCGGACGCGACGCGCCCTGGCTGCCGGTGCCACCGGCCTGGAGCTGTTCGGTGAAGTCGCACTGCGCCACCATGCCGGCGAGCTCAACCACACGGCGCAAGGTGAGTTCGCCCCAGCGGCCGCGCACTTCGGGTCGGCGCAGCGCCGTCACCAGGTTGCGGGTCTCGCGTTCCAGTCCCGACTGAGCGCGCACCAGTTGTTCGATCTGGCCGCGCAGGGCGGCCTCGGTATCGCGGCGTTCATTGTCCAGCTGCCGTGCCTGATCGCGCGTCGCTGCGAGTGCCGCCTCGAGCGGCGTCACCAGGTCCGACAGCCGCTCCTCGCGCCGGCGGCCCGCGAACAGCTGGGCCGCCAGGTAGCCCAACGCGACCCCGACCAGCAATGCTGCAGCGGTCAGGATCAATTCGCGAAAGCCTCGCGGGTGAGGTGTGCGAGATAGTTGACGCTCGGGTCGCGGCCGAGGCTGGCCCGCAGGGTGAAGGGATCGAAATCGAGGCCGCTGATGTCGTTGAGCGTCAGGCCGGAGGTCCGCGCCCATTGCGCGAGTTCCGAGGGGCGCACCAGCCGCTCGTATTCATGCGTGCCGCGCGGCACCAGCCGGAACAGATGCTCGGCGGCGACGATTGCCTGCACGAACGCCTTCGGCGTGCGGTTCAGAGTCGAGATGAAGACCGCGCCGCCCGGTCGCACCAGGGTTGCGATCGCGGCGATGATGCCGGCCGGTTCGGGCACGTGCTCGATCATCTCCATGCAGGTCACGACATCGAATGATGACGGCGCCGATGCCGCCAGCGTCTCCGCCGCGAGCAGCCGGTAATCGATGCTGATGCCGCGCTCGGCCGCGTGCAGACGCGCGGTTTCGAGCATGGTCGGAGCAAGATCGATACCCGTCACCTCGGCCCCGAGGTCGAGCAGGGACTCGCACAACAGGCCGCCGCCGCAGCCGACGTCCAGCACGCGCGCGCCTTTGATCCGACAACGGGCCGCAACGTATGCGCTCCGTACCGGATTGATCAGATGCAGGGGCCGGAACTCGCCGGCGGGGTCCCAGAATCGGTGACCGATGGCATCAAATTTGCCGATTTCCACGCCGTCCGCGTTCATGGTCGCAAGCTCATGGCCAAATGGGCCCCGATAGGTGACAGCGACCACATTATGCTAAAATTCCCGTTTTGTGCAGGCCCAGAAGCCCTCGGACTAAATGACAGAATTCGCCCGCGAAATAGTGCCGGTCAATCTCGAAGATGAGATGCGGCAGTCGTATCTTGACTATGCCATGAGCGTCATCGTGGGTCGCGCGCTGCCTGATGTGCGCGACGGCCTCAAGCCCGTGCATCGGCGCGTGCTGTATGCGATGCGCGTGCTGGGCAACGACTACAACAAACCCTACAAGAAGTCCGCGCGCATCGTCGGCGACGTCATCGGCAAGTACCATCCGCACGGCGACAGCGCCGTGTACGACACCATGGTGCGCATGGCCCAGCCGTTCTCGATGCGCTACATGCTCATCGATGGCCAGGGCAACTTCGGTTCGGTGGACGGCGATGCGCCGGCGGCGATGCGCTACACCGAGGTGCGCATGTCGCGCATCGCGCACGAGCTGCTCGCTGACATCGACAAGGAAACGGTCGATTTCACGCCGAACTACGATGAGTCCGAGACCGAGCCGGCGGTGCTGCCGACCCGCGTGCCGAACCTGCTGATCAACGGGCAGACCGGCATCGCGGTGGGCATGGCGACCAACATTCCGCCGCACAACTTCACCGAAGTCGTCAATGCGCTGCTGGCTTTGCTCGAGGATCCGCAGCTGACCCTGGCCGGGTTGATGCAGCACATCCCGGGTCCGGATTTCCCCACCGCCGGCATCATCAATGGCGCCCAGGAAATCGCCACCGCCTATCGCACCGGTCGCGGCCGCCTGTCGATTCGCGCCCGTACCAACATCGAGGACATCGACGGCAAGGGCCGCCAGGCCATCATCGTCACCGAACTGCCCTACCAGGTGAACAAGGCGCGCCTGCTCGAGCGCATTGCCGACCTGGTGCGCGCCAAGGAAATCGACGGCATCTCCGAGCTGCGCGATGAGTCCGACAAGGACGGCATGCGCGTGGTTATCGAGTTGAAGCGCGGCGAAGTCGCCGAGATCGTGCTCAACAATCTCTACGCCCAGACGCCGATGGAGACGGTTTTCGGCATCAACATGGTGGCGCTGCAGGACGGTCAGCCAAAGCTGCTGTCCCTGAAGGAGATGCTCGACGCCTTCATCCGCCATCGGCGCGAAGTCGTCACGCGACGCACAATTTTCGATCTGGCGAAGGCGCGCGATCGGGCCCACGTGCTCGAGGGCCTCGCGGTTGCGCTGGCCAATATCGATGATGTGATCGCACTGATCCGGGCCGCGGCCTCGCCGGCAGAAGCCAAGGCCGGGCTGTTGGCGCGACCCTGGCTGGGCGGCGTGGTGCCGGAGCTGCTGCTGCGTGCGGGATCACTGTCGACGCGTCCCGCCGACCTCGCCCCGGAGCTGGGCATGTCGACTGCCGGTTACCGGCTCTCCGAGCTACAGGCGCAGGCCATCCTCGACATGCGCCTGCATCGCCTCACGGGGCTCGAGCAGGACAAGATCATCGAGGAGTACAAGGAGCTGCTCCTGGCGATCCAGAAGCTCACGGACATCCTGACCCGGCCCGAGCGCCTGACCGAAGTGGTGCGCGACGAACTCATCGAGATGCGCGAGGCATATGGCGATGAGCGGCGCACCGAAATCAATCGCGATCACCTGGATCTGACCACCGAGGATCTGATCGAGCCTCAGGACGTGGTGGTCACCCTTTCCCATGCCGGCTATGCAAAATCGCAGCCGGTGACCGAATACCAGACCCAGCGCCGCGGCGGACGCGGTCGCGCGGCCACCTCGGTAAAAGACGAAGACTTTGTGGAGAAACTATTCGTGGCGAACACTCATGACACGGTCCTGTGCTTCTCCAATCGCGGCAAGGTTTACTGGCTGAAAGTCTACAAGCTGCCGCAGGCGGGACACAACGCGCGCGGCAAGCCGATGGTAAACCTGCTGCCGCTGGAGGAAGGCGAAAAGATCAATGCGGTGCTGCCGGTGCAGCAGTACGACGAGCAGCATTTCGTGTTCATGGCGACCAGCCAGGGCACCGTCAAGAAGACCCCGCTCACCGCGTTCTCGCGGCCGCGCACCAGCGGCATCATCGCCGTCGATCTGCGCGACAACGACCGGCTGGTCGGCGTGGCCCTGACCGACGGCCAGCGCGAGGTCATCCTCTGCACCAGTGGCGGCAAGGCCATCCGCTTCCATGAGGAAGAGGTGCGTGCCATGGGTCGTGATGCGGCCGGTGTCCGCGGCGTGAAGCTCGATGAAGGGCAGGAGTTGATCGCGCTGATCGTCTGCGGCGAAGGCAATGTGCTGACGGCTTCGGAAAACGGCTACGGCAAGCTCACGCCGCTGGATGACTTCCCGAAGCATGGCCGCGGCGGGCAGGGCGTGATTGCGCTGCAGACCTCGGATCGCAACGGCGCGCTGGTGGCGGCCCTGCAGGTGACCGCGGGCCAGGAGATCATGCTGATCAGTTCCACCGGCACGCTGGTGCGTACGCCGGTGGATGAGATATCGGTGCTGGGACGCAATACCCAGGGCGTGCGTCTGATCCGCCTGGCCGATGGCGAACGGCTCACGGGCATCGAGCGCATCGAGAGCCTGGAGGCGGAAGGCGAGGCGGAGTCTGCCGAACCGGAGCCGGTGCCGCCCGCCACGCCGTAGAGGGAATCGATGATGCGCGTATTCAATTTTGCCGCCGGGCCGGCAACGCTGCCCCTGGAAGTTCTCGAACAGGCCCAGGCCGAATTCACCGACTGGCGCGGCAGCGGCATGTCGGTGCTGGAAGTCTCGCACCGTGGCAAGGCCTTCCAGGGCGTCGCCGCCGAACTCGAGGCCTCGTTGCGCGAGCTGCTGGGTATCCCGGGCGGCTACCAGGTGATCTTCCTGCAGGGCGGCGCATCGGCGCAGTTCGATGCCATTCCCATGAACCTCGCCGCCGCGGAGTCGACGGTCGATTACGTCAACACCGGCGCCTGGTCGAAGAAGGCGATCGGTGAGGCGAAGCGTTATTGCAAGGTCAATGTCGCCGCCGACGAGGCCGCATCCGGCTACAACACGGTGCCGCAGCCAGGCGCTCTCAAACTGACTCCCGGCGCCGCCTATGTGCACTACACGGCCAACGAGACCATCGGTGGCGTCGAATTCGGCTATGTCCCGGAAGTCGCTGATGCGCCGCTGGTGGCGGACTTCTCCTCGACCTTCCTGTCGCGGCCGATCGATGTGCAGCGGTTCGGACTCATCTATGCCGGTGCGCAGAAGAACGTCGGGCCGGCCGGGCTGTGCATCGTGATCGTGCGCGAGGAGCTGCTCGGCAAGGCCCGTCCGGGTACACCGCAGGTGTTCGACTACAAGGCGATGGCCACTGACGGCTCGATGCTGAACACGCCCCCGACCTTCTCCTGGTATCTGTCGGGCCTGGTGTTGAAGTGGCTGCTCGGCAAGGGCGGCCTCAAAGCGATGGAAGAGCAGAACCGCGCCAAGGCCGCGGCGCTCTACAGCGCCATCGATACTTCCGGTTTCTATCGCAACCCGGTGGCGAAGGATTGCCGCTCGTGGATGAACGTGCCCTTCACGCTGGCGCGGCCGGAACTCGACCAGAGCTTCCTGGCGCAGGCGCAGGCCGCGGGCCTCACCAACCTCGAAGGGCACCGCTCGGTCGGCGGCATGCGCGCGAGCATCTACAATGCCATGCCCCCCGAGGGCGTGCAGGCGCTGGTCGGCTTCATGAAGGAATTCCAGCGCCGCAATGGCTGAGCCCTACCGCATCCTCGCGCTCAACAACATCTCGGCGCGTGGTCTCGAGCGACTGCCCCGCGAACGCTACGACGTGGGCCCGGAGGTGGCCCGCCCGGATGCGATCCTGGTGCGCTCCGCCGACATGCACCGCAGCGTCGTCGCGCCCTCGGTGCTGGCCGTCGGCCGCGCCGGCGCCGGTACCAACAACATTCCCGTGGCCGAGCTCAGCAAGCGCGGCATCCCGGTGTTCAATGCGCCGGGCGCGAACGCGAACGCGGTCAAGGAACTGGTACTGGCCGGATTGTTCCTGGGCGCGCGCAACATCTGCCAGGCCTGGTCATTCGCGCGCTCGGTCAGCGGTGATGACCAGGCGATCGATGAGGCGGTGGAGAAGGGCAAGAAACAGTTCGTCGGCTTCGAGCTGCCCGGCAGGACCCTCGGCGTCATCGGCCTTGGCGCCATCGGCGTCGAGGTCGCCAATTCGGCCGGGGCGCTGGGCATGAAGGTGCTGGGGTATGACCCGCAGATCACCGTGCAGCGGGCCTGGCAGCTGCGCTCGAGCGTCGCCCAGGCATTGTCGCTCGATGACCTGTTCGCCCGCGCCGATGCGATTTCGGTGCACGTGCCGCTGAACAATGACACCCGCGGCATGGTCAGCGCGGCGCGCCTGAAACTGATGCGCAAGGGCGGGGTGATCCTGAACTTCGCCCGCGCACCCATCGTCGATGATGCCGCGGTCGTGGCCTCCCTGGATGCCGGGCACCTGGGCGCCTACGTGTGTGACTTCCCGAACAACGCCCTGAAGGACCACGCGAAGGTCATCGCGCTGCCGCACCTCGGCGCCTCCACCGGCGAGGCCGAGGAGAACTGCGCGGTGATGGTGGCCGATACCCTGCGCGAGTACCTGGAGCACGGCATCATCCGCCATTGCGTCAATTTCCCGGAGGCCGTGCTGCCGCGGGTCCCGGGCGTGACCCGCCTGGCGGTCGCCAACCGTAACGTGCCGAACATGGTGGGCCAGATTTCAACCTGCCTGGCCGGCGCCGGGCTCAATATCGCGGATCTTTTGAACAAGTCCCGGGGCGAATACGCTTACACTCTGATCGATATCGATTCGGCCGTTCCGGCGTCCATCGTCGAGCAGATCCGTGGGATCGAGGGCGTACTGGCGGCACGCATTCCTTGAACGAAGCAGAAGGTGCTGTGAACAAGCCTGAACCGCTGGACCTGGGAGCCGTCCGCGAACAGATCGACGCCATCGACGAACAGCTGCACCGGCTGCTGAACGAGCGCGGGCGTCTGGCCCAGCAGGTCGGCATCTCCAAGACCGCCAGCGGCGCCACCGTCGACTTCTATCGTCCCGAGCGCGAAGCGCAGGTGTTGCGCATGGTCAAGGAGCGCAATAAGGGTCCGCTGCGCACCGAGGATCTGCTGCGGCTGTTCCGCGAAATCATGTCGGCGTGCCTGGCCCAGCAAGAACCGCTGAAAGTCGCCTTCCTCGGCCCCGAGGGCACCTTCACGCAGGCCGCCGTGCTCACCCATTTCGGCCATGCCGTGCGGGCATTGCCGCTGCCCTCGGTCGATGAGGTCTTCCACGAGGTCGAGTCCGGAGCGGTGGATTTCGGCGTCGTCGCCATCGAGAACTCGACCGAAGGCATGGTCATCAACACGCTCGATCGCTTCTTGAATTCCTCGGCACGCATCTGCGGTGAAATCGAGCTGCGCATTCATCACTTCCTCATGGGCCGGATGTCCTCGCTGGAAGGCATCAAACGCATCTGCTCGCATCAGCAGGCGCTCGCCCAGTGCCGGCTGTGGCTGGATGAGCATCTGCCCGGGGTCGAGCGGGTCGCGGTGACCAGCAATGCGGAAGGGGCCCGGCGCGCGCGCGATGAGGTCGGCACCGCCGCCGTCGCCGGCGCCACGGCCGCCGAGGTGTATGGACTCAATATCCTCGCGCCGCAGATCGAGGATCGTCCGGACAATACGACCCGCTTCTTCGTCCTCGGCCGCAAGACCTTCGCGCCCAGCGGCCAGGATCGCACGACGCTACTGGCCTCAATCGGTGAGACCAACACCTCCGGTGCGCTGGTCAAGCTGCTCGAGCCCTTCGCCCAGCACCAGATCAGCATGACCCGGATCGAATCGCGGCCGTCGCAGAAGCGCAAGTGGGACTATGTGTTCTTCATCGACATCGAAGGGCATCTCGAGGACGCGCCGGTCGCGGCCGCCCTGGCGGACCTGCAGAAACGCGCCTCGCTGCTGCGGGTGCTGGGCTCCTATCCGCGCGCCGTGACCGCGGGTTGAGAGCGGGCGCGGTGGCGGCGGTGCAGGAATATCAGCTCGAACCGGTGGCGCGCATCGGCGGCCAGGTCACGGTCCCGGGCGACAAGTCCATTTCACACCGGGCCCTGATGCTCGGCGGCATCGCCACCGGCACGACCCGGGTGTCGGGATTCCTGGCCAGCGAGGATTGTCTTGCTACCTTGAGCGCGCTGCGTGCCCTGGGCGTGCAGATCGAGCGGCCGGAACCCACGCGGGTCATCGTCCATGGCGCGGGTCCGGACGCATTGCACGCGGCGGCGGCGGCGCTCGACATGGGCAACGCGGGTACGGCAATGCGTTTGTCCATGGGATTGCTTGCCGGACGGCCCTTTGCCTCGACCCTGGTGGGGGATGGCTCACTGATGCGCCGGCCGATGGAGCGGGTGGCAGGTCCGCTGCGGCAGATGGGCGCCGCGATCACCACCCACGAGGGCCGGCCGCCGGTGCTGCTGCACGGCGGCCGGACGCTGCAGGGCATCGACTACACCATGCCGATGGCGAGTGCCCAGGTAAAATCGGCGGTGCTGCTCGCGGGCCTGACGGCCACCGGGCACACCCGCGTCACCGAACCTGCGCCAACCCGCGATCACACCGAGCGCATGCTCGGCGCCTTCGGCGTACGGGTCGAGCGCGCGGGACCCACGGCAAGCCTCAAGGGCGGCCAGCCGCTGCTGGCGACGGACATCGAGGTCCCGGGAGATTTCTCCTCGGCTGCGTTCTTCCTCGTGGCAGGACTGCTCGCGGCGCCGGACGGGCTGCGGCTGCGCAACGTCGGCATCAACCCGACCCGCACCGGGCTTCTAACGATGTTGCAGATGATGGACGCGCGCATCACGGTGCATCCGCACGGTGCCGGGCTTGCGGCCGTGGGCGAGCCGCTGGCGGACCTCGAGGTCCATGCCGGTCAGCTGCGTGGTATCGAAGTGCCGGCTGAACTCGTGCCCCTGTCGATCGATGAGTTTCCGGTGTTCTTCATCGCGGCGGCCTGTGCCGAGGGCGAAACCGTCGTGCGTGGCGCGCAGGAGCTGCGGGTGAAGGAGAGCGATCGGCTCGCCGTCATGGCCGCGGGCCTGCAGACCCTCGGGGTGGCCCATACGCTGCTGCCGGATGGCATCCGTATCCCGGGCGGACAGCAGTTCGCGGGGGGCACCGTGGACAGTCACGGCGATCATCGCATCGCGATGTCCTTCGCCATCGCGAGCCTGCGGGCCCGCGCGCCGATCCGCATCCTCGACGTGGCCAACGTCGCGACGTCCTTTCCCGGTTTCGTCGAACTGGCGCAGAGCATCGGCCTGCGCATCAGCTGCGTCTGAGGCCGGTCAGCGCGTGGCCACGGTCGTCACCATCGATGGACCCACCAGTTCCGGCAAGGGGACCATCAGTCGCATGGTGGCGGCCCGGCTCAAGTGGCACCTGCTCGACAGCGGGGCGCTCTATCGGCTGGTCGCCCTCCAGGGTCTGAACCAGGGGCTCGATCCGGACGATATCCACGGTCACATGCAGGTCGCCCAGACCCTGGACGCACACTTTGGTGCAGTGCAGGACGACGAGCAGGTCTGGCTGGGGGGCCAGGAAGTCACAGGGCTCATCCGCACGGCCGAGGCGGGCATGGGGGCCTCCCGGGTGGCGGCCTGGCCGGAGGTCCGTAATGCCCTCCTGGTGCGCCAGCGGCGCTTTGCCCGCCAGCCGGGACTGGTGGCCGACGGCCGCGACATGGGCACGGTGGTGTTCCCGGATGCCCCCCTCAAGGTGTTCCTCACGGCCAGCCCCGAGGAGCGGGCCCGCAGGCGCCATAAGCAGTTGAAAGACAAGGGGTCCGGTGTTAGCCTTGCCGCCCTTTCGCGCGAGATAGCCGAACGGGACCTCAAGGATTCGACGCGTGCCGTCGCGCCCCTGAGGCCCGCAGCCGACGCCCACGTGATCGATTCCACTTCCCTGAACATTCAGGACGTGGTCGAACAGGTGCTGGCATTGGGCCGCAGCCGCTCGCTGTGGTCTTAGAATCAGGACTACGCTCACGCGTTACGGGAACAGGATGTACGGGACCGTGGAAAGTCCCGTGCAGCGTATCAACCAGATTTCCAGCACGGGGTAACCAAACGCCTGTGCGAGTAGAAGGTATGACAGAAAGTTTCGCCGATTTATTCGAAAATAGTCTCGCCAACCAACGCATCCGTCCCGGGATGATCCTTACAGGGTTGGTGGTCGAAGTCACAGACGACATCGTCATCGTCAACGTCGGACTGAAGTCCGAAGCCGTCATCCCCGTCGAACAGTTCAAAAACGAGCGCGGTGAGCTCGAAGTCAAAGCTGGCGACATGGTCGAGGTGGCGCTGGATTCCGTTGAGGATGGCAACGGCGAGACGCGGCTGTCGCGTGAGAAGGCCAAGCGGGCCCGCACCTGGACACGCCTGGAGACGGCCTTCAATGATTCTCAGATCGTGACCGGTGTGATCACCGGGCGCGTGAAGGGTGGTTTCACCGTCGAGATCGAGAACGTCCGCGCATTTCTGCCGGGCTCGCTCGTCGATGTCCGCCCGGTGCGTGATACCTCCTACCTCGAAGGCAAGCCCCTCGAGTTCAAGGTCATCAAGCTCGATCAGAAGCGCAATAACGTCGTGGTGTCGCGCCGCGCGGTCGTCGAGCAGGAGTTCTCCGCCGAGCGCAGCGCGCTCATGGACAACCTGCAGGAAGGCGCCGTGGTGAAGGGCTCGGTCAAGAATCTCACCGACTACGGTGCGTTCGTGGACCTGGGCGGCATCGATGGCCTGCTGCACATCACCGACATGGCCTGGAAGCGCGTCAAGCATCCTTCCGAAGTCGTCAAGGTCGGCGATGAGATCGAAGTGCGCATCCTCAAGTTCGATCGCGAGCGCTCGCGCGTATCCCTGGGGCTCAAGCAGCTCGGAGCTGATCCCTGGGAGAACATTGCCCGGCGTTATCCGCCCAACACCCGCGTGTTCGGCAAGGTCACCAACATCGCCGATTACGGCGCGTTCGTCGAGATCGAAGACGGCGTCGAAGGCCTGGTGCACGTGTCCGAAATGGACTGGACCAACAAGAACGTCAACCCGGCCAAGGTGGTGCACACCGGCCAGGAAGTCGAAGTCATGGTGCTGGACGTGGACGAGGAGCGCCGCCGCATCTCGCTGGGTCTGAAGCAGTGCCAGGCCAACCCGTGGAAGGAGTTCGCCGAGAACTTCAACCGTGGCGACCGCGTCAGCGGCCAGATCAAGTCCATCACGGACTTCGGCATCTTCATCGGTCTGTCCGGCAACATCGACGGCCTGGTGCATCTGTCGGACATCTCCTGGGACATGCCCGGCGAGGAAGCCGTGCGCAATTACCAGAAGGCCCAGCAGGTCGAAGCGATGGTGCTCGCCATCGATCCGGACCGCGAGCGCATTTCGCTCGGTATCAAACAGCTGGCGAAGGATCCCTTCTCGGCCTACATCGCCGAATTCCCGAAGGGAACCATCGTGCGTGGCACCGTCAAGGAAGTTGATGCGCGCGGCGCCATCATCGACCTCGGCAATGGCGTGGAAGGTCAGCTGCGCGGTTCCGACCTGGCCCGTGACCGCGTCGAAGACGCGCGCTCCGTGCTGAAGGTCGGGCAGGAGATCGACGCGAAGTTCACCGGCGTGGACCGCAAGACGCGCACCATTTCGCTGTCCATCAAGGCGAAGGAAATGCACGAAGAGGCCGAGGCGGTACAAAGCTACCGTTCCGAGCAGTCCTCGACCACGGGCACCAGCTTGGGTGACCTGCTCAAGGAACAGATCGGCGATCGCGGCTGAGCGCAGACAACGAAAGTGCGGCCCCCCGGTGCAAATCCCCGGGGGTTCCGCAAGGGCACCCATGACGAAATCGGAATTGATCGAAGTCATCACGGCCAAGCAGAAGCATCTGCCCGCCAAGGACGTTGAGCTGGCGCTCAAGCAGATTCTGGAAATCATGAGCGATGCTCTCTCCCAGGGGGAGCGTATCGAGATCCGCGGCTTCGGCAGCTTCTCGCTGCATTTCCGGCCGCCCCGCCAGGGCCGCAATCCGAAGACGGGTGAGGCGGTCGCGCTGTCGGGCAAGTATGTTCCCCACTTCAAGCCCGGCAAGGACCTGCGCGAGCGGGTCAACGACGGCGCTGATCAGCCGATCCGCGACTGATTCAGATATTCCTACGCCGCCTGTCGTCGCGGCTCATGCGGCGCGTATCTGCTGAGTGATATACGCTTACGCTTGAGTTCTGAGCACCATTACATAACCCGTCTTTGAGGTTCACGAATGAGATCACAGCCGGCCATTCGGACTGCCGTATTTCCCGTTGCCGGACGCGGTACCCGGTTCCTGCCCGCAACCAAGGCCAGCCCCAAGGAAATGCTGCCCGTGGTGGACAAGCCCTTGATCCAATACGCGGTCGAGGAGGCGCTGCTGGCGGGTGCCCGCAAGCTGGTGTTCATCACCGGCGCGTCCAAGCGGGCCATCGAGGATCATTTCGACTCGGACGAGGAGCTCGAGCATCTGCTGGAGACCCAGGGCAAGAGCGATCTGCTGAATCAGATCCGCAGCGTGCTGCCCTCGTATGCCACCTGCATCTACATCCGCCAGGCCGCGCCCCTCGGACTCGGTCACGCGGTGCTGTGCGCCCAGCCGGCCGTGGGCTCCGAGCCTTTTTTCGTGCATCTCGCGGATGACCTGATCCGTGGTGATCCGACCAGCTGCCTGGAGCAGATGGCCGAGGTTTACGTGGCCAAGCGCGCCAGCGTCCTCGGGGTCGAACTGGTCCCGCACAAGGACACCGAGAAATACGGCATCGTCGAGATCGAGGCCGACAAGTCGAGCACCGGCCGGGTCCGCAGCATCGTCGAGAAGCCGAAGCCCGCCGATGCGCCCTCGAACCTCGCAGTGGTCGGACGTTATGTCCTGACGGCGTCGATTTTCGAGCATCTGGCGCGCATTGGCCGCGGTGCGGGCGGGGAGATCCAGCTGACGGACGGCATTGCCGCACTGATGGGCGAGGAGGCGGTCTATGCCTATCGCTTCAGTGGCAAGCGCTATGACTGTGGCAGTAAGCTCGGGTATCTGCAGGCAACCGTCGAATACGCGTTGGGGCATCCCTCGCTCGGGGCTGATTTCCGCAAGTACCTGATCGGGATCTCCAAGGTGGTTTCGAAGGCTGCGACGGGCAAGGGCTCTAAGCGTGCGAAGAAGAGCCCGGGCAAGTCGCGTCGCAAGGCGTAAGCGCCAGCGCGGCACTGCACTTGCATGAACAGGTGGTGTGATGTCGTCGTCCGTACCGAGGAGAGTCCCTCAATGGCTAACCGTCGCGAAATTGATTCCCAGCAACCCCCCCGCAGTCCCCCGCCACCGGCAGTGGCGAAGAAGTCCCGCAAGGCCCTGTCGGCAGATCCGGCACCCCTTGCCGTGACTCCCGCAGTCGATGTCGCAGTGAATACTGCGCTCGGCTCAGCCCTCGAGGCGACTGCTCCCGACCCTGCAAAAACCCGCAAGCGCAGCGCCGGCGCGAAGAAGAGCCAGGCGGTGATCGGCGCCACTGCGGTACCGGAGGTCTCCGAAGATCAGCGCCGCGGCATGATCGCCCTGTCGGCATATCTGCGTGCCGAGCGGCGTGGCTTCTCACCGGAGGGGCAGGCCGAAGACTGGCTTGCGGCGGAGAAAGAGGTCGAAGCCCTGTTGAGCAACGGGCACACGGCAAAGCAGTAGGCCCGCGCGCTTATGGTGCGGCCACGTCCGCAGCGGGGCGTGCCGCGAGCAATTCGTCGACGCTGTTGCCCGCCGCGCCGAGCACGGGCAGCGATTTTGCCTGGGCCAGCCAGGCGCGTTCGGCCGCGAGCGCTTCGCTCCAAGGGTGCCCTTCGGCATCGTGACGCCCGCAGGACACGACCGTGGCATAGCCTGGGTAGCCGGCTGCCCGGTAGGGGTCCTTGCGCGCATCGGCGAGCGGCGCTTCGGGCGCACCCCCGGTCGCCTGCAGCGGGAACAGCCAGCACACCGAAGGCTTGAAGGTCCACGGGTGCTGGCCGCGGGCCCGCGCGAACTTCTCCAGCTCGCAGAACCCGATCGCGTCCGCGAACACGCAGCGCGTGCGGGTGAAATGCGCGGGAAATCGCGGGTTGCGATAATCATGGGGGCGGGTGGCGGTCTTGCGCCCGAGCGCCTCGCCATTCCAGTATCCGTCGATGATGAACGGGTCCGGCAGCCGCGCACGCAGCGCCGGCACCTTGGCGACGAGTTCCTGTAGAAACCGCTCTTCCTGCGGTTCGAGGTAGGCCCCGTCGTGGCAGCACATGGCCTCGCAGCGGTGCACGTCGCAGCTGCTGAGGCGCAGGTCCTTCGGGGTGCGCAGGGGAGTGGTCACATGCCAGACTCTACCGGTAGCGCGGGAGTTGCCAAACTGATTTGGTGTGATATAACACCATCACAAGATCCGAGGCGCCAAATCGGGGGGACGCGACTGGCGTATGGACGAGAAGACCAAGCTTCTTGAGCAGCTGCGGATCGACCGCAGCGCCGATGCACGATCGGGGTCAGAATCCCGACGTTCGGCGCCGATCTGGGTCGTTTACGGTCTTTTGCTGCTGTTAGTGGCCGCAGCCGGCGCCTGGTTCTTCCTGCGACCGACCGCGCAGGCCCCCGCGGCCGCCAGCTCCGCCGCCGATTCCGCAGCCACCGCCACGGCCGACTCGAGCGCCGCCGCGGCGCCCGCAGGCACCACCGCCCTTGACGCCTCGGGCTACGTGGTCGCCCAGCGGCAGGCGACCGTCTCCGCGAAGGCGCTCGGCCGGGTCGTCGATCTGCGCATCGAGGAAGGTCAGCGGGTCCGTGCCGGTGAGATCGTCGCGCGACTGGATGACACCAACACCCGCGCGGCCCTGCTGGCCGCGCAAGCCAACCTGGCCCAGACCGAGGCGAGCCTGGAGGCGGCCCGGATCGCGGTGGCCGATGCCGGCCCGATCTTCGATCGCAATCAGAAGCAACACGCCGCCGCGGTCATCAGTGCACAGGACTTCGATGGCGACAAGGCCAACTACAACGCCGTGCAGGCCGATCTCACCGTGAAGCAGCGCATGGTGGAGGTCGCGCAGGCCCAGGTGCAGGTCGCCCAACGCAACGAGGACGACATGACGGTGCGCGCGCCCTTCGATGGCGTCATCACGGTGAAGGTCGCGCAGCAGGGCGAGATCGTCTCGCCCAATACCGCCGGTGGCGGCTTCGCCCGCACCGGCATCGGCACGATGGTCGACATGGACTCGCTCGAGGTCGAAGTGGACGTGAGCGAGAACTTCATCAATCGCGTGCATGTGAACCAGGCGACGGTGATACGCCTGAACGCCTATCCGGACTGGAGCATTCCGGGCTCCGTCATCGCCATCATTCCGACCGCCGATCGTTCCAAGGCCACCGTGAAGGTGCGTGTGGGTTTCAAGGAAAAGGACCCGCGAATCCTGCCTGAGATGGGCGCGCGGGTGTCGTTTCTCAACTAGCTGGAGGGGTTTCGATGGCTGCCGTGGTTTCCTTGCAGAACGTCGTGAAGAGCTATACCCGGGGCAAGCAACGCGTCGAGGTGCTGCATGCGCTGAACCTCGAGGTCGAAAGCGGGGAGTTCCTCGGCCTGATGGGCCCCTCGGGTTCCGGCAAGACGACCCTCCTCAATCTCATCGGCGGCCTCGACAAGGCCGATGAGGGTGCGATCACCGTGGCCGGCGAGCGCCTCGACCGGCTCTCCGGTTCACAGATGGCGGCGTGGCGCGCGCGTCACGTCGGTTTCGTGTTCCAGTTCTACAACCTGCTGCCGGTGCTCTCGGCCGAGCGCAATGTCGAAGTGCCCCTGTTGCTCACGAAGCTGTCGCGCGCGCAGCGCAAGACCAACGTGGCCGCGGCCCTGGCCCTGGTCGGGCTCTCCGACCGCGCCACGCACAAGCCCGCTGAACTGTCCGGCGGCCAGCAGCAGCGGGTGGCGATCGCCCGGGCATTGATCGCCGATCCGACCCTGCTGGTGTGCGATGAGCCCACCGGCGATCTGGATCGCGAAAGCGCCGAGGAAATCCTGCAGCTGCTGACCATCCTCAACCAGAAGCAGGGCAAGACCATCATCATGGTGACGCATGATCCGCGCGCCGCGGCCTATGCCACCCGCACCCTGCACATGGACAAGGGCACGCTCGCGCGCGATGAATCGAGGACCGCCGCGTGAAGTACCTGCCGCTGGTGTGGGCAGCGCTGCGCCGCAAGCCGGCGCGCACGCTCCTCACCTGCTTCTCGATCGCGACCGCGTTCTTCCTGTTCGGCACGCTGCAGGGGATCAACGTCGGCATCAATCAGGCGATGAAGCTCACCAGCGTGACCCACCTGGTGGTCATGAGCCGCGTGAACCTGGGTTCCCCGATGCCGCTGGCGCATGCCGCCCAGATACGCGCGGTCCCGGGCGTCACCGCCGTCTCGCCGTTCAACGTGGTAGCCGGGACCTACCAGAGCCCCAAGAACCCCATCATCATCATCGGTGCCGACTTCGATGCGATGGTGAAGATCAGTGCCGACCTGATCGTTCCAGCCGACCAGGTCGCCGCGATGCACCGCACCCGCGACGGCATCATCGTCGGGGTGACGACGGCGAAGCAGTTCGGCTGGAAAATCGGTGATCGCGTGCCGGTCCACAGCACCACCACCAGATCCGACGGCACCTCCGACTGGGTGTTCGACATCGTCGGCCTCTACACGCTGACGCAACCGGACTGGGCGACGCGCATCTTCGCCAACTACGATTTCATCAACGAGGCCATCACGACCGGCAAGAACCAGTCGATCCAGTTCTACGTCGGCATCAGCGATCCGGCGAAGTCCGCCGCGATCTCCCAGGCCATCGATGACCGCTTCGCGAATTCGCCGGATCAGACCGCGACCGCGAACGAGAAGGACTACGTGGAGAGCACGCTGCGGCAGATCGGGGACATCAACTTCCTGGTCAACGGCGTGGTCGGGGCGGTGATGTTCACGCTGCTGTTC
>Ga0302314_10008251_pt1 | contig 18584 bp, 15 predicted proteins | sample III_Palsa_N2_3_FD_200533 | JGI IMG/M metagenome (GOLD analysis project Ga0302314, IMG submission 200533) | Peat permafrost microbial communities from Stordalen Mire near Abisko, Sweden - III_Palsa_N2_3 | ecosystem: Environmental > Terrestrial > Soil > Palsa > Peat permafrost | place: Sweden...
GGCGCTATAGTCCGCGTACTCCCGCGAATATCCGAACTGCTTCATGTAGCCGGTATAGAAGATGATCGTATCACCTTCATCGATCGATTGCCCGGCAAGGTCGGCAATTTCGACCTCGCGGCCGCGAATGTGCGATATGTCGAATATCTTGCCATTGGTACGAAAGCTTTCGATCGGGAATGTTTTGTCCACGACGTCGAAATGCGTTCCGATATGACCGTCATCCAATAATTTCTTCATAAGTTCGCGGTCATCGGAGAAGGAGAGCAAATCAAAATCAGCCGGCAAGGTCAGCGTCAGGTCCATAAGCATCTATACTCTCCTCCTCGGGACGCCGAAGGCGCGCGATCAGCAAGGACCGGACGATCGCGCGCGCGAAAGCGGCGGAAAAGCGGAAGTTTCGAAGTGACAATCCGTGTCATGTTTTTCGAAGAAATCCGTCATACGACCCGTTCCGCTTCCTCTCGGGCGCCAAGTGTGGAAGCATCCAGCCGGCGACGGAGCGTTAGGAGCGATGGCGGCAGCAAAATCCCAGATCAAAGTCCTGATGGAATTCCTGCGCGAACTCCTGCGGACCCGCGGCCTGGGACCGCGCGAGATCGCCAGGCAGACGCAGGTTTCCGAGCGTACGGTGATGCGCTGGTTCGCCAGCGAGGCCGTTGACACGGCGGTGCTGGAGCGGCTCTGCGTGCTGGCCGGCCTGAGCTTCTTCGAATTGTGCGAACTGGCGGCGCGGCGGGTCGAAACCCGGCTGACCCGGCTTTCGGTCGCGCAGGAGCAGGCCCTGGTCGACGACGCGCTGCTGAACTACATCTTCGTCAACGCGCTGAAAGGCTGGACCTCGGCCGAATTGCAGCAGGAAATCAACGTACCCGAGCCGCAGTTCGTCGACGCCCTGATCCGGATGGAGAAACTCGGCCTGATCGGCCTGTTGCCCGGCAACGAGATCAGGCTCCGGACTACCCGTGACATACGCTGGCGCAGGGACGGCCCCTATTCCACCTTCGTGAACATGCTGCTGCGCTGGTCGCTCAACCGGCCGGACGTCTCCGACCCGAAATCGCTATGGGCGTTCGACGTCATCAAGCTGTCGTCGGGCTCGCTGGCCCAGTTGCAGCGGAAGTTCGACGCCCTGGTCGCCGAAGCCGTGCTGCTGAGCGAACAGGACCGCCGGGCCAACGACGTATCGCGCGACTGGCACGCCGTCGTACTGACCGCCCGCCACATCGTCTTCACCCCGCTGTCGGAATGGCCGAGCCAATATCGCGTGACGCGAACTTGATGATTTTCGGGTTAAATCATTGAAATATCAATATTTTGCAAATCCTGAATCTTAAGTTGTATGGTTTTTTGGTATACAACTTTTACGTGTATAGACCGGCAAATCGTAGGATGGGTAGAGCGCAGCGAAACCCATCAATTCTCGCGCGGGATGATGGGTTTCGCTGCGCTCTACCCATCCTACAAATCGGCAGGTTCCGACGCCGCCGACAGTGAAGATTTTAACGCTACCGGGAAAACATTTGTGCTAGATGGTTTTTCCGGCTAGGGATCGTTCGGCCTGCTGCGCACTGCCGGCTAAAAAGGGGAAACGGGGAATGACGACACAAAGCGTCCTGGGTGGCGGCGTGGCGGTGATCACCGGCGCGGCCGGCGGAATCGGCGAGGGCCTGGCCCGCGTGGCCGCCGAACTGGGCATGCGGCTGGTGCTGGCGGACATCGCCGAGGAGCGGCTGCGTCACGTCGCCGACGCGTTGGCCGCCAAGGGCTCGGAAGTGCTGGCCGTGACCACCGACGTGCGCGACGCCGCAGCGCTGGATCGCCTGGCAGACGCGGCCCATGAGCGCTTCGGGGCCGTCCGGCTGCTGATCAACAATGCCGGGATCGAGGCGCTGGGCTTCACCTGGGAATTGTCGGCCGAGCAGTGGAACCGGGTGATCGACATTAACATACTGGGCGTCATCCACGGCGCGCGCGCCTTCGCCGGCCGCATGATCGCGGCGGGTGACCCCGGCTTTATCGTCAATGTGGCGTCGATCGGCGGACTGGCGATGATGCCAGTGCAGACGCCTTATATCCTCAGCAAGCACGCCGTCCTGTCCTTCTCGGAATGCCTTTACCTCGAGATGGAGCAGGTCAAAGCGCCGATCCGCGTGTCGGCCGTCCTGCCTGGTCCGGTCGCGACGCGGATATTCGAGGATGCGCCGGGCGGATCGAATCCGGACTCCATCGCCTTTCACCGCGCCGCCATGAACGCCGCCCTGTCCGAACAGGGCATGACGCCGCTGGACGCGGCGCGGCTGATCCTCGACCAGGTCGCCGAGGGGAAATTCTGGGTCAGTCCGCACCCGGAGATGATGCAGGCCTCGGCCAGCCGGCGCGCCGCCCATCTCGCCGCGCTGGCGACCCCGATGCTGACGGCCGAAGGCCGCTCGCTGCTGGAAGGCTGATACGATGGATGGCATGAGCGACGATGCGCACACAAGCGCCATCGAAGAAATCAAGCAGCTGAAGGCGCGCTATTTCCGCTGCATGGATACCAAGGACTGGGCCGGCTATCTGAACGTGTTCACGTCGGACGCGATGATCGATTCCACCGAGGCCTATACGCCGATGGACCTCAACGGCAACCCGATCCCGGTCGACGGCGAACTGCCGCCCGCCCCCAACCCCGCCTGGCGATCCGACGACGGCATCGTGAAGTTCATCGACGACCTGGCCGTGACCCTGACCGGCGTGGTCACCACCCATCACGGCCATATGCCCGAAATCACCATCACCTCCCCCACCACCGCAACCGGCATCTGGTCGATGGAGGATATGCTGCGCTGGCCCAAGGGCTCGCCCATCCGCGAAATGCACGGTTATGGCCATTATCACGAAACCTATGAACGGCTGCCGGCCGGGTGGCGCATCAAGACGCTGAAACTGACGCGGCTGCGCGTGGACACACTCCCATGACACGGATGGACATTGGAAAACTGCTCGACCTCACCGGCAAGGTCGCGATCCTGACCGGCGCCGCCAGCGGGATGGGGCGGGAGACAGCACGGTACTTCGGCGCGGCGGGCGCTGCGGTCATCGTCGCCGACCGAGACGAGGCGCCGGCCGAGGCGGTCGCGGCGGAGCTGCGCGACGCCGGGGGAAAGGCGTTGGCCGTGCGTGTCGACATTGCCGACGAGGCCTCGGTCATTGCCCTGATGGAACGAACCGTCGCCGACTTCGGCGGGCTCGACATACTGGTCAACAACGCCGCGATCCAGGATCGGGCGATGCTGGAGGATACGACGGTCGAATTCTGGGACCGCATCCTGGCGGTCAATCTGCGCGGTCCGTTCCTGTGCCTGCGCGAAGCCGCCCGGATCATGCGCGCGCAGGGCCGCGGCGGCGCGATCGTCAACGTCGCCTCGACCAGCGCGGTCCATCCGGTGATGCTCGGTCTCACCAGCTATGCCTCGGCCAAGGCCGGCGTCACCGCACTGACCCGCAATGCCGCGCTGGAGTTCGCGGCAGCCGGCATCCGGGTCAACGCGGTGCTGCCAGGCGGGGTGATGACCGAGGGCGGCATGAAATCGGTCGGCACCACGCCCTCGGGCCGCGCCATCCAACTGCCGCCGATCGGCCGCATCGGCCAGCCCCAGGACATCGCCGGGCTGATCCTGTTCCTGGTGGGGCCGGCGGCCGGCTATATCACCGGCCAGCTCTTCATCTCCGACGGCGGATTCATGCTGGGATGACCGATCCGGTCTCACAATCCGTCGCCGTCATCACCGGCGGGTCGAGCGGCATGGGGCTGGCCTGCGCCCGGCGACTGGGCAGTCGGCACAGGCTGGTGCTGGCCGACATCAACGCGACCAGTCTCGAAGCCGCCGCGGCGGTCCTGCGCGCCGCCGGCTGCTCGGTCACGCCGGTCCAGGTCGATGTCACCCGGCCGGACTCGGTTGCCCATCTGGCCGACACAGCGCGGGCGCTCGGACGCCTCGGCGCGTTGGTCCATGCGGCAGGCCTGTCACCGACCATGGCCGACGGGCGACGGATCATCGCGGTCAATCTGATCGGCACGGCGCTGGTCGAGCGGGCTTTCCTGCCGCTCGCCGAACCCGGCAGTGCCGCGGTCCTGATCGCGTCGACGGCCGGGCATACCGGGCCGGCCTCCAGACGCGACGACCCGATATTGAGCAACCCGCTGGCCGAGGATTTCTGGGCCCAGCTCGCGGCCGACATTGAGGAACCCACCCAGGCCTATTCGCTGTCGAAGCGCGGCGTGATCCTCTATTGCGAAGCTGTCGCCCCGGAATGGGGTGCGCGCGGCGCGCGGATCGTGACGGTGTCGCCCGGCATGATCCTGACGCCGATGGGCGAGCGCGAATTCGCTGCCCAGCCTTTGATGCAGAACATGCTGGACATGACGCCGATCCGCCGCTGGGGGCAGGCCGACGAGATCGCCGCCACGGTCGAATTCCTGCTGTCGGACGGCGCATCCTTCATCACTGGCACCGATATCCGGGTCGATGGCGGGGTAACGCCTTTGTTCAAGAAATTGCTGGGGTGAACAGGATGGCCGGAATTGTGGACTGGTCCCCGACAACCGACAGCCGCCCGTTACGCGAAAGCCGCCCTGGCTCGACCGACCTTGCCATGGCGAGCATCGACGAGCCGCTCTTCCGAATCGCCGACGTCGTCTATATGTCGAAGGGGACGACCAATTCGTACCTGGTGACCACGGCGGAGGGCGATGTCGTCATCAGCACCGGGTTGGTGGTCGAGGGGCCGATCCACCGTGCCAAGTTCGACCGGGTTTCGACCGCGCCGGTGCGCCATATCATCCTGACCCAGGCCCATCTCGACATTGTCGGCGGCTTCGCGGCGTTCCAGGGGCCGGGATCGGAGATCGTCGCCCATCGCAACAGCCACGCCTGCCAGGAGGACGACGAGCGGATCAAGGGTTTCCGGCAATTGCGCAACCCGCGCTTCTTCCCGCAGCAGATGAGCGAACTATCGGCCGCCGACCGCGAAGCCATGGCCAAGGGCATGGCCGAGGCGCACCGCAGGGCCGAGCCGACGGTCCTGGTCGACGACCGGCTCGACTTCACACTGGGCGGCGTCCGCTTCGCGGTGATCGCGCTGCCCGGTGGAGAAACGATCGACTCCCTGATCGTCCATCTGCCCGACCGGGGCATATTGTTCACCGGCAATGCGCTGGGGCCGCTGTTCCCGCATATGCCCAACCTGCACACGATCCGCGGCGACCGGCCGCGCGCGGCGCTGCCCTATATCGCGACCTATGAGCGGATCTTGGCGCTGGCGCCCGACCTGCTGGTCACCGGCCATTTCGAGCCCGTGGCCGGGCGGGCGCTGATCCAGACCGAGCTTGGGCGGCTGCGCGACGCGGTGCGCTATGTCCATGACGAGACGGTCAAGGGCATGAATGCGGGCCAGGATGTCTATGCCCTGATGCGCAACATTCGCCTGCCCGAGCATCTCAAGGTCGGCGAGGATTACGGCACCGTGCCGTGGGCAATCCAGGCGATCTGGCACGGCTATGCCGGCTGGTTCTATTTCAAGTCGACGACCGAGCTTTATGCCGTTCCGGCCCGCGACATATACGGCGAACTCGGCCGCCTGGCCGGCCCCGTTAAGCTGGCGGATCGTGCCGGCGCGTTGCTCCGCGAAGGCAAGCTTCTGGAAGCCATCCACCTGGCCGAGGTGGCGCTCGCCGCCGAGCCCGGCCATCGCCCTTCGCTGGAAATCTATATCGCCGCGCACCGCCGGCTGCTAGCCGAGAGCGCGCCTAAGAACCGCTGGTTCCTCTATTGGCTGACCGGTGAAATCGAAGACGCCGAACGGCGGCTCAACGCATCGTGAGCGCAGACAAGATCGACATCACTGACATGAAGCACCCGGTGCTGACGCCGCTGCAGGAGGCGGCGCGGACCGCCGCGGCGGCGCATCCGGTCCCCCTGACCGAGGAGGCCGTGCTGGGCGCGGCGCGGGCGGCCACCGGCCTCAACGATTTCGGCGCCGATGATTTCCGTCCGCGGCTCCGCCTGTGGCTGAAGGCGACGGAGGAGGACAGCAACCTGTCGGCGGCTGGGCGCGCCGGCATCTTCATGGATAGCGTGCGCTATGCCTCCAACCGGCTGCGCGTCGAGGATCTGGTCAAGCGCCATCCGAAAATCCTGGATATCAAGATCGACCGCCCGATCGTGATCGCCGGACTTCCGCGTTCGGGCACCACCTATCTGCAGAGCTTCCTGTCGGCCGACGACCGCCTGCGCTCCCTGCCCTTCTGGGAAGCGATACGACCGGTGCCCGGCCCCGACGAGCAGGCCGCGCCCGGCGCCGAGGACCCGCGCCATGTCAAGGCGACCGAGGAGTGGGCGCAGGCGGATGCGCTGCTGCCCTATATCAAATCGATCCACGAATTCTCACCCGACCATATCTCGGAGGATATCGAGCTGCAGGCGGTCGATTTCGGCTCCTACTACCTGGAATGGCTGGTGATGGCGCCGGAATGGCAGGCGCATTATTTCGCCACCGACCAGACCCCGACCTATCGCTACCTGAAGAAGATGCTGCAGGTGCTGACCTGGCAGAAGGGCCCCAACCGGTGGCTGATCAAATGCCCGCAGCATATGGAGCAGCTGATCCCGCTGACCACCGTATTTCCGGACGCCACCGTGGTCATCAATCATCGGGACCCGACCGCCTCGATCCAATCGGCGATCACGGCCTTGTGCTATTCGGCGCGTATCCGCTGCGAGACGATCCAGCCCGATCAGGTCGCCGACTATTGGATCGGCCGCTATGAGCGGCTGCTCCGCGCCTGCGTACGCGATCGCGACCGGCTGGACGATGCCCGCGTCGTGGACGTCTATTTCCACGAGCTGATGGCCGACCCGTGGAAGGCGATCCGCGAAATCTACCGGAAGGCCGGACTGCCGCTGACCGACGCGGCGTGGTGGGCGATGGACAATTTCGTCCGCAACAATCCGCGCGGCAAACACGGCCAGATCCATTACGACCTGCGCCGCGATTTCGGCCGCACGCCGGACAGCATCCGCCAGCGCTTCAAATTCTATTTCGACCGCTTCCCGGTGCGCCCCGAGGTGGACTGACGCATCATCGCGGCGGCCGCTCCCTAACCATGACATCCCCGATAATCAGCGGCCGGCTGGGGTCGCCGCCGGGAGCGCTGAACCGCAAGTAGCGCGCGCTCCGGCCGCCGGCCGGCAGAATGTCGGTCGCCCCCGGCGTCGAAACCCGCCCGATACTTGTCCAACTTTTGGCGTCCGTCGAAATCTCGACCTCCTCGCCGGCGCTTCTGTCCGGCGTGACGATCACCGGCGTTGCGAATGCCGATCCAAGCATGGATTTGCCCGCAACGGCCAGCGCAGGCGGACGGGTGATGGTGACGGCATCCAGGGCAACCTCACGCTGCATGTCGATTGTCAGGCTTTGGCCAGGTTTTGACCCAATCCACACCGTCGCGTTCGAGCCGTCATTGGCGGCTGAGGCCGGGTCCGCGCCGGGGATCGAATCCACAGCCGGACGGCACAATGCCGGATTGCTGCTTCCGCCATCAGAAGCGGGAAGCCGTGTCTTCAGCGTTACCGGCGCATCGGCCGACAGCATCGCCGACCCGTCCGGGGTATCGACTCGCATCGGCGCGCCGGACAGCAAGGTCAGCACCGTTCCGCCCGGCCGCACCTCTATCTTCACGGTCCGGCCGCGCCAGGGCAGCGCCGCCAGCGTGACGCCGTCCAGCTGCGGCGGCAGCGACGGATCGAGCCACAGCCCGTCGGCCCGCCAGCGCAGGCCGGTATAGCCGTAGAGGAATTCCTGAAGAAATCCGCCGGCTCCGGTGACGAAGGTGAACACGCCGCCATAGCGGGTCTCGGCGAATTGGCGATAGGGCGGGCGCAGGAACGGATCGATGCTGCGGCGGGTAAAGCTGTAGGCGGCGCATCCCGGCGCGGCGACCTCCGACGCGACGATCGAATGGATGGCGTCGGTCATCGACGGGCCGTCCGGGTCGGTCCGCGGCGCGTAATAGTCGAGATTCGCCTGCGTCGATTCATGCGAATCCAGCGCCTCCCATGGAAAGGACAGCAGGGTCACGTCAGCCTGCTTGATCGGTCCGCCGGCATAGCCCTCATATTCCGGGACAACGCCGTCGGCGCCGGCGGGTGGAACCCGCAGGCTGTGCGCTGTCTCCGCCCAGGCGCCGTCCGGCACACGGCCCAGTTGCTGCGCCGCCTCTGTCGCGATGGTCAGCGCCCGGCGAGCCGCCATGTTCGTGTAGGCGCTGTCGTCGACGAAGCTGCCGCCGCCGGCCAGGACGCCCAACATGCCGAAGCGGCCTCGCCCCAGCACGTCCTCGTCCGGCGGCACGACGCCTCGAATACTGCGCGAACCGTCGGGGTTCGCGGTCGCGTATGAGACCCAGAAATCGGCGATTCCGGCCAGCATCGGATAGGCGCGATCGAGCCAGGGGCGATCGCCCGTCGCCAGCCAGTATTGCCACCCGGCCTGGGCGATATCGCTGCCGATATGGAGTTCATGGCCGTAGCCGGAAATCGGCACCACCTCGTCGCCGGAAAGCGCGCTTTCCCACGGGAAACGGGCGCCCCGCATGCCGGTACGGCTCGCGAAGGCCAGGGCCGCCGGAAGCCGGTCGATGCGGTATTGCAGCAGGCGGTTGGCAATGCCGGGCGCGGTTGCGAGATAGACAGGAAACATCCAGGTCTCGCTGTCCCAGAAGACGTGCCCCATATAGCCGTCGTTCGACAGCCCGCCGGGCGACGGCGCCCGGGCAAGATCGTCGCGCGCACTGGCGAACAGCGCGAAGAGCGATGCGCGCGCCGCCTCCTGCAGACCGGCATCGCCGTCGATCCGGATATCCGCCGACCATAGCGGGGCCCAGGCGGCGTCCGACGCGCGCTTGGCAGTGTCGTAGCCCAGCGTCGCCTCGTTTGCTGCGGCGTCGATCGCCCGGTCATGCGGCGAAGTGGTCGCGGCTTCGTCGGCCGAGACCGCGACACCGATCGTCTTGAGCACCTCATAGGAACGGCCCGCCGCGACCTCCAGCACGACCTGCTGCGCCACGCCGCCACCAGGCGCTTGTGCGGCCGGACCGATGGCACCGTCCGCCGCCGTCATGGTCGATGCGAGCGTCGCGGTGACGCCCAGACCGTCGGTACTCACATCCACATATTGGGTATTGCCTTGGCGACCGGCCTGGGTTGGCTGCAGCAACCGGCCGGTATGCGGATCGATCGAATCCGTAACGGTCACCCGCCCTGTGAAGCCGGGCGTGAAACGCAATCTGACCAGGGCGGCGTGCGGCAGGGCGCGATCCGGCACCACGTCGTAATGCAGCGCTACCGGTCGCCCGGCAGCGGAGACCCAATCGATGTCGGTCGAAAGCGTACCGGTGCGCAGGTCGAGACTCTGGCTGTAGTGGCGGACGGTGCCCGTATCGAGCCCGAAGCGGCCGCTGCCGTCGTCATAGTCGAGGGTCGACCAGACCGGCAGCGACGCCCGCGCCTCGACCTTCGCCTGCCAGACAAGCAAGGGCAGCAAGCGGCTTTTGCCGAACAGTCCCTGAACCTCGGCCAGCGTCGCCACGGGCTTTTCCCGGTATCCCTGGCCATCGAATGGAATGCGCGCGCCGAGATAGCCGTTACCGATAAAGGCCGGCGCGAAATCCGGGCCGGCATATTGCTCCGTCGTCAGGACGAACCCGGCCGGCGCCTCTTCCGCGATAGCGGGAAACGCCAGAGCCAGCGCAACCATGCCCGACGCCGGCCCAGCCAAATATCGGAATGGATCCATCTCGATCCATCAATAACCCGAGGCCGGGCGCCGGTATACGCGTTATGCGTTGGGACTTCGTCGGCGCGGCGACGGCTCGGGACCGAGCAGGTCGAGGAAGCCGTCGGCGAAGGCATCGATCACATGCCGGCGGTCGGTCGACATGAAGCCGGTGGCGTTCATGCTGCATTGTTCGCGCAGATGATAGAAGAACAGCCAGGCATTGACCCAACGCCGGCGCGCCGTCCGGCCCTTGCCGCGCGCGGCGGCGAAAGCCGGGATCTTGTCGCCCAGCCGATCGATGGTGAAGGGAATCAGTTCCTTGACCCGGTCGAGGAAGCGCGGTTCGACAACGCCCATCTCGACGAAAGTGCGCAGCGACAGGCGTCGCGCCTCGTTGAAATTGAACAGCATCGTGATCCAGCCGACGACGACCGCCGGGTCGGCGTAATCCAGATCGCCGATTTGCAGCCATAGCGGCAGCGAGACATCGTTCTGCCGCTCGAAATACTCCATGGCGATCGCCAGCTTGCCGTCATAATGGCGATAGAAGGTCTGCCGGCTGACCCCGGCCTCCTGCGCAATGTCGTCGACCGAAGTCGCGATATAGCCGGCCCGGTTGAACACGCGCTCGGCCGCCTCGACCAGCCGCCGGCGGCTCTCTTCCTTTTGCTGCCGGGCAAACTCGTTCAAGCCGGCGACCTGGGCTTCGCGTCCTTTCATGACTTACGGATTGCCACACTATTCGAGGGGAGGGAAGCCGTTGCCGCATGCCGCGCTTGCGCCGCCCTCCACATATGACACATCATGTCATGGACGTTGTGCCGCGAAGGAAAAAGGGGAAAGAATCATGGGAAAACTCGGCGGGAAGATCGTGCTCATTACCGGCGCGGCATCGGGCATCGGCCGCGCCTCGGCGCTGCTGTTCGCGCTGGAGGGCGCCAGCGTCGCCGTGGTCGACCGCGACTTGTCCGGCGCCAAGACAGCAGCGGAGGAGATTACCGGTGCGGGCGGCAAGGCCATCGCGATCGAGGCGGATGTCTCGAAAAGCGCCGATGTCCAGCGCATGATCGCCGTGACGATCGAGCGGTTCGGCCGGCTCGACATCCTCTACAACAATGCCGGCGTCATATCGCCCGGCCTGCTGCATACGGTCAGCGAGGATGAGTGGCACCGGGTGATCGGCATCAACCTGACGGCCAATTTCCTCGCCTGCAAATACGCCCTGCCTGAGCTGATGAAGCATGGCGGCGTGATCCTCTGCACCGCCTCGGTCGCCGGGCTGGAGGGGCGCACCGCCCATCCCGCCTATTGCGCCAGCAAGGCCGGGCTCATCAACATGATCAAGAACGTGGCGATGGACTATGCCAAGTACGGCATCCGCGCCAATTGCCTCTGCCCCGGCGGCGTCGCCACCAATATCTCAAAAGACGCACTGGCCAGCCTGTCCGACGCGGCCAAGGAGAAGCTGGCGAAATGGTCGGGCGAGACCGTGCCGATGGCCCGCATCGCTCAGCCGGAGGAGCTGGCGAGCGCCGCCCTGTTCCTGTGCTGCGACGATTCCACCTTCGTCACCGGTACCGCCATGGTGGTGGACGGCGGCTCGATCGCCGGCCACTTCATCCCGCTGGTGGAATGATTCTCAAAGAACGATATTCGCCACTTCCCAATGGATGCCGACATTGCCGACCAGGGTCCAGTGGCCCTCGCCGGTGGTTTCGCCCGGCTTGGCGTCGCCGCCGTAGAGATAGAGCGGATGACCCTTCCAGGCCCATTGCGGCTTGCCGTCGTCGCGCGTCACCGTCGACCAGTCGCCGGCAGGCCTGGCGTCGGCGGGGGCGGTGAGCGGCGTCCAGCTTTGCGCGCATTCGCCTGAGCAGGCCGACGGCGCTGCGCTGCTCTGATGGCGCGGCGTGCCGTTGGCGCCGGCATTGTAGAAGAAGTTGACCTCCATATAGAGCGTGCGACCGTCCGTCGTGGTGAAGGTCGGGCCATAATCGGTCGTCTTGATGGTGACGCGCGCCGGCATGAAGGCCGGGCCGACCATCACCGCTTTCCAGTCGCCCTCGTTGCCGTTGAGGTCGCCGGGAGCGCGATCGCCGGTGAAACCGTAGAGCGGCTTGCCCTGATAGGCCCACTGCTTGCTGCCGTCGTCGCGGGTGAGGATGGTCCAGTCGCCGACCGGCCGGCCGATCCGCGGCGCCGCCAGCGGCGTGCGGACATCGGCGCAGACGCCGGTGCAGGCCGACTTGCCGGCGCTGTCCTGGTCGAAGGCGTAAAGCGTCATCTTGCGGGAGTCGGCGAGCACATCGCCATAGACCGTCTTCTGCGTGGCGACGCCCGCCGGCATGAAGTCGTCCGCCGCAGCCCCCATGGTCGCCAGGGCAGCCAGAACGCCGAGAAAACCCGCTGTGCGCTTCATCCTGCCCAACCTCAGACCATGATCTCGGTAACGCTCTTCGAGGTCTGCATCGACCCCGCGCCCCAGCTGCTGGCCGGAACGCCCAGCACCTGCTGGACCGTCAGCCCGACGCGGGTCACCGGATCGCCTCCGCCGTCGATATGCAGCCCTGTCTTGACCTTGCCGTTGGCCCGCCCGGCGACGAACATCGGGATCGACTCGAGCGAATGGACCTTGGCAAAGCTGCATTCGCTGTAGGCGAACAGCAGCATATGGTCCAGCAAGGTGCCGTCGCCCTCGCGTACACTGTCCATCGCCACCAGCATCGTCTGGAACCCCTCGACAATGCGCTCGACGAAATAGGTCGCCTCCGGCTGGCAGCCGGACTTCTCGTCGATCGGCTCCTCATGGGTCAGCTGATGATGGGTGATGGTGCTGCCGGCCTTGCGCAGCGACGAGGTGGCGTCGCCGAACATGACGTTGAACACCTGGGTCTGGTTGCAGGCCAGCGCCTGCGCCATCAGACCGGCCAGCAAGCGGTGATTGGCGATCACGTCGTCGATCTGGGTGCCGACCTTGGTCGCGCCCGGCTGGCCGGGGACCTTGCAGGCCTCCAGCGGCGCCGGCTTCTGCAGCTGGATGTCGAGTTGCTGCTCAAGCTGGCGGATCGAGGTGAAATACTCGTCCAGCCTGACGCGGTCCGCCGCCCCGACCTCGCCCAGCAATGCGTCGCGCTGATCCTTGATCGCCGACAGCGCGCTCTTGCGCACCATGACGCGCGGGTCGGGCTTGAAGTCGGCGGCGTTGGGGTCCTTGAACTCGGGCCCGAACAGGCGCTGGTAGAAGGCGAGCGGCGAAGGCTCCGAGGCGTTGATGACGGCGGAGCTGCGGCGGCTGTTGCTGTCGCTGGGATTGCCGGTCGCGGTCACTTCCAGCGAGCGGAAGCGGCTCTGGCCGCCGATCGTGTCGGCGACCATCGTGTCGAAGGTCGCGGCCTCGACCATGCCCTGCCCCTTGGGCGCGGCGCCGGTCATGATCGCCATGCTGCCGGTATAGTGCGGCACGGCCCCCTTGCCGTCGGTATTGGCCTTGAAGCCTGAGAAGATGCTGAGCCGGTCCTTGAAGGCCTCGAGCGGTTTCAATTCCGGCGGCATGTCGTAGGCAGCGCCGGTCTTCTGAGGAATCCAGCGTCCCGGCGTCAGACCGCAGCCCCAAAACCAGGTGCCGAATCTGAGCGGCAACGGCGCCCCGGTTGCGGCAAGCGCGGTGCCGTTGGTGTTGAGGAAACAGTCGAGAAAGGGCAGCGCCACGCTGACGGCGCCGCCGCCCAGCATGCCGTGCAAAGCGGTGCGGCGGTCGAATTTCATGACTTGCCCTCCTTGGGAGATGCGGTTGCCGCCTGCGTCGTGCCGTCCGGCTTGGACGGGGCGGAAATCCGATAGAAAGCATCACTGGTAACGATCGTGCGCATCAGGTCCGGCAGGCGATAGCCTTGCGCCGCGAAGCGGGCCTGGAGATATTTCATCCACTCCGCCTCACCCGTGACCGGTGCACGCCCGGCGCCATAGCCATAGAGGCGATTGACCAGGCACGCCGTCGCCGCCGGATCGTCATGCAGCGTCTGGCCGAGCCCCGCAGCGCCTTCGAAATGGACCGCGTCCAAATCCCCGCTGGTGTCGATCGGGGCGCCGTTTTCTTGGGCACGATAGCCGCCCAGACCGTCGAAATTCTCCAGCGACAGGCCGATCGGATCGATGATCTTGTGGCAGCCGGCGCAGGTCGGCTGGGTGCGGTGAGCGGTCAGCCGGTCGCGCGCTGTACGCAGATTGGCATTCTTGGTGTCCTGGACGATCGAGAAGTTCACACTCGCCGGCGGCGTCGGAACCTGCTGGCAGAGCAGGATTTCGCGCACCGCCTTGCCACGCAGCGTCGACGAGCTGCGCCCAGGATGGGAATGCAGCGCCAGGAAGCTGACCTCGGTTTCGATCCCGGCATGCGGGTCGCCGTCGGGGAAGTCATGCGCCTCCCAGCCGCCCTTGGTCCCGACCGGCACGCGGTAGATCGCGCCCAGAAGCTGGGTCAGATAGGTGTGCCTTGTGGTGAAGACGTCACGATAGTCGCCATTGCGGGTCAGCAGGTGGTCGGTCAGCGTGCGGAGCGTCTGTTCCTGGGCGTCGCCGATCAGGGTCGGGGTGAACTTGGGATAGACCTCCGGATCCTTGGCCAGTGTCGCCATCGCATCGAAGCCCAGCATGTCGGTGAAGAAGGCCCTGACCCCGCTCTTCAGCCTGGGTGACGCCAGCATCCGGTCGACCTGGCGCGCGAGGCCGCTCTCGGTGTTCAGCTCGCCGTTCTCCGCCGCCGCCAGCAATTGGTCGTCGGGCGTGGTGTTCCACAAGAAGAAACTGAGCCGCGTCGCCTTGGAAAAGGCGGTGAGCCGCAGCGTGCCCGGATGGTCCGGGTCGGGCTCGGCGGTCTCCTCCCGGAACAGGAAGCGCGGCGATTCCAGCATAATCGCAAGACTGGTGGCGACACCGTCATAGAAGCTGCCCAGCGTGCCGGCCGCCTCATGCGCGACCGCGACCTGAGCCTTCAGCTCCTGTCCGGTTAGCGGCCGGCGATAGAGCTGGTGGCCGACCTCGCCCAGGAACTGGCCGGCGCAGCCATCGTCCGGCGCCGTTGGCGAGGCCGGCTTGCAGGGGAAAAGCTGCGCCCGGTGATGCTCATCCACCACCTGGGCGGCGATGGTGCGGGCGATGCTGTCATACTGCTCCAGGCTGGACGGTGTGACAGAGACGTGGGCCGTGCCGATGGCGAGCAGCCCGCTCTCGCGCACATCCGGGTCGAAGCGGCCCTGAATCTTGATGTCGGCGCCGAAGACGTCGCCGATGATCGCAACATATTGGTCCTTGGTGACCCGGCGCACCGTCGCCGGCCCGCCGGACGATTGCGGCGCGGGATCGCCGCAGCTTGCGAGCGTCAGCAGGGTCAGCACGCCGCAGGCGGCGGCGAGCGAACGTCGAAGATGGGGCTTCATTGCGCGGCGGCGGCCTTGATCGGCTGCGTTGCCTGGGCCGTCTTGGCGCCCTTGCCCTCCGGCGGATGGACCAGGAAGGCCGGCACCGCATCGAGGCCGTAGGACGAGGAGATGGTCGTGCATTGCCCGGTCTTGGGATCGGGGTCGCCGTCGGCCATCTGCTTGAAGGCGGCATATTCCGCCGGGCAGTTGCCGGCGCTGAACTTCTCCAAGAGGAATCCGGTCTTGGCCATGCCCCAATAGATCGATGCCCAGTCCTGATAGGCATTGAGGTGGCCCTTGATCGAGCCGTCCGGCTGGAAGGCGACGTTCAGCTGGGCGTGCTTGAAGTGGAATTCCGGCAGCCAGACGGCATCGTTGCGCAGATCGACATCGAACGGCTCGGTCGTCAGCACCCCGTCCTTGATCCGCCCCTTGGTGTGGGCCTGCCAGCGCGTGTCGGCGGCGATATGCTGGGTCGAATCCGCCTGGACCCCGCCGGCGCCGTCCTGCACAAGGGGATCGGCGCCCTGATAGATGCCGACCTCGACTTTGTCGCTGTTCTGCGGGTCGGTAATGCCGGTGATCTCGATCAGATAGGTCACCAACCCTTCGCGCATCCGCTCGTTCAGATATTCGATGCCGAACGCATCGCGCCCGTCCTTGGCCTTGGAGCCGCGATGGATTTTCGAGCAGCCCATCACCCGATACATCTGGTTGTCGACCGAGGGCGTGCCGTCGACGCCGGTGAATTTCTGGTGCGCGCAACTATTCGGCGTTGCCGCGCCGTCCGTGGTGCCGTCTAGGTTGCCACCATAGGACACCTTGCCCTGCACCGTCGGCCAGTTGGTATCGTGCACCGATTCGGGATTGGCGCAGACATCCTCGCCGTGCGGCCCACGGTCGAGCGCGGCATGGCGGAATTCCGGCGACAGGGGATGCTCGAACAGCGCCTTGATCTGCTCAGGCGTCTTGCCCTGCTTCTCGAACATCGCCTTCCAGTCCATCTCCTTGCTGACACCGTTCGGGCAATCGTCATCGCCGACATAATAGGCCGGCTGGAACCAGGAGATGGCGAAACCGCGGGTCTCGCCGGCGGACGCGGCCGTCGCGAAAAGTCCGGCGGCGGAAACCGCAAGCGCCAGGCAACGAACCGGATCGATATTCAGGATGCGCGCCATTGTTCAGTGTCCTTCCCCGATAACGTTGCGCCCAAAATGTTATTCTTTTGCTCAACCGGTAGCAACGACAGTCTTCGATTGGCGCCAGCGCCCAGCATCGCAACGTCATTTACATAGTGTAACAAATGTAAATCACGGGTCAAGAGCGGAGAAAAGTTAGCATTAGACTGACGGCGCCTGCCCGCTGCATATTGGCCCGCAATCACAGGTCCGGCCGGTTGGGGGAATTTTTCTTTTATGGATTCAGCAATCGATTCTCAATTTCTACGGCGCGCGATCGAGTTCGCCAATCTCGACGCCGTGCGCGTGGCGCTGTTCCAACAAACCGGCGATCCGGAGATCCAGGCACTGCCGGTCGCGGCGAAGCTCGACCCCGAAGGGCGCGAACTGCTGATCCGCAAGGCTGTCGACTGGCTCGAAATGAACGCCACGGACGAGCCGCCCGTGGAGCCGCCCCTGGCCGAACTGCGCAGACTGATGAACATGGCGACCGGCGTGGAAATGGGCGACCTGGAATTCGACGCGCGCCGTGACCTGCCGGCGTTCCGTCCCTTTCCTTTTTTCGCGTCGGGATGGACCAACGGCCGCCCGCCTTTGCCCGAGGGATTCAGGGTCGTCATCATCGGCAGCGGCGTGTCCGGCATCGCGGCCGGGGTCCAGTGCGAACTGCTTGGCGTTCCCTACACGGTTCTCGAACGCCGCTCCGAGCCCGGCGGCACCTGGACGATCAACCGCTTTCCCGACGTACGCGTCGACACCCACTCGATCATCTATGAATACAATTTCGAGAAGGCCTATCCCTGGACCGAATATTTTGGCCGCGGCGCCGAGGTGCGCGGCTATCTCGACCATGTTTCGCGCAAATTCGGCGTGTTCGCCAACACCCGCTTCGACGCCGATGTGAAACAGGCGACCTTCGACGAGGCGCGCAATATCTGGACGCTGCGCTATCTGACGCCGGACGGTATCGAAACGATCGAAGCCAATGTCATCATCTCGGCGTCCGGACTGTTCGCAAACCGGAGAATCCCGGAGTTCGAGGGACGCGACAGTTTCGAAGGCCGGATCGTTCATCCATCCGCCTGGCCGGCGGACCTCGATCTCGCCGGGAAACGGGTGGCGATCATCGGCAACGGCTCGACCGGCGTCCAGATCCTCGGCACGATCGCCCGCACCGCCGGCCAAGTCCATGTGTTTCAGCGGACGCCGCAATGGATCAGCCCGCGTGAGAAGTACGGCCAGCCGCTCGAGCCGGAGATCGTGTGGCTGCTCAAGTACTTTCCCGGATATTGGAACTGGTGGCGTTATATGCAGACCGCCGGCCTGTTCGAAACGCACGCCTTCCTGCTGCCCGATCCCGAGTGGCAGGCGCAGGGCGGCAAGGTGAACCCGCGCAGCGACGCTCTGCGCGATTTCCTGACGCAATATATCAAGACTGAAACCGGCGGCCGGGAGGACCTGATCGCCCGCCTTATCCCCGACTATGCGCCGTTCTCGCGCCGGCCGGTCGTCGACAATGGCTGGTATCGCGCGCTGACCCGGGACAATGTCGAACTGGTCACCGATGACATCGCGCGCTTTACCCCGCGCGGCATCGAGACCGCCGACGGAACGCTGCGCGAGGTGGACGTGATCGTGACGGCGACCGGCTTCGACATCGTCAAGTTCCTGTGGCCGGCGCGCTATGCCGGCAAAGGCGGGCGCGACCTCCATGACATGTGGAATTCGGCTGACGGCCCGCGCGCCTATCTCGGCATGATGGTGCCGGAATTCCCCAATTTCTTCATGCTCTACGGCCCCAACTCCCAGCCGCTCTCGGGCGGCACCAGCCTGCATTCATGGTACGCCGTGTGGGCGGGTTATGCCGCGCAGTGCATCGCGCGCATGATCGAACAGGGCAAGTCGCGCGTCGAGGTCAAGCGCGAGGCCTATGAACGCTATAACGCCGCGCTGGACGAGGCGGGCGCGGAGCTCATCCTGATGAAAAAGGAAGGCGGCGTCGAAAAGAACTATTACGTCAACAACGAACACAACCACCTGCAGGTGAGCGCCCCGTGGATCAGCCAGGAGTTCCACCGCATGTGCGCCCATATCGACTGGAACGACCTGGAAATTTCCTGATCGACGCCATGTTCGGGCTTAAGAAGTGGCCCGCCCCGGCAGGATCGTG